>ERZ1643251.278-NODE-278-length-84617-cov-9.628710_pt1 | contig 84617 bp, 93 predicted proteins | sample MGYA00579261_ERZ1643251 | MGnify/ENA primary metagenome ERZ1643251 (study PRJEB29033, sample SAMEA4952267) | chicken gut metagenome | biome: Broiler Chicken; feature: Gastrointestinal Tract; material: Caecum | place: Ireland | collected 2018 | study: Broiler... | reverse complement strand
GGTTTTGCTTGCGCAGAAATTAAAATACCTCATGCAAATCTCGCCGAACGAGACGACTGCAATTTGCAAGGACATTTTATTCACACAAACTTCAAACTAAAAAATATGCAGTCACCGATTTTACGCTTGCCTTTGCTATGTCCGCTTAAAATGCGCCGCCGTCTTTGGGAGAAAGAAGATCGGGACGCTTTTCGCGCGTGATCTTTTCCGATTGTTCCCGCCGCCATTTATCGATTTCCGCATGGTTGCCGCTGCGCAGAACGTCGGGAACGGTCAGTCCCCTGTACTCCACGGGGCGGGTGTATTGCGGATATTCCAGAGCGTTTTCCGAAAAACTTTCCTGCACCAGGGAGGACGTGTTGATCACCCCCTCCACATACCGCGCGAGGCAGTCGGTGACGACCATAGCGGGGAGTTCGCCGCCCGTCAGAACGTAATCGCCGATGCTGATCTCCTCGTCGATGAACAGATCGATGACGCGCTGATCTACCCCTTCGTAATGGCCGCAAAGCAGAATGATGTGCTCGTACTCTAAAAGTTCAAACACCTTTTGCTGGCGGAAGGTTTCGCCCTTGGGAGACATATAGATGCGCCGCGCCCTGTGCTCGGGATCCAGCGCCTCGATGGCGGAACCGATGGGCTGCGCCGTCATCACCATGCCCGCGCCGCCGCCGAACGGATAATCGTCGCAGCGCATATGCTTGTCCTCGGTGTAATCGCGGATGTTGACCACGTTGATCTCTATTTTATTTTCTTTCTGCGCCCTGCCCAGAATGCTCGCCTGCAAAGGCGTAAACATTTCGGGAAAAAGGGTCAAAATGTCTATTTTCATAATGTTTCCTCATCGGCGGAATAAAACGCAACGCCCTGTTCCATAGCGGCGCCCGCCACGGGGACTTCTTGCCAGTACAGCGCAAAAATGCGCTCCCCTTCCTGCGCGCTCAACAACAGGCGGCGATCCTTGAATACCAGCGCAACGCCCTGCGGCGAAACCTGCGCGCCCGTCACGCTTGCGCCGCAGCATTCCTGCGCCTGACTGCAAAACTCTTCATCGCCGAAAACGCACAGAGAATATTCTCCCAGGCTGAGCAGGGCAAAATCGTCCGCGCCCTCTTCAAGAAAATAGTGATGCGTCTTTTCAAAGGAGACTTTGTCAAGGTGCTCGCCGCGCAGACACAAGAGCATCAGCATGGCGCGCTCCTCGCCGATCTTTGCGCGGAAACACCCCTGCATACGGGACGCCAGCGCCCTGACGTGCGGCGGAATGGATTCGTACAGCTCGTCGCGCTCCTCTTCCTCCTCTTCCACGCCCAACGCGGCAAAGCCGTCCCTGGCCGCGGCGCTCTCCGCGCCGTATTCCCCCCGTTCGGGTTCGCTTTCGGGAACGCCCGCGCGGGCGAGAATTTCTTCCAGAAGCTGCCGCGCATACGCTTTATCCCAACCGTGAATGCCGTACAGAATGTACTCCCCGTCCTTGCAATAGACGCACAGCGTATCCAGATCTCTCTCCCATTTTCCGCCGCGCACATGATCGCCGTACTCGTCGGCGGCGTTGATACACGCCCCCACGATGTCCTCGTAGCGCGCTTCGCGCACGGGTTTGGGCCAGGATGCCTCACCGAGAAAGACAACGCGGTCGGCATAGAGTTCCACGCGGCGGAAGGAAGATGCATAGCGCACCAGAAACCCGATCCCGATGTAAAACAACAGTACGCCGCCGCAAACTCCCGCACCCGTCCATTCCTTTGTACAGAGGCAGACGATGGCCGCAATGAGAAGCAGAGCACAAAAAATCAACCAAAAGACGAGAAGTACCTTTTTGTGTTTCTGTTTTTGATTCGCCCACGCGCTGTAGATCTTTTTTTCTTCGGTCATTGTTCCACGAGTACCTGCAGAAGGCGCACTTTGTCCACCGTGAGCTGCTTGTTTTCCACGTCCACCTCCGCGATGACGCCCTCCGCCGCGGGGAACATATACTCTTTTTCCCCGTCTTTCATGACGTAAACGTCCGTATGCGCGGAGAGAATGTCCACGATTTCGCCCAACCGTTCCCCCGAATTTGTGACAACGGCGCATCCGATGACGTCCACGATGTAGTACCTGCCCTCTTCGAGAGCGGGCGCATCCGCGCGCAGCGCCTCTACCTCTTTGCCGCGCAGAAGTTCGGCGGCGTTGCGGTCGGCCACGCCGCTTAAAGCGAGGTACGCCGCATTCGGATCGACGCGCGCGGACAGCACTTTGTGTTCCGCGCCGCCGATGTACACCTTTTTGAATTTTTTAATCAGCGCCGCATCGTCCAGAAGGGGCTTGATTTTCAGTTCGCCGCGGATACCCTGCGGTTTCAAGATCTCGCCGATGACGATTTTATCCTGCATAGTTCCTCCGAAAAAAACAAGGGAAAAACCTTGCGACGATTTTTCCCTCTTGCTTTTGAAGATAGAGCGGTTATTCTGCCGCCTTTTCCTTTTCTTTGATTTCGATGTTGTATTTCTTGCCTTCCTTGGCGGACGCGCAGCGCACGAGCGTACGCAGTGCCTTGGCGATTTTGCCCTGCTTGCCGATGACCTTACCCATGTCCGATTCTTCCAGCAGCACGACGATCTCCGTCGCGTTGTCCTTTTCCTCGACGCGGTATTCGATCTGGTCTTTATACTCGGCAAACTGCTCTACAACATATTTTACGAGTTCTAACATTTTCCGCGCCCCCTGTCAGAATTACTTCTTCTTTCTCGTCTTGGTTCTGGGAGCGGAAAGTTTTGCGGACTTTTCGATGATCCCCTGACGGATGAGCAGCGTTTTCACCGTTTCCGTGGGCTGAACACCCTTGGACAGCCAATCCTTCGCCTTTGCTTCGTCGATGACGATTTCTTCCGGCTGGCAGGTAGGGTTGTAGTGCCCGACCTTGTCGATGTACTCGCCGTCGCGCGCCTTTCTGCCGTCCACAACGACGATGCGATAGAAGGGAGACTTTTTGTCGCCCAGTCTCGTAAGTCTCATTTTGACCATGGTATTTTGCTCCTTGCAAAAAAAATTATTTCTTGTTCATGCAACGCAATTTCTGCATTTACCCGACTATTATACAAAAACTTTTCGTGCCTGTCAAGCATTTTTACTTGACAGGCACGCATTTTTTCGGACTTTGGCGCGGTTATCTCATAAACGGCAATTTTTTGCCGCCGCGCAGCTGTTTCATCATGAGTTTTGTCTGCTCGAACTGTTTTAACAGCTGGTTGATCTCCTGCACGTTGGTACCCGAACCCGCCGCAATGCGCTTTTTGCGGGAGGAGTTGATGATCTCGGGCTTTTCGCGTTCCTTGGGGGTCATGGAGAGGATGATCGCCTTGATGCGTTCGATCTTCTTTTCGTCGAAGTCGCTCTCCTTGATTTTCAGCTTTCCCATGCCGGGCATCATGCCGAGCACGGAGGAAATGCCGCCCATCTTTTTGAGGGAATCGAACTGTTCGAGGTAATCTTCCAGCGTGAAAGAGGCCTCGCGCATTTTCTTTTCCAGCTTTTTCGCCTGTTCTTCGGAGACCGCTTCCTGCGCCTTTTCGATGAGGGAGAGCACGTCGCCCATTCCCAGAATGCGCGACGCCATGCGGTCGGGATAGAAGGGTTCGAGGTCGGTGAGCTTTTCGCCCACGCCGATGAACTTGATGGGTTTGCCCGTGACCGCCTTGATGGAGAGGCAGGCGCCGCCGCGCGTGTCGCCGTCCAGTTTTGTGAGGATGACGCCCGTCACGTCCAGTCTTTTGTTAAATGTTTCCGCAACGTTGACTGCGTCCTGGCCCGTCATGGCGTCCACGGTGAGCAGGATTTCGTTGGGATGCACCTCGTTTTTGATGTTTTCCAGCTCCTGCATCAGCGCTTCGTCGATGTGCAGGCGGCCCGCCGTATCGATGATGACGACGTCGTTGCCCATCGAGCGGGCCTCGTCGATCGCCTGTTTTGCCGTCTTGACGGGGCTTTGCGTCCCCTTTTCAAAGACGGGAACACCCGCTTTTCCGCCCACTACCTGCAGCTGGTTGATGGCGGCGGGGCGGTAGATGTCGCCCGCGACGAGCAGAGGCTTCTTGCCCTGCTTTTTGAGGAGCGCCGCCAGTTTTCCGCACAGGGTGGTCTTGCCCGCGCCCTGCAATCCGCACATCATAATGACGGTGGGAGGACGGTCGGCCACTTCCAGCTTGGCGTTGGTGGAGCCCATCAGCGCGATCAGTTCGTCGTTGACGATCTTGATGACCTGCTGGGCGGGGTTGAGGCTCTTTAAGATCTCCTGTCCCACCGCCTTTTCGGAGACGTCCGCAATAAATTTTTTGGCGACAAAAATGTTGACGTCCGCTTCCAGCAATGCGATGCGGACTTCGCGCATGGCGCCCTTGATTTCAAGCTCGGTGAGTTTCCCGTGCTTGGTGAGTTTGGAAAAAATATGGTTGAGCCTTTCCGAAAGTGAGGAAAAAAGTGCCATAAGCCCTCCTGTTTTCTCTTTTACGCGTCCTTATTTCTCTTCGCCGTCGCGCAGGACCTGCGCGATTTTTTGTATCTCTTCTGAAAATTGCGGATGCGCGGCGGAAAATTCGTCCAGCATCTGCAAAGCTTTTTCCGTGCGCACGGAAGGCTGCACGATGTGCAGCTTTTCCTCGTATTCGTCCAGAAGCGCGCGGCTCTTGGCGAGAGTGTCCGATACGCTCTGTTTGGAGATCCCCTTCTGCTCGGCGATCTCCGTCAGGGACAGATCGTACATATAATACAATTCGCACAGTTCGCGCTGGTGCTCGGTGAGCAGTCCGCCGTACGTATCGAACAGCCGCAGATAGGAAAGATCTTTCATCAGAGAATGCCTTCCGTAAATTCTTCCGCGTCGAAGGGCTGCAAATCGTCCAGCTTTTCGCCCGTTCCCACAAACACGACGGGGATCTGCAATTCTCCGCACAGCGAGACCACAAACCCGCCCTTTGCCGTTCCGTCCAGCTTGGTGAGCACGATCCCGTCCAGATCCACCGCCTCGTCGAAAATGCGCGCCTGCGAGAGCGCGTTCTGCCCCGTGGTGGCGTCCAAAACGAGGAATTTATAGAAATGCGCCTCGGGATAATCCCGCCCGACAACGCGGTCCATCTTTTTCAGTTCTTCCATCAGGTTGGCCTTGACGTGCAGTCTGCCCGCCGTGTCCACGATGACAACGTCCGTCTTTTTCGCCTTGGCGGAAGCGATGGCGTCGTACACGACGGCGGAAGGGTCGCTCCCCTCCTCGTGCTTGACGATGCGGACTTTGGCGCGCTCTGCCCACACGGTCAGCTGGTCGGCCGCCGCCGCGCGGAAGGTATCCGCCGCCGCAAGCGTCACGCTCTTTTTTTCGCGGACAAAGTAGTTGGCGAGCTTGCCGATGGTGGTCGTCTTGCCCACGCCGTTCACGCCCACGAGCATGATGACGGCGGGATACTCGATTTTCGGCTGTTCCGCCTGCAGGAGAGTGTCCTCGATGACGTCCTTCAAAAGGTCGATGACGTATTCCCTGTCCTTGAGTTTTTCCTTTTTCGCTTCCTCGCGGATCTGTTCGACAATGTCCTCCGCCGTCGTGACGGAGATGTCCGCGGAAATGAGGATCTCTTCCAGCTCGTCATAAAAATCGTCGCCCAGCCCCTTGGCAAACAGAGCGGAAAGCTTGCTTGAAATGTTGTCCTTGGTCTTTTTCAAGGCGCCGATGATCTTACCGAATAAACCCATGTAATCCTCCTTCTTCACGAAATTTCTTTCAAGCTGATGAAAGAAATTTCCGTGATCTGAGGACAACCCCACGGGCACGCGGCAACGCCGCTAACCGCGGAGGTTTTCCTCGGGGCGCGCCTTTTAGGGCACACCTTTTTGTACGCGCGCCCCTTCACCTTTCCTGCATGAGCCTTACGGCAAATGGGGTGCGCGGGCGCAAAAGCGTCGTTTTGCTTGCGCAGTAAATAAAATTGCTCGCACATTTCTCGGCAAAAGAGATGCCTGCGAAATGCTTGAGCTGAAAGAAAACCAAACGTTCGCCGAAAGGCTCGGCGTTCGGTTTTCTCTCTTTGCGCGACCTTTCGGGCTTCCCTTTTTATTGAAGTCGCGCAAATTCACTTTTTCCGTCACGCTCCTCGCGTAAAGGGAAAAAGCAAAAAGTGTGATTTTCGCTTTTTCAAAAATTTATTTCACGAAATTTCTTTCAAGCTGATGAAAGAAATTTCCGTGATTTGAGGACAACCCCACGGGCGCGCGGCTATGCCGCTGACCGCGGAGGTTTTCCTCGGGGCGCGCCTTTTCGGGCACACCTTTTTTTACGCGCTTAAATTCACCTTTTATCTCACGCAAATCTCGCCGAACGAGACGGCTGCGATTTGCCGTGATTTTAAGGAGACAACAATGTTCGGGCAATGCCCTCGGCATCGTTTTCTCCTTCTTTGGCGCATCTTTAGGGCTTCTCCTATTGAGGAATGCGCCAAATTCATTCTCTTTCTTCCCGCCGCCCATGCGGCGCAAGGGGAAAAAGTCAAAAGCGCGGTTTTGACTTTTTCAATTATTAACAAAATGATTTGATTTTCAAAATACCTTCGCCGTATCGGAAAATCTTGTCCCGAAAACACGGATACTTTGCCGTAAAAATGCGGCGAAAGATCAGTTGACCGTGTCGCCGCCGAGCCTGCTTTCCACTTCGGAAAGTTTGACGGAGACGATTTTGGAAACGCCCTTTTCTTCCATGGTGACGCCGAACAGGCTGTCCGCCTTTTCCATGGTCGGCTTGCGGTGCGTGATGACGATAAACTGCGTTTCTTTGGCAAACTTCTTTAAGAATTGCGCAAATTTATCCACGTTGGCTTCGTCCAGCGCCGCCTCGATTTCGTCGAGCACGCAGAACGGCATGGGGCGCAGCATGAGAATGGCAAACAGAATGGCGATTGCCGTCAGCGCGCGTTCGCCGCCCGAAAGCAGGGAGATCTTTGTCAGTTTCTTGCCGGGAGGGCAAGCCACGATCTCCACGCCCGCGGACAGAGGATCGTCGCATTCGGAATAATCCATCTGCAATTCCGCCCTGCCGCCGCCGAACAGTTCCTTGAACAGCTTTTTGAAGTTTTCGTTGATCTTGTTGAACCCTTCGTCAAACTGCTTCTGCATTTCCGTTTTGAGTTCTTCGAGCGCGGCGGTGGTATCGTCGATGCCCTTCTGCACGTCGTCGCGCTGAACGATCATCTCCTGATACTGTTCGTTGAGCGCCTCGTACTCTTCCAGGGCGTTGTGGTTGATGGCGCCGAGGGCGTTGATCTCCCTCTTCAACCTGTTGACGGACGTCTGTCCTTCCTTGGGGTCGAACGCCTCGTCCTTATAGGCTAGACAGCTTTCGTACGTTTCCTGGTATTCCTCGTCGATGCGCGCCTGCAGATTTTCCAGTTCGGAATCGATTTTGGTGAGTTCGATCTCCTGCCTGTGTTTTTCCTCGCTCTGGCGTTCGAGCTGGGCGTTGACCTCGCGCGACTGCGCCATGTTTTCTTCCAGAGCGGCGTTCAGCTTGTCCTTTGCGAGCAGCTGAGCGTCCCGCTCGGCGCGCAGGTCGTTGAGTTTTGCGCGCTGTTCGGGCGTGAGCGCGGCGCGCTCCGCCATCTCTTCGAGGTCGGCGATGGTCGCCTCGATGTTGGCGATGTTGGCCCTGGATTCCTCCGCGCGGCGCGCGATCTCTTCCCGTTCGCGTTCCAGGCGGGCGGCATTGTTTCTGTCCGCTTCCGCGGCCGCAGAGTACTGCGCAATGTGTACGAGCAGGGAATTGCGGCGCAGGGTGCGCTCGCCGAGCTCGGATTTGAGTTTTTCGTACTCGCTCTTGCGGCGGTCGGATTCGCCCTGTGCGTCGTCCTGCTGGCGGGCGATCTGCTGCTGGCCTTCGGAAGAGGTGGAATACTCGCTGTCGATGCCCTTCCTGCGCTCGTACAAGACGGCGAGGGATTCCTCCTGCATTTTGAGATCTGCCGCCGTTTCGTCGATCCTTTTGGCATACGTATCGCGTTTTTCGGACAGAGCGGCAATTTTGCTGCGCGCTTCCTGGAAGCTTTCGCGCAGCGTTTCCAGCTCCTCCGCCGCCTTTTGCTTCTGCTCTTCCAAAGCGGTGCGCTTTTTGGTGAGCTGTTCGCATTCCTTGCGGGCCGCGGCGATGTCCGCTTCCGCCTGCTGGATGCGGCGCTCGTTGGCGAGGAAATTGCTTCCGCCTTCCCTGCGGGAACCGCCCGTCATGGAACCGCTGGTGGAAATGACGTCCCCGTCCAGCGTGACGATGCGGAAAGCGTGCGGGTATTTTTTGGCGATCGCCGTGGCGTTTGCGATGTTATCCGCCACCAGCGTGTTGCCGATGAGGTTGAAAATGACGTTGTCGTAATAGGAATCGTACGTGATCAGCTTGTTGGCAAGCCCCACCGCGCCCGGTTCGGAAAGAGCCTTTCTCGTGTACTCCGTCTCGTAATGGGGTTTGAGCGATTTGACGGGCAGGAAGGTGACCTGGCCGCCCTTGGTGCGCTTCAGATACTCGATGAGGTAGCGCGCGTCGTCGGAGGTGGCGGTGACGATGTTCTGCATGGCGCCGCCGAACGCCGTTTCGATGGCGACTTCGTACTTTTCTTCGCACTTGACGATGTCGGCAATGACGCCGAGAATGCGGGAGGAAAGTTCGCTGCTCCTGCGGGCGTCGCTCATCAGTTTTTTGACGGAGAATTTATAGTTTTCAAAATCGTCCTTGACGTTTTTATAAAAGCGCTTCCTATCTTCCAGCGCGGAAATGCGGGCGTTGACGGAGAAAATGTTCTCGCTGACCTCGTCTTCCTGCGCGTTGAGGGAGAGGATCTCCCCTTCCTTGGCGTCCTTGATCTCCTTTTCGCGGGAGACGTACTCTACCAGTTCGTCGTACCAGTCGTTGCAGGAAGCGAGCTGTTTTTTGTCCTCTTCCAGCGCGGCGGAGAGCTTTTCCGCCGCCGCGGCGATCTCGGTGATGCGTTCCTGCACCGCCTCTTTGCGGGCGGCGAGATTGCCGATGTTGCGGTTGATCTCGGAGAGGTTTTCCAGTCGGTCGATGACGCTCTTCTGCGATTCGCTGCTCCATGCCTCGTAATTGGAGAGGCTGGCGTTGAGCTCCTTGATCTCCTCTTCCAGGCGATCGGATTCTCTGCGGGCGTCCGCAATTTTTTTATCGTTCAGGGAGGCGGACTCCTGCGAACCTTTCAGCTCGTCTGCGATCTGCGCCAGGCGCTCTTCGCCTGCGGCAATGGATTTTTCCTCGCCGTTTTTCTGTTCTCCGAAAAAGGCGATTCGTTCGCGGATGACCTTGACGTCCCCTTCTTTTTGCTGCAATTCGACGGTGAATTTCAGGATTCGGTCGTTGAGGTCCTGCAGCAGTTTATCGCTCTCGGCGATGCTGTTCCTGTCCTCGTTGTACTGATCGCGCAGGCGCTCTATGTACGCCCTGCCCTCTTCGAGGCGGGAATTGATCCCCTCGATGACCGCATTGATGGAGGCGCGGGCGGATTCTGCGTTGTCGTGCTTGTAAATGTACAGATTGATCTCGTCGTGGCGCAGTTTTTCGTACAGTTCGCGGTATTTTTTTGTCTTTTCCGCCTGCCGCGCGAGCGGCGTGAGCATATGCTCCACCTCGCCCATGCGCTGCAGGTAAATATTCAGATTGTTGTAGGAGTTGGAAAGGCGGCGCTCGATGTCCTGTTTGCGCGTCTTGAACATGATGATGCCCGTCGCTTCCTCAAAGATGGCGCGGCGGTCTTCGGGCTTTGCGTTCATGATCTGCTCGATCTTGCCCTGCCCGATGATGGAATACCCCTCTTTGCCCAGCCCCACGCTGTGCAGGCGGTCGACGATGTCTTTCATGCGGCAGGGCTGTTTGTTGATGAGGTATTCGCTCTCGCCGCTGCGGAAAAGACGGCGCGTGAAGGCGACCTCCTCGTAATCGAGGTCGGCAAACATATGCGTGGAATTATCGAACGTGAGCGTCACTTCGCAGAAAGACTGGCTCTTGCGCGCCTGTGTTCCGCCGAAAATGACGTCCTGCATACTCGAACCGCGCATCGTCTTTGCCGACTGTTCACCGAACACCCAGCGAATGGAGTCGGCAACGTTGCTCTTGCCGCAGCCGTTCGGCCCGACGATGCAGGTCACGCCGTTATCAAATTTGATTTCGGTTTTGTCCGCAAAGGACTTGAAACCGTTGAGTTCGACTTTTTTGAAATTCAAGTTCTTATTCTCCCCTTGTTGCGCCGAGCATCTCCAACAGAGCTTTGGCGGCGCTTTGTTCTGCCTGTTCCTTGCTGGCGCCGCTGCCCTGCGCGCTCTTGCCCGACGCCGTCACGCGCACGGTAAACCAGGGCGCATGGTCCTGCCCCGAGCGCGAACACTCCTCGTACAGCACCGCGTGCGGGTACAATTCGTTGAGCCGGCTTTTAAAATCGTCAAAATTTCCTGCATACGGCAGCAGTTTTTCGCGCACAAAGGTGCGCGCGCTTTCCATGCCGCCGTCCAGATAAATGCCCGCCGCCACCGCCTCGAACAGGCTGGAAACGCTCTTTTTGCCGAGGTTGTTCTCCCCGCCCGAAAAATAGACGTATCCGATGCCCATGGCGCGCACCGCCTCTTCCAGCGGGCGCTTGGAGACAATGGCAATGCGGCGCTTTGTCATGCTCCCTTCCTGCTCGTCGCTGCCGCGGTACAGCTCTTCCGCCACCAAAAAACCGATGAGCGCGTCGCCTAAAAATTCCAGGCGTTCGTTGCTCTGCGTGCCGTGCGTTCTGGCATAGGAAGAATGCGTAAAGCAGGCGGTGAGCAGATCTTTGTTGCGGAAGGTATATCCTATTTTCTCTTCGAGAGAGGAAAGGTCAGCCTTCTGCACCGATGGCCTCCAGATCGGACGACGCCAGAAGCTCCTTGATGCTGGAGATCAGCCCGCTTGCCGCCGCATCCTTCGCCTGCAGCACGGATGCGCAGATGGATTCCGCCTTGCTGGAGCCGTGGGATTTGACGACGACTTTATCGATCCCCAGCAGTACGGCGCCGCCGTATTTGCTGTAATCCATGACGCGTTTGATGTTTTTGAATGCCTTTTTCATGAACAGCGCATACCCCACTTTCGCCCAGAAAGAGGCCATGATGTTCTGTTTGATGATCTGCATGAGCGCCAGCGCCGTGCCTTCCGTCGTCTTTAAGGCGATGTTGCCCGAGAAGCCGTCGCACACGGCGACGTCGATGTCGCCGCCCATGATGTCCCTGCCCTCCACGTTGCCGACAAAGTTGATGCCGGGCAGAGTTTTCAAAAGGTTGTGCGCTTCCTGGTGGAGCGGATCCCCCTTGTGGTCTTCCGTGCCGTTGGTGACGAGGCCCACGCGCGGATCTTTCACGCCCGCGGCCTTGGCGTACGCCGTGCCCATCAGCGCGAAATGGCAGAGATTGACGGGCTTGCACTCGGCATTGGCGCCCGCGTCGATGATGAGCACCTTTCCGCCCTTGGCATTGGGCAGAGCGGGGCAGACGGCGGGGCGGGAGATGCCGCGGATGCGGCCGACGCGCAAGAGCGCGCCCGTAAGCACCGCGCCCGTGGAACCCGCGGAGACGAATCCCTGCGCCTCTTCGTCCTCTTTGAGCATTTTCAATGCGACGACGAGGGAGGAATCCTTTTTCTGACGGATGGCGAGGGTGGGCGCGTCGTCGTTGGTAATCACTTCCGTGCAATGCACCACCTGCAGGCGCGACTGATCGTAAGAGAGAGAGGCAAGGACGGGATCGATCTTATCTTTATCCCCCGTCAGAACGACTTTTACCTCTTTGTCCTTGGAAAGGGCCTGCACTGCGCCCTTTACGATTTCGGCGGGCGCGTTGTCGCCGCCCATTGCATCGACGATGATCTTTATCATACTCCAAACTTCCTTTTCGGTATTTTGCAAACTGTGAAGAGCGCCCCGCAAAAACCGTACGCGGCGCGGACTTCGTCAATATTCCAGATTTCCTACCGTTCTCGGATAGGGCAGAACGTCGCGGATGTTGGAAATGCCCGTCAAGTACATGATCATGCGCTCGAAGCCCAGACCGTAGCCCGAATGGATCGTGCCGCCGTACTTGCGCAGATTGATATAAAATTCGTAGTCGGCGGGGTTGAGCCCCAGCTCTTTCATGCGGGCGAGCAGGACGTCCTCGCGCTCCTCTCTCTGCGAACCGCCGATCAGCTCGCCGATGCCGGGGACCAGAAGGTCGGCCGCGGCGACCGTCTTGTTGTCGTCGTTGAGGCGCATATAGAACGCCTTGATCTCCTTGGGGTAATCGGTGAGGAACACGGGCTTTTTATACACCTGTTCGGTAAGATAGCGCTCGTGCTCGCTCTGCAGGTCGCAGCCCCAGTACACGGGGAACTCGAACTTGTCCTTCACCTTTTCGAGGATGGAGATGGCTTCCGTATAGGTAAGGCGCACAAACTCGCTTTCCGAAACGTTTTTCAGGCGTTCGATGAGCCCCTTGTCCACAAAGTTGTTCAGGAATGCGATCTCTTCCTTGCAGGACTCCATGACGTAGTCTATGATATACTTGACCATCGCCTCGGCGACGTCCATATCCCCTGCGAGGTCGCAGAAAGACATTTCCGGCTCGATCATCCAGAACTCCGCCGCGTGGCGGGTGGTGTTGGAGCGCTCGGCACGGAAGGTGGGCCCGAAGGTATAGACGTTGGAAAACGCCATGGCGAAGGGCTCGACGTTCAGCTGGCCCGAAACGGTGAGGCTGGCCTTTTTGCCGAAGAAATCCTTTTTGTAGTCGACCTCCCCTTTGATCTTGTCCAGATCGAGGGTGGTCACCTGGAACATTGCGCCCGCGCCCTCGCAGTCGCTGCCCGTGATGATGGGCGTGTGGACGTAGACGAACCCGCGCTCGTTGAAGAATTTATGGATGGCGTACGCCGCCTCGCTGCGGATCTTGAACACCGCGCCGAACGTGTTGGTGCGGGGACGCAGATAGGCGATCTCGCGCAGAAATTCCATGGAATGGCGCTTTTTCTGCAGGGGGTAATCGGGAGAGGACGCGCCCATCACCTCGATTTTTTCCGCCTTGACTTCAAACGGCTGACGGTTTTCGGGCGTGAGCACCACTTTGCCCGTGACGACGAGGCTGGCGCCGACGTTCTGCTTTGCGATCTCGTCGTAATTGGGAAGTGTCGCGCGCTCAAAGACGATCTGGCAGTTTTTGAAAAAGCTGCCGTCGTTGAGTTCGATAAAGCCGAACGCCTTGGAATCGCGCAGGGTGCGCACCCAGCCGCACAGCGTGACGTCCTTGCCGCCGAACTCTTCGCTCTTGTACAGTTCGCGTATGGTTGTTCTCTTCATGATCGTATCTCCGTAAAAACCAGATAGTATTTCCGCATTTTATATCTTTTATTGTAACATTTTTTTTGCCATTTATCAAGTATAAATTTGTCGAAACACACTTTATTTTAAAAGAGCGCTTTTTTGCGTGAAACATTTTTGAAAAAGCGGACTCCCCTGCAGGGACAGAGACGGGGCGCCGCATGGTCTGCGGCGCCCCGTCTCTGTTGTATTTTTATCATTTGTTTTTCCGAAATATAGAGATGTTTGCTCTTTCGGTTGCAATTATATCACTTACTATTGTAAGAAGTCAAGTATTATTCTTACAAAAGTGAGAAACTAAACAGGAAGAGGAGGAAAATGTGCATGAAAAACAGCAGATTTGTAAACTTCCCGGAGCAGCTGAAAGAGCTGCGGGAGGAGTACGGCGTGACGCAGACGGCGCTGGCACGGGGGATCGGGGTGAGCAAGGGACTGATCAGCCTGTGGGAAAACGGCCTGCGCGAACCAACTTTGTCCAACCTCGTTGCCCTGGCGGATTACTTTGACGTATCGCTGGACTTTCTGACGGGCAGGACCCAGGACTGACCTCTGCAAAAGCCGCCCTGCGCCGCGATTTTTCGCGGCCCGGGGCGGTTTTTCGTGAAAAGATACGGAGAAATTATTCCCCGATTTTTTTGCTGAACGTTTTTCTGCGCTTGATGATCCTGCGGCCCATGGAGTTCCACTGTTCCTGCACGGCAGTGTTGCTGACGAGTTCGGGGTTGGATTCCACCCGCTCGATCTTATCCTCGATGACGTTGGCGATGATGCGCGACATCATGACGGAATTCAGCCCCATTTTCTGATATTTGGGATGCACGGCGATGAGCACCATTTCCAGCTCCTTGGGGTTGGAAATGGCCTTGACGAGGCGCAGAATGGTGGGAAGGGTCATTCTCCCGCCGCTCTTTTGCAGGGGCGCGCAGATGGAGGGAAGCATGACCGCCATGGCGGCGACTTCCCCTTCCTTGTCCGTGAGAAGGGAGAAATAGCGGGGATTGATGACGGTGGCAAACTGGCGCAGGACCTGGTCGATGATCTTGCCGTGAACGGGTACGTAGCAATCCAGGTCGGCATAGGCGAGGTTGACCATTTCCAGCGCATCGTGCCCGTATTTTGCGATCAGCCGTTTCATGGGCATACTTTCCGCCTGTTCGCATACGCCCATCTTTTTTTGTATGTACGAAGCGACGTGCGCAATGCGCGCATCCACTTCCTCGGGCATATCGAATTCGTACTCCACCCACTCGCTTTCGTCCTGAAAACCGAGGGACGTGACCAGATTTTTGTAATATTCGAAGTTATAATTGGTGGCGTAGGTGGCGCGGCGGTTAAACCCTTCGGTGAGCATTCCCTCGCGGTCCATGTCGTCAAATCCCCACGGCCCGTGCAGGGTATCCAGCCCCTTTTCCCTGCCGAACGCTTCCACGGCGGCAAAGAGGGCGGCGGCGACTTCCCTGTCGTCGATGCAGTCGAACCGTGAAAAGCGCAGGCATTTTCTGCCCGAAAGGGCGTTGTATGCCTTCTGCTCGATGGCGGCGATCCTGCCCGCAACCTTTCCGTCCTTGTAAGCGAGGTAACAGCGCACTTCGCAGTCGACGAGATTGGGGTTTTTTGCGGGATTTAAAATGTTGCGCTCGTCCGCGTAAATTGCAGGCACGTAATGCGGGCAATTCTTATACAGGACAAGCGGAAACTGCACGAAGCGGCGCATCTGCGACGCCGTGCGCACCTGTGTTACTTTTATCATATGCTCCTCATTTCCGCCATACGGCGGTGCTTTTCCTTGACATCGGCATTGTATGTGTCTATTATTTTAGCACACTTAACAAACAAATGCAAGGAGTCAGGGGAATTTTCTCCGTCGGAAAATTGAGGAAGTTCGCTGACCACGCCCTGAATGGGGGCATACGTGTCCGTGCGCAGGCGCACTTTGGTCTCCCCGTCCTTTCCCCTGCGGATGAGATACCCTTCGCTGCGCAGGCCCGCCTTTTCCGCGCGCTCCTGCTCCCCCTCCTTCACCAGCCGCGGCGCGGGGGGCGAAAGCGTTTCCACCACCACGCTGCACCGCTCGTAGGTATAGCCGCTGCGCGTGCCGTACACGCGGACGGTGAGCTTTCCGCCCGAAGCCGCGGCGAGAAGATACACCGCCGCGCCCGTATCGTTGTACAGCCGCAGGTCGCAGGAATCGCTGACCATGGCGTCGAAAGAGGGCTCGACGTACCCCACCGAAAGGCTGTGCGCGTGTACTTCGCGCACTTTCAGCCCCGCCAGCAACGCCGCGTTGTAGAGAGTGGTGCTCACCTGGCAAACGCCGCCGCCCACCCCCTGCACGTACTTGCCTTCGAGAATGACGGGCGCGGAGAGAAAACCGTTCTCCCTGGTGCGCTTTCCGACAACTGCGTTGAAAGAAAAGTTTTCGCCCGCGCCCAGCACGGTGCCGTTGATGCGGCTTGCCGCGAGCGCGACGTTGCGCGAGCGGTTGTTTCCGTCCGCATAGTTTGTGGAAAAGACGGAGAGGAGCCTCGTCCCCTGCCGCAGCTGACGTTCGGTGACGCGCGGCGCGCCCTGCTGCGTGTACACGCGCACGGTGCCGCCGCCCGCGGCAAGGGCGGCAAGCACGTCCTCCCGCAGTTTTTTCCCGTCCGCAACGCAGCCCGTCCTCTCCCTTTCAAAGGCAAAGGGAACCTTTTCCTGCGGCTGAAACACCAGCTTTGCGTCCGCGCTCTTTTTGTAGTGATCGTCGCAAATCCTGCGTAACGTACCCTCAAAATCGGTGAGAGCGAGGTGTTTTTCCAGCGGCTGGGCGCCGCCCTCTTTGCGGGCGCGGGCAAGCGCCCCCTCCACGTCCGCGCGCAGGTACAGCTCGGGGGCGCGAAAGACGTAATCGCGCCCGTTCCCCTTTACCGTGAGGCGGAGAGGCTCCGCCTCCTCCCGCAGGGCGCGCGAAATGCGCGAGCGCGCCTGCGGCAGCGTCATGCCGGAAACGTCCGTGCCGCCCACGCTGCATTCCGCGGGCAGGCGCGGACAGAAAAATCCCGTTCCGAAAAAAATCATGCCCGCGACGAGCGCGGGCAGTAAAAGTTTTCCCATTGTGCGGCAAGCCCTCTGCATCCCCTCTTTCCTCCGAAACAAGTATGTGCAGAGCGCGGCCCTTTTTACCTTGTAATTTTTGTCATAAAACGCGTTCAGCGTTTGATTTTGCCCGCCACGATGCGGATCTTGTTGACCGTCTTTCCGAACAGCACCTTTTCCGTATGCGTGCAGGTGAGAATGGTCTGCACGTCCTCGATCTGCGACAGCAGCTTGCGGCGGCGGGAGAGATCGAGTTCGCTCATCACGTCGTCGAGGATGAGCACGGGCGGTTCGCCCGCAACCGAGCGGAAAATATCCACTTCTGCCAGTTTGAGCGCCAGCGCCGCGGTGCGCGCCTGCCCCTGCGAACCGTACACCCGCACTTCCGACCCGCCGATGGTCAGCTTCAGATCGTCCCTGTGCGGGCCCGTCCCCGTAAAGCCGAGGCGGACGTCCCGCTCGTAATTGTCGGAAAATTCCTGCAGGAGCGTTTTGGCGATCTCCTCTTTGTCCTGCGGGTATTTTTTTTCGGAAGTGACGCGCAGTTCCTCCGCCCCGTCCGAGAGAAAGGCGTGCTTTTCGGCGGCGAGGGGCGCGAGCATCTGTATAAATTCCGCGCGGCGGCAGATGATCTCGGAGGCGTAGCGGCAAAGCTGAACGTCCCACACGGGGAGCGTTTCAAAGACGAGGGAAAGATCGCGGTTTTTCAGAAGGGCGTTGCGCTGTTCCAATATTTTATTGTAGCGCACGAGCGCGGTGTAATAGCTGCGCGAGAGCTGGGAGATAGAGACGTTCAAAAAGCGGCGGCGCTCTTCGGGGCCGTCCTGCACCATGCGCAGTTCGCCGGGACTGAAAAACACGCCGTTGATGTTGCCGAGAAGGTCGGCATTCTTTGCGATCCTGCTGCCGTTGACGCGCAGTTCGCGCTTGTTTTCGTAGACGTCCGCCTCGATGGTGACGCTGCCGAAGCGGGTCTGGGCGGAAGCGGCGATGTTGGCGCACCCTTGCCCCGTGCGGATGAGCTGCCTGTCCCTGCCCGTGCGCGGCGACGCGCCCGTGCACAGATAAAAGACCGCCTCGGCACAGTTGGTCTTGCCCTGCGCGTTTTTGCCGTACAGGACGTTCAGGCCGTCCGCAAAGGTAAATTCTTCCGACTCATAATTTCTGAAATTTTTCAGTACAAGATTTTTTATTCGCATTCTTTCTCTGTTTTGATTTGATTTTCAGACGATTTTATATTATAATAGACATTGTAACCTGACGGCGCGCAGAAGAGGGGCGCGCGCGGCGGCGGCCTTATACAAGCCTATTATAGCAGAAATCCGCCGAAAAAACAATGCAAAAAGGGGAAAGGGAGAGAATTTTCCCGCTTTTTGCGCCCCGCACACAGGGAGCAAGGAAAAAGCTCCGAGTAAACGTACATTGAGGTCTTTTACCATGGCAGAAAACAGTCAGTTTGAATTGCTTTGGAAACGCATCAGCGAAACGCTGGAAGCGATGCTTTCCCCCATCACCTACAACACCTATATTTCCAAGCTCACGCCCGTGGACGTGGACGACACCAAGATCGTTCTGAGCACGGACAACGAGTTTTTTGCCAATTTTATCGGGAAAAACCTCACGGATAAGATGAAAGAGGCGTTCCGCAAGGCGGACACGGGCATTACCGACTTTGCCATCGTGCTGGACGGCGCCAACGACGTGGTGTACACGACGGAGGAGGACGACGAGGATTACTCTCCCCTCTCCATCGACCCGCGCTTTACCTTTGAATCGTTTGTGGCGGGCAAGAGCAACGAATTTGTGTTTGCGGCTGCAAAGGCGGTTGCCAAAAACCCCGGCGCTAACTTCAACCCGCTGTACATTTACGGCGCTTCCGGCCTGGGAAAGACGCACCTGATGCAGTCCATCGCAAACTACATCAATCTGCACAAGCCCTCCCTGCGCGTGATGTACACCACCTGCGAAAAGTTTATCAACGAGCTGATCGATTCCATCTATCTCAACAAGGGCAACAACCGCGACCTGCAGGCGCGCTTCCGCAACCGCTACCGCAATGTGGACGTCCTGCTCATCGACGACGTGCAGTTCCTCGCCAAAAAACAGGCGGTGCAGGAAGAGCTGTTCCACACCTTCAACGCCCTGCAGGCGGACAACAAACAGATCGTGCTCACCTCCGACGTTCCGCCCAAGGAGATCGCAACGCTGGAAGAGAGGCTGCGCACCCGCTTTGAAGGCGGCCTGATCGCGGACATCCAGCCCCCCGACACCGAAACCAAGATCGCCATTCTCAAACAGAAGGCGTCCGAACGCAAGGCGGTGGTCCCCGCGGAAGTTCTGGAATTTCTCGCCCGCGATTCGGGCACGGACGTGCGCACGCTGGAAGGCAGGCTGACAAAGGTCATCTTTGCAAGCAAGCTGCACGAAAAGCCCATCACCCTGGAGCTTGCGGGCATCGCGCTCAACCAGGCGGTGAGCGAGGAGCATGAGACCGTCACTTCGGACAAGATCATCTCCTCCGTCTGTTCCTTTTATAATATCACGAAAGACAAACTCCTCGGCAAGAGCAAGAAAAAAGAGCTTGTTCAGCCGCGCCAGATCTGCGCCTACCTCATGTGCGAGATCATGAATATCCCCCTCGATTCCATCGGCCAGGCGCTGGGCGGCAGGGACCACACCACCGTCATCCATTCGCGCGACAAGGTGACCAACCTCGTCAAGGTCAACGACCGCATCGCCAAGGAAGTGGAGGACATCCGCAACATCATCTTAAAACAGTAAACGCTTTTTTCCTTACCCTTCCGCGGCGCGGAAGGGTAACAAATTATTCTTTCGGGCAAAGACCATGCAAGTTACCAACAAATTTTACACAACCGGATACGACGCCGTGGTCGTGGGTGCCGGCCACGCGGGCTGCGAGGCGGCGCTGGCGCTGGCGCGCACGGGCATCAGGACGCTGATGCTCTCCCTCAACCTGGACAGCATCGCCTTTATGGCGTGCAACCCCTCCATCGGCGGCACCGCCAAGGGGCACCTCGTGCGCGAGATCGACGCCCTTGGCGGCGAAATGGGAATCAACGCGGACAAGACCGCGCTGCAGATGCGTATGCTCAACGTGGGCAAGGGCGCCGCCGTGCAGAGTTTGCGCTCGCAATCGGACAAGCACGCCTACCACGCGCGCATGAAACAGACCCTCGAAAACACCCCCAACCTCACCATTTTACAGGGCGAGGCGGCGCAGGTGCTCACCGAAAACGGCAAAGTGTGCGGCGTGAGGACCACCTTCGGGGAGATCATCTCCGCGCGCGCCGTCGTGCTCGCCACGGGCGTCTACCTCAAGAGCGCCGTCATCGCGGGCGAATTCAAACAGTCCAGCGGCCCCAACGGCTTCGCCCCCGCCAACGAACTCACCGACAACCTCATCGAACTCGGGTTCCGGGTGCGCAGGTTCAAGACGGGAACGCCCGCGCGCGTGGACGGCCGCACCATCGACTATTCCAAATGCGAATTGCAGCCGGGAGACCCCAACGTCTACCCCTTTTCCTTTCTCTCCGACCATGTTCCGCAGATCCAGAAACCCTGCTACCTCACCTACACCAACGAGAGAACGCACGAGATCATCCGCGCCAATCTGCACCGCTCCCCCCTGTACAGCGGGGTGATCAAGGGAACGGGCCCCCGCTACTGCCCCTCCATCGAGGACAAGGTGGTGCGCTTTGCGGACAAAGAGAGGCACCAGCTCTTCCTCGAACCCGAATGCGCGGACTCCAACGAAGTGTATGTGCAGGGCATGAGCTCCTCCCTCCCCCACGACGTGCAGCGCGCCATGTACCGCACGGTGGCGGGGCTGGAAAACGTGCGCATCATGCGCTACGCCTACGCCATCGAATACGACTGCATCGACACGCTGGACGTGTACCCCACCCTCGAATTCAAAAAGGTGGAAGGACTGTACACGGCGGGACAGATCAACGGCACCAGCGGCTACGAGGAGGCGGCGGCGCAGGGACTCATCGCGGGGCTGAACGCCTCGCTGAAACTGCGCGGAATGCCGCCGCTCATCCTGCACAGGGATGAGGCGTACATCGGCGTGCTGATCGACGATCTGGTGACCAAGGGAACAAACGAGCCCTACCGCATGATGACCTCCCGCGCGGAGCACCGCATCCGCCTGCGGCAGGACAACGCCGACCTGCGCCTGACGCAGAAAGGCTACGACGCGGGCCTTGCCACGCAGGAACGGTACGAAAAATTACAGGAGCGCAAGCGCGCACTGGAACGCATCGGCAGACAGCTGGAAGAGCGCGTTCCGCCCGCAAAATGTTCCGAATTTCTGCAATCGCGCGGATTTCCCGCGCCCGCGGGCGGCGTCTCCTACGCGGATATGCTGCGGCGAGGCATTCCCATCGAGGACATCCGAAAGGAATACGCGATCTTAAACGGAGAGCGCGCCGCCGACATCGAGACCGCCTGCATCGGGATCAAGTACGAAGGGTACTTAAAGCGCGGCCTGGAACAGATAGAAAGGGCGAAAAAGCTGGAGGACCGCAAACTGCCCGAGGACATCGACTACGATAAAATTTCCGGGCTTAGGCTGGAAGCGCGCCAGAAGCTGAACAAGATCCGCCCCGAAAACCTGGGACAGGCGGGACGCATTTCCGGCGTCAACCCTGCCGACATCGCCGTTCTGATGGTCTATCTTTCCCTGAATAAATAAAGAAAAAAGCCTTTTCCGCGGACACAATATCCGCGAAAAAGGCTTTTATTTTGTCTTTACGGCAGAAGATCACTCTTCCTGTGCTCTCGTCAAAAGATATCTGACCTTCTCAGGAGTGCAGCATTTGAGATGGGAAAGATCGTTTCTGATCTCTTTCATGGTTTTTGTCACTTCATATTCCCGATTCAGAAATTGCGCAGCATTCGTTGCCGTCGAGATATAATACAGCCTCCCCCACTCGAGATCGTACGGGTCTAAGATGCGCCCGTCATAGCTTGAAATGGGCTCTGTCTGCAGAAAAACGGTCAGATTTCCTTCATATCTGCGGATAAAATTTTCCCTCTGCAATTCAAGAATGGGGTACAGCACGGCGATCTGCGCATGGCGGATCCTCCTGTCCAGTTCCTCCGCATCCCCCGTTCTGAGAATATAAAGAATGTGCTGCTCGGAGATATTCAGTCCGACCTCCTCCTCTCCGCGCGCCGAAAACCTGCCGTCGGCCTGAACGAGATGCAGCGCCTCTTCAATTCCTTTTTCCTGCAATTCCTGTGCGTATTCCGTCATCAGGCAGGCACAGAGTTCGGCATCGCCGACGCAGACAGCGGAACACAGAGTTGCAAGATAATCCTTGTAATGTTCGTCTATTCCCTCTTCCTCGCCCGCAAGAATGTTACAGAAAGATGAAATATCATACGGACGGACATGATCCGACCAGTGCATCCGCACTACCCTGGAAGGAAGAGTTTTGCTGACCTTGAAGTTTCCGCGCGCTTCCACGAGCAGAAGAGGGCATCCGTCCTTCATCTTGCTGCTGTATTCGTGCAGAAAATCGATAAATTCGCGCACTCTCTCCTCGGGAATGCCCTTAAACCAGAAAATCAGGTTTCTTTTCCCCTCTTCAAGACAGCCGTCCCGCAGAAATTCGTATACGTTCATGGTGTGGCGCAGTTTCGTTCTGACCGTGCACCGATCCAGCAGGTAATCGAGCGGAAAGGTTTCCACCTCTTCCCGAACGTCCACGATCTCCAGTTCACAATCCGCCACTTCCGTTTCGATGCGTTCCTGCATGGCGTTCCTCATCTCTTCCCGCCAGCAAAGGTTTTTGGGAATGTCGACAAGGATATTTTTCCCTTCGCCCAAAAGTTCGGCGATCTTTTCCGAAAATTTTACGGGGCCGTTGATGATCCTCGTCCAGATCTCGCTCCAATCCCTCATTTGTCTTTCTCCTTCTCCTCTTCCAGAGCCAGCCAGATCTTCAGGGAATCATCCTCGTTTCCGATGTTTGCGTTGCCGCTTACATACTGGAAAAAGACGTACTTGCGGAACAGGAACCTGCCCTGGATGTCGGAAAAGACACCCAGTTCGGACAGTTCGAGCAACAGATTGCGGTATTGCTCCTCGTCGAGATTTTTCAGCTCGGGCGCATATTTGCCCATTTCCATGACCTCGCGGACGCTGTACCCGCCCGGCTTGTAACCCTCTATGTACAGCCAGCACATGGCCAGAGCGATCTTGCCGTACTGATTTTCCGAATCGACGTCAAGCGTCATTGTGAAGCGATCTTTGATAAATACGTTGAAATTGGACTTTTGCAGTACATCGCGGATGTCGCTCTGCTGAATGACGTAAGGAAGCGTTCCCTTTTCCTTGACTTTGTCGGAAAGAACATTGACAAGATCGCTGCAGAAAAAGTGCATAACGCCCGGATAATAATTGGTATGAGAGAGAATGACGGAAAGCAGTCCCTCGTTTTCAAAGACATACCCCAGGTACTGCAGGGGCAGTGTGACCATCTGTTTTGCCTCTCCCGACGTGAACGGTTTGATGACGCATGCGTCGCCCAGCTGTGCGAGGAAAGAATTGTTTTCATGCCGCTGGCGGGACACGTTGTGCAGACCCGCGAGGACAAACTTGAAGCGGTTGGGCATACGGTCGCGCAGTTCCTTGAGGACCTTCAGCACTTCGTAACCGTTTTGTTTGTCCGTCTTGAGAAATTCGTTCGTCTCGTCGATAAAGAGGATGAGCGATGCAAACTCGTCCGCTTCCAGCGCTTTTCTCACAATGGGCGCAAAATCCTGCCAACTCTCCCCTTTCTTTTTGATCCAGCCGTTTTCGTACAGCCTTCCCAAAATCTGGGTGAGGGTAGCGCGGGGATCCGACCCCGCCTCGGGTATGTACAGCGCGTACTTTTTGTCACCCGTGTGGTTGCAGATGCTTTCCGCACGCCTGAGCAGGGCGGATTTACCCAGCTGGCGCCCGCCGTACACGAGGCAGGTGTTGTCCTCAAAGGAAGAGATGCGCGCGCATTCGGAAACCCTTCCGAAAAACATCTCTTCGGGGACCTGTCCCGCGCCGTTGGCAATGTAGGGATTGCAGAAGGTGTACGGGAGCGCGCACTTCAGCAGCGCTTCCTGACGGGATTCCTTCCGCACGCCGGACAGGTACAGCAAAAGGGCGCGGTCGATGAGGAGGACGGTTTTCTGTCTGACGCTCGTCCTGAGTTCCCTGGCCAGGCGCTTCCTCTCCTCTCCATTCAAAAAACAGTCCAGCACAAAAATAACGGTATTGACGAGATCCCTGTCGATACTGACAAGGAGAGAGGAAATGTCCTTCGCCTTTTTCTTGCCCGCAACGGAAACAAAGGAGACTTCGCACAAATCCGTCCCGAATTTTGCAAACGGGTGCTGATAAACGGTCTTATTTTTTTCCACCGAACGCAGCGAAACGGAAAAGATCCCTCCGTTGTCCAGTCCTTTTTTCTTTTTGAAATAGCTGCCTTCCGTGGTATAGAAGCCGAATTGCGCCAGAAAATCGCGCACTGCTTCCGCCAAGGGAAGCCTGCCCGTCACCGAAGCGAAACTGTTGACGAGAGACAGCGCTTCCTTCCTTGCACCGGCAGGAAACTCCCCGCTGACGGCGAGAATTTCATCCAAAGGCGGCAGAGGCTTGCCGTGCCTCCTCTTCCCCGGAGCGGAATCGCTGTAGTCTTTTACCAGGGTATCGAGGGAATTTTCGTATTCCTTGCACGTTTTGCGCAAGGTCTCAAACTTATCCAGAAATTCCCCGAAATAATCGTAATCGTCCAGATTTTTCTTTTCGATCTTCTTTTCTCCGCTCAGGGCGCGGTTGAGATACTCTTCGGCGACCGAAAGCGCACGGTCGTCCAGCATTTTCCCGATCTCGTCGAGGATGGGATACTCTTCCCGATCCGCTTCCTTGGCAAAGGCATTCACGCGGTCGAGCAGATCGCTGTACCTGACCTGAGAGAATTCATCCAGCTGCCTGCGCATCATGGCATAAGCCTTTCTGCACAGGCCGAAATTGCCGCGCAAGCGGATGTTTGCCAGCGCTTGCCATAAAATGTTCAGCGCATTTTCCTTGTCGATCTCGTCGATGCGGCCGTACATATAGGCGAACTCGTAATCGCCTTCCAGCTGTCTTGCGAGGTCTTCATCCTGCTTTTCGGCATTTGTTTCATCTGCGGTCTGTTCGGGAGACAGTCCCTCTTCTCCTGCGAGACACTTTGCAAAACCGTAATCGTCCTGCCCGCAGAAATCCTGAACGGAAAGAGGCTGTTCCATTGCGTCGCGCAGATGCCACAGGACCCTGCGCCACAGCTCGAAACCGCCGATCCTGACGCTCTCTTCCTCCAGGACGGGAGCCCCTTGTGTCTCCGGATCGGGTTCCACCCAATCCGAACGGAAAAACTCCTTTCGATAAGAGTTTATCGGCTCGCGGTTATTGAGCAAATCGATCAGATCGCGCGCGGTTTTTTCTACAAACGCCGCTTCCGTACCCGTCTCCTGTTCCGCGCTCTCTGCCGCCTTTTTAAGGCAGCGCTCCAGCCTGTTTTTGTATTGCAAAACGTCCTCCGACGTCTTTGCGTCCGCAGGGGCGTCGAAAGTCATCACCCAACGGCTGATCAGTTCAAGGCGCTCTCTCAGGCGGTTGGAATAGGTACTGCGAAGATTTCCCTGCAGAGGATTTTTCTTGAATGCCTTTGTCTGTTCACCCCACTGTTCGTTGAGCACTTCCAGAATGCGGTCGTCACTCAATTCCCCGTCCGTAAAAAATCTCGTGCAGACGAGGTAAGCCTCTTCAAGCTGATCCGTGCGATTTTCCGCAACGATCTTCAGGGCACGGTACACATCGCTTCCCTCTCCGTATAAAGACTGCTGCAGTTTTGAAAAACTTTGCCCTTCCTTGGCTTTGAGCTTTTGATTGCACAGCGCCTCTGCCTGTTTCCTGATCTCTTCCCCTATTTTCCTGCGATTTTCCTCGCCGCCGAGCTTCATCAGCTTCTTTTCGGTAAATCCTTCCTGGCGATTGTCCGTAAATTCGTAGAGTTCGTGAAGGGCATCCTTCATGTCCTTGAATTTTTCCCACTGGTCGGAATATGCACCCAGCATGGACTTAACGTCCGCCTTCAAAAGATAATACTCGGAGGGATCGGGGCGCAGCAACGCGCGCATCTCCGAACAGACTTTCCCGTAAAAGCTGCCCGTATCCTGCAGATCGGCAAACAGGTCCTGGATTTTGCTCTGCCTGTACTGAGGCTTCCCCTTCAGCGTATCACCGCAGGCGAGGGAATACTGTTTGAACCTCTCCGCATAAGCAGGATCCTTCTCTTTCAGGGCATACATCAGCAACAGCGCCGCCGAATACCTCCTCTCCTGCAGAAGTCGTTCGGCAAAATCCAAAAATTTTCCTTTCTCCCGCGACGGATCCTCCGCGGACAGTGCCGCAGCCGCTTTGCACAAGTCACAAAATTCTTCTGCCGTTTGCTCTCCCGTCACAGAATTGCCGACCGCATCCGCCGAATGCCTTTCCTCCGTTGTGGCGGCCTTCCTCTCCCGTTTTACGCTTTCCGCAGGTTCCTCGGCTGCAGCGGTCTCTTCCGCAGGTTCCTCGGCTGCGGCAACCTCTTCCGCAGATTCTTCAGCCGCGACAATTTCTTCCGCAGGTTCCTCGGCTGCGGCAGTCTCTTCCGCAGGTTCTTCAGCCGCGACAATTTCTTCCGCAGGTTCTTCAGCGGAAACGGCTGTTTCCGCCTGCACGGGAGCATCCCCGAAGAAAGACCGGACGTATCCGATCGCCGCCGCACTGAGCTGTTCCATATTGTTGCAGTAAACGTCTTGTGCAACTGTAAAACCTGTGAGTTTGCTCCTGTAATATTCTTTTGCAGCCTTTTCATCTTCTGCCAAAACAAAGATCGCCTTGGACGTTTTTACCTCTTCTTTGTTCAGAAAATCGAACAGGGTATCTCCTCCGTACCCTGTATCTGTCAGAGCGATGTTGGGGAAAAACAGAAGCTCTGCACAATCTCCCTTTTCTTTTTCGCTGAAAAAAGCGCAGACAGCCGAATCTTTGCATATAATGGCGCTCGCGCGGGAGCCGTCCTTCCCGAGGCAGTTCTCTGTCTCCTGTATGACCTTTTCCAAAAAGCTGGAACAGCTTACATATTGCTCCCATTCGGCCTGCGTGGCGGGGGAAGAGATCGGGGAAATTTTTTTCGTCATGAAAAGCTTTTCACAGCACATCTGCTGTCTGAGAAGCCCCGCTCCCTTGGCGGAGAGAAAGAGAAAGGCATCCTCTTCCCGCCCTTCCGGATACACTCTTTCCAAAAAACCTTTGGGCTGAAGAAAAGACAGCGCTGCTTTTTCATGATCCTCTCGTATCTCCGTTTCCTTTAGGCAACCCTGTAAAACCATCCTTTGCAAAAAGAGAGCAACCGACTTTGTCATGTTTTTTTTCATCAGCGTCCCGATAAAATCCTTGGCGCCCTTGAATGCAAATGTTTCTTCCTTTTGCTTTACCAAAGGGATCTGTTTTTCCAAAACACGTACGCCCGCGGGGACAGACGTTCTCTCTTCTTCCGCGCTTTCCCCCTGCTGCTCCTCTTGCAGGACGGTTTTCTCCTGCAACGTTTCCTGCAAGGCGGTTGTCTCCTGCCGAACTTTCTTCTGCGGAACCGCTGTTTTCTCTTCCGCCATCACTTCTTTTGCGGCGGAAGTCAAATTTTCGACTGCGGCATCCGAATGTCCGGGTTGCGTTTCTTCCTCTTTACGGATAAACAATTTGCCCCTCATGGCAGCAACGACGATCTCGCTGTCAAAAAAGCCGTCGATGTCATCCAACAGGGATTCGTCCCGTTCTTCCGCATACAAAAAGGCGGAACGATAGGGTCTGACCTGCTCTTCCGTCATTTCCATCATCTGCCCGTCCGAATAAGAGCGGATCTTTGCCTGCTCCTTTTCCAGTGCGATCTCGGCCTTTTCGCGATCGGTGTACAGGCGCAGAAAATCTGAAAGCACCTTTTTTACTCGCAAAAGCGTCTCTTCGTCTCTCTTTTTCTCATACTCTGCCAACGCCTGCCGCATTTCGGCAACGGAATCAACTTCATACCCCTCATTCCGAAACATTTCCTCACAGTCTTTTTGCAGCACTTGTACTGTTTCCAATCCGCAAAGCATTTGCTGAACGGTTACAGAGGAAAGCAGTTTCTCCTCCTGAATCTCACGTGAAATTTCTCCCGCACATACACGCAGTTTTTCCATCTCCGCGATCAGTTCTTTCAACAATTTTTTTTGCATCAAACCCCCTCCTTTCTTTTTCCATTTCATTTTAACATACTCTGACCTGCCTTTCAAGCCTTTTGAAAAAAATGATGCGGCTTGAAAAGCCGCATCAATCTTATCTTTTTATTTTGGCAAGCTGCTCGCGCGTGAGATATACGGGCCTTTGCTTTGCACCGCGGAATCTCCCTACAAATTTGTTTTCTTCCATCCATTCGATGATATGCCCCGCCTTTGCATAACCCAGGCCCAGCGCCCTCTGCAGCAGGGAAATGGACAAAAACTTCTGCCCGACAACATATTCCAGAGCCTTCCAATGATCTTCGTCCGGGACGACCACCGCGGCAAGCTCCTCGTCCGTCAATACGGGCGCGGGCTCGTCCTCCGTTTCCGTGACAGGGGCAAACTCCACCCTCCGCTTGCTCGCAAATTCGGCGGGCTTCAGCTTTTCCGCAAATTCCACCGTCAGCTTTGCCACGCCGTACGGGAGGACGATCTTCATTTCCGCCCCGTCCATCAGCCGCTCTGCGCCGCATTTCGGGCAGAACCTGTCCTTTTCCTGCATCACGTTTCCGCACTTCTCACAAAAGTAAATCTCCATATTTTGTCTCCTTTTTTAGTTTATAAAAATCGGAAATGCCGCAAAAACAGCGATACGTACTGCATTTTTACGGCATTTTCCAAAAAGACACGATTTTATTTCAACCCCTCGAAAAACTTTTTGCCGGCCAAAAACGCCCTCTCGTTGGTCTCGCAGATGCCGGGCTTTGAAACAAATTTTTCGTGCAGGCAGTTGATGATGCTCCTTTCTTTGACCAATCCCGTCGCGCAAACGAGCACGGCCAGCGCGACCATGTTTGCCGCGCGCCTGTCCCCCGCCTCGATGGCGAGGTCCGCCATTGGAACGTCGTACACGGTGACGTCCTGTCTGCCCGCGTACGAATCGGAAATAGAGCCGTTGACGATGATAATTCCGCCGCTCTTCACGCGCGGTGCGAATTTATGAAAGCTGGGCGCATTAAGCGCAATGAGCACGTCGGGCGTGTTGCACAGGGGGGAGGCGATCTCCTCCTCCGAGATGATGACCGAACAATTTGCCGTGCCGCCGCGCATTTCCGGGCCGTAGGCGGGGAGATAAGAGACTTCCTTCCCCTCGTGCAGGCCGCTTTCGGCGAGAAATCTGCCCGCGCTGAGCACTCCCTGACCGCCCTGTCCTGCCAATAAGATACGAACCATATTATTCCTCCCCCCTTTCGGCAGATTTGTCGCGGTACACGCCGAGCGGGAAAGTTTTTGTGCATTCCTCGCCCATGAATCGGAGCGCATCCACCGGCTGCATATGCCAGTTGGTGGGACAGGAGACCAGCACTTCCACAAAGGTATAGCCCCGCCCTTCCGACTGGAAACGGAGCGCCTTTTTGATGGCCTTTTTGGCGGCGAAGACGTGCTTTACGTCGTGCGTGGAGACGCGCTCGATATAATAAGGCGCGTCCAGCGTGGCGAGCAGTTCGCACACGCGGATGGGATAGCCGTTGACGGCGGGATCGCGCCCGTTCTGGCAGGTGGTGGCCTTTTGCCCGATGAGGGTGGTGGGCGCCATCTGTCCGCCCGTCATGCCGTAAATGCTGTTGTTGATAAAGATGATGGTGATATTTTCGCCGCGCGCCGCCGCATGGACCGTTTCCGCCATGCCGATGGAGGCGAGGTCGCCGTCCCCCTGGTAGACGAACACCGTCCTGTCGGGCAGACAGCGCTTGATGCCCGTCGCCACGGCGGGAGCCCTGCCGTGCGCCGCTTCCTGCATATCGCAGTTGAAATAATCGTACGCAAACACCGCGCACCCGACGGGCGCAATGCCGATGCACTTCTCCTGCAAGCCCAGCTCTTCGATGCTCTCCGCGACCAGCCGATGCACGATCCCGTGCGTGCAGCCGGGGCAATAGTGCATATGCGCGTCGGTGAGCATTTTTGTCTTTTCAAATACTTTCATTTTACTTCCTCCGCCTGTTGAAGGAATTTCTTTGCCGCTTCCACGATCTCGCCCTCTTCGGGTACGTTGCCGCCCGTTCTGCCGTAAAAATACACGGGCTTTTTGCCGTTGACGGCGAGGCGCACGTCCTCCACCATCTGGCCGAGGGAGAGTTCCACCGACAAAAACGCCTTGGTGCAATCGCGCGCGGCGCAGACGGCAAACGCCTCGTCGGGGAAGGGGTACAGGGTGACGGGGCGGATGCAGCCCGCCTTGATCCCCTGTCTGCGCAGCTCGTTGACCGCGCTCTTTACGATGCGCGCCACCGTGCCGTACGCCGTGAGCACGATCTCCGCATCCTCGGTGAGATAGGATACGCTTTTGCGCTCGTTGGCGTAAATTTCGTCATACGTCCTCTGCAATTCGTTGACGTGCGGTTCCAATTCCTCCGGCTTGATGATGAGGGAATTGAGCACCCTCCTCTCCTTTCCGTAGTGTCCGCTGGTCGCCCATTTCTTTTCGGGAATGTCCGAAAGCGGGCGCAGAGGGGGCAGCTCGACGGGTTCCATCAGCTGACCGATCATGCCGTCGGCGAGGATCATGCAGGGAACGCGGTATTTATCCGAAAGGTCGAACGCGGCATAGGTCAGATCGCACGCTTCCTGTACGGATGAGGGGGCGAGCACGATGAGGTGGTAATCGCCGTGGCCGCCGCCCTTGGTGGCCTGGAAATAATCGCCCTGCGCTGGCAGAATGCCGCCCAGGCCGGGGCCTGCGCGCATGATGTTGACCACGACGCAGGGAATGCGCGCGCACGCGATGTAAGAGATCCCCTCCTGTTTGAGGCTGACGCCGGGGCTGGAAGAGCTGGTCATGGCGCGCACGCCCGCGCCCGCCGCGCCGTACACCATGTTGATGGCGGCCACTTCCGATTCCGCCTGCACAAAGACGCCGCCCAGCTGCGGCATTTTGACGGACATATATTCGGGGACTTCGTTCTGCGGGGTTATGGGATAGCCGAAAAAGGCGCGGCAGCCGTTGCGGATGGCGCCTTCACAGATGGCTTCTGTTCCGTGTAAAAGGATCTTGGACATATTCAAACTCCTCCCGTCATCTTTCCACTTCTATGGCGCAATCGGGACACATGACGGCGCAAAACGTGCAGCCGATGCAGTTTTGCGGGTTGACCGCTTCCGCCACAAAATACCCGTTTGCGTTCATGCGGTGTTCGCTGAGGGAGATCACCTTTTTCGGGCAGGCGTCGGCACACAGTCCGCACCCCTTGCAGATTCTTTCGTCAATGGTGATTTTTGCCATATTTCCTCCAAAGCCGCACCGTTTGCGCCCTGCGGGCGGTGCGGCGGCACAGATTTTGTGAAAATGTGAGTGTTTTTATTATACCACATTTATTTTAAAAATGCAAATCCCTGTCAGATCGGGGATGTTTTTCCGCCGGATTGCCCGTTTCCGACAGAAAAACCCCGCATTTATGCAAAAATAGTTGCAAAAATGAGAAAAAACGTGTATGATTGTTGCACATTTATCCTTCGGAGGGCAAGGCGTTTGGGCCTGAAACAAAAAATAAAAAAATCCAAATTCACGCTGAGCTTTATCGGATTTGCGGGATATGCGCTGTACACCGCCTATGCCGTGTACTACTACCTCTCGGCGGGGACGGCGCTGGGCATTGCCCTGCTCTGCCTGATCGCCGTGGCGTTTTCCCTGTCCGTGGCGCTGGTGTTCATCAGCTACCGCGTCAACCTGATGGACAAGCCGCGCCCCGCCCTGCTGCGGTTCATGAAAATGGCAAAGTACGCGGTGCAGCTGCTGTGTTCGCTCACCTCGCTGGGCATGATCCTCACCGCGGTGCAGTCCTTCAATGTCTTTTCGCTGATCATGGCGCTCATCTCCATCCCCTTCCTGCTGTGGAGCATTTTCGTCAACCTTGTCGCGGAATTTATCGACCGTAAGCTGAAAAAGTGGTTCGGAAAGCGTGTCTACGTGCGCGTTCCGCCCAAGGACGAGGAGGGAAACCCCATAGACGTAGAGGCCGCGATCGGGCAGGTGGACGGCGCGCAGAAACTGCGCCAACAGCGCGAACGCGAGGAACGAATGAAAAACAGATACCGCTGAAAGGCCCGCAAAACGCGCGGCCTTTTTTGCTGCGGCGGCGGGCGCGATTTCCTTTTTTTGTAAAAAAGTATTGACAAAGGGCGCGTGACAGGATACAATAAAAACAGCCCGAACGGGCAAATCAAGGAGGTTATACAATGTTTAAAGGATTGGAAAAAGTTTTTGACATCATCGGCGAGATCCTCGCCGTAGTACTGGTAATCGTGTTTGCACTGCTGATTCTGGACGCAAACTTCCACTTTCTGCCCGACACCGTGCTGAACATTTTCACCGTCATCAAAGAATACGGCGCACTCATCCTGATCGCGGTGGTAGGATGCGAAGCGATGAGCAAGAGAAACTTCCTCTTCCAGATCATTTTCCTGGCGCTGGTCGCACTCATCGTCATCTTCCTCTTCTTCCCCGGAACGTACGACAATCTCATCCATCTCATCAAGTAAGAATTTTTGCAAAGAGGCGCTTTCCCCGCGGGGAAAGCGCCTCTTTTCTTGTAAATACGGGGCGGCTTACAAAAGCCGCCCCGTATTTAAAATTCGATCCCCTTTCTGGCCGTGATGCCGAGGTCGTAGGGATGTTTTCTCTTGACCATTTCCGTCACATAGTCCGCGCGGCGCAGCAGCCGTTCGTCCGGCCCCCTGCCCGTGAGGATCACTTCCGCATTTTGCGCCTCGTCCAGAAAGGCGAGCACCTTTTCTTCCTCCACGATGCCGTGGTTGCACGCGGAAACGATTTCGTCCAGCACCACGACGTCCGCTTCCCCCGCCCGCACGAGAGAGGCGCACCTTTCAAACAGATGCGTGTACGCCCGCCTGCTCTCTTCCCGTTCCGCGGGCGTCATGTTGGAGACCCTGCCGAAGTACTTTGGTTCAAAAAGCACGCGCACGTTGTCGATTTTCTGCAACACGCGCACCTCCGAAGAGACGCCGTTTTTGAAAAACTGGACAAAGAGCACTCTCTTGCCCGCGCCCGCGGCGCGCACGCAGAGCCCGACCGCCGCCGTGGTTTTGCCTTTACCATCTCCGCAATAAATGTGTATCATGTCACGCTCCCTCTTCAATGATTTTTTTCAGCGCGGAAACGTCCGTGTTTTGCTCGAATACGTCGGCGAGGAGCTCGTAATTCTGCTCGCGCACGGCGCGCGCGTCGGAAAGCTCCCCCGCATCGCCGCCCAGCGCGCGCAGGATGCTTTGGCAGATCTCCGCCTCGTCGAAAATGCCGTGGACGTACGTGCCGTACACGTTTCCCGCGCCGATAACGGCACTGTCCGTCCCCGATCTCCCCATATGGATCTCGTATCCGCTGAACTTTTTTCCGTTCAGACAGGAAAAAATGCCCGAAAGCCCGCGGATCACCCCCTGCGTTTCGCGCAGGCATTTCTCCCCGTCAAAGACGGTGGAGACGGGGAGGAGCCCCAGCCCATCCTCTCTGCCGCCGCCCTCAACGCCGAGCGGGTCCTCCACGCTTTTGCCCAGCATCTGAAACCCGCCGCACACCCCGAACACGGGAATGCCGCGGTGCGCCGCCGCGACCACCTGCTCGGCAAGCCCGCTCCGTTTGAGAAAGCGCAGATCTTCGATGGTGCTCTTTGTCCCCGGGAGAATGACGAGGTCGGGCGAGCCGAACTCCTCCGCCCTCTCCACATAGCGCACCGCACAGCCGCGGGCGCGCCCGAAGGGAGAAAAATCGGTGAAATTGGAGAGCTTGGGCAGGCGGATGACGGCGATGTCCGTTCCTCCGTCCCGCTTGTTTTTCAGGCGTTCGGACAGGCTGTCCTCATCGTCGATGTCTATTTTTGTGTACGGCATGACGCCGAGCACGGGTTTTCCCGCAAGCCTTTGCAGGAGCTTTCTGCCCTCGCCGAACAGGGAGAGATCGCCGCGGAATTTGTTGACGAGAAGGCCTTTGACCCTCTCCCTGTCTTTAGGAGACAGCAGGGAAAGGGTGCCGCAGAGCTGGGCGAAAATGCCGCCGCGGTCGATGTCCCCCACCAGCAGGACGGGGGCGCCTGCCATCCGCGCCAGCCCCATGTTGACGATGTCGTCCCCGTTGAGATTGAGTTCGACGGGACTGCCCGCCCCCTCGATGACGATGACGTCGTTTTCCGCCGCAAGGCTTTCGTACGCCTGCAGGATCTTCCCCTTTAAACTCTTTTTAAAGGAAAAATACTCGCGCGCGGTATAATTGCCTACGCTTTTCCCGAGGACGATGACCTGCGAACCCATATCCGTGGTGGGTTTGAGAAGGACGGGATTCATGCGGACGTCCGCCTCTTTTTTGCACGCTTCTGCCTGCGCCGCCTGCGCCCTGCCGATCTCCGCGCCCTCCTTTGTGACAAAGGAATTGAGCGCCATGTTCTGCGATTTGAAGGGCGCAACGCGGTACCCCTCGCGCGCGAGCACGCGACAGACGGCGGTGACCGTGAGGCTTTTGCCCGCATTGGACATGGTTCCCTGCACCATCAGCGGCTTTGCTTTCATTGTAAGACCTCCCGCAATGCCTGCAAAAGAATTTGGTTTTCTTCGCGCGTGCGCACCCCCACGCGATAGTACTTTTTGCCCTTTTGCGGGACAAGCCCCTCGAAATCGTCGCACACGCGGACGGCGATGCCGCGCTCTCTGAGGCGGGCGGAGAGCCCCTCCTCTCCCTCGAACAGCAGAAAATTTGCGCGCGAAGGACGGGGCGCAAAGCCGAGCGCCGTCAAGCCTTCCGAGAGAAATTCCCGCTCCCGCGAAACGAGCGCTCGCAGGTCGGAAAGGTACTGTTTATCCCCCGCGGCGGCAATGCCCGCCGCCTGTGCGAAGCAGGAAACGCTCCACGGCTGAACATAGCGGGAAATGCGCGAAAGCGCTCCCTTTTCCCCCATCAGATACCCGAGCCGCACCCCCGCGAGGGCATAGCTCTTTGTAAACGCCTGCAACACGAACGCGCCGCTTTGCACAAGTTCGGCGAGGGTAAAGGAAGGATTTTGGACAAAATCGTAAAAGCAGGCGTCCGCAAAGAGGGAAGCGCCCGCCGCGCGGCACCTTTCCGCGAGGGAAAAAAGCTCCTCTCTCGCAGGGAAAAACCCGTCCGGATTGTTGGGAATGCACACAAAAACGGTGTCCCCCGCGCACAAGTTTATCCCTTCCAGCCCGTACCCGCGCGCAAAGCGCACCCCCTTTCCGAACGCGCGGAACGCGGCGGCGTACTCGGAAAAGGTAGGAGCTACGACGACGGCGCTGCCGCCGTACGCCGCATAGGCGTAGATGAGTTCCGCCGCTCCGTTGCCCGCAAGGATATTTTCCGCGGGCACCCCTTCCTTGGCGGAAAGCGCGGCGCGCAGCTGTACGGCGCAGGGATCGGGGTATCTGTCCGCAAGGGACAGGGCGGACACCATGGCGGAACGGACGCGCCCGCTGATGCCCAGCGGGCTGACGTTGACGGAAAAATCGTATTTTGCACGCAGATCGCCGCCGTGCTCCTCTCGATAAAAACGCATAAAAACTCCTTACAATACGAAAAACAGCCAGGGAACGACCGCCAGCGAAAAGACAAAAAACGCGGTGAACGTCGCGGCGACCATCAGGCGGTTGGCGCGGACGATGTCGAAGGGCTCGATCTCGCGCAGGGCGTCGCCGATATACGGCTTTTTGTGCAGAACGCCGTGATAAACGGCGTCCCCCGCCAGCCGAAGTCCCAGAGCGCCTGCGCAGACCGACTCTGTCTGCGCGGAATTGGGGGAAGCGTGCTTGCGCCTGTCCCTGCGGTAAATGCGCCACGCGTTGCGCGGACGGTATTGCAGCAACACGCAGGAAAAGAGCATGAAGAGAGCGCTCAGCCGCGACGGGAGATAGTTGAACACGTCGTCCGTGCGCGCCGCGGCCCTGCCGAAATACAGATACCCGTTTTCGGTATAGCCGACCATGGAATCCATGGTGTTGACCGCCTTGTACAAAAAGCCGCCCACCGCTCCGCCGAGAAAGAGAAAGAACATCGGGGCGACGACGCCGTCAGACGTGTTTTCCGCCACCGTTTCCACCGCCGCGCGGGCAATGCCCTTTTCGTCGAGAATACTCGTATCCCTGCCCACGATCATGGAGACCGCGTACCGCGCGCCCTCCGTGTCCCCTTCTTTGAGTTTTTTATACACCTTGCAGCTCTCTTTTTTCAGGCTGTGCGCCGCCAGCGCCTGCCAGCAGAACACCGAAGACAAGGCGAGATAGGCGTACGGATGCAGCCACCAGCACAGTGCCAGAAGTCCCGCGGGGATGCCCGCCGAAAGCGCGCATACAATGACGACGAGAAAGGCGCCGCCCGCAAGTTCTCCCTTGGGCGTGGGGGCAAACAGTTTGCGGAGCACTTTTTCCGATTTGGAGATGAGCGCGCCGATCGCACAGACGGGATGGGGCAGAAAGCGCGGGTCGCCGATGAGAAGGTCTGTGACAAACCCGATGAGCACGGAAAAATAAGTCAGACGCAGGAATTCTGCCATAGAAAGCCCTCCGTTGTGAGGCATCCGCCCTCCCACAGGGCGGAGATCCCCTGCCCGTTGGGCAGGCCGTAATCGTAAAAATCCCGTTTTTCCCGATCGAACGCGGCGAGCACGGACATGACGGTGCCGCCGTGCACGACGAGCGCCGCGCTCTGCCCCTCCCGCAATCCCTGCACAAAGCGCAAAAACGCCTGCGCACAGCGCTTGCGGAAGGCCGCAGGCTCCTCCCCGTGCGGGAACGGGAGCACGCCGCCCGACTGCACCCACGCGGCATAGTCCGCGTTTTTTGCAAGTTCTGCATAGTTTTTCCCTTCAAAATCGCCGAAATCGCATTCGGCGAAATCGCGCACGACGACGTGCGCCCTGTCGGGGTACAGGATGTCCGCCGTCTGCAGGCACCTGCGCAGGGGAGAGACGGCGACGACGTCGGCGGGCGGCGCCTTCCTGCCGCGCAGGGAGAGGATCCCCCGCTCGCTGAGCGGCTCGTCCGTCCTGCCGATGTATCTCTTTTGCTCGTTGCCCGCCGTGAGGGCGTGGCGGATCAGATAAATGCGGTTCATCTGATCACCTGCCCCAGCCCCGCGAACACGCGGATAACGCGGCTTGCCCTCTGCGCGGCATGGCAGAGCACCCTGCCCACCTCGTCGCGGTATGTCCTCTCCCCCGCATCCGCGGGGACGATGCCCATGCCCACTTCGTCACAGCACACGATGCAATCGGTGTCCGCGCGCTCTTCCAGACTCTTTAAAACGCGCTCCGCGCCCTGATCGCGGATCAGCTTTTCCAGATGCACGATCACTTTGTTTTTGCCGAAAGCGCAGGCGATCTCTTCCTCCCGAACGCCGAAATTCTGCATGACGTACTGCGTTTTCCCCTGCGATCTGCCGCCGATGACCAGGATCATAAAAGCACACCTCCTATGGCTGCCGCCAAGAGCATGAAAAGTTCCGTGACCTGCAGCATCCAGCCAGCGAGATCGCCCGAGATGCCGCCGAACGTTTTGAAAATGACGATGACGCAGAAAAGATAGACGACGACGCCCGCCGCGAGGACGACGAGCCCCAGCCAAAGGGAAAGCGCCAGCGAAAAGGCGGCGGCGCCTGCGATCCACAGAAGGGACACGGCCGTGACCGCCCTGTTTGCGCCCGCCTGTTTGAATGTAGAAACCAGCCCCTCCTTTGCCGTGGGAAAGTTGGCGACGGAAAGGGCGCTCAGCGCGCGGGTAAAGACGTATGCGGACAAAAAAACGAGATACGTATGCAGAGAAATGCTGCACGCCGAGGCAAAATACACGATAAAATACACCGCGCACCAAAGCACGGCAAACGCGCCCGCGTGCGGGTCTTTTAAAATTTCCAGCTTTTTTTCGCGCGGAAGGCGGGAAGAGATGGCATCCGTCGTGTCGCAGAACCCGTCCAGATGGATGCCGCCCGTCACGACGACGGGGAGCGCCGTCAGAAGGGCGCCCGCAAGCAGCTGCGGCAGGGCGAGAAATTCGCACAAACAATACACCCCGTACCCCAGCGCGCCGATGACGGCGCCCACCAGCGGGAAAAAACAGAGCGCCCAGCGCAGGTTTTTTTCCGTCCATTCCGCCTGCGGCACGGGAATACGCGAATACATGGACAGCGCGATGAGAAAACTGTTCCAGAGACTTTTCATACGAGTTCCCCTTTGTGTACGACGGGAATGCCGTACACGCTTTCGACGACAAGCTGCGCCGCCTGCGCGAGCAGACAGTTGAGCCTGCCCAGCAGACGGATGTACTCCGCCGTTTCCCGTTCGTAGTCCTGCCCGTCCGAAAACACCTCGTTGGTGACGATGACGACGTCATTCTCCCGCGAAAGAAGTTCGATTTCCCCTCGGATGAGGGAGACGGGGTCTGCCTCGCGGTCGCCGAACATGGCGTTGGCGAGGCGGTTGGACAAGCATTCGAGCAAAACGACGCTGTCCTTTACATCGGTGCGCAGGCGGGAGGGACTTTCCACCGTGGTAAATCCGCGCCCTTCGCGCATGGCGCGGTGCTTTTGCACGCGGCGTTCCCCTTCCTCGTCCCACACGCGCATGGTGGCAAAATACAAGAGCGGCGCGCCCTTTTTTTGCGAAAGGCGCACGGCACAGCGCTCGGCAAGTTCGGATTTTCCGCTGCCGCTCCCGCCGCTGAACAGACAGATCATAGCGGTTTGTACTCCTCGATGTCCGTCTGAGAAAAACAGATCATCTCACGAAAGACGGCGTACGCCATGTCCAGAAGGGGCAGAAGCGCCACCGCGCCCGTCCCCTCGCCCAGCGCCATGTCCGCACGGATGGGCGCCGCAAAGCCGAGGCTGTCCAGCACGTATTTTGCGGCGGGTTCGCCCGACAGGTGGCTGGCGATCATGTACTTTTTGCTTTGCGGACAGAGCTTTGCCGCGCACAGCGCCGCGACGGCGGAAATGACGCCGTCAATGATGACGGGAATGCCCGCCTGCGCCCCGCCGAGAAAGGCGCCGCACATCCCCGCAATGTCCAGCCCGCCCACCTTGGACAACACGTCCAAAGCGTCCTCGCGGTCCGGCTGCAAACGGGCAACCGATCGTTCAATGATCTGTATCTTGCGTTCCAGCCCTGCGGGCGAAAGGCCCGCGCCCTTGCCCGTGACGAGCCGCGGCGGCAGATCCAAAAGCACGCTCGCCACCGCGCCCGCCGTGGTGGTGTTGCCGATGCCCATTTCCCCCGCGGCGATGACGCCGTACCCCTTTTGCGCAAACTCGCGCGCAAGGGAGGCGCCCTTTTTGACGGCGCGCAGGCATTCCTCGCGCGACGTGGCGCGCGTCTGATAAAAATTGTGCGTGCCGCGCAGGATGTGCTCGTCGCGCACGCCGTCCGCCGCCCTGCACATTCCGATGTCCACAGGGAACACATCCGCGCCCGCCGCCTTTGCCATGATGCACACGGTGGCATCCCCGCGCGCCATGTTTTCCGCCACCGTTGCGGTCACCTCGCTGCCCGTCTGCGTGACGCCCTCTTCCACCACGCCGTTGTCCGCACAGAACACCAGCACGCAGCGCTTTTTCAGGCCGCCCGCATTGGGCATCCCCTCGATGCGGCTGATGAGCTCCTCAAACAGCCCCATGCCGTGCAGAGGTTTTGCAAGTTCGTCCCAATGCTTTTTTGCCCTTTGGTATTTTTCCTCATCGTAAGGCATCGCTTCAAACATATTTTCTCCCGCTTTACAAACAGATTTTACCATTTTTTTGCAACGTCCCGCAAAAATGAGGACGTTTGACTCTTTTTCCGCTATTTTTGCGCCGCATCCCGCTTTTCGCGAAAGTTTAAACAGATGCGGTAAAAGTGTTCCGCGCAGGCAAGATTTCCGTAAAAGTGAACGTGCGGAAACCCCGCCGCAAGCCTTTCGCCCGCGACCAGGCAGAGACGGCTTTCCCCGCCGCGCACGGCAACCGCATCCGAACCGTTTTCCGTGCAGTCGTAATAGTGAAATTCGTGCGCGCGGAGCTCGGCCCCCGCAGGGCCTAAAAGGCAATCGCGCTTCAATTTCAAGGTACAGTACCCGAACCGCACCAACTTGCCGCAGTCAAAGCATTCCCCGCCCAGAACGCCGCACGTTTCCCGCCCGTCCAGAAGGGCGTTCAGGTACATGAACCCGCCGCATTCCGCAAAGACGGGAACGCCCCTTTGCACCGCCGAGCGGATGCTGCCGCGCATGGAGCTGTTTTTTTCCAGCGCGTCCGCGTACAGTTCGGGATAGCCGCCGCCCAGGTACAGGCAGTCTGCCTGCGGCACCTGCGCATCGCGCAGAGGGGAAAAGAACACGATCTCCCCGCCCAGCTTTTGCAGGAGGCGGAAATTGTCCTCATAATAAAAGCAGAACGCCTCGTCCCGCGCCACGGCAAAGCGCACTTTTCCCAGTTTGGGAAGGGGCGGCTGCGCCGCCTTCAGCGCGGGAGCGCTGTGCGCCAGGGCGATCAGTCCGTCCACGTCCAGCGTCTGTTCCGCCTGACGCGCAAGGTACTGCGTCATTTCGCGCAGGTTTTCCACTTCGCCCGCCGTGACGAGCCCCAGATGCCTGCTCTTTAAAAGATATTTTTCGGGGAGCGGGGGAAAGTACCCGTACAGCTTTGCCCCCTCCTCTTTCCAAAGTTCTTTCAGACCCTCGTACGTCTTTCGGGTGACGCGGTTGAGGATAAAGCCGCGGACGCCGCTCTCTTCCCGAAAGCGGAGAAACCCCTGCATCGCTGCAAGGAGGGAGAGAGAGCTCCCCTTTCCGTCCACGACGAGAACGGCGGGCATTTGCAGGCGGGAAGCAACGTCGAACGCGCTGTGCCGCGTGCTCTGCCCCAGGCCGTCGTAATAGCCCATGGCGCCCTCCGCGAGGCTGATCTCCCGCGCGCTTTCCGCAAACAGGGCGGGCATCCATTCGCCCGAAAGGAAGCTGTCCAGGTTGGAAGAAGGGGCGCCGACGATGCGCGCATGGAACATGGGGTCGATGTAATCCGGCCCGCACTTGAACGCGGCGACGTCCCTTCCGCGGTTTTTGAGCGCTTGCAGGAGCGCGCAGAAAATGGTCGTCTTGCCGCAGCCGCTGTGCGTGCCCGAGATCATCAGCCTTGCAAACGAATTTTCCACGCTATACCTCCGAAAGGGTAAGAATTTCTGGGATGCCCCGCTCCTTTGCAAAGGAGAGAAGGCGGGCGCATTCCACATTGCATTCCCCGAACGTTTTGCACGCGGCGTACAGCTTCCCCGCGCGGGAAAGCTCTTCGCAAGCGCGCGAGGCGGCTTCCTCCGTCACGCGGGAAAAGGCGGGGACGGAAAAAACTTTTTGCGCGAGCACGCGCGCAACCTGAAAGTCCACGTCGTTTTCGGGAAAGATCCCGCAGGAGAAGGGAATGCCGCGCCTTTGCAGGGCGCGAAAGACGGGAATGCCCGTGCCGCCGCCCGCCAAGACGAACAGGCGCGCTTCCCCCTGCGGCTTTTCCAGCTCCACACTGCCGAACAAGGCGTTATACGAGCCGTTCTGCAAGCCGTACAGTGCGCGGATCTTTTCTTCGCAGAGCACCTCTTCGGGCGCGCCCGCCATGCAGACCCTGTCCCCTTCCACGCAGACGATCTTGTCCGAGACCTTTGCGGCGAGGTCGAGCTCGTGCAGGGAGAGCACGATGAGCATTTTGCGCTCGGCGGCGAGCCTGCGCAGAATGCCGAGAATTTCGATTTTATAGCAGATGTCCAGATAGGAAGTGGGTTCGTCCAGCACCATGATCTGCGGCTGCTGGCAGATCGCGCGCGCCAGGAGCACGCGCTGGCGCTGGCCGTCCGAGATCGCCGAAAAGGAGCGCTCCGCAAGCGGTTCCGCCCCCACCATTTGCAGGCTTTCCCGCACCACGTCCCTGTCTTTTGGCGTCAGTTTTCCGAAAAAGTCGGTGTACGGATACCTGCCCGCTTCCACCACTTCTTCGCAGGTCATCCGCTCCGTTTTCAGCCGCTCGGTGAGGACGACGGAAACCTTTTCGGCAAACTGCCTGTCGGAGAGGGATTTCGTATCCGCACCGTCCACGTACACCTTGCCGCCCAGCGCTTGCAGCTGGCGCGTGAGGCTCTTTAAAATGGTGGATTTGCCCGCGCCGTTGCGGCCGATGAGGGTGACCACCTCACCCGCGTTGAGGGAAAGGCTGATGCCGCCGATGAGCACCTTCCCGCCGTAACCGACGCTGAGACCTTCTGCCGAAAGCTTGCTCATACTTCCCCCCTCCGCCGCGAAAGCAGCATGGCGATGACCACGGGCGCGCCCAGAACGGCGGTCACCGTGCTGATGGCCAGCTCCGTAGGGGCAAACACCGTGCGCGCGACGAGGTCGCACACCAGGCAGAACACCGCGCCTAGAAGAAAACTCCCCGGCAGAATAAGGGAAGGTTTTGAAGAGGAAAACATCCTCTTTGTCAGGTGCGGAACGGCGATCCCCACAAAGGAGACAGGCCCCGCATACGCCACCACGCACGCCGAAAGAAGGGAGGAAAGCAAGAGAAGAAGCACGCGGAACAGCCTGACGTTCATGCCCATGCTCTGCGCGTACCCCTCCCCCAGCCGAAAGGCGGAAATGGGCTTGACGAGAAGCAGCGTCCCCAAAAACGCGGCGAGCACAAAGCAAGCAATGACGGCGACGTCCCCCCATTCCTTGCCCGAAAAACTGCCCATCGACCAGTACGTGAGGTTGACGATCTGCTCGTCCTTTGCAAAGGTGATGATGAGATCAGTCACCGCCGAACAGATATAGCCGATCATGATCCCGACGACGAGCAGGACCGCCATATTTTTTGTTCTGCCTGCGCACAGGAGCACGAACCCCGTGGCGAGCAGGGAGCCCGCAAAGGACGCCAGAACCATGCTGACGCCGCCCATGCTGCCCCCGAAATTGACGGCAATGACCACCACGAACGCCAGTACCATCTTTGCGCCCGACGAGATGCCCAGCACAAAGGGGCTTGCGATGGGGTTGCGGAAATAGGTCTGGATGAGATAGCCCGAGACGCCGAGCGCGCCGCCCAGCAGGGCGGCGGCCGTCAGGCGGGGCATACGGATGTCCCAGACGATGGTATGCGCCGCCTCCCCGCGATACGCGCCCGTGAATAAAATTTTGAATACGTCCCCCACGGAAATGCCCGCACTGCCCGCCCAGATATTTGCCACCACGGCGGCAAACAGCAGCACGGCGAGCGCCGCAAAGCACAGTTGGTTCCGCAGGAGCCTCCTGCTTTTCTCCTTCATCAGCTCAACCTGTCGACATAGGTGAGGGCGTTGGACGAACCGTTCCCGTACAGCATCTGATAAATGTCCGCCACCATCTCCCCCATCTTATCCATTTTCTGGTAAAAATCGCGGGAAGTTCTCCACACGTTTCCCTCTTGATACGCCCTGAACTGTTTGAACCAGTCGCCGAGGCGGGCGTCGATCAGCCCCTGCAAGCTTTCGTCCTCCACGCCCGAAGCGCCGCTCGTCCAGTTATACAGAACGTAGTCCGCCTGCGCGCAGGTGCTGACAAACGTTTCCGCGTCCATCTTGGTATTGCCCGATTTGCCCGCGCCGATCTCCGCCACCTGTCTGCCGCCCGCAAGGGAGACGAGTTTGGTGACGTAGTCCTCCGCGTTGCGCACGTTGTACGTGCTCTTGTCCGCGGTGGTGTAAAAGATGAGCACGCTCTTTCTCTCGCTTTCGGGAATGTCGCCGATCTGTTTCAGCGTGTCGTTGAGCGCCTTGACCTGCGCGTCGAACACGGCGTCCGACTGCGTGCGCAGGCCGAAGATCTCTCCGAACACCTTGATCCATTCCGTCCTGGCAAGCGGATGGCTTTCCGAGGAGGACTGGTCGCGCATGATGCGGATGTGACAGGTTTGGGAAAGCATTTCCTCCACTTGGGGGACATAGTCGATCATGGTCGAAAAAACCGCAAACGTGACGTGTTTTTCCGTACCGACGGTGAGAATTTTTTCATAATCGGGGGCGTTGTATTTGCCCACTTCCTGCACGGTGCCGTCCCCGATGGCCTGTTTGATCTCCTCAATGTACCAGGTGGTATCCGAGGTGGTCATGGGGACTTTGTCCAGCGCGTCCATCGCGTTGATGAGGGACATGGTGCTCGCCGACGAGACCAGGATGTTGGCGCGGTCCTGCGCCGTCATCACCTGCGTGGTTTCGGGAACGCCCTCCGCGCCCGACACCCCCTCGGGCAGGAGCAGCCAGGAAGAACTGAGCGCCTTGTCCTTGTCGTAAATTTCGATCTCGGAATATCTGCGCCCTTCCCCGTCCGTAAAATGTTCGATGGAAAAGAGCTGTGCGAAGGTGTTTTCCTCCTTGCCCGTGCTGACAAGTTCGCCGTAAGATACGGTGACGTCCTCTGTTTTTTGTCCGTTTCTTGCGCACGCGGCGGCAAAAAACAGCATTCCCGACAGCATGAGTATGCCGAGAATGAGTGCCAATCTTCTCTTCATTCTTTTACTCCCGTGTGATTTTTTTGTAAATAAACCGAAAAGATCGGCAACAAAAAACGCCCGCGGCAGCGCGCGGACGTATCCTTCTTTCCCGTGATAAAAGAATTTGTCGGCCGCATTCTCCATTTGCCCAAGAATGTTCTCCGAACGAAAGCCGAGCAGGTCTCCTGACTTGCGGTCCTTACGGATCGGCGCGCCTTCTCGGACGGTCTGTCCAATGGCATTGCGCCTGTTTTCACCGCTGACAGTAATGGCTGTTGTACCGGATTTGCACCGGTTTCCCTTTTCACCCGCCCTTCGGCGGACACTCGGCATCGCAGATTTATTTACAGTTTCAGTTTATAACAAATTTCCCCGCCTGTCAAGCCTTTGCCTTTTATATAAGGGCGTCGGGCGGATTTTGCGCAGAAAAAAGCGCCGCCGCGCGGAAAATCCGCGCGGCGGCGTCCGTATTTACGGCTGCCGTGCCGCTTTTACGAGAGCCTTTTTCAGGACTGTCCGCCCTCTTCGGGCTGAGCTTCCTGTACGGCGGGCTCCCCTTTGCGCAGCTTTTTCACGCGCAGGACAAGCCGCCAGATCAGCACACCGATGCCTGCCGCCGCAATGACGTCCAGCACGATGATGATGATCTTATAGTACGCGAACCCTGCCACAAACTCTACTCCATGCACATAACCGTTCATTCCCGCAGAATTGACGACGGTGTAAAGAATGTGGTGCGCCGCGTTGCGCGCGTAGGCCTGGTATTCGGGCCTGCCTTCGAGGGAATACTTGCTCCAGTCGACGGTGGTCAGCTTTGCGTCCCCGCCCGCGGCCAGGCACTGGTCGGTGAACATATACGAAGTGACTTCGTAGTCGGTGATGACAAAGCCGTTGAAGCCCCACTCGTTGCGCAGCACGCCCGTGAGAAGGCTGTAGTTGCCGCCCGCCCAGATGGTGCCGATGCGGTTGAAGGAGGACATGATCGCCGTTGCGGCGGGCATTTCCGCCGTCTTCATCGTATAGCCCGTGATGTTGCCCTCTGCGTCCTTCACCGCCTCGTTGTAATTGACGGTGACGTTGTTGTCCTTGATGCACATTTCAAAGGGCTTGAGATAGATCTCGCGGATGGTCTGTTCGTCCGCCCAGGTGACGAGACCGAGGTGGTCGCGGTGCGTTTCCTGGTCGTTGAGCGCGAAATGTTTGAGGTAGGCGTACATTCCCTTGGTGGCCGCGCCGTAGATGGCGGCTTTGCCCATCGCGCCGCTGATAAAGCTGTCTTCCGAGTAGTACTCGAAGTTGCGCCCTGCGAACGGCGTTCTGTGAATGTTGACGGCGGGGCCGTACCAGCCGACGACGCCGCTGTAAAGGCCGTCCTCGCCGATGCCTTCGCCCATCTGCTGCGCGTAATCGGTTTCCCACGTGCAGGCGAGCAGGTATTCGGTGGGCCACGTCATGGCCTTGTAGCCGTCGCCCAGATCCACCGAGCCGTGCCCCACGACGAGGTTGAGCCCCGCAGGGCCGTCCAGATCGGTGACCTTGGGTTTGTTGATGGACTTGACTTCGGGCGAGCAGTAACCGCATTCCGCCACGAGTTTTGCAAGCTCTTTCAGGGTGATCTGGTCGAGCAGATCTTCCCACAGGGGATCGTCAAAGGAGAGGCCGCGCAGGTCGATGAGATCGATGCCGTTCTTTTTGCCGAAGGTGTACGTTTCGCTCACTTTGCCCTCGGAAGGGTTGCCGGAGCTTTTGGAATCCAGCTGCGCTTTCAGCTCGGCGGTGATGCCGTGGCTGAACTGCTTGCCGCCGATCTCCGCCGCGCTGTACGCCGAGGAAGGGGTGCCGTAGCGCAGCCCGTTGTTTTCCATCACGCTCCACTTGGAACGGGAAAGATAAGGCGTATCCGTCAGTTTGGCGCCGTCGAAGAGGTTGGTCACCGTGCCTTCGCCCGAAACGGTGGCGGCATACGTCGTCTTATCCGTCTGCGCCTGCTCGAACGTTCCCACAAAGGAAGCGTCCCCTGCCGCCGTCATCTTGTTTGTATCGACGGAGGTATCGCCCGCTTCCGCACGCGCGGTGAGAATGTTGTTGACCGCCCTGTGCGCGTCCGAAGCCGCCGTCACGTAGTAGTTGCCCTGTTCGAGGATATACGTCTTGGCGCCGTTTGCGTCGTAAGAAGTGAAATCCCTGAGATTGACCGTGATTTCCACGTTAGCGGTACCCTGCGGTTCGATGTAGTCCGTCTTGGCAAAGCCGACGAGCACGACGGAAGATTTTTCCACGCCGTTTTTCACGTCGTAATCCGTGTACGGGGACTGCACATAAACCTGCACCACTTCCTTGCCGCGCCTGTCGCCGTTGTTGAACACGTCCAGCGAAATGGTGATGTTGCCGTCCGCGTCCGCTTCGGTCATCTCGAAGTTGCTCCAGACAAAGCTCGTATAGGAGAGCCCGTACCCGAAAGGATACAGGACGGTGGAAGCGTAGTCGTACGTACCCACTTCGGGACGGCTGCAGACAACGTCTTCGTAGCGCGTTTCATAATACTTATACCCGACGTAGATGCCCTCGGCATAGTTGACGTAGTAGTAATCGGTGCCGTCGTAACGGTAATCGCCCATGTTCTGCGTGGCGGGAGAAGAGAAGTTGTCATACACGAAGGTGTCCACGAGGTGGCCGGAAGGAGAGATCTCGTTGCCCTCTTCATCCTCGCCGACGAGCAGGTTGCCCAGCCCGTACACGCCCGTTCTGCCCGCGCCCGGCATATTCAGGACCGCCGTGATGTTCGGATAGTTTGCCACCCAGCCCAGCTCCATCGCGTTGTTGCAGTTGACGAGCAGGATGACGTCTTCAAAATTCTTGTTGAGGTAGTCGATGATCTCGAGTTCGGTGTCGTCCGGTTCGAGGTAGTGCTGGCCGGATTTGCCGCCGAACGCCGCCATGTCGCGCGCTTCGTCCGCGCCCTCGCCGCCCGTGCGGGAGAGAACGAACATGGCCGTGGTACCCGCAAAGCTTGCGGTGAGCTCCTTGTCCGCCGTGATGACGCTGAGCGGGACTTCGTTGATGTTCCAGTCCAACCCCCTGCCGTAGTTGATGGAGCCGACGCCGCGGGTGTATTCCTCGCCCGAGCCTGCCCCTACCGAATAGAAATTCCACAGACGGTCGTTGACTTTCAGGCCCGCGTGCTCGAGGCCCTCGCGCAGGTTTTTGGTCAGCTCGAAGCTGCCCGAACCAGAACCAGAACCGCCGCTGACCAGATCGACCGAGGAATGGCTGAACAGGCTGAGCGTCGTCCCCTTTTTCAGGGGGAGAGTGCTGTCCTCATTTTTGAGGAGAGTGATGCCTTCCTGCGCGATCTCCGCGCAGACGCCCTCTTCAAATTCGTACAATTCCTTGGGGCTGGAAAAGGCGCTCTTGACGTACTGGACGTCCGCGCCCAGCGTGTCGCCGCGCAGGGTGTCGTCCGTCTTGCCGATGAACTGCTCGAACAGGTTGTCGAACATTCCGAGTGCAAGAATGTTGACCGTAAGCGTGAAGGCGAGGATGAGCGCCATGCCCACGGAAATGATGATGATACCGAGATTTTTGATCTTTTTCATGTCTTTTCTCCGCACGGAGGAGGGCTGTACGCCCTCCGCCGCCTTGCCTTTATGCCTGTGCCTTGCTGAAAGCGAATCCGCTCAGCGTGACGTCGCCCGCCGCCGCGGCAAGCGCTTCGGTATTGTCGGTGTTGGAATCGAAATACACGAGAATGTTTCTCACCGCGCCCTGTGCGCCTTCCCCGTCGTAGGTGATGGTGAGCGTGACCGTTTCGCCCGCGTCCACGGTGACAAAGGTGCCGCCCCAGGTGGTATCCGTACGCAGATCGCTGCCGCCCGTGCAGGTCGCGGAAACGTTGCAGGCGTCCGTTTTGGAACCAGCGCCCGTGGAAACAACAGTCGTTCCCTGAATGTCCACGCGCACCTGCACCGCCGCATCGCCGTTGTTGGCGATGGTCACCGTGAAGGTGTCGTTGCCCGCCGCATACGAGGAAATATCTGCCTGAACGTTGGCGTAGGGCTGCGTGAGCCCGTTGTACGTGACGTTGACGCTTTCAGACGCGACGCCCGAACTGCTGACCGTGTAGCCCATCTGCGAAGTGAACGCGAGGGCGGAGCCGTCCGCGGGGATTTCGGGTTCGTCGGGGTCGGGTTCGTCGGGGACGTCCACGCTCCCCTCGCCGCTGAATTCAACGGCGGAGAAAGTGACGTCGCCGCTGTGGGTGGCCTTGTCGCCATGCACGGAGGAATCCATCATGATCTGCAGGCTTTCGGGGCCTTTGGAAGTATCGTAGACAACTTCCAGCTCGGAAGTTGCGCCCGCCGCGATGGTGAAGGTGGAGCCGCCCCATTCGATACTCGTTTCCGCAGCCGCGCCGTCCTGCGTTGCGGAGAGGTTGCAGACCTTGGTGTTTGCGTTCACCTGCGTTTTGGAAACGACGTCCACGCGCAGGGTGACGGTTTCCGTGCCGTTGTTTTTCACCGTCATGGAGAGCACGTTTTTGTCGCTTGCGATGGCGGTGATGTCCGCGCTGATGTTCTTATAACTTGCACCCGTTATCGCGGAATAGGTGACGTTCATGGAATTTGTTTCCGCGTCCGTGTTGATGGTGTAGCCCGCCAGGCCGAGGTCGCCCGCAAACACGACGTTGGTGTCGTTGATGAGAATGCCGTCGTTGTGACTTTCGGGTTCTTCGGGGATGACGACTTCGCCCTGCTTTGCAAACTTGAAGTCGCTGACCGTGATGTCGCCCGAATGGGTGGTTGACGTGGCGCGCGCGGAATCGATCATGAGTTCGACGTTTTTGGCGACGCCCTCATACTTGATCTCCACTTCCACGCTTTCGCCCGCGGGAACGTCCACGAAAGAGCCGTCTCCCGGCTTGGTTTCCAGAAGCTGACCGTTGCCGAAGCCGTAGGAGTTGATGGTAGAGCTTGTGCTGCGCACGTTGACGCGCACGTTGACCGTTTCTTCCCCGTTGTTGGTGAGGGTGAAGTGCAGCCAGTTTTTATCTGCGGAGACGGTGTCCGTCATCGTCTTGACGTTTTTGTAGGAATTGCCCGCCACGTCCGTATAGGTGACGTTGGCGGAAGTGCCTTCCGTGGTGACGTTGTACACGCCCGCGTCGCTGCTTTCAAAGGCGGTTTCGAGGGCGGGGATCTGCGTCCAGTCTCCCGTAAACTCTTCCACATCCACCTTTTCGGGGAGCTCGCCGATGGGCGTTGCGGAGGTCTTGATCCACTGGTACTCCGCGCACTGGTCGTCAGGGTTTTCAAACTTGCCCATCCAGCCTTCCGCTTTTTCCGTACCGCACCAGTAGTTCATCAGGATCCTGCCCGGCGTGGAAGGGAGCGGGTTCTTCTCCGTCGCTTCCACCTTATAGACGGGCTTGCCGTCCACAAACCAGACGATGTAATCTTCCGTCCAGCGATAGCCGTAGTTGTGGAAATCCTCGCTCGCGTCAAAGCCGAGGTCGATCTTCTTTTCATGGCCGCCCACGCCGTCCACATAGTAGTTGAACTGTACCTGCGTGGTGTCGTTGCCCAGAAATTCGATGTCTACTTCGTCCCAGGGATTGGGATCGCCGTTTTCGTCCAGGTCGTACTCGCCCGTGCAGGTAAAGAAGGCGCTGCAGGTGCCGTTTTTGCCCGAAGGTTTCATGCGGACTTCAAAGTCGCCGTACCCGAAATACTGATAGGTGCGTCCCTCGCCGCCGAAATAGCCGTCGTTCGTCTCCATAGAGCCGTCGGGATTTTCGGTGATGCTCAGGTTCATGGCGCCGTTCTCATAGGTGACGTTGTCGTCTTTCCAGAAAGTGTTGAACACGTCCTCGTTGGTCCAGCCGTCGGACGCGAACACGGTCTCCGCCTCCCCCTTGCTGAAATCGGCAAGCACGGTGCCGTTCAACGGTTCATCCGTCAATTCCTGCGAGCAAGCGGTCAGCATTGCCGCAGATGACAATGTCAGCGCGACCGCCGACAAAATTGCCAAAGCTCTCCTTTTCATAATTTCCTCCTATCTTGCGGGCATTTTCCGCCCTTTCTTACAATTTGAGTATAACAGAGAATTTACCCCTGTCAATGCGCATTCCTCGGATTGCAATTTTTTTACCTATTCTGCATCCGCCGCCCTGTAGCCGATCCACTTGTATTCGGCGGAGGCGATGGGATACACGCCGTTGAACACGCCCGACCAGTCGCCCACGTTTTCTTTCTTTCCCGGCCAGGCGTTGATCATGATGCGCGCGGGCGTGACGGGGATATTTTCCGTCGCGCGGTACACGGGCTTTCCGTCCACGTACCAGACGATCTCCCCTTCGCCCCAGAAAAATCCGTATTCGTGGAACTCCTCGGACGCATCGTAGCCGAGTTTATACAGATACTCGTGATGTCCCTCGCCGTTCGTATAATAATTGAACTGCACCTGCGTGGTGTCGTTGCCCAGAAATTCGATGTCGATCTCGTCCCAGGGCTTCCCGTCCGAAGGCCCCGTGTAGGTAAAGAGAGAACTGACCACGCCGTCCTTTTTCACCGCCTTCATGCACACGGAAAAATACCCGTACCCGTAAAAAGCGTTGGAACGGTATTCCCCCGCATAGTTTGTGCCGTTTTCCTGCGAAAAAGCCAGCTCCACCACCTTTTTTTCCGCATTGTAGCGGACGTGGTCCGAACGCCACACGCAGTCGAACATCCCGCCGTTGGCCCAGTTGGAAGCGTGGAAGTTATTGCTCAGGCCCTGCGTAAAGTCTGCGATCTTGTCGTTGACTCCCGAATAATCCTCGCCGAGAGAACTTGTGTCTCCGGGCGCCTGCGCCGCAGGCACGCACGCCGCAAGCGCAAAAAGCAGGGCAAGCCCTGCCGCCAGAACAGAAAAGAACTTTTTCATGATTTCACCCTCTTTTTCCTGTATTATAAAGGCGGGACCGACCTTTGTCAATCCCGCCTTCTCAAACTGCGTTTTTTTTACTTGTTTTGCGCATCGGGAAAGAGAATGGTCAGCCTGAAAATGCCGCCCGACACGTTGACCTTCATTTCCCCGCCGTACTTGCGCACGATCATGCGCATACTGCGCATCCCGAACCCGTGGTACCACTTGTCCTCTTTGGTGGTGGGCAGCAGTCCGTCCCTGGCGGCGCGCTGCCCTTCGTAGAAGTTTTCCTCCTGCACGAGCACCATCCCCTCGTGCGTTTTGATGACCACGTTGATCACCCGCTTTGCCTTGTCCGAAAGCATTGTCACCGCTTCCAGGGCGTTGTCGATCATGTTCCCGAACAGGCAATACAGATCGCCGCCCTGCATAAAGGAGAGCTTTGCCCCGTCCGCCATGCAGGAAAAGCGGATGCCGTTCTGTTCGCAATACAAACTCTTTTCTGTGAACAGGACGTTGAGGAGAGGGTTGCCCGTCTCCGTCTTTGCGTCGTAAATGGAGATCGCTTCCTGAATGTCCTTCACGTCCTCGCCCGTGATGGAGCCGCGCTCGGCGAGAAGGGCGTTGATCTTGTAGCGGATGTCGTGGCACTTGACGTTGATCATGTCGATGGTGTCCTTGGACATCTCGTACTGCTTTTCCCCCTGCCGCACGGCGTATTGCAGCTGTTCCACCTCGCGTTTGAGCTGGTTTTCGTCGATGGTCTTTTCGATGAGCAGCAGGACGATGCCGCAGCACAGCACGGAAAAGATATTGCCCGTCTCCCGCAGGACAAAATAGGCGAACACGTCATACGCATTTTCGCGCGGACCGCTGAGCGTTGCAAAAAACACGTCCTCCGCCGAACACAGGATGACGGTGATACAGAGCACGACGACGGAAATGGTGAGCAGACGGAAATCCAGCCTGCTTTCGCGCAGACGGCGCGTGAGCTTGCGGATCAAGAAAAAGTACAGCGCTGCCACCATCGCAACAAAAAAGAGGTCGTACACCACCCTGTACGCGATCTCCGTCCAGGCGCGCACGACGCCCGTCTGTTCGCCTAAGCACCAGAAAATGAGAAAGGTCTTGTAGGCGAAGTTCTGCGCCGCATAGGCAAGCGAACAGCACAGAATGACTTTTTTCGTCGTTTCGGCAAAACACAGGCGTATATGCAGCACGGAGAGGGCAAACAGCGCGAGATAAATGAGGATCCTCCCCCACACCGTCTCGCCCACATACACGTACAGAAAGGCAAGGGCAAACCCGCAGAGGGCGACGGCGGCAAATCCGCCGAAAAAGCGCAGCGCCCAGTATTTTGCGCGTTCCAGTGAAAATGTGACGATAAAATAAAAGACGTACAGCTCGACGAGAAATTCGAGAATGACGCGCAGAAACAGGCGCACTGCTTCGGTTAAGATCATTATTTGCCTCCCGTATTGGCAAACCAGTTGGCAAGAGCGGCAAGAAAGGCCGCGCGCTTGGGTCGGCTGATCTGCAGCGTGCGGTTGCCCACCTGCACGTCCGATCCCTTGACCTTGACAACAAACTTCGGATTGACCAGATAACAGTTGTTGCAGCGCAGAAATCCGTATTCGCTGAGCTGCTGTTCGACGTTGGAAAGTACGCCCGTCATCTCGATGACGTCGTCCACGAGATGATAGTAAAGGCGGTGGCGGATGATCTCCACATACATCAGCTTGTCCGTGGAAATGTGGCACAGCCCGCCCGGAAGGGAGAGAGTGATGCTGCGCTCCTCGTTCATCACGTACACGTCCAGCGCCTTTTCAAACTTCATGTAAAAATCGTAATAGCTGACAGGCTTGACGAGAAAGCTCACCGCGTCCACTTCGTACCCGCGCTGCGCATACTGCACCAGATTGGTGATAAAAATGATGGAAACCGTCTTGTCCAGCTTGCGCAGTTCCACGGAAGCGTCCATGCCGTTCATCTGCGGCATCTGGATATCCATGAACACCACGGCGTACACCGCTTTGTACTCTGCGAGGAATTGGACGGCGGTGGGAAAACGCACCACCTCGAATTCCTGCCCCGATTCGCGGGAGTACCTGTCTATGTACGAGCAAAGCAATTCGGCAGCCTTGTCCTCGTCTTCGACCACGGCGATCCTCTTCATATTTTTTCCCCCTCTCTCTTTCTTGCCCCGATTATAACACGCGCGGGCGCATTTGTAAAGGTTTTTGAAAAAAAAGGACTCCGCAGAGCGCGCGGAGCCCGTCTTTTTGTTAAACTTTGGCAATGTAAAAGATGCGGCGCAGGGAGGAACAGATCTCCTTCCACAGCGTTTTCAGCCGTTCGTCCGTAAACGATCGGCAAAACTCCAGCTCCTCTTTCAGCGTGACGGGGCGGGAAAAATCGATCCACGTATCCACGTAATGAGCGCAAAGCCGCTCCGGATTGTCGTATAAAAACACGCAGTTGTCGTGCAGAAAGGGCTTGACGAGAGAGAGAAACGGCGTGTTTTCCGCAAACTTTTCAAACTCGTCGATGAGCGGCACAAACTTCTTTTTGTCCCGCTTTTCCACGTGCACGAGGTAGGAAAAGATGAGTTCGTCGCCCAGCACGAAATAGTTGCCGTCCACCGAATAAAACTGAAATCCCCGTTCGTTGAAAAAGGTGAAAAAGGAGGAATCCAGCCCGTCGAACAGGGCGCTGCGCAGCCAGTGCGCCGCCATTTTCAGCTCGAACGACGCCTTTTCCACGTGATAGGTGACCAGGATCTGCAAGTCCCTGCCCCTGCCCACGCAGTTTTCCGCACGGGTGACCTTTTCCTCTTCCCTTGCGGGCGGCACTTTGCGCGCATGGAGGGGGAGAGAGCCGAAGGTATCCAAAACTTCCTGCGCGTCCTGCGCCGTGAACGCACCCGCAAGAAACAGGCACATATCCCTGGAATACAGCTTTTCGCGCTCCTGCGCGATCTCCTCCGGCGTCAGCCCTTCCAACACCCCGTAGCTGCCCAAAACGGAGGAAATATATCGGGAATCAAACCACAATTCCTGCAAAAGTTCGCCCGAACGCGCGTCGTAAAAGTCCCCTTCATAGATCTCGTTGCGGATGACGGGGAGCACTTTTTCCAGCTCCTCCTCCCCGAAATTCTGTTCGGAGAGCATATCGTACAGCAGGTGCAGCTGGTCGCGGAACACTTCGGGGCGGCAGGTGAAGTTGAAACACATATAGTGGTTGGAGGTGTAGGCGTTGATGTCGCTGCCGCGCACCGTCTGTTCGGCGTTGATCTCCTCGGCGCGGCGTGCGCCCGCACGCTCGAAAAACATATGCTCGATGAGGTGGTACACGCCCGGCGTGCCGTCCGGCACAAAGGGCATGACCACGGAAAAGGCGACGGAATGCAGGTGCGGCGCGCTGCAAGTGAGAAGCGTGGCGCCGTTTTTGAGTTTTCCGCAGCGTTCACTGATGCCCGACATGGCTTGCCTCCCTACGATTTTTTGCGCCGCTCCTGCGGCGTTTTGCTCCGATTTTACGGTAACGGTATCACTTTTTGATACAATGCGGTGTACTTTTCGCCAAGTTCGGCATCCATGTGCCAATGCCCGAAATACCAGTGGGTAAAGCGCACCTGTTCGGCAAAAATATTTAAAAGATATTCGCTGGTGTTCGGCGCAACGCCCACCTTGCGGTAAAAGGGCGGGCGCATCAGCAGAGAGGAAGGCATGGTGTGCGTGAGGACGTAATCGACGGCGTTTGCGTGCGCCGCAAGATTTTTCAGTCCCTCGTCCACGTCCGCCCAGGTGACGGATTCCTGCTTCCACCAGCTTTGCCCTTCGCGGCGGCGCACCTTGTCCGTGCTTTCCGCCCCGCCCATGACAAACACCGTTCTCCCCTGCAGCGTAAACACCTGCCCGCGCATCAGATGATACACGTTTTCCGCCGCGCGGTGCACCTTTCCGCCGCAAAACTCTTCTTGCGGCAGACTTTCGAGGAGGTCGAAATTTTCGTGGTTGCCGTCTGCAAACAGTACCTTGCATTTGAGGCGGCGGTAGATCTGCAGGTCTTTTTCCAGCGTGTTTTTGTGCCACACGGCGCCGAAATCCCCCGCAATGAGCAGAAGATCCTCCCCCGTAAACTTTTCGCGCATGGTGTGAAGTTTGTTGTAATCGAGGCTGCCGTGGGTATCCCCCGTGACGTAGAGCATACTCCCCTCCCTGCGGAAAGGTCAGCCGTTGAGCACTTCCTTCATCTTTGCAATGGCGGAAGCGCGCGAATCGCTGCCCAGTTTGAGATAGATGGCGCTGATATAGTTGCGCGCCGTGCCGTCCGAAAGGTTGAGCGCGGACGCGATCTGGCGGTTGTTGAACCCTTCAAAGATCATGACGGCGATCTCCACCTCGCGGTCAGAAAGCCCGAACGCCTTGCGCAGGCGGATCTCCCTGTCCGAGGAAACCATCTTGGCCGCGTCCGTGATCTTGCGCGCGATCTTGGCGGGGAGGATGGTATCCCCCGCGTACGCGTTTTTGATGGCTTCGATGAGGGCGTTTGCGCCGATGTCTTTGAGCAGATACCCGCACGCGCCGTTGTTGAGCGCGCTTAAAATGTAGTCGCTGTCGTCAAAGGTGGTGAGCATGAGCACCTTGACGGAGGGATATTTCTTTTTCACCTCGCCCGTGGTGACCACGCCGTTCATGCCGGGCATACGGATGTCCAGAAGCATGACGTCCGGCACTTTGCCCTCCGCCATCTCGTCCAGCGCCTCCTGCCCGTCGTGCGCAACGGCGATGACTTCCAGTTCGTCCGAAGAGGAAAGCACGCTGCGGATGCCTTCGGAAAGGATCACCTGATCGTCCACGATCATCACTTTTATCTTCATAACGGCTCCTTAAATTGACTGTACTTTCAGGCTTGCGGGCAGGCTGAGCAGAATTTCAAATCCTTCCCCTTCCTCCGAGGAAAAATGCACCATGCCGCCCAGAGATTCCGCTTTTGCGCGCATGGCGGAAAGGCCGAACCCCTCTTTGAAAGATTTCATATCCGCCCCGCTCCCGTTGTCCGAAAGCAGAAATTCCACAAAATTGCCCTTGTCTTTCAGCTCGACCAGAAACGCCGTGCTGCCGCCGTGCCGCACCCCGTTGGAGATCCCCTCCCGCAGCGTGCTGCAAAGAAAGCGCTCCGCCTCCTCCGTTAAAGAGACGTTGTCCAGCTTGGTGCGCACCGTCAGCCCCGTTCCGTCCGAGGATTCCTCCGCGATGTTTTCCAGCTGTTCGCAAAGGGACACGTTTTCCTGCCGCCCCGAAAGAAGATGCACCGAGGCGCGCATCTGTTCGAGACAGTTTTTCGCCTGCAGGTTGGCGGCGGAGATACTGCGCCTGGCGGCCTCGGGGTTCTTGTCGATGCTGAGTTTCGCCGCCTCCGTCTGCATGATGACGGTGGTCAGCGAATGCCCCGCCGTGTCGTGGATCTGCTTGGCAATGCGGTTGCGCTCCTCGATGAGCGCCGCCTCCTGCAATTTGTCGTAAGCGCGCAAAAGTTCGTTGCGGCTCTCTTCCAATTCGCGCAGGTTTTTTTCGATTTGTCTGTTTTTCCGCACCACGGTGGTGGAAAATCCGAACATGACAAAGTGCAGCGTCAGCACGATCAGCGCCACAAAATAGCGGGACGTAATGTCGAATGCCGAGGCAAACTCGTTGTTGATGCCTGCCCCCACGCCGTAAATAATAGTGTAGATGGCGAGGTTGCAGCCGAACATGATGCCGCAATCGCGCAGGGCGGGTGCGGAGATATAGAACTCCGTCAGCACGCAAACATACACGAGATAGCTCAGATAGCTGTTGGAATCGGCGGAGACAAAGGAAGTATCGTTCCACGCGGAAAAGAGGGCAAACAGCGCCAAAAGGACGCTGTCCGCCACGTACCACGGGATCTTGCGCGAAAAGCTGCGGGCGGCGAATACCTTGACCGCCATGGACAGGATGAGAAGGAGCGCCGCGGGCACCGTGAACAGGGCGGGCGTAAAGCCCCCTTCCAGGAGGGGCACGATGACGGCACAACAGGCAAAGACGAGCAATGCCAGCGCCAGATAGGAGATCCAGCGCATGACCTTGGACGCCGAAAACTTTTTGCCGTGTTTTTCTTCGCCCGCGCGGGGCGCGCTTTGCTTTTTCATTCGTTCAAAAAGCCGAGGGCGGCATCGATGCGGGCAAGGCAGCGATCTTTGCCGAGAAGCTCCGCCATTTCACTGGCGCCGCCGGGGGTGTTTTCCCTGCCCGTGAGCGCAATACGGACACACCAGAGCACCTGGCCGTTTTTCATGCCCTCGCGCCGGGCAAGCGCGACGAGCGCTTCATAGAGCGCGGAATTTTCAAAGTTTTCCAGCCCCGCAAGCACTTCGCGCGCGGCGGGGAGAACTTTTTTGGCGATCTCCGCGTCCGATTTCATCTTTTTGTTGTAATACAGCGCGGGATCGAACTTCCCGTACTCTTCCAGAAAATCCAGCTTGGCGGGAATGTCTTCCAGCACTTCCACGCGCGGCTGCACGATCTTCAGCAGTTTTTCGTCGGGATATTTGCCGTACGCCTTGCTCTTTTTGAGGAAAGGCAGGGCGAGCGAGGCAAATTCTTCCGCGCTCATTTCGCGGATGTATTCGCCCGAAAGCCAGCGGAGCTTGGGTTCGTCGAAGATGGACGGGGATTTGTTCAGCCCCGCGAGGGAGAAATGCTCTTTCAGCTCCTCCATCGACATCTTTTCCTGATTGGTCTTGGGGCTCCAGCCGAGAAGGGCAATGTAGTTGATGATCGCCTGCTTGATGTATCCCTTTGCCACCAGATCCTGATAGGACGCGTCGCCGTTGCGCTTGGAAAGCTTTTCGTGCGAGTTTTTCATGATGGGCGGCAGATGGATATAGGCGGGACGCTCCCAGCCGAACGCGTCGTACATGAGGTTGTACTTGGGCGTGGAGGAGAGATATTCGCTGCCGCGGATGACGTGCGTGATGCCCATGAGGTGATCGTCCACGACGTTTGCAAAGTTATAGGTGGGCATTCCGTCGCTCTTGAGCAGGATGCCGTCCTCGATGTCCTTGTAATCGACGGTGACGGTGCCGTACACGAGATCTTCGTAGGTGCCGCTCCCCTCGGCGGGAACGTTCTGACGGATGACGTACGGCACGCCCGCGGCGAGCTTTGCCTCTATCTCTTCCTTGGAGAGGTGCAGGCAATGCTTATCGTACCTGCCCACGCCGTTTTCGTCTTTGATCGATTCCAGGCGCTCCCTGTCGCAGAAGCAGTAGTACGCGCCGCCCAGTTCGACCAGTTTTTTGGCATACGTCTGATAAATTTCCGCACGCTGGCTCTGGATATACGGGCCGTAGTCCCCTCCCACGTCGGGGCCTTCGTCGTAGTCGATGCCCGCGTCGCGCAGGGTGTCGTAAATGATCTGCACAGCGTCCTCCACGTAACGCTTGCTGTCCGTATCTTCCAGGCGCAGGATAAACTTCCCGCCCTCCTTCCTCGCGTACAGATACCCGTACAGCGCGGTGCGCAGGTTGCCGATGTGCATATAGCCCGTAGGGCTGGGCGCAAATCTTGTTCTCACTTCTTTCATAATAGACCTCTTATTGGGCTGTGCGGAAGGATTCCAGCCTCCCGCTCAGGTAATAACTGTAAATTTCGCCGCCCGCGCAGATGACGCAGTCGCGCACGGCGACGCCGTATGTATTGCAGGTGCGGAACACTTTGCGCAGGGATTCGTCGTCCTGCGCAGAGGGGCTGAGAACGCCGCTGGGATGGTTGTGCACGAGCAGCACGCCCTGCGGCGCGATCTCTTTGAGGAGGTAATCGAGCTGGCGCTCGGAAATGCCCACGCGCGCGCAATCCTCGCCCGCGACGATCTTGGTGCAGAGGACAAACCCGTCCTCGTCCGTAAAGTACATTTCCAGCCGCTCCTCCGCAAGGGAGGCAAAGCGGTTGCGGACGTGTTCGGAAACGTCGTACGCGCTGTAAAGCCTGATGCGGTTGCGCGGCGTTTCGCTGATACGGCGGTAAATGCTGCCGATCAAATAAATATACTCCGCCGTGCGCGGGCCGATGCCCGCCAGCGTGCATAACAGGCGCGGAGTCGCCTCAAACACGCTCTGCAGATCCCCGAAACTGTCCAACAACAAGTGTGCTACGGGGTTGGTGTTTTTTCTGCTGATTGCATCGAACAGCAAAATTTCCAGAATTTCGCAATCGGTCAGCTTTTCTCCGTGCGCAAACAGTTTGTCGCGCATCCTCTCTCTGTGTCCTTCGTGCATCGACGTACTTTTTTACCCAAGTTTTTTATTATTGTACCACATTCTGCGCTGTTTGTACAGTTTTTTGCGGGAAAAAGCCGCCATTTTGCGCAAAACCCGAAGGGAGCCGCGCAGTCGCGCGGCTCCCTTCGGGTTGGGGGGAAAAGATTTTATTTCTCGCTGAGGTCGAGGTACGCAACGGGGTCGATGCTTTCCCCGTTTTTCGCCACCTCGAAGTGCAGGTGTGCGCCTTCGTTGTACTCGTTGCCCATGGCGTCCGCCGCCGCGGAAACCGTGCCGATCACGTCGCCCTGTTCCACCTTGTCGCCCGCACGCAGGCTTTCGGACACGTCGACGGACGCGTACTCCGTTTTCAGGCCGTTGCCGTGGTCAATGACGATTTTTCCACCTTCCAAAAGGGTCTGCGTGACGCTTTCCACCGTTCCTGCATAGGCGGCCGTGACGGGCGTTCCCGCTTCCGCCTTGAAATCGACGCCCGTGTGCAGGTTATAGCGGTTGAGCGTGGAATTGTACCAGAACGTGTACCCCGTTGCCACCGTAGCGCCCGAAACGGGAAGGGAAAAGACGATTTCCGTGCTGCTGGGTTCCTCATCGTCATCCTTGTCCTCGTCATCGTCATCGTCGTCCGGCTGTTCGACGGGGGGATCGGTGTTTTCCAGATCCGATTCGCCCGGCTGCGGGAAGAACACGACCGTGAGCGTGATTGCCGCCGCAACGATGAGCGCGCAGGCGGACAAAAGAATGTAGTAAAGACTTCTGCGTTTGGATTTGACGGGCGTTTCGCCCTGCTTGTTTTCAGACATGATTGCCTCCGAAAGATTTTGATGATTGAATTTTTGACCGTTTTCCGCGTTTTATACATCCTTTGTAAAAAATTTTTTCAGTACCCGCCGAAAATGACGGGACTGCCCGCACAGCCCGACTCCCCGCGCACGGAGATATGCAGGTTGACCGTCTGCCCGCGCAACAGTACGCCCGCGCCGAGATCGGGAGAAAAATAATAATAGTCGGTGACGTCCCCCGTCTGCTGCGTGAACAAAAGCTTTGCCCCGTACTTCTCCGCCTGGGCAAGAGCCTGCTCCGCGCTTGCAAAGCGGGCGCTTTCGCCCGTAAGGTGCGAGGCGCTGCGCTTGACTGAGAGCGCGTCCTTTGCGTCCGCAAACAGCATTTGCGCCTGCGAGGAAGCGCTCTGCGTGTAAAAGACGTAGCTCTCCGCCCCTTCAAAGAGCACCCGCTTGTCCAAATACTGCGGCGCGATGAGCAGAGCCAGCGACAGCAGCGCGCACAGCGCGGCGGTGAAAAAACGCGTCATGTTTCCCTCCCGAACGGCAGGGCCGTTCCGATAAAAAAACCGCCTCCGACGGTTCGGAAGCGGTTATTGCCATTTTGCAGTCTTTTTATTCTATTGTTTTCCCTTTTTTCCGAGAGGAATGTGCGCGCACGCGTTTAAGGAAAGATCGGAGAAGTTGCGCGCGCGGTACTGCACCAGCCCCTCCGCCGCGATCATGGCGGCATTGTCCGTGCAGAATTTCTTTTCGGGGAGCACGGCGCGCAGTCCGTTAGCGGCGCATTCGCGCACGAGGCTCTCGCGCAGATAGGTGTTGGCGATCACGCCGCCGCCCGCCGCGATCGTCTTGCAGCCGCATTCGAGCGCGGCGCTCACCGCCCGCTCGACGAGCACGTCGCACGCGGCGCACTGAAAGGACGCCGCCACGTCCGCACGGCTGTACTCTTCCCCTTTCTGCTCCTTGTTGTGGCAGTAGTTGATGACCGCCGTCTTTAACCCGCTGTACGAAAAATCGTACCCGTTTCCGCGGAACATTTTGGGGAATGGAATGCAGTTTTTCCCCTCCCGCGCCAGCCGCTCGATGTTGGGCCCGCCCGGATAGGGAAGTCCCAGCACGCGCGCCGCCTTGTCCATCGCCTCGCCCGCCGCGTCGTCCCGCGTGGAGCCTAAAATTTCAAACTCGGTGTACGATTTTGTGTACAGAATCGCGGTGTGTCCGCCGCTCGCCAGCAGGGTGATGAAGGGCGGTTCCAGCGCGGGATCGGCAAGATATGCCGCCGCCATGTGACCGCGGATGTGGTTGACGCCGATGAGCGGCACCCCCAGCGCATACGCAAAGGACTTGGCAAAGGAAAGCCCCACCAGCAGCGCGCCCAACAGCCCCGCCCCGTAGGTGACGGCGACCGCATCCAGAAGGCTCTTGTCGATGTTTGCCTCTTTTAAAGCGGAAGAAACGGCTTTGGAAATGGCGTCCGTGTGGGCGCGGGAGGCGATCTCCGGCACCACGCCGCCGTATTTTGCCTGCTCCGCCGCCGAAGAGAGAATGACGGAAGAGAGCAGTTTCCTGCCCTGCACCACGGCCGCCGCCGTTTCGTCGCAGGAGCTCTCTATCCCCAGAATGAGCGGCTCCGCCTTCAGGGTGATGTTTTTGAATTTCTCGGCATAGTTCATGCAAATTCTCCCCGCCCGAAGCTGTGCGGATCCGGGCGCCTTTTGTTAAAAAAATGAGGGGACGCCCCTCATTTTTTGAGATCTTTCAGCCCCTTGGGCAAGCGGTCGTACACGACGACGCGCTCGCTTTCGCCGAACAGTTCGTCAAACGCCGGCTGAAACAGAGCCGCCATGTATTCGGAAATGTACACCTTGCCCGAAAATTCCGATTTCCACAGTTCTTCCAGGAAATCAAAGTCGAGAAAGGTATCCGTGATGCGCTGTTTGCGGAAGGTGATGCAGGTTGCCGTGCGCGTGTCGCACAGGTCCAGCTCGTTTTCGTCCGCGCTTTTCAAGAGCACGAGCGCGGGCAGATACGCCTCCCCGTCCTTCTCGCCGAAGGGTACGGGAACAAATCCCCTGCCGCGGCGGTATTCGTCGTAAATGCAGATGACGGCCGCGCCGATCTCCTGCACGGAAATCTTGTACGGCACCCCGCCCCGCTTGTAGTGCAGGACGTTTCCGCGAAGGCCGTACCTTTCAAACAGTACAAACTGGGGCAAAGCCGCCACCAACACGCCCGCGGCGATGCAGACGACGGCGAGCCACAAAAGGTCTGCCCAAAGCAGTCCGAGCACCCCCACGGCCGCAAACACCGCGCCCAGAACGAGGAAAAAGACCATGTTGGGCGTGCGCCGCCAGATCTTATAATACTTTTTCATGTCAGCTCTTTTTCAGATAGTCGATGATAAAGGGTTGGATGTCGCCGTCCATCACCGCCTGGATGTTGCCCGTTTCGTACCCAGTGCGGTGGTCTTTGACCAGCGTGTACGGGCAGAACACATAGCTGCGGATCTGGCTTCCCCACTCGATCTTTTTAATCTCGCCCTTGATGTTCGCCTCGTTGGCAAGGCGTTCGCTCTCCTTGAGTTCGATGAGCTTGGAGCGCAGCATTTTCATCGCCATTTCGCGGTTCTGGATCTGCGAACGCTCGTTCTGGCAGGAGACCACGATGCCCGTAGGAATGTGCTGGATGCGGATGGCGGATTCCGTCTTGTTGATGTGCTGGCCGCCCGCGCCCGAAGAGCGGAAAGTGGTGACCTTCAGATCCTCGCTGCGGATCTCCACGTCGCCGTCGTCGTCGATCTCGGGCATGACTTCCAGCGATGCGAACGAGGTGTGGCGGCGCTTGTTTGCGTCGAACGGGGAAATGCGCACCAGGCGATGCACGCCCTTTTCCGCTTTCAGATACCCGTAAGCGTTTTCGCCTTCGATTTTGAAATCCACGCTCTTGATGCCCGCTTCGTCGCCGTCCAGGCGGTCGAGTTCGGTCACTTTAAAGCCGTTGCGCTCCGCATAGCGGGTGTACATACGGTACAGCATGGAGACCCAGTCGCAGCTTTCCGTGCCGCCCGCGCCCGAATGCAGGGTGAGAAGGGCGTTGTTTGCATCGTATTTGCCGCGCAGAAGGGTGCGGATACGCATTTCTTCCAGGTCCTCTTCCACCGTTTTGAGCAGGCTTTCCAGCTCGGGAACGAGGTCCTCTTCCTCCGTTTCCTCGATGAGGTCGATGACCGAGTTCACCTCTTCCAGCGCCTTTTTCCCCTTTTCGTAAGAATTGATCTTGCCCTCGACGGAGGAAATTTCCCGACCGAGTTTGGTGGATTTTTCCAGATCCTGCCACACTTCGGGCTTTTCCTGTTCCGCTTTGAGCCGGGCAAGTTTTCCGACAAGAATGTCGATGTCCAGCGCTTCCTTCGTCTCCTGCAGGGTGTCCGCAAGGGCTTTGGCGCGCAGCCTGTAATCGTCCGCTTTAAACATAATTTACCTCTCTGAATTTCACTTCCGATTATACCACAGCGGGCGCGCGCTTGTCAATCGTTGTTGCCTTTGCCGCTTTTTCCCAGTCCCAGATAGGCGCAGAGAAGGTCTGCCGCGGCAAAGATCCCCTTCAAATGCGTGCGCTCCATGCCGTGAGAGGCGTGTACGCCAGGGCCGATCAGCCCGCCCTTGAGATCGGCGCCCGCGCTCCACGCCGCGCCGACGTCCGAACCGTAATGCGGGTACACGTCCACCGCATAGTCGATCCCCTCCGCCTCTGCAAGAGAGATGAGCCGCTCGACCATCTCATGATCGTACGGGCCGCGGCTGTCCTTGGCGCACACGGATACCTGCGTTTCGCGGCAGGCGAGCCCGCCGCCCACACAGCCCATGTCCACCGCCAACAGCTCGTCCGCGCCCGAAATGCTCGCCGCGCCGTGGCCCGTCTCCTCGTAATTGGTAAAGTAAAAATCGGTGTCGTATTCGGGGAGCAGTCCCTCCTGTTTCATGCGGTACAGCGCCGTGAGAAGGCAGACGCTGCCCGCCTTGTCGTCCAGAAAGCGGGACTTGACAAACCCCGATCCCGTGACCGTGGTTTTGGGGTCGAGGGCGATGAAACAGCCCGTGCCGATGCCCAGCGCCGCCACGTCCTGCGCGGAGCGCACGTCCTCGTCCAGGCGCACGAACATGGTCTTGTCCGTGCGTTCGAGCTTGCCCGCGTCCTGAAAGACGTGGCAGGAGCAGGAATCGCACAAAAAGGTGCCCGTGTACACCTTGCCGCCGCGCGCGTAGATACGGCAGTATTCGCCGTCAAAGGTGGGCAGGACGGGCCCGCCCAGACAGGTAAAGCGGAGCTTACCGTCCGCGTCCACGCCGCGCACCATGGCGCCCAGCGTGTCCGTATGCGCGCTGACCGCGCGGCGCAAGCCGCCCTTTCTGCCCGCCACGCTGACTTTGACAAGGCGCTTGTTGCTCTCCTCCGCCGCATATCCCATGCCGCCGAGCTTGTCTTTGAGCAGGCGGTTGACCTGTTCGGGGAAGCCCGTGGGGCTGTCCGCCGACATCAGTTCGTTCAGGGCGCCGACGATAAATTCTCTGTAATTTTCCGCTTTCATACTTCTCCTTTGGGCGCACGCGGCGCATCCGTTAAAAAATCCCCTGCGGCGCCGCCGCAGGGGATCAGGTTCGTTCTATCAATACTTGGTGACGCGAACTTCCTGAATGACGATGGGCTTGACGGGGACTTTGTACGTCACGTCGTAGCTTCCGCCCTCCACATATGCGTCCGCAATGTCGAGCGTTTTCTCTTCGGTAAAGTCCGCATCTTCCAGATCGTTGTCCTCGAGATAGGTGTCGATGGCAGACATGAGATTTTCCAGCGCCGTCTTGGAATCGGCGTCGGCCAGCTGGCCGAACACGCAGTAGTTATCGTCCGTGGAAGAGCTGGTGCTCGTGTACACATAGAACAGCGACGTCACGCTGTTTTTATAGTACGGGCTGCTCCCCTTCGTGTCCGAATTGGCGTTCTGATAGGTGACGTTGTAGGTGTCCCCGGGGGTGTTCGCCTTGGTGACATAGGTGTAGGTACCCAGAGCGCCGTAGCTGTTTCTCAGGCCCGTTCCGTCCTCGATGCTGTGTCCGTTTGCCGTGGTTTCGCCGTGCAGGCGGTTGGTTGCGACGTCGTTTTTCCAGACGGTCGCCTTGATGACCTTCACCGCGCCGTCCTCGGCAAGCGTGAGCCCGTCGTAATCGAGCGCCGTGAGATCTTCCAGCGTGTCCGCGTTGTCCGTGTCCACCTGGCCGTCCACCTCGTAGGTGTAGCCGCCGCCCACCATGCGGTCGGACCGGTAGTCGTGAATGACCGTGTTATCGAAAAAGTCCGCGTCGATGAGAGCCATGTAATGCTCCACCGTCTGCGCGTAATAATCGCGGTACAGTTTATAGTTGAGGGTGTACGTCTCCCCGTTGAAAGAGAGCGTCATGCGGATCTCGGGAAAGCTGTTGCTGCAAGCGGTAAACGCGAACGCGCTGCCCACGAGCGTGGCCGCCGAAACCGCCACCGCAAACAATTTTTTTACTCCGCCAAGAGTCTTGCTCATATTGCCTCCTGATGATGATATACTCGAAAAAAAGCGCGGCAATGCCGCAAAAAGGTACTATTTTATTTTATCTTTTATTTTGCAAATCGTCAAGTACTTTTGCACATTTGCCGCAGATTTCTGCCGATTTATCACAAAATACACCGTTTTTTTCACTGCTGCGGCGCAAAAAGCGGACGAACGGATACCCGACTGCAAAACCCTGTCCCCCGCTTTTGCGAGCGCTTCGGCCGCGGGCCGCGGAGGGACTGTTCCGCCGCGTTCTCCGACGGGGCGCGCAGCCCCCGAAAATGCAAAAAAACGGGAACGTTCCCGTTTTTTTGCGCGATCGGTGCAATTACACCAATTCGATGATTGCCATTTCGGACGCATCGCCGCGGCGCTCGCCGAGGCTGATGATGCGCGTGTAGCCGCCTGCGCAGTTCTTTTCGTCGTTGCGCTGTGCGTACTTGGGTGCGATCTCATTGAAAAGTTTTTCGATGAGGGGGTGCGCCACGTCCTTGGTGCGTGCCTTGTATGCGGATTTGCTCTCGTTGAAGCCCTTGATCTCCTGCAGATCGTACAGCTTGCTCATGATCCTGCGGCGCGCGGCAAGTTTCTTGGGGCCGTCCTTGACGACCGTGACCGTGACTTCCTTTTCCTTTTTGCCCGTCTTTTCGGTGACGACCTTGCTGCTTTCGATGGTGTCGTCATACGAATTGATCGCCGCGGTGATGATCTTTTCGACGTAAGCCTGCAATTCCTTTGCGCGCGCTTTCGTCGTCTCTATTTTTCCGTACCAGAGAAGGTTGGAAGCCTGGTTTCTCAAAATGGCGATTCTCTGCTCGCTCGTTCTGCCCAATTTTCCCGGCATAGTGTTAGTCCTCCTTTTTTTCTAATGAAAGGCCGTAGGATTCCAGTTTCTGAATGACTTCGTCCAACGACTTTCTGCCGAGGTTGCGAACTTTGAGCATTTCATCCTCGGTTTTCTTGGTTAAATCTTCGACGGTATGGATGTTCGCGCGTTTGAGGCAGTTGTAGGAACGGACGGAAAGGTCCATGTCCTCGATTGCCATAGCCAGAACCTGCTGCTGTTTGTCGTCCTCGTTTTTGACGAGAATGTCCATCCCTTTGATGGAATCGCTGAGGTTTACGAACAGTCCGATGTGATCCTGCATGATTTTTGCGGCGAGCGAGACGACCTCCTTTGCGGAAAACGCGCCGTTCGTCCACACTTCCATGACCAGCTTATCGTAATCGATGCTCTGCCCCACGCGGGTGCTTTCTACATTGTAGTTGACCTTTTTGACGGGGGTGTAGATGGAATCGACGGGGATGTAGCCGATGGGATGGTTTTTGTTGGAATCTGCGCCCTTGTATCCCCTGCCGCGGCCGACGGTGACTTCCATGTCGATCTTGGAGCCTTCGTCAACGGTGCAGACGTGCGTCTCCTTGTTGATGACTTCCACTTCCGCGTCCTGCATCAGGTCGGCGCCCGTGATCTCCGTGGGGCCTTCCTTGCAGATATGAAGCGTTTTGACGTAGTCTTTGTCTGTCGACGCCGTCTGAATGGCGAGCGTTTTGAGGTTGAGGATGATTTCGGGAACGTCCTCCTTGACGCCGGGAAGCGCGGAAAACTCGTGCTTGACCAGGCCGTCCGGGTAGAACCGGATGCCCTGCACGGCCGCACCGGGAAGCGCCGAAAGAAGTATTCTTCTCAGACAGTTTCCTATTGTAAGACCGAAGCCCTTTTCGAGAGGTTCGACGACGATTTTTGCATAGCTCTTCGCCTCGTTTTCCTCTACCTCGATTCTGGGCATATCCATTTCGATCATGCGTTTTTACCTCCTTGCTTCGGCGTTCAAATTACTTGGAGTACAACTCGACGATCATGTGCTCTGCGATCTGGCTGTCGATGTCCTCTCTTGCAGGCAGCGCGATTACCTTCCCTTCCAGTTTTTCGGGGTCGAATTCCAGCCACTTGGGCAGGTTGCCGACCTTAGAAGTTTTGATCTGTTCGTAATATTTGTCTTTTTTCCTGTTTTCCTTGACTGCGATGACGTCGCCCGCCTTGACGATGTAGGAGGGAATGTTCACCGTTTTGCCGTTGACGGAGAAGTGCGCGTGGTTGACAAGCTGCCTTGCCTGTGCGCGGGATCCGCCAAGGCCCATACGGAACACGACGTTGTCCAGACGGCGTTCCAGAAGGGAGAGCATATTTTCACCCGTGATGCCCTTCATGCGGTCAGCCATCTCATAGTATTTGCGGAACTGGCCTTCCTGCACGCCGTAGATCCTCTTGGTCTTCTGCTTTTCGCGAAGCTGCAGGCCGTACTCGGAAACTTTCTTTCTCGCCGCGCCGTGCGCACCGGGAGCGGTGGGACGCTTCTCGAACGCGCATTTGGTCGAATAGCATCTGTCACCTTTCAGGAAAAGCTTTGCGCCCTCCCTGCGGCAAAGACGGCATTTGGAATCTCTGTATGTTGCCATTTCTTTTTCTCCTTAAAATTATACTCTGCGGCGTTTCGGGGGCCTGCATCCGTTGTGCGGAATGGGCGAAACGTCGGTGATGAGCGTGATCTCCAGATCTGCCGCTGCAAGCGCGCGGATAGCCGCTTCCCTGCCTGCGCCGGGGCCTTTGACATAGACTTCGACGGAACGGAGCCCGTGTTCCTTGGCGATCTTTGCCGCCGTGTCCGCTGCGGACTGCGCTGCGAACGGCGTGCCCTTCCTCGAACCCTTGAAGCCGAGGCTGCCTGCGCTCGACCACGAAATGGCGTTGCCGTTCATGTCCGTGATGGTGACGAGCGTGTTGTTGAACGAGGACTGGATATGTGCCTGGCCCTTGTCAACTTTTTTCAGCTCTTTGCGGCGGCGCACCTGCGCTGCCTTTTTCGTTGCTGCTGCCATTGTTCTTATCCTCCTCGATTATTTCTTCTTCTTAGCGACCGTGCGGCGCGGGCCTTTACGCGTACGCGCGTTGCGCTTGCTGCTCTGTCCGCGGACAGGCAGACCCTTTCTGTGACGGATGCCGCGATAGCAGCCGATCTCCATCAGGCGCTTGATGTTCAGGTTGACTTCGCCGCGGAGTTCGCCTTCCACGCGAAGATTGTGGTCGATATATTCTCTCAGTTTGGAAACGTCGTTTTCGTCCAGATCCTTCACTCTCGTATCGGGATTGATGCCCGTCGCCGCAAGGATCTTTTTGGACGTGGTAAGGCCTATACCGTAGATATAGGTAAGCCCGATCTCCACCCTCTTTTCTCTGGGTAAATCTACACCGGCAATGCGTGCCATTGTCCTTTTGACCTCCGTTTGGTTTTTAAAATGGAATTGATTATATGGGAAATCCTGCGCGCGCCTCCCGCAAAAATTGGAATGGAGCGGGCGCCTTCGCGCACGAGTTTATTTTCACACTCAGCCCTGTCTCTGCTTGTGGCTCTTGTTCTTGGAACAGATGACCATGACTTTGCCGTTTCTCTTGATGACTTTGCACTTGTCGCACATAGGTTTGACAGACGGTCTTACTTTCATTTCTTTATTCCTCCGAAAAATTCTTCCGCGCTTTGCGCTATATTTCTGGTTTCCGGGCGTGCGCCCGGTTTACGGCGCATCAGTTTTTGCTGCGCCAGGTGATTCTGCCCTTGGTGAGATCGTACGGGCTCATTTCCAGTTTGACCGTGTCGCCGGGGATGATGCGGATGTAATTCATGCGCAGTTTCCCGGAAATGTATGCCGTGATCACGTGACCGTTGGAAAGCTGAACTTTGAAGGTTGCGTTGGGCAGCGCTTCAATGATCTTGCCTTCCGTCTCTATAACGTCGTCTTTGGACACAAATACTCCCTCCGAAAGATCGCTTGCGCCGAACGGCGCATGGTTAATTCCGACTTGCGGCAAGCTGCAAAAGCGCCGCGCGGATATTGCTGTTTTCGTCTTTCCCCTCTTCCGCTCGCCCGATCAGCTGCGGATAAAACGCCGGAAGAAGCCGCACGTGCGCGCGGTTCTTGCGCTTGGGGTTTTGCAGCAGCCTGTATTTTCCGTCGCACAGGAGAAGCACATTCCCCTCCGTGCCCGCAATGAGATACAGCCTGCCTTTATCTCTGCCGGCAACGCTGATGCAAGCGCCGCCCTTTTCAGGTTCCTGTACTTTCATGCCGCCGTTTATATGGTGAGGATCTCCACACCGTCCTCGCGGATGACCACCGTGTTTTCGTAGTGCGCCGCGGGCTTTTTGTCGCAGGTGACCGCCGTCCAGCCGTCGTCCAGCACGTCCACGTAACGCTTGCCCGCCAAAATCATCGGCTCGATGCACAGCACCGTGCCCGCCCGCAGGCGTACGCCCGTGCCGCGCTTTCCGTAGTTGGGAACGGACGGATCTTCGTGCATTTCCCTGCCGATGCCGTGGCCGACAAACTCGCGCACGACCGAAAATCCGTTTTCTTCCGCGTGCTGCTGCACGATGGCGCCGATGTCGAACAGGGGCGTGCCCGCCCGCAGGTTCTCCACCGCTTTCCAGAAGCATTCCTCCGTCACGCGGATGAGCTTGCTCTTTTCCTCGTCGATCTCCCCCACCGCAAAGGTGCGGGCGCCGTCGCCGTGGAAACCGTTTTTATACGCGCACAGGTCGATGCTGACAATGTCGCCCGAGCGCAGCACCCTGTCTCCGGGAATGCCGTGCACGACCTCTTCGTTGACCGAAGCGCAGATGGATGCGGGATACCCGCTGTAACCCAAACAGGAAGGTTCGGCCCCGCGAGAACGGATGTACTTTTCCGCGTACGCGTCCAGTTCGGCGGTGGTGACGCCCGGCCTGACCTTGGAACCGACATATGCGAGCGTGTCGCGCACGATGGCGCACGGCTCGCGCATCAGATCGATCTCTTGTTCCGTCTTGACTGTTATCATGACTCGAACGCCGTTTTATTTGCGGAGGGCGTCGCAGATCCTTGCAAACACTTCGTCGATGGTGCCTTCGCCGTCGACGTTGAGCAGAACGCCCTTTTCCGTATAGTACTTGATGAGGGGCGCGGTCTGTTCGTTGTACACTTTGAGGCGGTTGCCCACCGTCTCTTCGTTGTCGTCCTTCCTCTGGTACAGCTCGCCGCCGCAGCGGTCGCAGCTGGTCTTGCCGCCGAGGAAATTGACGTGGTAGCTTTCGCCGCACGCCTTGCAGACGCGGCGTCCGCACAGGCGGTCCATCAGCAGGGACAGGTCGATGTCGAGGTTGATGACCGCGTCGACCTTGGAGAACTTATCCAGCTCCTGCGCCTGGAACAGGTTGCGGGGAAAACCGTCGAGGAGGTAACCCCGGGCGACGTCTGCTTCCGCAAGCCTGCCTTGCACGATCTTGCAGGTGACTTCGTCGGGGACGAGCTGACCCTTGTCCGTGTAGGATTTTGCCAGAAGCCCGATCTCCGTGCCGCGCTTGATGTTGTCGCGGAAGATGTCGCCCGTGGAAATGTGCGGCAAGCCGAATTTATCGGAAATGCGGGTAGCCTGCGTGCCTTTTCCTGCGCCGGGGGCGCCGAGAAGAATGATATTCATGGAAACCTCTCTCCTTATTTTTTGCGGCGCCCGCCCCGCACGGGCGGGCGCCCTCTGTTTTTACTTTAAGAAGCCCTTGTAGTTCTTCATCATCAGCTGAGACTGCAGCTGTTTGTCAAACTCGAGCGCCACGGACACCACGATGAGGATACCGGTGGTAGAGAACACGTTGACGAACTGCTGACCCGCGAAGCTGAACGCGAAGGACGGAACAAACGCGACCAACGACAGGAAGATGGCTCCGAACAGCGTGATGCGGTTGGAGATCTTTTTGAGGTAGTCCGCGGTGGGTTTGCCCGGACGGATGCCGGGGATAAAGCCGCCGTTCTGCTGAACGCTCTTGGAAATGTCCTCGGGGTTGAACTGGATGGTCGCATAGAAGAAGGAGAACAAGAAGATGAGCACGCACAGCACGAGCGCGTACAGCCAGCCGAGAATGCCCTGACCGTTACTGAAGTTCTGCGCATACCAGCTGGTGGAATAGCCGCTCCAGAACAGGCCCATGATGAGATCGGGCAGGCTGATCAGCGCGAACGCGAAGATCAGAGGCATGACGCCGCTGCCGGAGATCTTGATGGGGATGACGGTGGACTGGCCGCCGTACATCTTTCTGCCCTTGACCTGCTTTGCATACTGCACGGGAATGCGGCGCTCCGCCAGGTCGACGGCTACGATGAGCGCGAAGATTACGACCGCGATGACGCAGAACACGATGATGGAAACCAGCGTGCCGATGTCGAAACCGTTTGCGACGGTGTCCTCGATCGGGGAGATGATGAGCGTGAGGCCCGCGGTGGAGATGATACCGATGAAGATGACCATCGAGATACCGTTGCCCACGCCGTATTCGGTGATGCGTTCGCCCAGCCACATGGTGAGCATGGCGCCTGCCGAGTACACAATGACCATGTAAATGTACACGAGCCATTTCTGGTTGCCGAACAGATTGACGATCTGCGAGCTGATGGCGCTGTCCTGCGCGAAGTTGATGATGATGCCGATCGCCTGCACGATAGCGAGCGCAAGCGTGAGGAACCGGGTGATGGCCGCAATTTTCTTTTTGCCTTCTTCACCCTGTTTGGAAAGCCGTTCGAGCGCGGGAATACCTACGCTGAGCAGCTGGATGATAATGGACGCGTTGATGTACGGTCCGATACCGAGCGCGAACAGCGTGCCGTTTGCAAGCGCGCCGCCCGTGACGGCGTTCATGAGATTGAGGAAGTTGTTGCCTTCGATCACCGTCGTAAACTGCGCGCCGTCCAGACCGGGCACGGGAATGTAGCAGCCGATCCTGTACACGAGCAGCAGAAGCAGGGTTATGAAGATCTTCTTCCTGATCTCTTTGACTTTAAATGCGTTCTTTAAAGTTTCGAACATCTTGCTCTCCTAAAAATGAAGTAGATCTCCGCGGCCCTCGGGCAAGCGGAAATCAGAGGGTTTCCGCCGTACCGCCGGCCTTTTCGATCGCTTCTTTCGCGGATGCGGAGAACTTGGCTGCCTTGACCGTGAGCGCGACTTTGAGTTCGCCGCTGCCCAGCACTTTCAGGCCGCAGTTGTCCTTGACCTGCTTGGCAAGCTTGTTCGCCATGACAAATTCGTAATCGACGACCGTGCCTGCTGCGCAATTCGCCAGCTCGGAAAGGTTGACGATGACGTATTCCTTGCGGAATTTGTTGTTGAAGCCGCGCTTGGGGAGCCTTCTGTGGATCGGGGTCTGGCCGCCTTCAAATCCGGGACGGACGCCGCCGCCCGAACGCGCCCACTGGCCCTTGTGGCCCTTGCCGCTCGTTTTGCCAAGGCCCGAACCGATGCCCCTGCCAAGACGCTTGGCGGGCGTGTTAGAACCGATTGCGGGTTGTATCGTATCAATTCTCATAATTGCAAAGCTCCTTACAGCGTCTCGACCTTGACGAGGTGAGATACTTTTTTGATCTGCCCCTGAATGGCGGGGGTATCTTCATGCACGCGGCAGGAACGGATCTTTTTCAGTCCCAGTGCAGCCACCGTATCTTTCTGCGTCTGCGTGCTGCCGATGGTGCTCTTTACAAGCGTTACTTTGATCTGTGCCATAACTTCCTCCTCAGCCGAGAATCTCTTCTACGGTCTTGCCGCGGAGCGCCGCGACCTGTTCCGCCGTTTTCAGCTCGGCAAGCCCTGCGATCGCAGCCTTGACGCAGTTGATGGGGTTGCTGGTGCCGTGAGACTTGGTGCGGATATCCTTGATGCCCGCGCATTCCATGATGGCACGGACGGGGCCGCCCGCGATCACGCCGGTACCGGTGGGAGCGGGGAGCATATGAACGTGGCCCCTGCCGAATTTGCCGTCCACTTCGTGAGGGATGCTGGCGCCGACCATGGGAACGGTGACCAGATTTCTCTTCGCCTGCGCGGTTGCCTTTTCGATGGCTTCGGGAACTTCGTTTGCCTTACCCGTGCCTGCGCCTACCCTGCCCTTGCCGTCGCCGACAACGACCAGCGCCGCAAAGCGCATATTGCGGCCGCCCTTGACGACCTTGGTAACGCGGTTGACCTGGATCAGCTTTTTGATGAACCCGTCGTTTTCTTCCTGTCTTCTTTGAGGTCTTCTCTCTTCTCTTGCCATTGATCTCTCCTCCCTCAGAATTTGAGTCCGGCTTCTCTCGCGCCGTCTGCAACGCCCTTGACGCGGCCGGTGTAGATGTAACCGCCGCGGTCAAAGACGACCGTTTGAATGCCCGCCGCGAGTGCCTTTTTGGCAGCTTCCGCGCCGACGACCTTGGCTGCTTCCGTCTTGGTCAGTCCGGAAACCTTTTCCTTGATCGCCTTTTCCATCGTGGAAGCGGAGACGAGGGTGACGCCCTTTACGTCGTCGATCACCTGCACATAAATGTGGTTGAGGCTCCTGTAAACGTTGAAGCGGGGCGTTTCGGCTGTGCCGGAAATCTTTTTGCGGACGCGCGCATGACGCTGCACCCTGTCCGCGTTTTTATCAAATTTAGAAATCATATCTTACGCTCCTTTATTTGCCCGCGGTCTTGCCTTCCTTACGCTCGATCACTTCATCCTTGTAGCGGATGCCGTAGCCGTGGTAAGGTTCGGGTTCGCGCAGCGCGCGGATGTTCGCCGCTACCTGGCCCACTTTCACTTTGTCGATCCCGCTGACCGAGATCTCCGTCTGCGAGGGGCAGTCCAGCTTGATCCCCTCCACTTCCGAGAACTCGACGGGATGGGAATATCCGATGTTGAGCACGATCTTGCTGCCCTGTTTTGCCACTTTATAACCGACGCCGTTGATGACCAGGCTCTTCGTGTAGCCGGCGGTGACGCCCGTCACCATGTTGTGCAGGAGCGCCCTGTACAGCCCGTGCTTTGCCTTTACGTCAGCAGAATCGCTTGCGGGAGTGAGCACCGCGTGCCCGTTTTCCACCGAAAGGGAGATCCTTGCGTCGATGTCCTGTTCCAGCGTTCCCTTCGGCCCTTTCACGATCATCTTGCCGTCTTTGACTTCGACCGTGACGCCTGCGGGAAGCGCGACAGGCATTTTTCCGATTCTGGATGTTGCCATTGCGTGTGCCTCCTTACCAGACGAAACAGAGCACTTCGCCGCCGACGTTGGCAGCTTTTGCCTGTTTGTCCGTCATAATGCCTTTGGACGTGGACACGATGGCCGTACCCAGCCCTCCGAGAACCTTGGGCATCTTTTCCGCGCCGGAATAGCTTCTCAGACCGGGTTTGGACACCCTTTTCAGTCCAGAAATGACCGACTTGCCGCCCTCGGCGTATTTGAGATCGATCACGATCTTGCCCGAAAGACCGTCGTCAACAAACTCGACGTTTTTGACATAGCCTTCCGAAAGCAGGATGTTTGCGATCGATTTTTTCATATTGGATGCAGGAACTTCCACCTTTTCATGCTTGGCGGTGATCGCGTTCCTGATTCTTGTAAGCATATCTGCGATAGGATCTGTCATGATGTGCCTCCTTACCAGCTCGCCTTTTTCACGCCGGGGATCTGCCCCTTGTACGCGAGGTTGCGGAAGCAAATACGGCAGATACCGTATTTGCGAAGTACAGCGTGCGGACGGCCGCAGATGCTGCAGCGCGTGTAAGCGCGCGTGCTGAATTTGGGCGTTCTCTGCTGTTTATTGATCATCGATTTCTTTGCCATAAGTCCGTTTCTCCTTATTTCTTGAAGGGCATACCCATTGCCGCAAGAAGCTCTCTCGCTTCTTCGTCCGTCTTTGCCGTGGTGACAAAGCAGATGTCGTACCCGCGGATCTTTTCCACCTGATCGTAGGAGATCTCGGGGAAGATCAGCTGTTCCTTGACGCCCAGAGCGTAGTTGCCCCTGCCGTCGAAGGAGTTTGCGGATACGCCGCGGAAGTCGCGCATCCTGGGGAGCGCGATGGACACGAACTTATCGTAAAACTCGTACATTCTGTCCTTTCTGAGAGTGACTTTGATGCCGACGGTCATTCCTTCGCGGACTTTGAAGTTAGCGACGGATTTCTTCGCCTTGGTGAGCACGGGCTTCTGACCCGCGATCGCTTTCAGCTCGTCGTGCGCGATCTGAACGCTCTTCGCGTTGTCCTTGATGTCGCCCAGACCGGTATTGATGACGATTTTTACGAGTTTGGGAACCTCGTTGACGTTCTTATAGCCGAACTTCTTGACGAGGTAGGGAACGACTTCCGTTTCGTAAGCCGCCCGGACTCTGTTCTTTTCTTTTTCTGCCATTTGGTATTACCTCGCCTCAGTCCTTCTTCTCTTCGGCCGCCTCTTCTTTCTTGGCGGTACGTTTTCTCGTTCTCTTCTTGGGCGCTTCTTCCGCAGCTGCGGCAGCCTTGCCCTGCTTCTTGTAAGCCTTGTCGAGAACGGCGCCGCACTTGCAGACGCGGACTTTCTTCATTTTGCCGTCCTGTTCGACGAACGAGTGTTTTACGCGGGTAGCCTTGCCGCACGCGTCGCAGATGACCATGACGTTGGAGGCGTCGATGGAGCCTTCACGCTCGACGATCTGGGAAACGGCGTTGGCCTTTCTCGCTTTCTGATGCTTTTTCTGGAGGTTGACGCCCTGCACGGTTACGCGGCCCGCTTTGGGGGAAGTGGACACCACTTTGCCCGTCTTGCCTGCGTCCTTGCCCGTGAGCACGACGACCGTATCGTTCAATTTAACGTTCATTGCTCGCTCCTCCTTACAGCACTTCGGGAGCCAGGGAGATAATACGCATATAGTCCTTATCTCTCAGTTCTCTCGCGATGGGCCCGAAAATACGGGTCCCTCTGGGCTGCTTCTGGTTATCTATGATGACTGCGGCGTTGTCGTCGAAGCGGATGTACGTGCCGTCCGCCCTGCGGATGCCCTTGCTGGTTCTGACGATGACTGCCTTTACGACTTCGCCTTTCTTGACGGCGCCGCCGGGAGTTGCGGTTTTGACGCTGGCGATGATGACGTCGCCGATGTTGCCGCTCTTTCTGAACGAACCGCCCAGAACCCTGATGCACATGAGCTCTTTTGCACCGGAGTTGTCCGCCGCCTTAAGCCTTGTCTGTGGTTGTATCATATGGCTCTTTCTCTCCTTATAATATTACTTCGCCTTCTCGACGATTTCGGCGACTCTCCAGTTCTTGTCCTTGGAGAGCTTTCTCGTCTCGACGATGCGGACCTTGTCGCCGACGACGCATTCGTTGGCTTCGTCGTGTGCCTTGACCTTCTTGGTCCTGGTGATGGTCTTTTTGTAGAGAGGGTGTTTGCTCTTGTCGACGATGGCGACGACAACGGTTTTATCCATTTTGTCGGATACGACAAGCCCGACTCTTTCTTTTCTTAAATTTCTTTCCATGATTCGTACCCTTCCTTAAACCCTCTTGAGTTCTCTCTCGCGGATCACGGTGTTAACGCGCGCGATGTCCTTTTTGCAGGACGCAATCGTCATCGGGTTGTCAAGCTGTCCCGACGCATGACGGAAACGGAGGTTGAAAAGCTGCGTTTTCAGCTCGCCGAGCTTGCTCTGAAGCTCTTCGTCTGTCATGTTGTGAAGTTCTTTCCCTTTCATTAACCTTCACCGCCTTCTGTAATTTTTTCGACGTCTTCGTCGCCCGTTACGGGGTTTGCCTGGCCCTTGACCATGAATTTGGTCTTGATGGGCAGTTTGTGGCCCGCAAGGCGCATTGCCTCGCGCGCAACGTCCTCGGGAACGCCCGCCATTTCAAACAGGACTCTGCCCGGTTTGACGAGGGCTACCCAGTATTCGACCGCACCTTTACCGGAACCCATACGGGATTCTGCGGGGTGACGCGTGATAGGTTTGTGCGGGAAAATGTCGATCCAGACCTGTCCGCCGCGCTTGATGAACCTCGTCATTGCGATACGAGCTGCCTCGATCTGACGGGAGGTGATGCGCGCCGCGTCCACGGCCACCAGGCCGTATTCGCCGTATGCGACTTTATTGCCCTTGTGCGCCTGACCCTTCAGGCTGCCGCGGTGCTGCTTTCTTCTCTTGACTCTCTTCGGGATTAACATATTATCTGTTCCCTCCTTCCTGCGCCTTCGCTCTCAGCACTTCGCCTTTGTAGATCCAGACTTTCACGCCGATCATACCGAAGGTGGTGTGCGCTTCCGCAAAGCCGTAATCGATGTCCGCGCGCAGCGTCTGCAGAGGAATGGAACCCTCGTGATACTGTTCGCAGCGGGCGATCTCCGCGCCGTCCAGACGGCCGGAAACCATCATCTTGACGCCCTTGACGCCCGAACGCATTGCCTTGCCGATCGCCTGTTTCATGGCGCGGCGGAAAGACATACGCTTTTCCAGCTGCTGAGCAACGCCTTCCGCGACCAGCTGCGCGTCGCTGTCAGGCTTGCGCACTTCGGTCACGTTGATGACGACCGTCTTGCCCTTGGTGAGCTTGGCGAGGTCTTTCTTGATGACCTCGATCTCCGCGCCCGCCTTGCCGATCAGAACGCCCGGCTTGCCCGTGCAGACGGTTACGACAACTCTGTTTGCCGCGCGCTCGATAAGGATCTTGCTGATCGCCGCGGCATAGTACTTGTTTTTGATGAATTTGCGGATCTCGTAATCCTCTTTGATGTTCTTTCCGAAATCCTTTTTATCGGCATACCACTGGGTGTCCCAGCCCTTGATGACGCCGACCCTCAGACCGTGTGGATTAACTTTCTGTCCCATGACGAATTCTCCTTACTTACTCTGTACGTCAAGAATGACTGTGATGTGGCTGGTTCTTTTGAGGATGGAATGCGCCCTGCCCTTGGAAACGGGGTTCATGCGCTTGAGCGTGGGACCCTGGTCCGCGAACGCTTCGGAGACGACGAGGTCGCCCCTGTCCATGCCGAAATTATGCTCTGCGTTGGCCGCTGCGGAGAGGAGAACCTTTTTGACCGGCTCTGCCGAAACGATGTTGGCGTATTCGAGGATCGCCGCCGCTTCGTTTACGCTCTTGCCGCGGATGAGCGCGAGCGCCCTGCGCACTTTGTAAGGGCTCATGCGGATATGCCTTGCGGTCGCGTAAGGACGTTTGTCCTTGTTTTCCGCGATCTTTTTCGTCTTTTCACGCGTATTTTTAGCCATTTCTGTCTTGCGCCTCCTCTTACTTCTTCACCGTCGTCTTGCCGCCGGAATGACCTTTGAAGGTCCTGGTGGGGGCAAACTCGCCGAGCTTGCAGCCGACCATATCCTCGGTGATATATACGGGAACGTGCTTTCTTCCGTCGTGTACGGCGATCGTGTGGCCTACCATCTGGGGGAAGATCGTGCTCGCTCTCGACCAGGTTTTGAGAACTTTTTTATCGTTTGCCGCGTTGAGCTCCTCCACTCTTTTGAGAAGTCTCGCTTCAACGTAAGGCCCTTTCTTTACGCTTCTGCTCATTTGGATGATCCTCCCTTAATTGATGCGCTTAAGAATGAACTTGCCGGTAACATTCTTCTTCTTTCTCGTCTTATACCCGAGAGCAGGTTTGCCCCAAGGCGTAAGAGGACCGGCATGACCGACAGGGCTCTTGCCCTCGCCGCCGCCGTGAGGGTGGTCGCAAGGGTTCATGACCGCGCCGCGGACGGTGGGTTTGATGCCCATGTGGCGGGTCTTGCCCGCTTTGCCGACGTTGATGATCTCGTGCTCGACGTTGCCGACCTGACCGATGGTCGCGCGGCAGCCGACGGGGACCAGCCTCATTTCGCCGCTGGGCATTTTCAGCGTTGCAAACGCGCCTTCCTTTGCCATCAGCTGAGCGCAGATGCCGGCAGCCCTTGCCACCTGGCCGCCCTTGCCGGGTTTGAGCTCGATGTTGTGCACCATGGTACCGACGGGGATGGCCGTGAACGGCAGGCAGTTGCCCGCTTTGATGTCCGCGCTTTCGCCCGAAAGAACGGTGTCGCCCACGTTCAGCCCGATGGGAGCGAGGATGTATCTCTTTTCGCCGTCCGCATACTGCAGCAATGCGATGTTCGCGCTGCGGTTGGGATCGTACTGAATGCTCTTGACCGTTGCGGGAATATCGTCCTTATCGCGCTTGAAGTCGATGATACGGTATTTCCTGCGGTTGCCGCCGCCGATGTGACGGACGGTGATCTTGCCCTGGTTATTTCTGCCGCCGGACTTTCTCATGTCCTCGACGAGGCTTCTCTCCGGTTTGGTTTCCGTGATCTCCTCGTAGGTGTGCACCGTCATGAAACGGCGCGCGGCGGACGTAGGTTTATATCTCTTGATAGCCATTTTCTGCTTTCCTCCGGTTTATCTGGATCAGGACAGGGAATTGAAGTACTCAATCGCCTTGCTGTCCGCAGTGAGCTGAACGACGGCCTTTTTATAAGAGGAGGTGAGCCCTTCGTTTCTGCCCATTCTCTTCGTCTTGCCGCGCACGTTGCACGTGTTGACGCTTTCTACCTTGACGCCGAAGAGCTCTTCGACCGCCATTTTGATCTGCGTTTTGTTTGCGCCCTTGGCAACCTTGAAGGTGTATTTCTTGGCTGCGATCCCGTCGTAACCTTTTTCGGTAAGGATGGGCTTAATGATGATGTCCTGCGCTTTCATTATGCTCCGTAGACCTCCATGATTTTTTCTGCCGCAGCCTTGGTGAGGACCACTTTTGCATTGGCAACCACGTCGTAGGTGTTGATCTGTTCGACGGGGAGGGTGCTCAGCGTGGGGATGTTCCTGCTGGCGAGGATGACGTTTACATCGTCGCTGTCCATGACGAGCACGGTGCGCTTATCGAGGTTGAGCGCCTTTACAAATTTGACCATTTCCTTGGTCTTGGGAGCGGAAACTTCCAACTTGTCCACGACGACGAGTTCCGCGTCCGCAACTTTCTTGGAGAGTGCGGAGAAGAGTGCGCCGCGCTTTGCGACGACGTTCATCTTCTTGGAGAAATCCCTGCTCTTGGGAGCGAACACGACGCCGCCCTTGATCCACTGCGGTGCGCGGATGGAACCCTGACGTGCGCGGCCGGTCCCCTTCTGTCTCCAGGGCTTGACCCCGCCCCCACGGACTTCCGTGCGGGTGAGCGTGCTCTTCGTGCCCTGTCTTTCGTTGGCGAGGCGCGCAACCACTGCCTGATGGATCAGGGGTTCGTTGTATTCCGCGCCGAAAATCTTGTCGGAAAGGGTCATTTCGCCCGCTTCCGAACCGTCCATTTTATAGATCTTAACGATAGGCATATCTCTTACTCTCCTTATTTGGACTTCACGCTGTCACACACGGTGACGATGCTGCCCTTGGGACCGGGGATAGCGCCTTTGATGAGGAGCGCGTTTCTCGCCGCGTCCACCTTGACGATTTCAAGGTTCTGAACGGTGACTTTTTCGTGACCGTACTGTCCGGGCATATGCTTCTGTTTGAAAACTCTGCTCGGCGTGGAGTTTGCACCCATGGAACCGACCTCTCTGTGTACAGGGCCGACGCCGTGCGTTTCTTTCAGGCGGCGCTGGTTCCATCTCTTGACGACGCCGGAGAAGCCGTGTCCCTTGGATACGCCCGCGACGTCTACCTTGTCGCCTTCCTTGAACGTATCGGCCTTCACTTCTTTGCCCACTTCGTAAGCGGAGAGATCGGAGAGGCGGAATTCTCTGAGGACTTTCTGGGGCTTTACGCCAGCCTTTTTGAACTGTCCGAGCTCGGGCTTGTTGATGCGCTTTTCGCTGACTTCGTCAAAGCCCAGTTTGAGAGCGGCATAGCCGTCTTTTTCCACCGTCTTGATCTGCACTACGGGGCAGGGACCTGCTTCCACTACCGTTACGGGGATCACTTTCCCTTCCGGAGTAAAGATCTGCGTCATGCCGACTTTGCGGCCGATGATTGCTTTATTCATTGATAAAGTTCACTCCTTAAAATTTTATTGCGAATACCTTGACGAAACAAAGTATTACTTGACTTGGTTTTTGTTTGACCTTCTTATAAGGTTACAGCTTGATCTTGATGTCCACGCCTGCGGGCAGATGCACGCTGTCCAGAAGCTTTGCATTGGGGCTGTAGATGTCGATGATCCTCTTGTGGGTGCGGATCTCAAACTGCTCGCGGCTGTCCTTGTCTTTGTGGGGCGAGCGAAGGATGGTAACGACCTCCTTTTCGGTAGGCAGAGGGATGGGGCCGCCGATCTTTGCGCCCGATTTCTGCATAGCGTCCACAATGCGCTGCGCCGCGAGGTCTACGAGTTCGTGATCGTATGCGGCGAGTTTGATTCTGATTTTCTGTCCTGCCATTTTGACTGATTCCTCCGTTTTTTATACTAACTTTACGTCAACTGAGCCGTGTGTGTCGAAGTCTCTGAGAAAAATAAATGCCATTCTATATTAAATATGGAATGGCTGTACTTCGGTTAGTCGCAGGGATCGAGTCCCCACATTTGTCGGCATAAATTATCTTCGCTTTGGGCGCAATTTTGCTGTTGTTTATCCTTGCAACCCGAAGCGATTAAGTAACTTTACGCCTCAACCCTATTACACAGCTTATATACTATACCACAGGACACAAGATAAGTCAAACAATTTTTCTCGGTTTTTTAAATTTTTTCCGCAGAAATTTGCCTTTTTTTGGCAGGTTTTGCCGAAAATGAAAGGCGTTTTCTCTTTTTGAAAAAAACTTACTTTTCCTCCCCTTCCCGCCCCTTTTTCCGCCCGTCCGTCTTTTTTCCGTATATATAATATTGTCGCGCGCGTAGAAAAACAAGCGGAAATTTTTTGCCGCAATCCCTCTTTGCCGCTTTCCTTTCCGCAAAGGGAAAAAGCGCCCTTCCCTTTCACAAAACGGAGTTTTTTTCATAAACTATTGAAAATAAGGCGATTTGGGTGTATACTGTCCCCATAACCGAAAGGGAGAGAATGTATGAAAAAAAAAGAATAGGGACGATAAAATTTTCAAACAGGCCCGTCAGCAGGTACGCCCCTACTATCCCCGCGAGCGCCGACCACTCGGCGCGCGTTGCGCCCAAAAACACGAAGAGGAGCACCGTCAGCACGATGAGGAGCGCAAGCCAGGCATTCCCCTGCCCGATCTTCCTGTGCGCCTCCCGTTCCGCCGCCTTGAAGTCCTCTTCCACCGACTTTTGCATTTCCAGGCCGTAATTGTAGATTTCCCGCGCCGTCTTGTTGTCAAACCGACGCTTGAATTTTCTCAACCCCACAAGATTTACGGCCGCACAGGCGATCAGAAGTATCAGACAGGCGACGCACAGCGGGATCCAGAGAGACGGAAACTCAGGCAATAAAAAAAATCCCGCCACGATCGCCGCGGTGATGACTACGACCGCGCAAACCGCCGACAGGATGGTATAAACGATCTCTTTTGTTTTCATGCTCATATTCATTTCCCTCGCCCCTTTATCATACCATACCCTTGGCGCAAATTCAACCGTAATTTAAAATTTCCCCAGCAATTTCCGAAAAAAACACCTCTGCGGAAAGGGCGTCACACATATTTTGTTGCGCCTTTCGTCCGAAATTTTGCACAACGTACACCGTTTATTGCTGCAAAACCCCGTACACACCGCTGTAACGAAAGTCCGTTTTCAAAGCTGATCGGCGGCTGGCAAAACTTTTTCTATGTTCTCTTAAAATTTTTGTTAAAGTATTGCAATCAAAGTCAATCGGCGGTATAATGGTATCAGATAAAAACACTTGGATTCAGGAGGGAAAAATATGCCGCTCGTCAATGCAAAATGCACCAACTGCGGCGGGACTTTGCAGGTAGACGCCGCCAAGGAAGCCGCCGTCTGCCCCTTTTGCGGTTCCGCTTTCATCGTGGAAAAAGCCGTTCAGAATTATAACATCGTAAACAACATTCAGGCAAACGTCGTCAATATTTACGGCGCGCAGCAAAAAGATTACGTCATCAAGGGCGGAGTCCTGACCAAATACAAAGGGGAATCGGTCAACGCCGTCCTTCCCGACACTGTCCACGGGATCGGGCCGAAAGCCTTTGCCGACTGCAAATACCTGGAATCGGTCACCTTCCCTTCTTCCCTCAAAAGCATCGAAGAAGGCGCCTTTTACCGCTGCGGAAACCTCAAAGAAATTTCTTTCCCCCAAGGATTGCAGTCCATCGGCGATTGCGCCTTTGCGTTCTGCAACGGCCTGCAAAGGGTAAAGATTCCCTCTTCCGTGAAAACGGTGGGACATTGCGCCTTTTTAAAATGCGATTCCCTGACCGAGGCCGTCTTTGAAGAGGGCGTGCAGACCATCGGCGCGCTCGCGTTCTACGAATGCCCTTCCCTGAAAAAGATCGTTCTGCCGAAGAGCCTGAAAAGCGTTCTTCCCCTCGCCTTTTACGATTGCCCCAATCTCACCGACGTATGGTACAACGGTTCTTTGACCGAGCTCATCGATTTCTGCGCAGAAACTTATCACAATGCGTCCGATGCTTATGAGGACACGCTGAATCAGGTCGAAAAAATTTTCAGACGCTATCCTTGCCCGGACAGTCTGCAAGACGACAGCGGCGCTTTTGACGGCTATTGTTTCGATTACGGAGAAGTCCTGACCATCCCCTCCGTCAAAAACCTGTACACGGACGGAAAACTGGTTGAGGGAACGTTCACCTTCCCGAAAGAGTGCGTCGAAAAAGACATAAACTTTATGCATTTCACTCTGCTGGAAGGGAGCGACAAGATACATACCATCGTCCTGCCCGGCAATTATCCCCACAAAGGAAAGCTCAGCTCCTGTCCCATCTGCGGAAGTTATAAGAGCATCTCCCTCTTCGGAAAATGCAAAAAGTGCGGAACCAAATTCATCCGCGAAAAATAAACGCGGCAAAACG
>ERZ1643251.277-NODE-277-length-84637-cov-46.633232_pt1 | contig 84637 bp, 82 predicted proteins | sample MGYA00579261_ERZ1643251 | MGnify/ENA primary metagenome ERZ1643251 (study PRJEB29033, sample SAMEA4952267) | chicken gut metagenome | biome: Broiler Chicken; feature: Gastrointestinal Tract; material: Caecum | place: Ireland | collected 2018 | study: Broiler... | reverse complement strand
TGCAAGGGTGCTGCGGAAGTGACCCCTTGGACTTTTAAAGGTGCCGGGCTTGTTTATAGGCAATGGACTTTATGCTTGCACCTGTCAGTAGGGTAGCGGAGTCAGTTGACTGGATTGTCTTATGCGAGCTTGCAAGGGTGCTGCGGAAGTGACCCCTTGGACTTTTAAAGGTGCCGGGCTTGTTTGTAGCAATGGACTTTATGCTTGCACCTGTCATTAGGGTAGCGGAGTCAGTTGACTATATTAAATATGAAGTTTTGTAATTCAATTTAAAAAAATTAGCAAAAGATTCTGTTCACGTTTGTTATCCTTGTATTGAACAAAAGTTATAATACAAGGATATTTTATGAAACTAAATTTAAATTTAGTTAGTTCTTTGTATTCACAAAGAACTAATTCTGCATCTGGAGAGAAAAAATCTTTAAAAAATCAGTATTCAACAAATGTTTTGGCACAAGACACTGTTTCTTTCACAGGGCTGACAAGACAGATGAACAAGCACACATATATAGACGGTCAAAAGGATATAAAAGAAATTGTAAAAAAACACGAAGGTCGCAGTTTGATTGTCGGTCAGCTTCCTGACTTTATTATGGCAAAACTCCCTAAAGAAAACAGAAGAGAGGCGATACAGGAGTTTTATGACACATTTGACCAAATTTCAAAGGAGCTGAGAGAGTTTGACGAAACAAAGGTCTATACAATAGACGAAATTACAAAAAGAAGAAACAACTCTACAAAAGAGCTTTTGGAAAACCTTTTGAGAAAATACAAACTCGTAAGTTCGTGGGATGACGTGGATATAGAATATCTCGGCAAAGGCGGAAAAGGTTCCGGGTACAAACTCGTCGGCCTTCGCAATCCTTCTATGAACGAGGATGAATATGTTTTGAAAAATTATCACGTTGTAGAAGGCAAAAACTGGCAGCCTTACAAAAGCCATGGCTGTTATGCAGAGATGAACAGTGCCGCTTACTGGATGAATAATGTAGGATACGAAACCCAGAGGGGCAAATTCTTTTTCGGCAATTTAAAGACCGGATACATGGTTATAAAATACGTGGATGATGATGTAAGACTCCCCAAATATAAAGTAGACCCGTACTGGTATGGTTTGAAGTGTACGGATGAAGATTTGATAAAAAAACACAATGTTTGTAAAGACTATAGCTTTGACTGGGGCGGTGTCAGAGTCGTTAACAGGATAAAAAACGGCAGCAAGACAGCCAGAATGGTCGCTGCAAAAATAAAAAATACTCCTGATGAACGCAAACCTCACGAGTGGGAACGATTTTTTGCCAGCAAAAAAATGGATAAGAGCCAGAAAAACGCCGGTCTTGCGATGAGTATAAAACACATGCCTGATAAAGAGTATTACATTGAAAGATGCATGGCTCTTCATGACCCGCTTGTGGATAGAGGGCTGGCTTATGTATTAAAATATTTGCCCTATGAAGAGGCTGTAAAGTATTTTGAACGGCTTGTTCAGACAAATGATGTTATCACACAGGTAGTTTTGTTCAATGAGATTCCGCTGCTGGCTATGAAACACAGAGATGACAATATTAAAGATGACCTGCAGACGGTGCGTTCTGAAATTATGCCTACACGTGTTTTGAGGTATTATGATATTGCGGAAAAGTATGCTATGCCCGAATCTATAGAACATCTGGCAAGCTTTTTACATCTTTTGCCAAAAGACAGGTTCCGTCCTTATTACAGACGTTTGTCAAAAATTGACAACGAAGCATTGCAGGACAGATTGATTTACAAGCTTTCAAACGTTTCTCAAGAAGATAAGTTCTTTGCGGTAAAAAATATTGCGGAGAATTTGAAAAATGTTGATTTGAAAAAGAGATTGCTTTTTGAATCTTCGTTCTTGCCGCAGGACAAGCTGGAAAAGCTGGAAGAGATTCTGGGGCTGGATTATAAAGAAGTTAAAAAAGAAATGGAAATGTGATATAATTTTTTATACGTACATTGAAATTTGAATATGGGGACGTTTTGGATTTGACGGGGTGATTGTTTGTATCAAACTGCGGGTCCGAGCGCTGTTCTCGGTTATCAACGAGCAACTTAAATTAAACGCTAACAACGTTATCGAAGGCAATTTCGGCAGAAGCGCAGCTAGAATGGCTGCTTAGTAACCGATAGTTCGACAGACTGAACTATGCCCACTCTGTATGGCCAGCTTGCCGCTGTGCAGGGTCCACTATGCAAGACGCAGTACGGTGATGAGAATTAGCCGTATCAAGTTTTTTCTCAAAGAGCGTATCTCTTAAAACTGCTCTGTCTTAGCTCAGGTTGTGGAAGCTTTCCGTGCTAAGGCGAGATAAAAGACTCCTACGCTCGTAGATGTTTGTTGCACTCCATTTCGGACAGGGGTTCGACTCCCCTCGTCTCCACCATTATTTTAACGTTTGTAGATTTGGACAGTCGAACCCAATGCTGACGCATAGGGGTTCTACCTCTCATAAAACAAGACATTTAGTCTTGTTTTATTCGGCAGAGTCCTCGTCTCCAATCTTTTGAAATTTGAGCCATACTCCGACGGAGTAGGCGAAAATAAAAAAGCATACGGATGTGAGTCCGTGACGGCGAAACGTTGAGTTTCGGCGGACAGGACGAAACTGGACGATAGCGACGTAGAAATCTTTGATTTTACAGGAGCATAGTTTCGGACAGGGGTTCTTATCTCTTGAGGAACTTGCCACCGGCAATTTTTATTTTGTATGTATAATTGGTTCTGCTTTATAGCTTTTTAAAAAGATAAGTTTTATTAAGAATCATTCTTATTTTGATGAAATTTTTAAAAATTATGTAAAAATGGATAAAAGGACATTAAAAGGAGATAAGAATGAAAAAGATTTTTATACTTTTTGCTGTTTTCTTTATTTCAGCACCGGCATTTGCTGCTATAGATACATGGGTTAATATAAATCCATATAAAAAATATGATAAAGAAATAACCTTAAAAAAGCTCTATAGTGATGTTTATGAAAAAGACGGCATAAAAATAGAAAAAAATATGTTTAAGTTTAAATATTCATATAAAGAAGGGGTTCCTTATGAATATATAATCACAAATAATACAGGCTCAGATATTGTGTTAAAGGGCATTGACTCTGATTATCATGCAAATAAAAATATAACAAGAAAAAGTCACTGGACAAGAGTAAATGTGAGGTATTATAAATACTGGCATACATATGTGCCTTTTGTCGATGATTATTATGGTGCCAAAAGTATGATAGAGCAAAAACCATATCTGTATGATTTTCCAAAAAACTATATGCTAAAAAATGGTGAAAATATAAGGATTCTGGCAATGGGTCTGCACTTGGACAAGGTTCAGTATTTAACATTTATTTTTGATAGTAAAGATGGTGAAGATTTACAGGTAATATTTTAATAAAACTGTAGTATAATTTTGTAAAATAAACTTTTAAAATTTAATAGCCAAAAATTTTCTAGGGTTCCGCAGTGATACTGGCTGGTCCGAGAGAAAATTCACAGAAATGTGTACACGGAAGGATAAAAGCCTGGGAGATATTTTTTATCTCTCGGGCTTTTTTTGTAAATAATGCATTATACAAAATAATCGAAAGGAGAAAAATGCACTGGATTTATTTGTTGATAGCGGGTTTTTTTGAAATCAGCTGGGCTGTCGGTCTAAAATTTTCGCACGGTTTTACGCAGATTGTCCCTTCTGTGCTTACGGTCGCAGGCATGGTTGCCAGTTTTTATTTTCTTGCACTGGCACTCAGGAGCCTCCCCCTCGGCACTGCTTATGCTATCTGGACGGGGATAGGTACAATCGGAACGGTGGTGTTCGGGATTGTACTTTTTAAAGAGCCTGTGACGGTTATGAGGTTGTTTTGTATTGCATTGATTGTTTGCGGCATAACAGGACTGAAACTTTTAACGCATTAAAAGGACTGAAACAAAAATACCCCGAGCAAAACGCTCAGGGTATCTTTATAATTTGTAAATCAGATTACAACTTGATATCAATTGGTGATTCCAAATCAGCTTTTGTAACTTCTTCCGGAGCTTTTATGTCATCAACTACCGGAGCAGAAGCTGTAGTTGTGCCGGTTGAAGAAGATGCAATTACTGTTGCAGCTGTAGAAGAAGTTTCTGCAGTGTTTTGAGCTGCTTCTTGTTTTGCTTCTTCCTGTGCAGCGATTTTTGCATTTTCAATAGCTTCCTGTCTGATTTGTTCAATGAGTTGTGTTGTTGAAGCCAACATTTCTGACTGAAGCTGGGCTTCTGATTTAGAATTTTTTTGTAAAGTTTGTACCCAAACATCTCTCATACTCGTCGATTGTTGAGTATCTAAAGCTGATGTGTAACCTAGTACCATAAAATCACTTCCTATCTTTATGTGTTTTTCCAGACTGAAGAACCAGCCTGCAGGACAAATCCGCCTTGATTTGGCCTGTTTTTATTCCTAAACTCTAATGTCAATAGGGGATTGCAGCTGTGCAGCAGTAATAGTAGAAGGATCCTGCGGCATAACACCTATCGCACCTTGCAAAAGCTGCAGTGCAATAGCACCCTGTTGTTTTTGCATTGACAGTGTTTTTGCTGCCATTTGTACACTCAAAGTCTGGCTTGACATTGCCGAACTTATTGAACTTATTGCATCTGTCATATATGTTACCTATTTATACTAATACTCTGGGGTATAATTATAATATACCCAATTTTCTAAAAATATAACTATACAAAAGGTGTATTTTTTTTAATTTTATTATTTTGTATCAATGTTAACTTATGTAACAAAACATGCTTAAAAAACTAAAGATTATGAGCCAAAAGACCGATATAGTCCATGTATAACTTTCATCTACAGGGAAATAACCAAAAATAATAAGGAGTAACAATGGTACAAGGAATCGGTGGCGCAGGCAATGTTCAATCATTAAAGAACTTAAGCTTTTATAATACTTTTTATAGCGAGTATAGTACCTATCAAAGGAATCATCCGGACTCTCAGTTGTCATTTGAGGGATATTTGTCAATGGTAGGCAAGCTCGGACGATTTAATGAGCTTATGGAAAACTATCTGGAAACAGGCGACCCGTATTCCGGCGACGGTACCAGCGGCAATACACTTTCTGCAGCAAGAAAAGTCACAAACTCCAGCGGTACAATTTATCAAAGCGAAGATGAAGAAACCTACTATCAGTTTGACTATGATGCAGGTACATATACAGTGCTGCAGGGCAATGAAGAAATTGCAAAAGCACTCGGTATGGCTGAAGGGAACAATATTGATACAATCAATTTTGGACACAAATCCGCCTCTATTACGGATTACACCTTTGGCGGACTGGATGACGGACAGGACAGCACAACATACAGACTCAACAACGGCAACTATGGCGGTGTAAACTATACTGACCAGGAGTTTGATATCCATTATATCCTCAATGCCTTGTTGATGGATCCTACAGACCCGCAGTACGTTATTGCGAAGAATATCTTTGATGATTTGTCAAAAAATGCAAATCAGTGGTGTCCTCAGTCTGATATGGATGAACTGAATGAAGTCGCTGCTCAATACGGCACGGATTCTGCAGAATATAAGGCAAAATTGCAGGAAGTTCTGTTGAAGAACCTTGACCAGGCCAATGAATGGGTAGAAGAACACACCCACGTTAAAAACGTAAATGCCGGTTCATTGGAAGAAGTCGGCAGCTCTGACGGTACAACTGGAACCGGCGGCACCACAAGCGGTGAAGAAGACTCTACAACAGGGACAGTGCCGGATTATGACAAAAGTGTTGTTTTAGATGGAGCCGGTATTCTTGCGGATTATACAAACAATACTGTGCATAAAACGGACAGTGTAAGTCTTAAAAATAAAAGTAATGATGATGCTCGAAATCAAGCTCAAGCAAATGCCAATGCTTATGCATCGAGTGTTTTGGATAGTGTAATAAGTTCTTTGCAGACCCAGCTTGGTGATCAGTACACAGCAGAAATTCAAGAGTATATTTCAAAGGCTAAAGAATTAACGCTTTCTGATACTTCGTCATGGCGTTATACTGAGTTTGACGGCGGTATGCTCAGAAAAAATAGACACCAGACGGGTTATGTAAGGACACAGCCCTTGATAGATAAATTCTTTACGGAATTTAATACTCTCTGTGCTAACAAAGGTAAGTCAACAGAAGAAGTAGCAGCAGAACAAAAAGCAGCAGAAGAAAAAGCTGCAAAAGAAAAAGCCGGATACCAGAATCTCTACAATGCTGACTTTGGCGCATTAGCTCAAGAATCCGGTGCTGATGAAGACGTTCAGGTTGTCAATGCTTCTTCTGCAGCTGATATAAAAGCCAAGGCAGAATCTGAAATCATTGAACCTTTAAAGAACAAACTCATTACAAAATATGCCGGTGATATTCCTGCTTCTGATCTTGAAGATTTGTTAGACAGAGCGGCAACAGCTGCATTGTCAGACTGTACGGATTGGGCAACAACCACCAACAACTATGTATATAACATAGATGCGGATAAACTTATCTCTATTTATCAGGATAATGTTAAACAGGCAATTAAAAACAAAGGATACGAATTCTAGTAAGTAAAACTAAAAGGCCTCGCAAAAACAATATGCGGGGCCTTTTTTTATTATTGTTCTTTCATATCTTCTGTACCGGGGAAGCTGTTTTTGCCCGTGCGAAGATATGTAATATAATACTGGATTTTTGGAATGATGGTGGAGAGGAACAGAGCGGAAACACCCATAGCCAGACCCATAAACAGACCGTTTTTGGTTGTGTTTCTCTTGTTCAATTTGAGCATTGACTCAAAGTCCACATTGCCTTTTCTGTTTTTAGCTTCTTCCACAATTGATTGTACATAGCCCAAAATACGCTGTCTTCTGTCTTCAATGTCGGAAAGCGGTATGTACTTATACGGATTAGAAAGCGGATTTGTGCGTTTTGCAGTAGATTTTTCTTTGAAAGGATCGATTATTTTGTCTTCAAAAATATCGTTTAATATTCCTTTCAAGAATTCCGGTTCTCTGGCCCAGCCGCCTTTTAATACGTCTTCAACCTGAGATTCTGTCAGGACTTTTTCTTTTAATATAGAGTTTTTGTCCTTGAGCTTTTCAGGCTGCAGAGCGGACATTTGTTTTGCTTTTGCTTTCAGTGCATCTATGAGTGTTTGTTTGTCTTCTGCTTTTGCTGAAGCAAATAAGTCTGATGCGTTTTTATCTACAATTTTTCCAAATTCTTCAACGCTGATTGTTCTGTAGACTTTTTCAGGTTTTACCTTGATAAATCCTAAAATCTTTTTGGCCTGCGGTTCCGGCTGTTTCGGGAAGATTTTTTCGTATAATTTTTTGTAGTTTTCGTCATTGCCCAGAGCAGCTTCGCTAAAGGCTTCCGGAGTCATTTCTTTAATTCCCATGTCAGCCATTTTTTGTACAAGCGAGTTGTGAACCTGCATTGCACTCATCGGGTTCAGTTTTGTGTTGAGGCCTTTAAAACTGTCTTTTTTGTTCATAAATGCAACAATAGCCGGCATTGAGAAGCAATAGAAGTATATTGAAGACAAATCTCTGAAGAGAATTTCGACACGTTCATCTTTGTTTCTTGCATTGGCTGTTCTGCCAGTAACAGTACCTACGTCAGTACCCATGAGTTTCCAGATGTCGTTTTCTTCAAAGTTTTGTACTATCCTAAGCAGAGAATCAGCACCGCCTTTGAAGGACGGTCTGTCTTTTCTTGCTGCTGCAGTTGTAGAGTTTGCAGGGGCAAGGTCTTTGTGTGCTTTAAAGTTTTCGACAGCATTTATGGAAACGCCTTTTGCCGAGAAAATAGCTCTTGCGTCTTTTATTGTGAGTCTGTTTGTATAAGGATTCGGCCCTTTTTCGTGGTTGGGGTCTTTTTTGCTCATTCTGCCATAGAGATGTTTTGTGATAGCCTGATTGACTTTAGGCACAACATAGCCGATGAACAGGCATGCTGTAATAAGGCTGGCAAAAGTTTTGCCTACGGCAAATTTTGCAAGATTTTTGCTCAACAATTCTTTTTTGTCTGCAGGGATACGTAATATGGCTGCAGTTTTGTTAATAAAGTTGTTATAAGGTGTCCTCAGACCATCTCTGCCAACATCAGGCATGTTTTTAGGCACTTTCATAAAGGTCTGACCTATTTTGTCGAACAGCTTGCCTGCCATTGTTGCACCGAACAGCCAGAAAATTGCTCCGAGTGACTCTTCTGTGACACGTTCTCTTGCTTCGACAAACCCGTCTCTTTTATATGCCTGATAAGTTCTGCCCCCTGTTACTGTGGCTTCCAACAGTAATACAGGAAGTATGGCTCCTTTTTTGTCCAGCATTGTGACAAATTTTCTCCCTGCGGAGCTTTTTTTTATCAGGTAATTAGCATATTCAGTTTTGTTTAAAGGGGTAAGGCTCATAATTTATTTTTTGTAAACTGTTTCGGTAATATAACGTTTGTCAAAAATTATTTTTGCATAAAAACATAATAATAATTAGTGCTGTTGTTACACTATTTTACATTCCTACACAATTATTTCATATGCCTTGAGAGGCTGGTCTGCACTGCCTGAAAGAGAAAAAGCAGCGGCTTTTCCTTTTGTTGGCGGATGATTGTATGAGGTTTCTGCTATTCCGGGATCTCTCAGACGGTAAATTTCTGCTACTCTGGCATCGAGTGCTTCTGCTGATTGTTTGTACAAATCAGCAACATAATCCATTTCAGGATCGTAGACGTCATGTACATTGTTTACCCAGTATCTGGCCTGTACTTTGTAGGCGTCTTGTTCCTCTCTAACTGAGGTGTAAGGGTCGTTGTCTTTTCCGTGTGTAAATTCGTGAATCAGATATGCGCCTGTGAGTTTCGGGCTTGCGTAGGTGTATTCATCAGTTACGGAAATTTTTCTTTTGTTGTGTTCATACTGTGCGATGTTGGAGCGTCCGCCCATTGATGAGGTTTTGTCAAAGGACACTGTTATGTCTTTCATGTCGTTTGTATAACCTTTGGGCAAGAAGCCTTTTGCTATTTTTACCGCTTCCGTAAGATTATTTACGGCAGTTTCGTATCTTTCTTTTCTGGCTTTAGTCGGGTCGATGCAGGCAAGCTTTAGATTTTGTGTGTCGAGAAGGTTCCTTCTTGCATAGTCGTATTTTGGCTCTATGGCCAATGCTCTGTTAAAACATTCTATTGCTTTTGAGAACATGCCGTTTTTTTTGTAACATTCTCCAAGCAGTGTAATGTTTTCTATATCATTTTCGTTGGATTTTAAATACTGTTTTAAATGAGGAATCGCCTCTTTGTACTGGCGGTTAAGGCTGTATGTTTTTGCCAGATGCAAGTGTGTTTCGGGGTTGTTTGGCGTAATGTCCAGTGATGCCCTGTAAAATTGGGCAGCTTTGTTAAACTCGCCTGTTTTCAGGTATTCGTCGCCTTTTTCTCTGTCGATATCGTTGTCCGGGTCAGATATGTATTTCGGCTTGGTAGAGTTTAAGACCTGCAGTTTTGCCCCGAAAGACGGAACTCTATTTATGCTGTTGATTGCAGTTATATGATTCAATTGATTGTTTTCCCGATGATACTTCACGCACAAATCTTTTTTATTCTAAAACGAATCACCGGCAAAAATTGTTATTTTGTCAAAAATATTTTATAAAACTACACATTTATTTGATTATATAAAAATTTGATTTTTCTGTTTTGTAGTTTTTGTTTTTGCAAAAGATGTGACCATTTGTGTTCAAAACCGGCTCAAAGCTGCAAACAGCCTCAAAATATTTTTTGATTTTGTCAGCCAGAGGAATCTCTACCCTTTTGAAATCCATAAAAATTGAAGGATGTACAACCATTTCAGAAACCGTGATTTTGCTTTCTTCGTTTAACATAATTTGCTCCTAAAGTTGTAAATTGCTTTATTTTTAGTGATTTAGTATGCATTTTTTCCTGCACAAATGTTGTTCAGGCAGGTCAAATAGCCCTGATAGACAGTCGGGCTGTATATTTTACGGATTTAAATATCTTTTGAAGTATGGGAAATAGTTGTATAGCGGATGCAACTGCTATACTTGTAGTCTATGTTCCAATTTTATTCCGGATAAAGATTTTGTCCATTACCCGATTGACCAATTTAGTGTACAGATTACAATTATTAAAATACAAAATCGAAATTTGTAAATACGATAAACATAGGATAAATTTCAAATTGTTTGAGGTTAGAATAAGATTCCCGAAGAAAAGTGTGGGTATTTTAATCAATAAACATAGTCATTTGAGGTTATTTAAGCATGAAATTTTTTATTTTATACTTAGTCATTTTGGCATACTCTTTTTCTGTCGGCTGTTACGCTTTTGCAACGGAGGCAGGTGTTCAAAATATTGAAGAAGCACCCAAAAGTGCATATATAAACAATTTTTTGCTTAATAAAAAACAGGAGCTGCAAACACAAAAGCAAATCTCCGAGGAGTTTAATACTCTGCTGCCTGATATGGAATTTGATACCATAAAACTCGAAAAAGGCAGGAAATTTCTTGTTATGTCTGAGCAAAACATCTCAAACAACAACATAAGCGGTGTTCCGGTTGTGTTTGAGTCTGTGCAGAAGGAGTATCTTGATTACAACAAAAAACCTTCAAAAATAGTTTTTAAAGGCATAATAGAAAAAACAAACAAACCGAAATTTGCCGGCAAAAGCGGCTCTGTAAAAATAAAACTCGAAAAAATCACAGTAGATTCCATTACCTATCCTGTCACGGCATTGATTTCCAAAATAGATAACAAAAAGGTGTATTTTAATACCCTCTATGCAGCACCGTGTTATCTGGACAATCTGGCCGATGCGGCTAATAGCGGTGTTATTCATTCTTCCATAAAAGACCCGTGCGGGGCTGATACGTGTACAATAAACACTTATACAAAACCTTTTGTCTTTCTTGGTGCTGCTGCACTGCAGGCTGCTGATTTGCTGCTTTCGCCTATTATTGCTATAGGCCACAGGGGCAAGGATATTGATATACCTTTAAAAACATATTTTGAGATTAAGCTGGATCAGGATCTCTATGTGCTGGATATTTAGATTCAGTTGACTATATTAAATAGTCCGGTTGGTTATGTATCCTTGAGCGTATAAAAAATTTTTTCCTTTAATTATTTTGTAGATAAGAAATAATTAGGGACGGAAATTGATAGAATTCGGTAAAAAGAAACTAAAAAACAAAACACTCGAGGAGCTGATTCGTCTTGCGCAGCAGGACAATATAGATGCGCTTGAGGAGCTTGTGAAAAGGAATCAGGATAGTGTTTATGCGTCTTTTTATTATTTGAGCAGCAACTGTGAGGATATTCTTGATTTGACGCAGGAGGCTCTTTTGAAAATGGCAAGAAATATAAAAAAATTAAAAGAGCCGTCAAAGTTCAAAGCCTGGCTTAACCAGATTGTTTCGAGGCTTTTTTACGATTATATAAGGAGCAAGAACCGCAAACTCCAAACCGTGCCTATAGACAAAAAAGAAGATGAACAAAACGACAAATTCAATGTGACGGATGTACCCTGCAAAGAATGCACCCCTGAAGAATCTAGCCTAAATACGGAATTGAACTGTATAATCGAGCGTTCTATTCACAAACTGCCTGATTCTTTTAAACTTGCAATTGTGCTGAGGGAGTTTCAGGGTTTGAGTTATGAAGAAATTGCACAAATCACAAACACAAACGTTGGCACGGTAAAGTCGAGAATCTCAAGAGCGAGAACAAAACTGCAGGAGGATTTAAAGGCTTATATCGCATAGCCTGGCTGGTTACAGCGCAGGTAAAGGTCTGAAATATACAAATGGAGAACAAAAATAATATGTTTAATAAATCAGTATGCAGAAAAGTGTCTTCTATGCTTTCTCTTTATATCGACAATAAACTGTCCGTACAGGACTATGCTTTTATTGATGAGCATCTGTCGCAGTGTGATGAGTGCTACAAAAAGTATCTTTATCTAAAATCGTTAATAAAAAGTCTGAAAGATTCTTATAAACAGGTGGTGGAGCTTGCACAAAAAAAGCAGAAACAGGCTACATTCAGCATTAGAGAACATGAAAAATTTTTGGACAATCTTTCTCCTTATGTGGACAATGAGCTGGATGCACAGGAGTGTTTTGAATTTAGAAAATATTTAATGAAATCAAAGATTGCACAAAGAGAACTCAAAAATACATATATTATCCAGAAAGAAATGCGCATGTCTTTTGACCGAGCAAAAAAGAAAACCTCGCCTGATATTTGCAAAAATGTAATAGCTAAACTGCAGGACAAACCTCATCACTGGTATGACAGTGCGATTTTGAACGAAGTTTTTAAAATGAGAACGGCAAAGGTTGCAATACTTGCGGGACTGGTGCTTCTTGGGACTTATGAGGCAAAGCAGATTGAGTTTTCTCATCCTGCCGGCTCTAATTATAATAATGCACAGCAGGCCAAAAATCCTGCAGCAGTATCTGACACGGCAGAGTCCATAAAGAAAATACTCTCCAGATATCTGCCATGATTGAACCTGTCTGAGTGGACGGAGGCAGTTGACTATATAATGTCCGTGGCTGGGTTGTTTGACTATATAAAATTAATCGCTGAAACGGAAGCGGATGAGCGCAATGATTGCGTGGATACCGTCTTTCCAGGTGATTTTTTTGCCTTCAGCATATTCTCTGCCGTAGTAAGAAATAGGCAGCTCATAGAGTCTGGCTTTCTTTTTCAGAATTTTTGCCGTAATTTCCGGCTCAAAATCAAATCTGTCGGATTTGATTGTTATCCCTTCCAAAAAACTTGTCCTAAAAGCTTTGTAGCAGGTTTCCATATCAGTGAGCGTTGCTCCGTAGAGAATATTTGTTGTGAGGGTCAAAACCTGATTGCCCAGCCAGTGTGTGAACATAAACGAGCGTGAGGGTTTTGCGCCTGTGAGTCTGGAGCCGTAAACAACATCAGCCTTGTCATCAACAATCAGCTGTACAAGCTCCTGATAGTCTTTCGGGTCATATTCAAGGTCAGCATCTTGAATAACCATAATATCACCTGTCATCGCAGACATTGCCGTGCGAATGGCAGCACCTTTGCCTTGATTTTTGTCGTGATAGAGAACTTTGTATTTTTCTTCGTAGTTTTTGAGGTGTTCTCTTGTGCCGTCTGTTGACATGTCGTCAACAAGAATAATTTCTTTTTCCAATCCGCAAAAAGGTGCCTGTTCTATCTTTTCCAGAATTGTGTCCAGCGTGTTTATTTCGTTAAAAACAGGTACGATAATACTTATTTTGTTCATACAAATCCCCGATATTCTTACAAGTTGGTTTATCAATTACAAAAAATATTGTATAATTAATTAGTGATTATGTTAAGGGTTTTATATGGAAGATTTTATTAAATCAGTTTGTGTTGAAGATATAAATCATGCTCAAAACACTATGTTTTCTTTGTTTAAGACTTTGGAAACAGCAAGCCTCGGCAGTTTGACAGCAAAGGCAGAAATGATTCACAATACATTTTTGCTTAACAAATCTTATGAGTTTATTGCTCAGAATCTTTCTTTGCTTGCGGTTTTAAAATATAAAGCAGACAAAGGCAATTACAAAATGGCCCTTAATATGCTTGATGATGCAAAATTTCTTGCGGAAAATTCTCAGAATAAAAACGCAATAAAAACAAACTATTTTTGCTGGGGATATATCTATTTTTGCGAAAAGAATTACGCTCAGGCTCTTGCAATGCTGAAACAGGCCCGCAATATCCAGAGCGACAACTCTGTTATAAATATAAAAGTAATGGATTTAATCAGCAGAATAGAGGCTCTTGGCGTAGATAATACAGAGGTTCCTCTCGATGCCGATATTGAAAAACCTATAGTAGCACTTTTGAACGTTGCAAGAACACTGGCTGCAGAAACAAGTCTGGAGCTTTTGCTAAAGACAGTTGCAGAAGAAATAAAAAAAGTTCTCGATGCGGACAGATGTACTGTTTTTCTGCTGGACAAAAATAAAAATGAACTTGTTTCCAAAATAGCACTCGGTATGGGAACACAGGAGTTGCGCTTCCCTGCTGATAAAGGGCTTGCCGGATATGTGGCGCAATCAGGCGAGGTTATAAATATAAAAGATGCTTATGCGGATTCCCGTTTTAATCAGGAAATCGATAAGGAAACAGGCTATAAAACAAAGACTATTCTTTGTATGCCGATATGGAATATGAAACACGAAATCCTCGGCGTTTTTCAGGTGTTGAACAAACAAAACGGCACCTTTACAAAAGAAGATGAAGAGGTGCTTATTGCAATAGGCTCCAGTGCGGGCATTGCTATTGAAAATGCAAGATTGTTCGAGTCGCAGCAAATGATGATTGAACAGCAAAAAGAATTGTTCAAGAGTTTTATCGACACTCTAGCTGCTTCTATCGATGCAAGGGACAAAATCACTGCCGGTCACTCAAACCGTGTAAAAATGTATTCCGAGCTTATTTGCGATGTTATGGATATGGATGAAAAAACAAAAGCAAACATTATCCACGCTGCGATTCTTCATGATATAGGCAAAATCGGCATAAAGGATGCTGTTTTGCAAAAGAACGGAAAGCTCACGGATGATGAGTACAAACATATCCAGGAACACGTAAAAATCACTTATGATATTTTGAATAGAGTTTATATCTCAGACGAGTTTAAAGAAGTTGCGGAAATTGCCTCGAGCCACCATGAAAAATACGACGGCACAGGCTATTTCAGAAAATTAAAAGGTGAAGAAATCCACATAGGCGGCAGAGTGCTGGCTGTTAGCGATGTTTTTGATGCTATTACTTCAAAAAGACACTACCGTGACAAAATGCCTATCAAAAATGCTCTGGATATCATAAAATCCGGTGCGTGGAAGCATTTTGACGGAAATATTGTGGATGCGTTTTTCAAAATACATCTCGACAGGCTAGTGGATGTGTTTTTGAGCGAGGTTGATTCTGTTTTGTACAATACGCAGGACAGAGAAGAACTCTCAAAGTATGATGTACAATATCTTTATGATATTTTAAGTAAGGACGAGTCTGAAATTAGTGATTCTGACAGACACCTTGTTGAGCTGTTTTCAGGCTATTACAATTGCAAAGCCGGTAAGTAGGAAACATATTTTTACGGACTCAGGGAAGAATCGGGTAAAATTTTATGATTAAAAAATTTATAATAATGGCAATAATTCTATCAACAGCAGGAACCTGCTGTTATGCACAGCCAAAAAATAAAAGTATAATTAAAACTCCTGTTTCTACTTTTAATCAGGAAAATTTGAAATTAATAAAAAATAATGATTTAACCAATGATTTTTTGAGGATAATAACTTTTTCTCAAAACACTGCAAGTTCTGATTCTATAAATCCCGATAAAGTTGATTATCTGAAAAAATATGCAGAAGCAAACGAAAAATTTTCACAGGGGAATATAACCTCTGCTTATAAAGATTATAAAAAGCTTCTGGCAGCATCTGCCACTGATGATTTTGTAAACCTCGGTTTTGCATACAAATTTGCAAATATGGGGCTTTTCTCTCTTGCTCAAGAGGCTATAAACAATATTCAAGATAGAGAAACCTACAATCATCAGATACAGCTGATAAAATCAAAACTCTTCCCGCAGGTTGTTTTGTCTTATGATGATGAGATAATGCTTGCGCAAAATTATACGGAAATTTATTATAACAATCTGGCATTTGAAGTTGCAAGAGATATGAATAAAATGCCTGAAAGACTAAAACGTGCCGACTATGCTCATTATATGCTTTCTCAGGCTTATTACAACATAAAAGAATACGGCAAAGCAATAAACGAAATAAACAAGGCACTTTCCATAAATCCTGATAATATAAATTATCAAAAATATAAGGCCCAAATTTATTGCGAAACCAACAGACTCTCAGATGCAGTAAAGATACTGGAAAATCTGCTCGCTCAGGATGTGAGCATACTGGATTATCGCAATGACCTAGAGGGGCTGATGTATTATACTCTGGCAAAAGCCAACAAAGACAGAGCAAAATCCAGATTTTACCTGGCGCAATACTTTTTGAAAGCCGGTGATTCTCAGCGTGCTATAAAAGAATTGAACCAAAATATTTCTGCTGACAAAAAAGATTACAAATCAATGACACTGCTTGCGGAGATTTATTTTAGCCGTAACAATCTGCCCGAGGCAATGGATTTGTATGAAAAATCTTATAAAGTCAAAAAGAATTATCCGGATACTTTGATGGGCATTGCCAATATGTATATGTTCAAAAAAGACTACAAAAACGCACGTGACTATTATGTAAAGGCTGCCAAAAAAGATAAAAATAACAGAGAAGCGTTGATAAATGCTTCCTTGTGCTACAAAATGCTCGGAATGACGGACAAGTCTGTTGAATACGCAAACAAAGCTCTTAACAGAGAAAATGTTTCGCCAAAAGTCTATTACACTGCATCAAAAATAGACGAAATTAAAAATATTCAGTACTTGAAAAAAACAGTGTCTTTGGACCCGATGTTCCTTGATGCATGGCTTGACCTTGCTGAAATTGCTATAAAAAATAATCGTCTTGAGTTGGCAAGAACTTATCTGAAACCTGTTAAGTACGTAAATTCCAATAATTACAGATACTATTATTATGTGGGACTGATAAACAAACAATCAGGAAACAAAGAGGCGGCTGATTTAAACTTTAAAAAATCACTGGAACTCAATCCGTTTTTTGATGAAGCATCCAAAGAATTAAATTCTCAACTTTAAGGATATAAAATGGGAAAATACAGCGTTCTTATTATAGAAGACCATGCCCTGACCCGTTTCGGCCTCAGGACAGCGTTTGAGTCCGAAGAAATTTTTGACCGGATTTTAGAGGCTCAAAATGCAAAAAACGGTATTGAACTTATAGAAAAAAATCCCGTGGATATTGTTATCATGGATTTGGGCCTGCCTGATATGAACGGCATAGAGGCTACAAAACTAATAAAAGATAAGTATTCTAATATAAAAGTGGTCATACTGTCTTCCCATGAGCAGGAAGAAGATGTCATAAAATCTTTGAGAGCAGGTGCTTCTGCCTATTGCACAAAGGATGTCGCACCTGAAAAACTTATTGATATAGCACAGTCCGTGCTGAAAGGGGCAGCGTGGTTTGACCCTAAGGTTGCGGATTATGTCTTAAAAGCAGCAACAGGAATACCATCTTTGCCCGAACAAACAGAACCCGAAGCTGATAAAGAAAATTTACCGGATTCACAAATAAATCTCACCGCAAGAGAAAAACAGGTTCTGGCTCTTATTTCGGAAGGTTATTCAAACAGCGAAATAGCAAAAAAACTGGAAGTGAGCGTAAACACGACAAAAACACACGTGTGCAATATACTCCAAAAATTGTCCGTAAATGACAGGACACAGGCTGCAATAAAGGCTATAAAGTATAATATAATCTAAATAGATGAATTTACGGGCGTTTTCATTGATAATTATTGATTTATCCTTTAAAATTACAACTAAAGTATAAGAAAAAAGAGAAATTCACATGGTAGCCATTGCTAAAATATTGATTATAGATGACAGTCCAAAGTATCTTGCAGATGCGCTTCCGTTGTATGGATACGAAGTCGATGTAGCTACTGACGGGCTGCAGGGGATGAAAAAACTCACATCCGAACACAATGATTATGATATGGTTCTTCTTGATGTAATGATGCCGAATATGGACGGCTGGGAAACTCTCAAGGCCATAAGAATGAATAAAAAGCTGGAAAATATTCCGGTTATTATGATTACGGCATTGAACGAAGAACAAAAAGAAATTTCAGGTTTAAAATTTGGTGCAGATGATTATGTTGTAAAACCGTTTATTCTGCCTAACCTTTTGGCCAGAATCGAGGCTCTTTTAAGACGTTCTACCTGGCAGAAGGAAAAAGTCAACAATGTTGATTTAAAATTTGTACAGGAAGGGGAAATTGAACCTCTTACCGCAAGAGAAAAAGAAATATTAAAAATGGTTTCTCAAGGTGCAAGCAACAATGACATTGCCGAAAAACTTTATGTAAGAGAAGTTACTGTAAAAACGCATTTGAACAGTATCTTTAAAAAACTCAAAGTAAAAAACAGAACTCAGGCAGTGCTGCTGGCTATGCAAATGAGATTGATAGAAGATTAAAGGGTAGTAGATAAAAAAGTCACAAAGCTAAGGAGAAATTTATGGCAGAATATTCAAAAGAAGAAATCTTTGATTTGATTCTTAAAAATCCACAAGAATATGCGGATTATAAAAAAGAACACGGCGAAATTGACCTTAGCGAGCTTGATTTTTCAGGAATGACACTGGAGGGTGTTGACCTTTCAGAGGCTGATTTGTCCGGCTGCAGCTTTACAGAGGCGGCCTTTACAGAGGTAAATCTCACGGATACTGACCTGACATCTGCTGATTTTTCCCGTGCAAATCTTGTTGAGTGCAATTTTTCCGGTGCTTTGTTGAACGGTACTGACTACAGCTATGCAACAGTAAGCTATTGCAATTTTACTGATGCAGATATGGCGGGGGCTGTGTTTAATGAGAGCGATTTGCAAAATTCTGATTTTTCTGCTGCAGAGAATATGGATGCAGTGAGATTTGATGAAGCAACTATCTGGCCGGAGACAGACCTTTTGCCGGAAGATTTTGATACAACTTATACAAAGGATTTGTCTTCGCTGGAAGATGACGAGGACAATATCTCCGGCGACTATTAGTTTGTATGCGGTATCCGGAGTCAGTTGACTATATAACGTCTGTGGCGGTCTTGTTTGAGTCTATGGAAGTGACCCCATGCACTATCTTGAAATCAGACGCTTCGTCCCCCTGAACGTGGGACTGCGCATGGGGCAAAGCCCCGTCTGATTCCGCTGTTGCCTGTGCCGGACTTGTTGAATAGGGCGGACTTGTTAAATGCACAGGTTCGTCAAGTGGACGGAGTCAGTTGACTATATGAAAATTGTGGACTGGGATGGGTAATTGTAGTAAAATACGATTATGAAAATTAATAACAACGACAATAAAGATATCAAAGACACACTGATAGACGGTATTACAAAAAATCCTGCTGACGAATCAAATTATATCGAACTCGGTAAAATTTATATTGCGGAACAAAATTTTCAAGATGCACTCGGTGTATACGAAGCACTTTTGAAAGTAAATCCGATAAATTCTCAAGCGTTGATAAACGCCGGCAGCCTGCATTTTTATTTTAAAAATATAAATAAATCTATCGATTATTATTCAAGAGCTGCAGAAATAGAATCAAAAAGTTTTTCTATTTATATGAACCTTGGCAATGCTTATGCAGAGCTGGGCGAATTCCAGCCAGCAATGAAAAACTATACAAAAGCACTGGAACTCGAAAAAAACAGCCCGATTTTGTTTAATGCAATCGGACTTTTGTATCAGGATAATAAAGATTACCTGAGCGCAATAGTCAACTACGACAAGGCTATCAGTCTGGATGACAAAGATGCTGAAACTTATATAAATAAAGCAAGCGCACAGATGTCTATGCATATGTATAAAGAGGCTGTAAAATCTCTTAAAAAAGCTGCTGCAATAGAACCTGAAAATGTAAAAGCTCTTATTTGTATAGCCAATTGTTATGCATCATTAAGAGAGTTTGACAATGCTGATAAATACTTTGAAAAATGCTATAAAGTAGACCCGAAATGCTATCAGGTCTATGTCTGCCACGCAATAGCCTATTCTGACGCAAACAGAATAGATATGGCAATAAGCAAATATAAAGAAGCTGTCGAAGTAAATCCTAATATGCCGAATGCTTATATATTGCTGGGCAATATTTATAACGACAGAGCAATGTTTGCTGATGCGCTGGAGTGTTACCAGAGAGCTTCGCAAATCAATCCCGAAGATGCAAAAACTTATACCTTTATCGGTAATACCTACTTTATGCTGGATGATTTGTCCAATGCTATTTATACTTACAGAAAAGCTATTGCTCACAATCCTGCTGCACCGGAAAACAAACTGGTGTATCTGGAAATTCTGCAAGAGTATATAAAAAGAAAAGAAGAAAAAAGCAGCGTCGCTGAAAAGAAAAAAGCCGTAAAACCTGCAAAATCGGCAAAGACTTCCAAGACCGCTAAGACTGCTAAGTCAACTAAGTCTGCTAAGGCTGCAAAATCTTCAAAGACGACTAAGGCATAAAAAGTTTTAAACATCTAAAATGTCTAAAATTGGGCGAAAGGACGGAAAAATAAACAGCCCGAACACGCTGAGGGGAGAAGAAATTGTCATACATTCACAGAGCCAGACCATCTATTTTTGAAAAACTTGTTGCGGTTTTGACATACATAATGCCGCTTGTGGGGTTTGTTTTTATTATCATCGGTGCATTGATGCGCAAAGATATGAAACCCTTTTTGAGATATCATATTTTCCAGTCCATATTCATTGCTTTTTTGCTGTGGATTGTGACTGCGGGACTCGGGTATGCTATGAATTTGATTAGCTTTATACCGGGGGTAAAAAATCTTGTGTCTATGGTGACATTTTTTCTTAATACACCGTTGTTTTACGGATTTTCCGTAATAACTTTTTTGTATTTTTTGTTTGTTTTGTATTTGATAATAGGAGTGCTGAGAGGCACAGACAGTTATGTACCGTGGGTTTCTGATATTATAAAAACAAACCTGAGAGGTCAGTTTTAGAAGAGAATAAGGAAGATGAAAAAGTTTGACACAATAGCAGTACAGGGATTTCATTCACCAAAAGACAACAGACATTGTATACCCGTTCCTTTGTATCAGACAACAGCTTTTGATTTTGACAATGTGCAGTATGCTGCTGATTTGTTCGATTTAAAACAGGACGGTGATATTTATACAAGGATTTCCAACCCGACAACAGCTGTGCTGGAACAGCGTGTAGCCGCACTCGAAGGCGGAGACGGGGCTTTGGCTGTGTCATCGGGACAGTCTGCGTCTTTGCTTGCTGTGTTGAATATTGCACAGGCAGGAGATGATGTTGTTGCTTCTTCCACGCTTTATGGCGGGACATTCAACCTTTTGAACGCTACTTTAAGAAACCTCGGCATAAATACTATATTTACTGACGCGACTACAGAAGAAGAGTTTTCAAAAGCAATTACACCAAAAACAAAATGTCTTTTTACGGAAATGCTCGGAAACCCGAAACTTAATGTTCTGGATATCGAACAGGCTGCAAACGCCGCACATAAACACGGGATTCCTCTGATTGTGGACAATACTGTCCCATCTCCATATCTTTGCAATCCTTTTAAATGGGGTGCAGATATAGTTGTGCATTCTCTGACAAAATATATCTCGGGCCACGGCAACGCAATGGGCGGAATGATTGTGGATTCGGGAAATTTTGATTGGAAAGCGTCAGGAAAATTCCCTGCCCTTGTCGAGCCTGATGAAACTTACCACGGACTCAGCTATACAGAAACCTTTAAAGAATCGGCTTATATAGTAAAAGCCAGAGGCCAGCTGTTGAGAGATTTTGGCTGCTGTTTGAGTCCTTTTAACGCCTATTTGACTACGTTGGGTCTGGAAACACTTTCTCTAAGAATGAAAAGGGTTTCTGATACTGCATTAAAGGTCGCAAAATATCTAAAGTCCAATCCAAAAATTTCATGGGTAAATTACCCAGGACTCGAGGACAATCCATATTATGAACTTACCAAAAAATACATGCCGCAGGGCGCATCATCAATAATAGGTTTTGGTATAAACGGTAAAGCATGCGGCGGAAAAACAGGCTGTGAGTCTGGTATTAAGTTTATAGAGAACGTAAAACTCTTAATCCATGCCACAAATATCGGTGATTCCCGCTCAATCATTACTTATCCATGCCTGACAACACACAGGCAGCTCAACGATGAGCAGCTAAGAGCCTGCGGAATTTCCGAAGATTTTATGCGTCTTTCTGTTGGACTTGAGGATGTTGATGATATAATTGAAGATATCGAAAAAGCACTTGAGGCTTGTTCGTTATAACACAGCTGTACATATTGGCTGCACATATTAGAATTATGAGGAATGGATAAAGTATGCAAAACTACGTAGAATCAAAGGTAAGAAATATTGTTGATTTCCCTAAAAAGGGTATAATTTTTCGTGATATTACAACAGCTGTAAAAGATCCAAAGGCTCTGAAATTTATGATAGATTTTTTGACAGAGCAGTATCAGGATAAAAAAATAGATTATGTTGCAGGGATAGAATCAAGAGGCTTTATCTTTGGCGCACCTTTGGCTTACAATCTCAATGCAGGATTTGTCGTGATAAGAAAACCGGGCAAACTCCCTGCAAAGGTTATTTCTCAGGAGTATCAGCTGGAATACGGTACAGATAAAATCGAAATCCATGAAGATGCAATCGAAAAAGGCGCAAACGTTCTTGTTATAGATGACCTGCTGGCTACAGGCGGAACTGTTGATGCTGCTTGCAAACTTGTGAAAAAATGCGGCGCAAATGTAGTAGGCGCAGGCTTTATCATCGAACTGTCAGACCTCGGCGGCAGACAAAAGCTCGAAGGCATCGACGTTACTTCAATGATTCAATACAAAGGTCTTTAATCCACAGAGAAGAAACTTTTTGGTCGGCAGCTGCGTAAAACTGCAGGTTGGCTTTGCGTGCAAATTTCAAAAATTGCTAGCGCACTGCGGCGGCATTTTGCGGTCTGATTACCGGCAATAGACTGTTCTGCGGATAAAAATCATCGACTATGCCTAAAGGCCCCTGCACAATAAAAAATTCCACAAGCTCATCTGGTACCACCCTTATGTCAGCAAACGGAATTTTTATTTCCATATAATCCTTAAAGACAAATTCTATATTGTGCTGCAGCTGAATTACCCACAGGTTGTCGTGTGTGGCGTGTGCGAGCTGTGCGCTGAACTTGAATTTTTTGAACAGAGTGAGTTTTACCTCGCTGTTGTAGGGTTCTTTCAGCACGGGGATAATGGCTTCTGTCTTGTTGACAGTACGTATAGGCGCACTGTACATCGCATTGTCCGTTCTGTTTTTAAAATATATGTAAATCTGGTTGAAGTCTTTGAACCCGTTGTCTTTGTCCAGTATGTAGCGGTTTATGTCAAAGCGCAGATAGAGGTTGTCTTTGTCATAACCAAAACAAATTTTGTTAAAGAACCTTTTTTCCTGCATGGTCGGCGGTGCAGGTATGTCAATGCAGCCGCCAAGCTCCCACTTGTCTGCGTGGTCTTTGTCATCACGGCCGGTTAGTTCAAAATTGTCAAAGGCTGCTTTGGGGTATCTTGAGCGGGCTTCGATAAATTCTGTTAAAGGTGCATCAAGATAAGCCGGCACAGGTTTTTTGATGATTTTGTAAATGTTTTTTAAATGTTCTCTGAACAGATGGTCAAAAATGTCGTCCTGTCCGGAGTCGTTAGGCTCTCCATACCACCAGTACCAGTCACTGCTCTGGCAGATATAAAATTCTTCGTAAGCGAGTTTTAGCTTCGGGTCGTCAGGGTGAGCTTTTTCGTATTCCTTAAGGTCGCATCTTGCCTTGTCCATATATGTCCAGGCGAGGTTTTTTGTTGGTTCGCCTATCCATAGCAGAAAATCTCTGTTTATCCAGGAGCCTGCCTTCAGATGGTCGAGTTCAAAAGTTGAACCGGCGGGTTCTAAATTGGCAACCGAATCTATATAGTCGCTTACGCAGACGGTTTCCAGATTTTCGTCTTCTTGAATAAGCCTGTATAATGTGTCGAGAAACTCATGCCCGTCGTCACGGTAGTTTTCCCAGCAGTTTTCTCCATCCATGGCAATAGTCAAAAGATGCATCTTGTCAGGAGAGTTTAGGAGTTTTCTTTGAGTTGTTTTTATCCTGTCATAGAGGTCATTGGCCGCTTTGACAGGGTCGTGATGAGGGTATTCAAACCCTATGAGGTTTGGCAGTACGGCATCACGAAACAGCAGGCCGATTTGTTTTCCGTCGTGTTTGTAAGTGTAGCTGTGGCACAGGTCGTAGGGGTCTTCGAGATAGCCTCTAAAATCCCTTACAAACTCTTTTTTCAGCGTTTGTTCTAGCACTCCTTCATCGGAAATTGTCCATTTAACCCCTGCATCCATAAACAGCTGCAGCGTTTTTTCGCTGATACATTGCTCGGACGGCCACATGCCTGCAGGCCGTTTGCCAAAAATTTCTTCGAACTTATCCAGCGCACGTTTTACATTGTAGGCTGCATCTTCTGTCATATCTGACTTGAGTTCGGGATATTCGGTGTTCGGGTTTGCTTCGATTACGTCTTTCATATCGAGCAGCACGGGCAGTATCGGGTGAAAGTAGGGGCTTGTTGAAATTTCTATCTTGCCTTCGTTTTGATACTGCTTGTAAGCAGGGATGATTTTTTTGATAATATCTCTTTGCAGTTCAATAATACGGATTCTGTCAGCGAGCGTAAATTCTCCGTTTTTCTTTGAAAAAAGAGCTTTTAGTTCATCGTTTTCTTTGTACATCGGGTCAAACCAGATGAGGTTAAACCACGCCATTATGTCAGAATATTCCTGCGGAGAAAAGTCGTTTATGCCGAGTTCCGTACTCTGGAACCTTTTGTCGTAAAGCTTTTTGTATTCGGCATTTGGCAGAACCATGTTCTGATAATTTGCATCAAAAAAGTGGTTTAAAATAAATTCTTTTTCATCATCGGAAAGCTCTTCAACAGGTGTGATTGTAAGACGTGAATATATGTCGTGCGCATTGTTGTAGCCGTAATCGTAAATGGACGAAATCAATAGCGGAACAAGATTAAAATTAAGCTTTAACCCCGGAAATTTGTCCATAACAAGCAGCATATCAAGATAGTCTTTTACTGCACGCAGCCTCACCCACGGCATAAGATAGATACCGTTCTGGTCTGATTTGTAAACCGGTTGATGCATGTGCCATATAAAAGCAATTGATAATTTTTTAGTCATTGTTATTCACACCCGCAACTATTCGAGAATATTGTAGCATATTTGGGCGTGTTCATACAATGTTATGCTTTATTGTATTGGGGCAGAGGCCAGATTCTTTTGACCGCAGTGGAATCGCTCGGAAGACGATATTGTGAACCGCAGTACTCTGCAAGCGCTTTGCTTGTGCTACCTTTGTACTTGCTCAATTTTGCTTTGTAAGCCATTATGCCTACTTCCACGCCGAGTGATACATCTTTTTGTATAGCAAGATGTAAATCTTCTGGTGTGGGATAGAGTTTTTTTAGTTCTGCTATTCTGGCATCGTCAGACGCAAAATGTTTGTGGTCGTACGATACAGCGTATTCGTGCGCTGTTAGCTGTTTTCCTTTTGTTTTCCAGTCGTTGTAGTTTGCGTACATACATTCGATTGTCGTTAGGTCAACCTGCATTACGCCTTTGTATTTACTTTCTCCATGAACCATTACTTTGTCGGTAAATTGGTATCCGCCTGTTTCTTTGCGTAAAATAGCAGCAGTTATTTCAGCGTCGACACCGTACCTGTCTGATAATGCACAGACCATATTAGCGATACTTTTTACCCTTGCAGGGTCTGCTTTTTTACCGCTTTCGGCTTTTGGGATTTCTCTTTCAATATAAGCATAAACCTTGTCATATTTTTGCTGGTTTGAGGGTTTGTAATCTTTAAATTCTTCAATATATGCTGTTTTGCCGTCTCTTGGTTTGTTTTTGGCTTTTAGTTTGGCGAAAAGTTTATCCAGCTTTTCTTGCGTTACCTGAAAAGCAAATTTGTCTTCAAAAATTTCCGGTCGTTCGACTTTTGTTGCATCGTTTTTCTCTTCAAAAGCCACGGGGTTGTGAAATTTTTCCATTAATGCCATTCCCTGCAGGTCAAATTTTGCAGTTTGTGCATTAATTGCATTTTTTCCAAAGATACTGTTTATTGATTCCTGCGTAATTTGGCCGTTTTTTGCATTTTTAATTAAATCCTGTTTCAGGGCTTCGATTTCTTGTTTGTCAAAGACATTATTGTTGTTGCCGCCCTTTTGCAGGGAATTGTACTGCGCCCATATAGAGCCTTTTACTTCTTTATTTTCGAGCTGGTCAAGTACATCAATATCAATTTTGGTGCCGTCTGAAAAAACAATTTTGTAATCTGTGTTAGAAATCTCTGTCATCTTACGCCTTCATTTCTTCATTATTTATTAATTGAATTGGGGGAATCTGGATAAAAATATTTTCTAATAATATAGTTCCACATTTATATAAAAAATATTCAGTTTTAGAGATTTCAATATTAATAAAATTTTTTACAATTGTAATATATTTGTAATACACGGCTAAATTTAAGAAATAATGTCTTTTTCACTGTATAAAAAAGCAAAAGAAAACCGCCTGTAATACAATGTACACAAAGCGGTTAATAAGTGTTCTTTTCCCCTGTTAAAAACTTTTTTATTCAGCAGCGGCTTCTTCAGCAGGTGCTTCTTCAGCTGCATGGGCTGCAGCTTCTGCTTCGGCAGCGGCAGCTGCTTCAGCTTCTGCCTGAGCTTTTGCTTCTTTTTCAGCTTCCAGTTTAGCCAGTGCTTTTTTAGACAATTTCTTTTCTGTTTTAGGTTTGTAAATCAATTTACCTTCATCATCACAGTTGTTAATGAGGTATTGAACAGTTTCAGAAGGTTTTGCACCTTTAGAAATCCACTCGAGAGCAGTAGCTTTGTCGAGTTTCATTTCTTTAGTTTTCGGGTTGTAATGACCGAGTTCGCAAATAGGTTTGCCTTCTCTTTTTTGCAAATCATTGATAACAACGATTCTGTAAGTCGGGTTCTTTTTATATCCGAGTCTTTTTAATCTTATTTTAACCATCTGGTTTTATTCTCCTGTATTTTTGTTAGATGTGACAAAGCGCGTGCCTTCAGCCGCAAGACATTTTGAGGGTAATTAGAGGATTTCCCCGCGCCGGATTTACTTCCTTCTGCCATTATCAAACCACAAGGATATCTAATAATCAAGTATTCCGGAGAGTCATTTTGACTATATGAAATTTTGTAACGATATTTTTGTTTTTTGAAATTGGAACAAAAAAAATTTGTTTATTTATATACGTGGTGATTTATAGTATAAAGAGGTGTTTAATGGGTGTATCCTTTTCTCGTGATTGTGAATACAATGATTTTAGACTTCTTCAATATGAGGATTCAGATGTGTTAAAAGATGGTGATGATATATTAGTGGCGATAAAGTCTGCAGTAAGAAAAATTAATGCACGTATAGAGTTTTTAGAAGCACAATTCCCCCTCAACAGAGAGCAGGATGTTGAACTTGCTATATTGTTGAGGCAGGAGCAGTATTTTGAACTTTTGCTGCAAAAATCAAAAACAGAACTGGAAGAAATCTTTTTTGGCAAAGCAATAGACAATTGTATCGTGCCTGAGATTCTTCAGTGGTATACTCCGCAGGAAGAATAGTTTTGTTTTTTATTTGAGCAGTCCGCTTCTGATTTTGCAAGGCGGATGCTGACACCAGGCTGCACTATAGCTTGTAATATCTTTTGCTTCTCCACCGGTGCCGTCATTTGACGGATTGTATGGAGCCATTGATACAGCATCTCCGTTATAACCATTAGTACCTTCTCGTACTCCGTCTTTGTTAATCGGAACAAAATACCATCTGTCCTTGCCATAATGATTCGGCCCTTTAAATGCATTTATGTCAACAAGAATAATATTTTCTGTTGGGGAATATAAAGACCAAGCCATTCCTGAAGAATCAATAAACGCAGGGCTGGCTTGTGTCGGCTGAGAATTTGCATATAGCTTTTCTCCCGTTGCATCCCAGCATTCGTTATTGTTGTTATTAAAGCATTGTTTTGATACGTTAAAATATTTTGCAAAATTTTTAAAGTTTGATGCATTATTTGCATCTTGTCTTGCTTGGATTGTTGTATATTTGCTATCCAGAATCTGCTGTTCAATGGCAGCAGATCCTATTGCCAGTGCTTTTTTGTACCCTGCAAAATACTCTGAATCATTAGCCGAGTTTACAAGGTTCGGTATAGTCATAACAGCAATTACTCCTATTATAGTCAATGCTATGAGGACTTCTGCCAGAGTAAAGGCGTGTTTATTTTGCAACATATATTCTCCTTTTATTTTTTATTATTTTTTTGAGATTTTGTCTGTTTGTTTTCTTTGTCATTTGTTATATCGGACAGTTTTACATTTTTGAAAAATTCCTGTGCAATAATTTGGGAGTATTTATTTCCTTCGTTTGCAGAAACTATTATTTTATTTTTTCCTTCTTTGTCCGTTGCTACAGATATCATACCCTTAATTTTTTTGACAGGCAGGTTTGTTACATCTGCTTCAAAAAGGGCATAAGGAACGGTCTGCCCCATTGCGTGCATTGTCCCTTGTTTTAGGATTTTAAAATTTTCTATATGCACATACTGGTATTCCAGTTTTTTGTTTATGCCGTCAATTTTTTTTTTGAGCTGTCCGTTTTTAAAATCTTCTTTTGTCAATTTCAGGTTTTTGTTTTCATTCACAACAGCAAGCTTTTGCCCCGATGCGTCATGGTTGGCTATAACAGCACGATATCCGAGGACATTGGCTGATTTTGATATTTCGTATTCATCAGGTATTTTTGAAAAATCAGCAACATCTCTGCTCTTTTGAATAAGAACCTCCTGTGTCGGCTTTTCTCCAAAATGCAGTTTGGGGAAATTTTTTACACACCAGTCCCAGCCGCCTATGGCCTTGAAACCTATTATTGCAAGTATAACTATTGCGAGTTTTATTATTAATTTCAAACAGCCCATAAATTTTCAACACCCGTGTTTTATATACCGAATCTGTTGTATATAGTATCAATGTTTCTTAAATAATACTCTGAATCAAAGCAGTTTTCAATTTCCTGCAGGGAAAGAACAGCACAAACTTCTTTGTCCTGCGTGAGATTCTTTTTAAAATCCCCTTCAGCGTTGTTGAACGCTTCCAGTGCATTTCTCTGAACGAGCCTGTAAGCATCTTCTCTTGAAAGTCCTTTGTTTGTCAGTTCCAGCAACACTCTTTGTGAGTATACAATCCCGCCAAAAAGAGAGGCATTTTTCAGCATATTGCCTTTGTAAACAACAAGCCCCTCGACCAGTCTGTTGAATCTGTTGAGCATATAGTCGATTAGGATTGTAGAATCAGGAAAAATTATACGCTCTACAGAGCTGTGAGAGATATCTCTTTCATGCCAGAGAGCAATATTTTCCATGGCAGCCTGAGCATTGCTCTTGACCACACGAGCCAGTCCGGAAAGATTTTCCGAAGAGATTGGATTCTTTTTGTGAGGCATAGCAGAGCTGCCTTTTTGTCCTTTTTTAAAGGCCTCTTCTACCTCAAGAACTTCTGTCTTTTGCAGGTGTCTGATTTCTATTGCACACTGTTCAATGGCTGATGCAATAAAAGCCAGTGACTGCATATAGTATGCGTGATTGTCACGTGCAATCACCTGTGTGGAAATTTTTGCCGGTCTGAGTCCGAGATGTTCGCAGGTGAGTTTTTCAACCTCTGGCGAGATATTGCTGTAAGTGCCTACAGGGCCTGAAATTTGTCCCTGAGCAATTTCTTCTTTTGCTATGACAAAGCGTTTTTTTGCTCTTTCAAAGTGGTCAAGCCAGCTCAAGAGTTTTACGCCGAACGTCATAGGCTCTGCATGTATCCCGTGAGAACGGCCGATGCAGACGGTTTTTTTGTGTTCAATGGCTTTGTTTTTGATTGTTTCTATTACCTTGTCCAAATCTTTTTCAATTATTTCAGAGGCTTTTTTTATCTGCAGTGCAAAAGCCGTATCAATAACATCCGAGCTGGTCATGCCCATGTGGATGTATCTGGAGGCCTCGCCTACGTTTTCGTTTACGTTTGTCAAAAAAGCAATGACATCGTGGCCGACTTCTTTTTCGATTTCATCAATTCTTTTTACACTGAAGGCAGCACGTTGTTTTATTTGAGCCAGCGCATCATCAGGGATTTTGCCGAGTTTGTTGTAGGCTTCGCACACGGCAATTTCTACCTTGAGATAGTAACTGAATTTTGATTCCAGTTCCCAGATATCTTTCATTTCTTGCAGGCTGTAGCGTTCTATCATTTTGTATCCTTTTTAGTTGATTATATAAAAATTATTGAGGGTATCTGCTGGTTGCGTGTATAAGCATTGCAGCGAGCTTTTCTGACCCTTCAAAGCCTCTTCCCTCGAGAATTGATGAGGCTGTTTTTACGTCATAATCGACAAGATTGTGTTTTATTGTAAAAGAGCTGTCAGTCTCTATGTCTATTATTGCGTAGCAGGATTTTGGCTCTTCGCTGAAAGGTCTGCCCACGCTGCCGACGTTTACTACAGTTTGTTTTGTGTTTGTTTGATATCCGCACGGAACGTGAGTGTGTCCGCAAAAGATTACATCAGCATCAGTGCCGGATATCATTTCTTCCACTTCTTCAATTTTTAGGTCAGCGTAAATATTTTCGTTGTTTTTGCGGGGGCTTCCGTGTACAAGAAGGATTTTAAGCCCGTTTATTTCAATTTCCATTTGCGCAGGAAGTTTTTTTAAAAAAGCTTTTTGTTCCTCTGTAACTGCTGTTGCATCGCATTCAAGAGCGTGCGCCATAACAGGATTGTTTTCTAAAAGCATATGGATTATGCGGTTGTCGCAGTTGACAATCATCTCGTCCGTATTTCCCTGTATGCAGGTAAAATCTGTTGTTTTTATGAGTTCTTGTATTTTGTTTATTGTTTCTGAAGGCTCGGGGCCTGCCATTGCAAGGTCGCCCAGACACAGGATTTTTTTGCAGCCTTCTTTTTCAATGTCTTTTAATACAGCATCAAGAGCCTGCATATTGCCGTGTATATCTGATATTACTGCTATTTTCATTTTTATTCTCCAATTTGTTCAATTAGTTTATAGAGATTCTTCTGTTTCTTGAAGCTTTTTGTATGCCTGAGAGTTGATTTCTCCGCCGACAAGCATAATCACGGAAGAATAATACAACCATACCATCAGCATTACAAAAGCACCGATTGAGCCGTACACACGGTTGTATGTGTGCAGATTGTTTATGTAAATAGAAAAACACCACGAGCCGAACATCCAGAAAAAGCAGAAAAATAGCGTGCCGGGCAGCGTGCTTTTGCTTTTTAGTTTGTCAGAGCCTGTCCATGCAGGCAAAAGAAAATAATTCAGGTATGCCATTATATAAAGTGCAATAAAAGACACAAACCAGCGGCTTATTAAAAATACGTTAACAAAGCCTGCTGAAAAATTTATAAAATTGAGTGCAAATTGTAAAAGCACCTTGCCGAAGATTATCAGGTTTACTGTGATAAAAGATGCAAAAATATTAACAAATACCATTAATATAGAAAGTATCCTTGTTACAACAAGGTTCCTGTGTTCTTCAATGCCCAAGGCTCTGTTCATACCTTTTATGATACAAAAAATTGCATTTGAGGCGAGAAAAACTGTGATACAAAAACCGAATACCGCAACAATTCCGCCGTGTTCAAATATCATTACTTCATTAAGAACTTCTTTTATTAAATTTACGGAGTCTGTCGGAGCAACACTGTCAAGAAAGTGCATAACAGGCATAAAGAGTGATTTTTTGCCAAGCATACTGAAAAATGACATCATAAACAGCATAAAAGGAAAAATTCCTATAGCGAACCAGAAGCCCATCTCTGCCGCCATGCCGAGAAAATCATCAATGATTATGCGGTTTATAAGATTTTTGAGATATCTTATTATGCTTTGTGCAACAGCCATTATTTCATCACTTTCCTGATTTCTTCCAGTATTTTGTCGTTAGCGATTTGCAGGGGTTTTCTGATTGTGCAGCCCGCAGCAAAAGTGTGTCCGCCGCCGCCAAAAGCTTGTGCAACAATGCTCACGTCCGAGTTTTTGCTTCTCAGGCTGGCTTTTGTCGTGTTTTCGTCCACTTCTTTCAGTACAAAACTTACCTGAGTGGTGTCTATGCGTCTTAATTCTTCGACAATGCCTTCTGTGTAATCGTTTTTGGCATTAAATTTTTCCATATCTTTGTTGGTTATGCAAACGCCTGCGATTTTGTTGTCGTCATAGAATTTTGCATTTATCATACAATTTGCGTGCAAAAGCACCATGTTTCTGGGTTTTGATTCGTAACAGTATCTGGAAATTTTTGCAGGCTCAGCACCGTATTCTATGAGCCGTGAGGCTTTTTTTAGGGTTTCTGCTTTTGTGTTTTCGTAACGGAACCCGCCTGTGTCGGTCAAAAGAGCTGTATATAACCCATAGGCTGTGTCTTTGCTTATTTTTAAGCCGGAACTTTCCAAAAATTCCAGCAGGACTTCTCCTGCGCAGGCTCCTTCTGCCTGTACAAAATTTGTGGCGGCAAAATTTGTATTAGTTTTGTGGTGGTCAAAATTGACAGTGTGTTTTGCTTTTTCAAAATAAGGAAGGCTGTCGCCCATTCTGTCTTTTGCCGCAATATCTACTGCTATTGCTATATCATATACGGTTTCGCCGAGTTGAGAGGGCTTTTTTGCCAGCTCTATATACGGAAGGAATTTGTAGATTTCAGGAATAATTCCGTTGTAAACCATATCCGCTTCGAGGTTAAAATTGTCTTTTAGTGCGCTGTACATTGCACACATCGTGCCAAGAGTGTCGCCGTCAGGGTTTACGTGCGAAAAAATCAGTACCCTTTTGGCTTCTTTGGCGGCTGTTTCTATCATTTCTTTAAATGAGTTAAAATTCATAAAGATATTATAATATAAAAATTATGACTTGAATAATTTGTCTGAGGCAGCCTTATTTATGGCTTGTGAAACCCAGGGACACAGCTGCGTCAGTTGAGAATGTGAAATAACAAAGGTGAATTATGGAAACAATTTTGCACGGATTTTTGACAATACTTAATTTATGTTTGATAGTGGGATGTTGTGTAGTTTTTACCAACGCAGTGGAACATCTCGGAAAAATTTATAACCTGAATGAGGGGGCTGTGGGCAGTATACTTGCTGCTGTAGGAACAGCACTGCCCGAAACAATAGTGCCTCTGGTCGCTATTCTCGGGGCTTATCTTGCTCATACAGATGTTAACGTGGGTAAGGAAATCGGTATCGGGGCGATTTTGGGCGCACCGTTTTTGCTCTCTACTCTGGCAATGTTCGTTACAGGGCTTGCTGTTGTGATATTCAGAAGTATGGGCAAACGTGAACACAAGATGAACGCAAACTATGTAGTAATGTTTCGTGATTTGAAGTTCTTTTTCTTTAGCTACACGCTCGCTATTATTGCAGGTTTTATCCATATAAAACCGTTAAAATATGCCTGTGCAATAGGGCTGTTTGTGTATTATATAGTTTATGTTTTCAGAACTTTGAACTGCTCTCATTCTCAGTCAGGTGAATGTGCAGAGGTTGAGGAGCTTTTGTTTCAAAAAATATTTAGAAAATACAATACATTTTTAGTATGGCTTCAGGTGATTGTATCTATCGGTGCATTGATTTGTTTTGCACACATGTTTGTCGGACAGATAAAGTTCTTTGCATCATTGTTCCATATAAATCCTCTTGTCCTGAGCCTGATACTTGCACCAATAGCAACAGAGCTGCCGGAAAAATTCAACAGTGTGCTGTGGGTAAGCCAGAACAAAGACACACTGGCACTAGGAAACATAACAGGTGCAATGGTCTTTCAAAGCTGTATTCCGACAGCAATCGGCATACTTTTGACCCCGTGGGTTTTTGGTATGGAGTCTATAATAAATATTGTCCTCGTTTATTGTTCAACATTGCTGTTGTTCTTTAATTTGTACAGGGACAAACATTTTAGCGCACACATACTTGTTACCTGCGGTGTGTTCTATGTGATTTATCTCGGATATATCTTCTGGAAAATGATATAATAAGTGATTCCGCCTGTTACTTGTGGCGGAATTTTTGAAAAATTAGCCCTTTACATCAAATCTGCCGGTTGTTTTGCCTTTGCGCAGCTCAGAGCCTATGTTAAAGCTCATGATGTTGAACTGTTCTATCTGATTGGCAACGCTGCCTGTGAATACATCCTGATTTTCATTGATGAAATTAAACAGAGGCTCAAAAATATTGCCGGTATGCTGCTGTGCAGTTTTTTCTATCTGTTTTATTGTCTTGACCGGAACTTTTATATTCATTCCGAACGGTTTATTTAAAAAATCGTCAGCCATTCTTTGCTATACCCCTGTTTTACTTATTGTCCTAACCTGTATATCGACCGGATGATGTATAAACTTTAATGATTTCTTATCATTTGTAAAGAAATTTGAAGAACAAAAAATATTAAGATTTGTAAATATGAATTTTAGAAAAAGTTTGAGACCCTAAATTTTAAAATAAGTGCAAAAAACAGATATGCTATAAAAATATTTGTATTATTAAATAAAAAATCACTATTTAGAAAACTCGTTTAAAATTTTTAACATTTGGTGCTAGCAATTTTTTTTTTCAGGTGATTTGTATTTATAGCAGGTCTTTCATATTATATAAGAGCATTAATCACCACATAATGATGCTTGTATGGTTTGAAATGGCACTAGACTTTAGAAATATGATAAACAAAGTAAGTTTAAACAATCAGGAAGTTTACAAAAAAGGACAAAACGCTCCTTCATACAAAAATTCTTCAGACCCGAATTTTAAAGGGCTTATCGAAGGTACAACAGCAGTGCTTCAATATTGCAACACAAACCCGATGGCAGGTGTTTCGCTTATTGATATGGCGACAGCTATTTTGCCTCGTACTTATGTTGATGCAAAAACAAACGGGTTCGCTGCTGCAGAAACGTTCCGCCGTGAGTCTTCCGGTCTTGTTGTAAACTGCTTAATCCCAGGTTTTATTGTTTTGGGCGCAGCAAAACTTCTGGAAGCGTTTGATAAAAACAGCAAAGGGCTTTCCAGCATGTGGGCAAATCAGGATGCACTGGAAACATTCCAGCAGCACTTCCATGATATAAAAAATTCTCCAAAAGCTGCTGACCAGTTTGTTGATTTGTTGTTGAATGACGCAAAGGTCTTGAACAGCAAGGGCGCAGGTCAGGCAAATAAAGCCGCATGGATTCCTTTGAACACTAAAGAACTCGAAAAAGAAATCAGCGAATACAAACGTGTAATTCAGGATAACGTTAAGGATAAAAAAGTTGTTAAAGCTGCACGTGACGGTCTGTATAACAAAATTTTGCAGGTTACAGGCGGTGCGGAACACATAAAAATCGGTGATTACAAAACCGTTGTTAAAAACGGTGTTAAGGTCTTTGAAAGAACAGGCGAAAAAGTTTATCACGATTCTATCTCCACAATGCTCAGAGATGGTATTGATGTAGGTCAAAAGTTCATACACGATTACAAATGCGACAATGCAAAAATCGAAGCATTTGTTAAAAAGGCTACAAAATTTGTCAACAAAAAGAGCCTTCTCGGTCTGGCTGTAGTTATTCCTCTTGCTGCTTCAATGCAGTCTATCAACAGATGGATAACAAGAAAATCCTCAGGTCAGGAAGGCGCACCGATTTATAAAAACTTTGGCAAAGGCAAAGAACGTGAAGAAATGACACCTGCACAAAAATCTGCTTTCTGGACAAAGAAACTCGGCGCAGCAGGACTTATGGTAGGTGTTGCAATCCTTTCTATGATGAAAAAGCCGAGCCTGAAAATGCTTCAGTTTACAAAAAATATGCCGTCAATGGACCAGTGCAGATGGATTGCTACGTCTACTTTTGCCAGCCGTATGCTTGCTTCTGAGGACGAAAACGAACTCCACGAAGTTACCTGGAGAGATATTGCAACATTCTCCAGTTTGTATTTCTTAGGAGACTATGTTTCTAAAGCTGTTGGTACTATAATGCAAAAAGTGAAGGGTGTACCTCTTCTGAATTATATGAAAGACAGACCGGACACCAAGAACCCGCTCAAGAAGTTTGTATACTGGGTTAAAGATACAAAACTCAAGAGCTTTGATGAGGCAAACGCTATAGTGGACGGCGTTGCACAAAACGGTAAAAAATATGCGGGCGGCAAGTCTGCAAAAGGCCTCAGAGCGATATGCGAAGTAAGTTCTCTCGGATTCTCAATGCTGGTACTCGGTATTCTTGTTCCGTGGTATGTAAGAAAAGAAACCGAACGAAAAGAACAAATGAAAATTAGAGAAAGGTTAAAAAATCTTATTTCCTTCCCTGAAATAAATTCAACTAGCAACAAAAAAACTTTTCAGGCGTTTGGTAATATGATGTCAGATAAAAAATAATTTAAGGCGAATTTATGATTTCCCGAATTACACAATTACAACCGAAAACATCACAGTCATCACAAAAAAACAATTTGAATAAACATAATAACAACCCGAGTTTTAAAGGCCCCGTAGAGCTGGGTACCCAAACTCTGAACTGGTTGAATACAAGCCCTGCAATAGGAGCTTGTTTTGTCGACTTTTTCTCTATGGTTATGCCAAGAACTATTGTTGACTTTTCTCGTTCAAAAGATGCAGGTATGGAAACAGGTATCAGAGAATCTTCTGGTACATTAAATCATGCTTTTGCCGGCATAGTCGGGTTGGGAGCAGGATATGTTGTTTCTTCTGCTTTTAACAGAGCTAACGGAGTAAAAACTCATCTTGTATTTGCTAACAGCGACACTATCGATACTTTTGGCAAATTTATGGCCAACAGCGTAGGCGAAAACGGCAAATATGATGCAACAAAATACTGGGAAACCTTCTTTAAAGGACTCGAGGGCTTAAATACAACTAACGGTGCTGAAGGCTGGAAAACTCTGAGCGAACAGGCTGTTAAAGATGCAGCAAAAGTCATGGTTGATGCCGGTACTGAAAAGTATAAAACACCAAAATCAGCACTGGCAAAAGCAATAGAAATTGTTACTAAAGAAACCGGTGCAGGCTCTACCTTCAAAGTGTATGCATCAGCACAAAACGGTGAAAAAGTAGCAACAAATGTTGAAGGTTCTATCGAAAATCTTATCCACAACGCATTTTCTTTAAGAAAAACCGTTCTGGACAAAGCTGCTCATGACAAAACAGACATTGTAAAAGATTTGGATAAATTCCTCAAAGGTGTTAAAAACAAAAAAGTAGCTACGGTTGCTGCCGGTTTGGCAATACCTGTGGGTGTCGGTATGAGCGTTCAGCCGATAAACAGATATTTGACCAAAAAACGCACAGGCTCTGACGGTTTTGTCGGAGTAGAAGGCAGAGAACCGGACAAATCCTTTGGCTTTAAGGTAATGAAAGCTGTTCTGGGCGTGGGTATCGGCTCTGCAATGATTGCTACTATTCTGAAACATCCTTCTGACCTTTATACAAACCTTAAAAAAGCAGGCCCTGAACTGTTGTCAAAACTTCAGTACAGAGGTGCTGTTCCTACTTTAGACCAGTTCAAATTTATATACGGCATGACTATTATGAGCCGTATATTTGCAGCACGTGACAAAAACGAAACAAGAGAATCAATTATTAAAGATACTCTCGGCTTTGCAAACTGGCTGATACTGGGCGGTTTTGTTTCAAAACTTGCTGCAAAAGCAATGGATAAGAATATTGTAAACTATTCCGAAAAAATCCACGGCAAAGGCCTTTGGAATTACATTACAAAATCCGTAGAAAAAACACACGAAGAAATTCTTTATCCTGTATTGGAAAAACTTAATATAAAAGTAATGGACGGAGATAAGAAAATTCCGTTCAAAAAACTCATGAATGAGGTTAAAAAAGCAGCTAAAGCTGACGGCCCGCATAAAGAAATTGCACAGAAGGCAATAAAACAGCTCAAGTATAAAAACTATGCTCAGTTATTGGGCTATATCTACTCAGGTGTTGTACTCGGCTGGGGTATACCAAAACTCAATATCGCTATAACAAAAGCTGTTGAGGGCAAAAAATCAGCAAAACAACCGCAGGAAAAACAGACAATGAAGGTTGTTGCAGAGCCTTTTGCTCAACCTCTGGAGCCTGATACAAAAACTTTTGCGGCTTTTGGTGCTTATTTAAATTAATTTATAGTATGTGGTTACATAAAAAGCCCATGGGGCTAATTGTCTGATTTTCTACTGTTTATCATACTTAATATAACGTAATGTTTTTTTGAAAAATATTTCTATTTTATATATAATTCAGATAAATAAAGAAAAAAAAGGTTAGCAAAATGGCAGAAAACAAACTTCCATCAGGTGTGGGTAAAAAAATAGTCGAGGCTCTGAAAAAACAAGCTGAAATCGAAATACAGCCTATACCTGACAGTACGGATAACAGTTCTTTAATAAAAGAACCGGAACCTGTACCTGTACAATCAGATGCACCGGAAGAAATTTCCGAAACTATTACTGACAATATTAGTCTTGGCAGTGACTTTGCTGATTTTACTCTCGAAGAGGATGCTCCTCAGCAGCTGGAAGACTACATGGACAACTCCCTTGATACTGAGTTGGACAATGCAAATGAGAGCGATTTTGACGAACCGTTCCCGACCAATATTACACAGAACTTAAATTTTGAAGAAACGGATACAACAATGTTTGACGAAAAAGAAATGTTTAATAACGCAGCACAACAAAGAATTCCAGGTGTACCACCACAAAAAAATTATACTATGCCTGCAAATGTTGCAGTGCTAAAAAGGTTGATTATGCAGCTCCCGCAAGGTGTCACAAAACAAACAGGCGCACAGATTATACGCCAGACTATGGAAGCTCTCGGTATCTCTATGAACAGTGTGCTTAAAGAAGCCCAGCAGGGTCAAGACAGCCTCACGCAGAGCGCGAAAGTATGCATGACAAAAATCAACGAATACAAAAGCAATATAAAAACTCTTGAAAAACAGGTTCAGGATTATAAAAAACAGGCTATTGCATTAAATGACCTCATAAGCCTCTTTATTATGACTGACAAGTAATCAAGATAAATCAAGATAAAAGTAAAATAAAATTATATTGAAATAAAAAAGGAACAACAAATAAGTTGTTCCTTTTTATTATTGTTTTTATATCTGTTACCAGCTGATTTTGCCTTCTTTGATAATTCTTGCTGTACAACCCCAGCCGTTGCCGCTTGAGCTGCAGCTGGATGTGTTACATCCGGGGCATCCGCCAAATGGATATACTCCGTCAGGTGTAACTTCAAACCCGAAAATATCAACACCCAGCATATTCGGGTCTTTTGGACCGTTTACATCTACTTCAAAATGGATACATCCTTTTTTGATATATGTTCCTTCTGTATAAGAACAGGTGCCATTGCCGCCGCCGACAGCCCAGTACATACCGTCAGCAGTCACAAATGTATACCAGCCGCTGCCGTTTTGAAAATCGTTGTTGTTCGCACCATTCAACGATTTTGGCTGGTATCCTGCTTTATAACAGCCTCCGTCTGTTTTACAGTTTTTTGTTACGTTAAATTTTGGAATATACATTTCATCCATCAGTTTTGTAACATTACCAAACGGCCAGAGTTTAACAGGGCCGTATTCTGATCTCAACTCTTTTGTTGCTGTAGAAACAGTATTGTAAGCCTTAAGAACTTTTGGTGGGACTGTTCTTTCTTCTGAAGTTTTTTGCAGCCCGGGAATCGTCATCGCAGCAATAACACCAATAATCATCAAAGTGACAAGTGTTTCTGCTAAAGTGAATGCTTTAATCTGTGTATTCTTCATTTGTTTTTCCTTGTTATTCATATATAAAATTCAATGCATCAGGGTCAACGAGCAGTTTTTTTGCACATCCGTAGCCAGCACCGGATAAGTTGTTGCAGTCATCCACATCTAAGGCAACAACGCCGTCAGGTGTAATATTAAATACAAAGATATCAACACCCATACGGTTAGGCTTTTTGGCTCCGTTTACATCAACAGCAAGCAAACCGCATCTTTTGTTTGTACCGGAGCAGTTTGCATGTCCTTGAGAAGGGAACCACATCATACCATCTGCTGTAATTAATGGTTTTGTGAAGTCGGTTTTTGTTCCGTTTATTTCTGTTGATTGCCCGAGTGCTTCGCCTTTAAGGTTCATTGCTGAATACCCTGCAGGAAGCGAGTTGCCGGCAAGACTCAAAGATGTAGAGTACAATGCTCTTGCTGTTGCATCCTGTCCTGTTTGAAAGACTCTTTGATTGTTATATGTCCAGTATGGAGCAGGGCCGTATTTTGCTCTTAAATCTGCAAACATGTTTCCAGCTGTGGAGTTTGCCTTTTTAAGAAGAGCTATGTTAGCGTCCTTGTCAGAGTTTTCTTTTAACGTAGGAATCGTGATTGCGGCAATAACACCGATAATCATCAATGTAACAAGTGTTTCCGCCAGAGTGAACGCTTTAAATTTTTTATTCATAATCCTATCCTTTATCTTTATTTAGTCATTAACCTTTATAATATGAGTAACAGTTTGCAGCGCCTCCTTTCAGCCAAGGCATTTTGCTGTGCATAATTGCATAGTTTGTGCAGGCCCATGTACTATTCTGGTCATGAAGCCCGTCACCCATCGGGTTTACACCGTCAGAAGAAACAGTAAACGCATGTACGTCAACCCCCAGTGTGTTAGGCTCTTTAGGACCGTTTGTATCTACGTGTATTACGCCATATACTGTTGCACCGGAGCCGTATTTTGCACCTGCATTCCAGTTGTATACATACCAGGTCATCCCGTCTGATGTCATAAAAAATGAATCAGGCCCAATATATGACCAGTGAGTCCCGTCAAGTTGGAAAGTTTGATAAGCCTTCCAGGCATCTCCGCCAATGGTTGTCATTACACTTTGATACAGCTTATTCATTTGTGTTGTATTATTCCATGGCCAGGTTGAGAGGTCGCCTTCTTTTTGTTCAAGATTTGTTGTGGCTTCTTTAGCTATGGCATAAGCTTTTTTGACAGCAGCAACATGCGTTGCCTCATCAGACGATTGTTTTAGCGTAGGCACTGTCAGCGCAGCGACTACGCCGACTATTGCAAGTGTCAAAAGAGTTTCTGCTAAAGTAAATGCTTTTTTTCTATTTAATTTTTTCATACAAACTTCCGTAATTTCTATTTTTTGTAATAATTGTTGCAATCAGGATCCCCTCCAGACAACCAAGGCATTTTTCCGTGGTTTATGGCATAAGGAGTGCATGACCAGACACTATTTTTATCATTAACCCCATCACCTAAAGCGAATACTCCGGATTCGTTATCTGCCTCGCTTTTTCCGATTCTAAAACCGTGTATGTCTATGCCTTTGACATTTGGTCCTTCATCTCCATTAACATCAACAAGGGCAACGCCGCCTGATGCATAACCACCGGGGAATAATGACCAGGCCATTCCGTCTGCTGTAGTGAATGATACAGGCGAACCTCCTTCTTTGGAAAGAGCACTGTCTGTATGATTTATTGTTGGTGTTGCATTCATTGTCTTTTTGTACCAGGAAACAACATCTGCATTTTGATCCCAGCCGCCGGCTGTTCCAAAACTCCAAAATCTGCAATCACCGTATTTTGTTTCCAATATGCCTGTTGCATTGCTTATGTCAGCATAAGCTTTTTTTACCTGAGCAACATATCGAACTTCTTCTGTATGATTTTTTACAGCAGGAACTGTCATTGCCGCAATAACACCTATCATCACAAGTGTGATAAGTGTTTCTGCTAAAGTAAATGCTTTAGAAACTCCTTTTGAGTGTTTATTCTTTTTAACACATAAAGTGACCGTCTTTTTCATATAATTTCCATCCATTATGTTATTTCTTAACAGGTTTTTTTAGCCTGCATTGAGCTGAGAAAACAGAACATTTGCTTTTTCTTCAATATCTTCTCTTATTTTCATTACCTCACTTACTTCGATACCCAGCTGTTCTTTGACCATTTCTTCGTCGTAAACATCGGGTTCTTCGTGAGAGATTTTGTTTGCCAGATAAGCAAGAGTGCTGACCTGCGGCATAGATGATGACAGCGGGTCATGGTGATATTTTATGCAATTTGCCAGCAATACAGATAGTTTCCATTTTTTTGCAAGCAAGAATCCCATATCACAATGGTTTGTTTCAAATTCATCATTTTCCGCATCAATTACGTCCATACCGTTTTTGACAGCTGTTCTTACCTTTTGATAAGCCATTGTATCAACAATATTGAGCAAAATTTTGCCTATATCGTGCAAAAATCCAACTGTAAAAGCATCACCTGGGTCAATAATACCGAGTCTTTGAGCCAGAGCTTCGGCAGCAACTGCACATTTTAGAGAGTGCTTCCACATATCTCTTCCGCCTTGGGAAGTGAGCATCGGCTTCATAGCTACTGCGATGATGATGTTTTTTGTCTGTGTCATACCGAGCAGTGCCAGTGCTTTGTTTACAGATGTAATCTCCTGTGCAAAACCGTAATAAGCTGAGTTTACAAGCTTTAATACCTGAGATGTCAAAGCCTGATCATAAGCCATAATTTCGGATAATTCTTTTGTTCCTGATGTATCATCTTTTATAATACCCAGCGCCTTTACGATTACGTTAGGCATTGCCGGAATTTCTTTGATTTTATCTAATACTTCTTGTGTGTTTATTGCCATATTCCCTATACCTGTAAGTGCTTTTTAATTGATAACATACTGCCGCCTGCACCAAAGCCGACTGCAATAATAAATAATACCAGTATAACAGTATTGTTAGCCAGTACCGGAGCCGGAACCATAAAGAACTTGTGGACATTTATTAACCCGTTGTTTACGGCATTTAAAGGCACGAGTGATATCAATGCTCCCAAAAATCCGTAAATTGCGCCCTGCATAATCAATGGAATCTTGATATACCAGTTGCTTACACCCATAAGGCGCATTATCTCTATTTCCTCTTTTCGGGACTGAATAACTAATTGTATTGTATTATTAATTATTGTAATTGTCAAAATAGCTACGAGTATCACGACAACAAGCGTTATCGTATGTATTACGTTGTTGAAGAACTGCATTTTTTTAGCAATATCCTGTGCGTAATTGAGGTCTTCTACGCCGTTATAGGTTTTTATTTTTGTAAATACCGCCGTTATATTTTCGGGTTTGTCTACCTTGACGTGCAGTGTGTCTGGCAGAGGGTTTTCTATGTTCGGAACCTCAAACTCCCTTTTTAAATCAGACCAGGATTTTTCTTTTGGTATGATTTTTACCCTTTCAACGTGTTCGAGCTGTCTTATTTCTTTTGCCAGATTTTCAGTGTTTGTATCTGATTTTACATAAACAGAAATCTCAAGCACGTTGCCGAGTTCGTGTACAAAGGAGTTTAAAGAAAGCGTAAAGCGAAACAGCGAGCCAAAAATCGTTAAAATAGCAGCCATTGTGGTAATGATTGCCAGATTTATCCAGCCTGTTCTTTTTATTCCGTAGATAGTTTCCAGACTGATGCGATAGACTATTCTGAGTTCTTTCAGCCAGTCTTTTGGAATATGGGCTTTTACTTTCTTTTTTATTAATGCTTTAGTAGACTCGTCACTCATATATTTCTTCCTGTTAATGCGGCTGAGGGGCTATGATTATTCATAGGTTCCGGCCTGCACATCTCTTATTATCTGTCCGTCCTCGAGTGTCAGCACCCTTTTTCTAAAATAGTTAACCATTGTGTGGTCGTGTGTGGACACAAGGACAGTAATGCCCTTCTGGTTAATCTGTTCCAAAATCTGCATAATTTCCATGGAGTTTTTGGGGTCAAGGTTGCCTGTCGGTTCATCCGCAATCAAAAGCGGCGGGCCGTTTACAATAGCACGGGCAATGGACACTCTTTGCTGCTCACCGCCTGAAAGCTCTGTCGGTTTTGCTTTCATTTTTTCTAAAAGTCCAACGACTTTCAGCGCACCGGTAACACGGGCTTCTATTTCTTTTGAACTCATACCTAGAGTTCTTATTACGTATGCGCAGTTGTCATAGACACTCTGATTCATCAGCAGTTTGTAATCCTGAAAAACAATGCCCATGCATCTTCTTAAGTTTGGAACTTTTTCTGAAGGCAGGTTTGCAATATTTATTCCGCCAATCATTACACTGCCTGAGGTCGGAGTTTCTTCTTTATACAAAAGCTTCATCAGGGTGGATTTTCCTGCACCTGAAGAACCCGTGATAAAAACAAACTCTCCCGACATAATGTCAAGGTTGATGTTTTTCAGTGCATAATTGTTTTTATATTTTTTTGTAACGCCTCTTAGTTGTATCATAATTTTCCAGTCTTTTTATATGACGGGTAAACACTCCCCCGTTTTGTGTGTATCAGGCGGTTAAGCCTGTTTGATTTTTTGTTGGATTGTTTCTATTATAACCTGAATTAAGAACAAAGGCAAAGCAGGGAAAATTCTTTTGAATCTCGACGGCTCTTTTACTGTTCTGTACAACCATTCCAGACCCATTTTTTGATAAATCTCGGGCGCACGTTTTACGCACCCTGACCATACATCAAAACTTCCGCCGACTCCTATAAAAATAGTGCGCGGCATTTTTTGTTTGAGTTTTGAAATAAACAGCTCCTGTTTGGGTGAACCCAGTGCAACAAACAGCACTCTGGGGGCGATTTCTGTCAGCTCGCCCCGGATAATATCTTCTTGCTGTTCGTCAAAATATCCGTTTCTTATATAAGTAATATTAAGATTTTCAAACTCGTTTCTTAAATTTGCTGCAGCTTTTTGTACAATTTCTTCTTTTGCGCCGAGCAGGCCTATTGTATAGCCTTCTAAGGCACAAATTCCTATCAGCCTTTTTGAAAAATCAACCCCGGGTACAACTTCTTGGTTTATCCCTTTGATTTTCAGGGCGAGTTTTATCCCGACGCCGTCAGGTATGGTGAGGTCTGCCTCATTCAGCACTCTGCCGAATTCGTCATTTTTGTTTCCGTTTGTTATCATTTCGGGATTTATTGTCACAATATGCATTGAGCGGTTTTCTTTTAATGCGTTGTGAACACACTGCAATGCTTCTTCAAAAGTAAATAAATCTACCTCAAACCCCAGAACAGGCTCTTTTTTACTCTGTAAACCTTCCATATTAATTTTTTTTATTCCTTTTTATCCTCAAGATTTTGTGATTGCCGACACTGTCAGACTACTATTTGAAATCTTTGCAAACATTATTTTATATAAATATTTATTTTCTTGCAAATTTAATGTTTCTTTTAAGATTTTTTTGTGTCTATAATAAATACAAGTATGATTTAAATAAAGGATTGAAATATGCAAGCAAGAAGAGCTGCAAGAGAACTCGCTTTAATATTATTTTCTCAGTTTGACAAAAAATTTGCCCAGTACAATCAGGCAGAATTTGAAGATATAATTTTGAAATCTGTAAGAACACTTACAAACAACGCTATTGACGAGCTAAAGGTATGCGTAGGCTCCATAAATGCAATGAAAGAATATGTTGACACTTATGAGGCTGAAAGCGAAACAAACCTTTCCCGTCCTATGCACGCACAGAATGTGCCTGTTCCTCTGCCTATGACATCTGACCTTTCCGGCAGATTGGAAGAGCTTTTAAATATTTCAGAAAAAGTTGTGCTGGCTCTCGAGATTGCGGAAATGACCGCTCTGGAGCAAACAGGCGATGTTAAGAACTATGTATTGCAGATAGCTTCTGCTTTTAAGGAACATTCTTCAGAAGTAGATGCTCTTATCCAAAAATTTGCCAGAGGCTGGGATATTGACAGACTTGTTAAAATTGACAAGGATATTTTGCGCATAGCTATTACAGAACTTCTTTTTATAGAAGGTGTTCCTTCTAAAGTAGTTGTGGACGAGGCTCTTGAGCTTGCTAAAAAATATTCGACAGATGACTCTGCTTCGTTTATCAACGGTATTTTAGGAAAAGTTATTGACGAAAACAAAGACTAACCGGTTGTCTTGTTAAGATTTCCGGCGGGGACAGGATATGTTTGATTTTTTTAAGAAAAAAACAGAAAACAACCAAAATACGGAAGCTGATGTTCAAAATCAGCCGCAGCAAGAACCTGCGCAAGAGCAATCCCCTGCCCCGAAAAAGAATATATTTTCGCTTACTTTTGATGCGTTGAAAAATACCATCGCAAATACCTCGCAGTCGCTTGTCGGCAATGTTGTTCAGCATATTGAACAGGAAGAAGAGTTTGATGAATTTATTCTGGACGACATGGAAGAGCTGCTCATAAAAGCAGACCTCGGGGTAAACACTGCTGCAGATATTGTGGACAAATTGAGAAAACAAAATAAAATGAAACCTTCTCAGGTTCGTGAATATTTGCAAAACGAATTTTCCCGCATTCTTAATGAGGCCGGCAGCAATGTTTTAAATTACAGAGAAAACGAATTAAATATTTATTTTATAGTCGGCGTAAACGGTGCCGGAAAAACTACTCTGATAGGAAAACTGGCAAACCGTTTCAGACAGCAGGGCAAGAGAGTTCTTGTTGCAGCTGGTGATACTTTCCGTGCTGCCGCAGAAGAACAATTAGACATCTGGAGCAAAAGAGCGGGTGCTGACATTGTACGCAATGACGGAGCGGATCCTGCTTCTGTCGTATTTGATGCAATAAAAAAAGCTAAAGACGAACACTATGATGTGATTCTTGTTGATACGGCAGGCAGGCTGCAAAACAAGTTTAATCTTATGCAGGAACTGTCAAAAATCAAATCCGTCATAGACAAAAATGCACCGGAAAGTTTGAGAGAATCTATTCTTGTTCTTGATGCAAACACTGGGCAGAACGGTTTGTCTCAGGCACAGGTGTTTACTGAATGTGTAAATTTGACCTGCGTTGCACTGACAAAGCTTGACGGTTCTGCAAAAGGCGGCATTATTCTTTCTATTGCAAAAGAGATGAAGCTGCCAGTAAAATTAATCGGTGTCGGCGAAAAAATTGATGACTTAAAAGACTTTGACTCACAGGAATTTGTAAAAGCACTGTTTTCTTAATCTGTTCGTACGTGAAGAAAATCTAAGACAAGTCTGAGTCAGTTTATTATATTAGATTGTTTTTTTCGAGTTCTTTTCTTATTTTGTTGAGGCCGGATTGGATTATTCTTGAGATACGAGATGGCGAGATATCAAAATCCTCGGACAGTTCTCTGAGTTTTTTGTCTTGAAAGAATTTTGCCTCTATGAGGTCACGTTCTCTTTGCGGAATGTGTTTCATAGCTTCTTTTATAGCTTTGCTCATCTCGCTAAAGTCGGCAAGTTCCTCCGGCGTTTTTGCATCGTCTTTGATTTGTGTCGGATTTTCGGCGTCAGCCATTTCTTCTATAGACAAAATTGTTTTATAAACAGCTTCTCTGATATCCGAGTGGGCGGTTTGTACGTCAAAAGAGGTGTTTTCCTCGGGCATGACTTCTCTTTTGGTTTTTTGTGAGTACCATTTGTAGCGGCGGCGTACTTCGTTTCTTATTGCCCATTTTATTGCTGTTGAGATGTAAGAATTGTTGTACTTTGACATGTCTTCTGTCGTTGTACACAGATGATGCACAACCTGTGTGCCGATATTCACAAGCTCTGAAAAATCAATAAGATAAGATGAGGAAAGCTTTTTAAACTCAATTTTGGCAATGGTTTCTATAAGCTCGTTGTACTCTAGCAGACTTTTTCTTATAGCAGCTTTTGTTGCAATATCCAATTTTAACTCACAATACTTAAAACTTACACGCCTTGATTATATTCTAAATTAAAGTATTATACATAGTCAACAGCCGGAAGTTTTTAAATTGTTGTTGTCGAGTAAGCATCAAATGCTCTGTAGGAGCTGCGCACCAGCCCTGAGGCAATAATATTTTTTATGCCTGCTTTTTTTGCAAGTGATTTTATTTTTTCAAAGTCTTCTTCTGTGTAATACTTTTCAACTTCAAGATGCTTTTTAGACGGCTGCATGTACTGCCCGACCGTGACAATGTCACAGCCTACCGCATCTAAGTCAAAAAATGTTTGCTCAAGCTCTTCAAAAGTTTCGCCAAGACCTACCATAAGCCCTGATTTTGTAATCATTGAAGGGTCACGCTCTTTTGCATGTGCCAAAAAGTCGAGTGAACGGTGATATTTAGCCATGGGTCTGGCTTTTGGATAGAGCTTTCTGACTGTTTCTATGTTGTGGTTAAGGACATCTGGCTTTGCATCAACAACAATATCAATAAGGTCATGCACCCCTTCAAAATCAGGAGTCAATACTTCTATCTTTATTTGCGGAACAAGTTTTTTTGTTTGTATAATCACATCCCTGAAAACATCAGCCCCCTGCAAAGGCAGGTCATCACGGGTAACAGAGGTTATTACCGCATATTTGAGATTCAAATCTTTTATTGCCTGTGCAACGTGCTGCGGCTCTAGAGGGTCCGGAGGCTGAGGGGTTCCTCCTGAAATATTGCAAAAGCGGCAATTTCTTGTGCAAACGTTGCCGAGAATCAAAAATGTAGCAGTGTTTTTGGCATAGCATTCTGCTTTGTTCGGGCATCTTGCTGCTTCGCATACGGTGTTGAGGCATCTGTTTTTCAAAATTGAGCGCACGAGTTTTGTTTTCTCTGTGTCTACAATTCCTCTTTTTAAATAATCAGGTAATCTTTTTCTTTCCATAATTTTTTCTCTATTTGGTATTAGAAGCCGGCAGACTCAAACTCAGATTTTTCAAGCCGAGAAGCGATTCAAACACGGCTTCGGAATATGTCGGATGAGCAAATACAGTGGTCAGAGCCTCATCAACAGTCATTTTGTTGTTAATCATCAGTGCAAATTGGTGAATCAAAGACGAGGCCTCCGGACAAACAATGTGCGCACCTGCAATGCGGCCGTCAACGGAGATTACTTTGACAAATCCGTCAATCTCATCATCCGCAAAAGCTTTCCCCAGAGCCGAAACAGGAAAGTTCGACACAGTGTATTCAGTGCCTGTCAGGTCTTGTTCTCTTTTTCCTACCCAGGCAATTTCAGGATTTCCGTAAATTACTGACGGAACTTTGTCTTTTTCAAAATGCACAGGTGTTTTGTCCGTTATAAAATCAACCACACCGATTGCCTGATGCACGGCACTGTGCGCCAGCTGTACGGTTCCGTTTATGTCGCCGATTGCAAAAACATCCGGCAAATTTGTCCTGAAATTTTTATCAACTTTAATAAACTTACCGTTGGTTTCAAATATTTCTGCATTTTTTGGAAGAACAGGCTCTCTGCCTGCAGCGCAAAGGATAACGTCAGGGATGAGGGTTTGGCCGTTTGAGAGTGTTACTGTTTTGTTTTCAACACTTTCTACTTTGCAGCCGGTAAAGAATTTTATCCTGCTTTTTTTGAATAATCGCTCCAGCCTTTGAGAAACATCCGTATCAGCAGCGGGCAGCAGTCTGTCAGCAAGTTCTATCACGGTTACTGTTTTGTCCAGTGCGCTGAAGATTCTTGCCCATTCAGTGCCGATTGCGCCTGAACCTATGATTAAAATATTTTGCCCTGGTTCCGGTATTTGCAAAATGTCATCCGAGGTTAGTATAAATTTTCCGTCAGGCTCCAGTCCGTTAATTTTCATAGGTCTTGCGCCTGTGCATAGAAGAATGTTTTTGCATTGATAAATATTTTTGTCAGCTTCTATTTTGTGCGGTTCTCGTATTGTTGCTTCTGCAAAAAATATCTCTACTCCGTGGCTTAGGACAAGTTTTGTTAATGATTTTTGGAGTTTTTCAACTATTTCATTTTTGCGATTAAAAATCTTTGTATAATCATAAGAACAGTCTGATATGTTTATTCCGAATTTGTCAGCTTTTTTCAGACTTTTGTACAGGTCTGTGCAGTGGAGAATGGTTTTTGTCGGAATGCAGCCTTTGTTCAGACACGCTCCTCCCATCGCCTCTTTTTCAAACAAAATTACCTTTAAACCTTTTTGAGCGGCTCTTATTGCTGCACTGTAGCCGGCAGGCCCTCCGCCTATTATTCCCAAATCGTATAAATCGTAAATCATAACCAGAATTATATCATATTTTCAGCCGCAGGGGCATTTTAATCAACGGCGGTGACAGTTGGCAATTTTTTTTAGTGTTTTGTGTTTATATATATAAGGTTAGTTTTAGAAAATTTTATGTCTTTAGCAATAGGTAAAAAAATTCTCCAATCTGTGTTAAAAAGCACACCGTATAATCTAAAAGGGGTGCATAAGGTTGAAAACGTGAATTTTTCTATGTCCAACCCGCATATACTTGACGGGTGTGACGAAATTGTTTTGAAAAATAAAGGAAAAGTCCAAAAATATCTGAGAAACAAACCTGTTGTTGATGCAGCAAATGTTCTTGATGAAATATCTAACAAAACAAATACCGTGACAGAGGTCTTTAATGCACTAAAAACCAATATGCCTCCTCAGGAATTAAAAATTTATCTTGAAAAAAATAATCTTAAAGATTTGTACAACGTTTTTTCTAAAACCGGCGAGAACGGCTTGTTCAGCGTGTTTTTGACAAAAGCACTCAAAAACATAACAGGAACCGCAGGTAGTGCAATTGCAGGCTTGAAAAAGGAAAATACAGCCTTGAACGGATGGAAAAACAGTATTTTCCAAAAGTTTGTACAGCCTGAACAAAAGGCAGCGTCTTTTTCTAAAGAGGAATTGAAAAATCTTTATCAAAAGGCGTTTGGCTCTTCTAAGGTTCCCTCCGGCGTAAACTACGACGCATTTGTATATTTGAATGATTTGAATCCTGAAATTGCATCAAAATTCGATGCACACGGACTGGCAAAAATCGGCGTGGCAGACCAGCTGGCACAGCTGAATACCCTTTTGTCAAAAGGGATAGACAAAAACAGAACGTTTTTCACAGCACCGCTGGCTGTCACAGAGAGCGCAGGTGCAGGCGCAGGGTTGGGTACGGCAGGCGGACACGCTTATCGTGACGGCTCTTTTATAGTGGTCGGTGCCAAAAACAAACTTATCCAGAATGACGGAATCAAATATGTAATAGTCAATGACGCTTATTACAATATTATTGACGATCTGGTAAAAAGGTTCCCGAATCAGGAGTTTATTAGAGCGGACAAAGCAGCAGCATTTTTTAATGCAATGTAATTATCATTGAGATCATTGTGGCGGCTTCGCTTTTTATGTTTTTTGCTGTTTTGAGCTTACGTTGTGCGCAAAATAAAAGCCCCCTTTTTTGATTTGAGGGGGCTTTTTTGATTATTTGTTTTTTATTTTGTTTCGCTTTTTCTCCAGTTTTGCTTCCAGTTTTTCCTGCTGGGCTTTTAATTTTGCCTCAAGTTGTTCTTGCTGGGTTTTTAGTTTTGATTCCAGAATTTCTTGTTCAACCTTTTGTGTTGCTTCAAGAGCTTCTTGTTTTGCTTTTAGTTTTGTTTCGGTTCGTTTTTGTTTTGCAGCTTTTTTCATTGCCCTGATAGGGTCAGCATTTCTTTTTGCTTTGAATTTTGCCCAGAATCCGGGTTTTGCTGTTTTTGCCGGAGCAAATAAGCACATTAAAAGTGCTGCTGTAGAAACTAAAATCCCTGCCGTGACTGCTGCAGTGTCGCTTTTTATAAAACTGTCATGCTCTGGCTGAGCGTGCATCTGCGGCGGGGGAGCTGCCGGCGGTTGCGCCGGTGGCGGGGTTTGCGGCTGTTGTACAGTCGTGTTGTATGTGTTATGAGATACGTTCATTTGCGGCGGAACAACAGGCGGTGCCATATTGGGCATCATGCCTGCAGGTGCCTGACCGTATTGTACGTAGTTTGCATGGACATTTGCGTTATAGCCTTGACTCATAAAGACACTCCAAAATTTTATTCTAACCTTACTTATATATAAAAACATTTTGGAGAAAATAATTGCCTAATTTTTAAATTTTTTTTAAGGTATGAGGTCGTGAGTGAGTTTGTAGTTTTGTCCGTACGGTGTGTTTTTAAAAATAAAAACAGGGCCTTAAAATTAGACCCTGCTTTTTTAATCTTTGTTGTTTCTAACCTAGCAAGCAGCTGTTGTTTTGCATTTTTCGATTGCATCTTTGACTTTTTCAACGATTTCTTTTTGTTCTTCGAGCGTCAATTCTGCAAACATCGGCAAACTCATAACGTGCTGGGTGTTGTATTCTGTTTTTGGCAGATCACCCATTTTGTAGCCGAGGTGAGCGTGAACTTTTTGCATGTGCAAAGGAATCGGATAATAGAGCATAGCACCCACACCGTTTTCCTGAAGCATTTTTTGTACAGCATCACGGTTAGGAACCTTGATAGTGTACTGGTGGTATACACAGTAGGTGTCGTCGAGTTCTTTTGGAGTTTGAACATCCGCATAACCTTTGAAAAGCTCTGTGTATCTGTGAGAAACTTCTCTTCTCATCTTGTTCCATTCGTCAATGTAGTTCATTTTTACACGGAGAATAGCTGACTGAATTTCGTCCAGACGGCTGTTAACACCGATTTCGTCGTGGTGATATCTTACAGCACCGCCGTGGTTTCTCAGGGCAGTCATTCTGTCTTTGAGGTAATCGCTGTTAGTTACAGCCATACCGCCGTCACCCATACCGCCGAGGTTTTTGGTCGGGAAGAAGCTGTAGCAGCCGATGTCACCGAAAGAGCCTACCTTTTTGCCTTTGTATTCTGCACCGATAGCCTGACAGCAGTCTTCGATTACGTAGAGGTTGTGGCGTTTTGCAATATCCATGATTGCATCCATGTCAGCAGGCTGGCCGTAGAGGTGGACAGGCATGATAGCTTTTGTACGTGGAGTGATTTTTGCCTCAATCTGAGTAACATCCATGTTGAAAGTATCAGGGTCGATGTCCACAAATACAGGAGTAGCACCAACTATTTCAATAGATTCCGTAGTTGCAACAAATGTGAAAGCTACAGTAATAACTTCGTCGCCTTTGCCTATATCTAATGCTCTCAGAGCCAGATGCAGCGCATCAGTACCTGAGTTCAGACCGATAGCGTGTTTTGTGCCTAAGTATTGAGCAAATTCCTGCTCTAAAGCTTTTGTGTTCGGACCCAGAATGTATGCGCCGGAACGTAATACTTCAACAACTGCTTTTTCAATTTCAGCACCTGTTTGTTTGTACTGTCTTTTTAAATCAACTATAGGAATCATATAAATCTCCTTTTTCCTCATACTTTCCTAATCATGTATACAATTTTACCACTCTTAAATTATACCTTTATAAAAACTTTATATGAAAAACAAATGTGTAAATAATTACAACAAACCATGGAAAAAATAGTTTATACATGGTACAAATGTATATAAATATTTTTTTGGAGTAAAAGATGATTACAATAAAAGATGTAGAACACGTTGCAAAACTTGCACGTTTGGAGCTTACAGAAGCTGAAAAAGAAAAATTTTCAAAACAGCTAGGTGATATTTTAAAATATGTGGAACAGATGAACGAAGTCGATACCACAAATGTTGAACCGATGAGTCATGCTATTCCGATAGTCAATGTGATGAGAGAAGACGTTGTTGTCAGCGAACAAACAAAAGAGGAGCTGATGGCTAACGCACCGGCTGAGGAAAACGGATTTTTCAGGGTTCCGAAAATAAATTAAAGATTTCAAAAAAAGCTTAGAGGAACAACCCTCTAAGCTTTTTAACTTATAAGAAAAAAGTTGAGTAAAAGCTAGATAAGGGGTAAAAAATGGCAACCAAATATATTTTTGTTACAGGCGGTGTAGTTTCTTCACTGGGGAAGGGGATTGTGGCTGCATCACTCGGCAAATTGTTAAAATCAAGAGGATTTTCTGTAGTTATCCAAAAATTTGACCCCTATATCAACGTCGACCCCGGCACAATGAGTCCTTTCCAGCACGGCGAAGTTTTTGTTACGGATGACGGTGCGGAAACTGACCTTGATTTGGGCCATTATGAGAGATTTACAGACACGTCATTGGGCAAGGTAAATAATGTTACTTCGGGCAGTATCTACCAGACTGTTATCAAAAAAGAAAGAAGAGGCGAGTACCTTGGTGCTACTGTTCAGACGATTCCTCATATCACAAATGAAATTAAATCAAGAATCAAAAAAGCAGCTTCTCAGTTCAAGCCTGACTTTTTAATAATAGAAGTTGGCGGTACAATAGGCGACATCGAGAGTTTGCCTTTTATCGAAGCTATTAGACAGTTCAAAACAGAAATAGGCTTTGGCAACAGTATAAACATACACGTTACATTGATACCTTATCTGCCTACTTCAGGCGAACTCAAAACAAAGCCCTCTCAGCACAGTGTAGCAGTATTGCGCAGCTACGGGCTTCAACCAGAGGTGCTGGTGTGCAGAACAACAAGACCTATTCCAAAAAAAGAAAGAGAAAAACTCGCTCTGTTCTGCTCTGTGCCTGTTGATGCAGTAATAGAATGCAAGGATTTAAAATCAATTTATGAAGTCCCTCTGGCACTCGAAGCCCAGAATATGGCTCATGTTGTACTGCAGAGGCTGCAGCTTCTGGATAGAAAACCGAATCTTGAAAACTGGAAAAAACTCGTTGACGTGATTAAAAATCCGACAAAAACTTTTAAAATAGCTATTGCCGGAAAATACACAGGTCTTTCAGATGCTTATATTTCTGTTGTAGAAGCCCTGAAACACGCAGGATATGACCAGCATGCAAAAATCGATATCAAATGGATAAACTCGGAAGAATGTACAGATATGAAAAAGACTGCTGAGATTTTGAGCGATGTTGATGGTCTGGTTGTACCGGGCGGATTTGGGGTAAGAGGTATCGAGGGCAAATTGAATGCTATCAGATACGCAAGAGAAAACAATCTGCCATTTTTAGGTTTGTGCCTCGGTATGCAGTGTTCTGTAATTGAGTATGCAAGAAACGTTGTCGGATTGAAAAACGCAAACTCCATGGAGTTTAACGAAGGCACGCCTTATCCTGTTATCGATATCATGCTTGAGCAAAAAAATATCGAAAATATGGGCGGCACAATGCGTCTGGGTAAATACGACTGCGTGCTGAAAAAAGGCACAAAAGCTTATGATGCTTACGGAAAAGTTAAAACAATTTCGGAACGTCACAGACACAGATACGAAGTTAATAATGAATATAAAGACCAGATAGAAAAAGCAGGGCTTGTGTTCTCGGGAATGTCGCCTGACGGCCAGCTGTGCGAGATTGTTGAATATCCGAAAAATGACTGGTTTGTGGCTTGTCAGTTCCATCCGGAATTTAAATCCAGACCTGAGCATCCGCACCCCTTGTTCAAAGGTTTGATAAATGCTATAAATAAAAATAAAAAATAATTTGAAAAATTTTGGTTATAGTGTTTATAAATCTCCAAAATGTGGAATAAAACATGTAGGAAGACATAATACAGGAGTGTGTAATGAATATATTACTTTCAAATGATGACGGATTGATGGCCAACGGTATCAGAGCTTTGACAGAGGCATTGAGCTGTGAACATGATGTGTATGTAATAGCACCGGACAGAGAGCGCAGTGCTGCCGGTCATTCATTGACACTTCATACACCATTGAGGGTAGAAGAACTTGACCCGAAATTCGGAGCAAAAAGAAACTGGGTAACAACAGGCACACCCGGTGACTGTGTAAAAATCGGTCTGAGCGCAATACTCGAACCTCACGAAATGCCTGACCTTGTTATCTCGGGTATAAACCACGGGCCGAATTTGGGTGCTGATATTTTGTATTCCGGTACGGTAAGCTGTGCGCTGGAAGGTGCGATGCTCGGTTTTCCCGCTATTGCAACATCGCTTGCAGGTTTGCATTATGAGGTAGAGGATTTTTCTTTTGCCGCAAACTTTATGGCAAAATTTGTCCATAAAATTAAGGATATAAACTTCCCGCAAAAATCTATTTTGAATATAAACTTTCCTTCGCTGGAAGAAGACGATATAGCCGGTATTGCTATTACAAAACTCGGAACAAGAATGTTCACAAGCAAATATGACAAACGTATCGACCCCAGAGGCAAAACATATTACTGGCTGGCGGGCGAGCTTATCGAGTATGATGAAAACGACGGAACAGATATCAATGCTGTTCGTATGAACAAAGTTTCTATCACACCGATTACTTTTGAAATGACACACCAGAGCATTATCAAAGATTTGGAAAAGGCCTTTTGCGGAGAAGAGTCCTGCGACTGGTTTGCACCAAAAAATAGCTAAATGTCAGTCGACTATATAAAATTGTGTAAAATTTAAATTTGCAATATAATATCCTTAAGTTATTACGGTTTATTGAATCTTAAAATTTAAGGATATTATTTTTATGTCTAAAATCAGAGTTTTAACGGTTTTTGGTACAAGACCCGAAGCAATAAAGATGGCACCTCTTGTAAAAGAGTTTGAAAAACAGCCTGATGTGTTTAAAAGTGTGGTCTGCGTAACTGCACAGCACAGGCAGATGTTAGATCAGGTGCTTAAGCTGTTTGAAATAAAACCTGATTTTGACCTCAATATAATGAAACCTAATCAGGATTTGTGGAAAGTTACGGCAGAAGTCCTTCTTTTGATGAAGGATGTAATAGAAGAGAGCAAACCTGATATCGTGCTTGTCCACGGAGATACAACTACCTCTATGGCAGCAGCGTTGTCTGCGTTTTATGCACGTGTGCTTGTCGGACATGTGGAAGCAGGACTTAGAACATTCAACAAGTTTTATCCGTTCCCTGAAGAAATCAACAGAGTCTTTGCCGATGCTGTTTCTTCTTATCACTTTGCACCGACAGATACAAGCGTGGATAATCTAAAAAAATCGTCTATTCCGCATGAACATATCTACAAAACAGGCAACACTGTTATAGATGCGCTTTTGCATACAGTAGAAAATAATAAGGCTGACTTGTCATATATCGGGCTTAAGCCGGAGTTGAAGACGATTTTGCTAACCTCTCACAGAAGAGAAAATTTTGGCGAGCCGATAAGAAATATTTGTAGAGCCGTTTTAGAGCTTGTTGAAAAAAATAAAGATATTCAGGTTGTTTATCCTGTGCATTTGAATCCGAATATACAAGAGCCTGTGCATGAATTGCTCGGAAACAAAGAAAGAATACATTTGATAGAGCCTATGGAATATGCTCCGTTTTGTACATTGATGAAGGATTCGTATCTTATTATGACAGATTCAGGCGGAGTGCAAGAAGAGGCCCCTTCTCTGGGCAAACCGGTGCTTGTCTTGAGGACTACGACAGAACGTCCTGAGGCTGTGCAATATGGTACCGTGAAGCTTGCCGGTACCGATACCCAAAATATTGTGAATGAGGTACAGACACTTCTCGACAATGAAGAAGAATACAAAAAAATGTCTGCTGCTGTAAATCCTTATGGCGACGGCCTTGCAAGCAGAAGAATTGCTGATATTATCAAAAAAGAGTTTGAAAATAATTTGAGCAAATAGGATTTTAAAGGAGTTTATATGAAAAAATTTAATATGATAAAAGCGTTTACACTGGCAGAAACGCTTGTGACACTTATGATAATCGGTGTAATTGCAGCTATGACAATTCCTGGACTTCAAAAGGTTTCGGAGGAACGTTCTATTCCCCCTCGTGTATTAAAGGCTTACAATACTGTTTCTACAGCTACAAAAGAGTTAAGACAGGAATACGGACCAATAAAACTCTGGCCATGGGCTAATACAGAAGAAGTTTTTACTAATATGTATATGAAAAAATTTAATATCGCCCAGAACTGTAAAAATAATGGCGGATGTTTTGGTAATGAATATGCTCAAAAAACACTGGCAGGACAGGCAGGAAACAAATATCAAACAGATAAAGGCTGGTACACCTTTGCAACTGCTGATGGTATGCTGTGGGCTGCAAAAGCATTTAATGGCTGTAACAGAACAGAAGGCAACTATGTAAAAAACAGCTGTGCATATTTTGAAGTGGATGTGAACGGGCAAAAAGAGCCTAATATGGTAGGTGTTGATACTTTTGCTTTTACAGTTAACGGCGATGGTCAGGTTTATCCTCTCGGCGGATGTCCGGGGTGCAATGAAGATGATTGTAAATCAGGTGAAGGCGGAAATGGCTGGGGTTGTACTGCAAAGCTGATTAGAGAAGGTAAAATCAGCTGGTAGTTATCAGCACAGACCACAGGCTCAACAGGTAGGTTATATGAAATATCTACCATTGTATGATGACGGCTCCTGAGTGGCCGCTTTCGGCTTTTGCACTCGAGCCTTTTGTGTGCAGGTTGTATTGGCCGCCGGCTCCGTATTTTGCCGATTTTGAAATATCATAAAGAAAATGATATTTTTCCGGAATGTGATAGTCCACAATAACCGGTTCATGCCCGAGCGGGGTCATCCTTGTGGATTTTGACCCGCCCATTGCAACCATATTCAAATCATCAATGATTGTAGGGTAGCCGTCTTGTGCATCAATAAAAGTTCCGTCCTCACCGACAAAGGTTCCGTGGCCGCCTTTGCCGATTTTTATCACAACAATAGACTGGGGTATGTTTTTGAATTTTGAGATAATTTGGCCAGCATGGCCGCTTTCATAGGGGGTTGCGCCGCCGCCACCGCCTATAGCAAAAACAAAAAATCCTGCATTTACCTTTGGCCGTGCAAAAATACAGCTGTTGCTTATATAGGTTTTTAGCAGTTTCTTTTTGCCGTTGGAAATTTTGTATAACCTGCCTACGTGTCTGCCGTTGTTGTCGAGGGTGCAGGTGTATTGTCCTTTTGCATATTTTTTTGCAATAAATATGTATTTTGCCGTGAGATAGGGCTTTAGCACTACGAAAAACAGTGCCAGTCCAAGAATTACGAAAAATAAAATAATAGAGAATTTTTTTATACCCGGCATAACAAAAAAATTTTAATCTTTTTATTTCACGATTGCAAGAGAATGGACAAAGCTGTTATAATTTTATTTGTAAGAAAAATAAGGGATTTTGTTATGACAACAGAAGTAAGAGCAAGCCACCTGCTTGTACAAACAGAAGAAGAAGCAAAAAAATTGAGAGAAGAAATCTTAAACGGCAAAAAGTTTGAAGATGTTGCTGCAGAGGTTTCTCTTTGCCCGTCAGGCGCAAACGGCGGTGATTTGGGCTTTTTTGGCAAAGGTGTAATGGTAAAAGAGTTTGAAGATGCAGCATTTTCTATGAATGTCGGCGACCTTTCCGAACCTATCCAGACACAGTTTGGCTGGCATTTGCTTTATTTGACAGATAAAAAAGACTAGTTTTTATTATGTCTGAGGCGGCTTCGCTTGTGTTTATTAAAGTGACCCCATGCACTGGCTGCAAAATCCGTTGAGACAAAGTCGAAACGAGATTTTATGCCCCTACCTGGTGTTGCCTGTGCCGGACTTGTTTAACAAAACGGACTTACCAATTGCACAGGTTCTACAAGCGGATTTTCGGACGGGTGAAACCCGGGGAGCGAGGACATAGAGCCGGCTTGTGCAAAGCACAAAAGGCGAAACTGTCCGAGCGTGAAGAAAATCCAAGAAGTAGTCGGAGTCAGTTGACTATATGAAATTATGAAATTAAGAGAATTTTTGATTGAGAACAAGCTTGATTACTTGCTTGTCAATACAACAGACGAGTTCCTCGTGGAATACAATGAACTGTGCAATTGCGCAAGATATTTTGTCACGGGATTTTCCGGCTCAACAGGTGATGTGCTGGTTTCCAAAGACAGAATGTGGCAGTTTGCGGACGGAAGATACCACGAGCAGGCAGACAGCGAGGTAGACCACAAAACTACCGAGGTCGTAAAACTGCAGCTGGGGCAGACTTTTTTGTCGGAACTGGCGGATAGAATCGAGCCTGATAGTGTGATAGGCGTTGTTTCAAAGAAAATTTCTCTTAATTTCTATAAAATTTTGAAATCAAAACTTGACAAAAAACATTGCAAAATCAAAAAACTCGATTTTGACCCCGTGTCATTGTTTACAGAATTAAAACCCAGCGACAACGGCGAGCCTGTCAGACAAATTGATACGGGTATTGCAGGTTTGAGTGCTGATGAAAAGTTCAAAAAGCTTGTCAGAAGGTTGAAAAAAGATGAGTCGTATTTGGATACTCATCTTGAAAATATTGCATATCTCACAAATTGCAGACAGTACAAGACGCCTTTTTCCTCTACATTTAAGGCAAAAATAGTTTTGACAAAACAAAAGGCTTTTGTTTTTACGGATGAAAAATTTGAAACCAAAATCGGAAAATATTTTGAAATAAAACCGCTAAGTGAGTTCGACAGGGCTGTAAAAGCTTTTAAAACGGTCTTTTTTAATCCGTCTACAATAAACTGCTATGACTACCAGCTGATAAAATCAAAAGCTGTAGAATCGCAAAAAGATTTTATAAAAGAGATGAAGTCCGTAAAAAATGAGGCTGAGATTGCTCATTTTAAAAAGAATTTCGAAAGAACGGACGCAGTGGTGAACAGAGCGTTTGAGCTTGTCCAGCAACAAAAAGACCTGTCGGAGTTTGCACTGTCTGAGGCGGTGCAAAAAGAGTTCCTTTCTCAGGGTGCAAGACAGCTGAGCTTTAAAACGATTTTGGCTGCGGGGAAGAATTCTTCTATAATCCATTATTCTCATCCGTCAAAAGATGTGAAAATAAATGAGGGTGATTTTGTTCTGCTCGATTGCGGCGGACATTTTGAGGGCGGATATTCTACAGATATTACAAGAACTTTTGTCAAAGGCAAGGCCTCTGCTTTGCAAAAAAAGGTTTATACAACTGTTATGAAGATATTTTTGAATGTTTATCATCACAGGATAACCGCACGTACAACAGGGTTTACGCTGGATAAAACAGCGAGAAAAATTCATCAAAAATCCGGACTGTCAGATTTTAATTTTAATCACGGACTGGGTCACGGTGTGGGCATAAATGTGCATGAAAATCCGCCGACAATTTCTTGCGGGGCAGCCGGCAGAAGAATTTTAAAAGAGAATATGGTCTTTACTATAGAGCCGGGGCTGTATAAAGAGGGCTTTGGCGGTGTAAGGCTCGAAAATACTGTTTATTTGACAAAAGAAGATGGTGAGTTGAGGATAAAATCGTTTTCTCACGTTCCTTTTCAGGAGAGTGCAATTGATTTTGACCTGTTGAATGAACAGGAAAAAGAATGGCTAAAAGACTGGCAGGCCGGCAAATGTTAGAAATTACCAGTGTAAATAATGAAAAGATAAAAGAAACTGTCAAGCTTCAGCAAAAAAAACACAGGACAGAAACGGGGCTTTTTTTGCTCGAGGGATACAAGCCTGTTTTTGAAGCTTATAATGCCGGTGTTGAGATAAAAACTCTTTATGTGACTGAAAAACATCTTGAAAAGTTTAAGTTTTTAGAGGATAAAACCGTGCTTGTTAATGATGCGGTTTTGAAAAAGATTTCTACAACTGACAGTGTGCCGGAAGCTGTTGCAGTTGCCGTGCAAAAGGACTATTGCGCAGAGAATATTAAGGCAGAAAAAAGAGTCCTTTTAATAGAAAATGTAAAAGATGCAGGCAATTTGGGTACTTTGATACGGTCTGCCTGTGCTTTTGGCATCGGGGCTGTTGTTTTGTGCGGGGAAACAGTGGATATTTACAATCCGAAGGTTGTCCGCTCTACTGTGGGCTGTCTTTTTAAGCTGCCGATAGTGAAGATGCCTTTGGCAAAAGCAAAAGAGATTTTTAAAGAATCGAAATTTATTGCAACGGTTGTAAATCATGGAGATATTGTCAATCCGGAGGCAATAGATTTTTCTGCTCCGTTTGTGATTATGCTGGGTTCAGAAGCTGACGGGTTGAGCGTTGAGGCTGTTGAGTGCGCTGATATAAAGACAACAATACCTATGACAAACAAGGCAGAATCGTTGAATCTCAGCAGCGCAGGGTCTATTGTTCTGTATATTTCCTCCAGAGGTTAGTATCTATAATAAATATTATCAAACCCTCTACTTCAACTCTAAATCAGCAAACGTTATAAACGACTCGAGGAATTTTTCTCTGCTAAGCTTTATTGTCTTTTGTGTACTCGGGTTCGTTACATAAACAAAATCATCATCAATGTCTTTGAGCGAATATGCGTGGGAATTTTCCAGTCCGAGAGCTTTATCTTCTTTTGAAAATTCTGTATCCACAGAGCTTTCTACTGTGTTAACCACCATGGCATGGTTTCCTGTAAGGAGATTTTTTGCCATTGTGTCCAGCATTTTTTTGTCTATAGGCATAGCAACCCCGAATATTATGTTTGATGTGCCTTCATCCCCTGTAAGAGCTTTCATAACCTCAGTGGGAAAGCCGCCGTCAATGACTTTGCCTTGCGCTTCTGCCCTGTATTTTTCATAACCTAACGAAAGTGCAGCAAAATCAGGATCACCGGAACTCAGTCTGCCTGTTGCTTCTTGAATTTCTTGTTCACTAAAAGTGTATTCTTTTTCTGCACCTAAAAATTTTATTGTCACAAGCCCTTTCTCTTTGTCATAATCTATGCTGTTTTTTAGAACTTCACGGCCTTTTTCAGTGTTCAAAAGGCTCTGTATTGTGCTGACAAAATAGCAGCTGCCTGACATACCCTGAACAAACCCGTCATCAAAATCGCCATCAAGGTTTTCTTTGTAGAACTTGTCATAATCGGGGTCATCAGTCCTTTTGTTTTTTTGGGATTCTGTTATACTCCCGTCAGATGCGTATTTTGTGTGAATGTATATACTCCCGTCTTTGTTGTAGACGGTTCTTTCTTCCAGCTGGGTTACGCTCATCCCGTCTGTTTGGTCTTTTAGATATATTTTGCCGTCTTTATAGCCTTCATTGACCATCTGGCCTTCTTCGTTTCTGTATATTTTATTTGCAATGTTGCCGTCTTCATCGTATCGGACTTCGTCCATCAAAAACACCTGATAAAAATCTTTGTAAATGCTTTTTGAGTAAACGCTGCCGTTTTCTCTGTAGACAACAACTTCAAAATCCCCGTTTTCAAGCTGTTTTGTGGTGGATTTTATCGTTCCGTTTTTTCGTGTTTCCGTGGATTCTACAGGCTCTTCTCCAATATATTTTGTTTTTGTAATGCTGAGGCTGTTTTCTGTAGTTGATACAGTGACTTTGTCTTGAGGCGGAGTTGTGTCTGATTTCTCCAGTTCAAGACCTTCCATGTCATTAAATTTTGCATCAAAAAATTTTTCCGAACCCTCGTTTTGGGCTATTGGTACAGAGTTTTCATTGTTGTTATGAAAAAAGGTTTTTCCAATATCCGGTATTTTCATATACAGCCTTCCTTGTTTTGTATATCGGCATATTAGAGATTAGTTTTAGAAAAAACCTCTATATTGTTACAAAGGTTAATATACAGACGGGTTATTTATGATTTTTTTTACATTAAGAGTTGTTTTTTTGTTACAATAATGCTGTAAATTTGACTAATTATTATCTTAAGGGGTATAGAGAGGCAAAAAAATGAAAAACAAGAAATTAATGTTTTGGATGATTATCCTGCTTGTTATCGTAGCAGTTGTTGTAATCATCAAAAAGCCTACAAAACTGGGTTTGGACCTTGTAGGCGGTTCGAGAATTGTTCTTGAAGCACAGACAACAGACACAATTGCAAAGATTACACCTGATATGATGAGCAGCTTGCAATTTGCTATCGAAAACAGAGTAAACGCTCTCGGTGTTGCAGAAACTGTTGTTCAGCAGGCAGGAGAAAAAAGATTGCTGGTAGAAATTCCTAATATTTCTGATCCGGCAAAAGCAAAAGAATTTTTGGGTGAAACAGCAGAGCTTGAATTCAAAAAACCGTTGGACGGCCAGTATGGAGCTACAGGCTGGGCATCTACAGGTTTGACAGGTAAAGATGTCAGAAAGGCATTAATTTCTACAAACCCCGGCGGACAGTGGGTTGTTTCATTAGAATTTAATGATAAAGGTACAAAAAAATTCGGCAAACTTACACAGGAACTCGTAGGCAAACCGATGGCAATCTTCTTTAACGGCGAACTCCAGTCAGCACCTGTTATACAGGAGCCTATCCTGGGCGGACATGCTCAAATCTCAGGCGGTGACTCAGGTTTTGCTTATGAAGAAGCTAAAAAAATGGTAGACCTGCTCAATGCAGGCGCATTGCCTGTTCCGGCTAAAATTATTGAAGAAAGCCTTGTAGGCCCGACATTGGGTGCTGACAGTATCCAGAAAAGTAAAACAGCAGGTTTTGTCGGTATCGGACTTGTTATGATATTTATGCTTTTATATTATCGCTTGCCCGGTGCAATTGCTGACGTGGCTTTGATTATTTATTCTATTCTGGTTTTTGCAGTGTTCAAGATTGTACCTGTTACACTGACACTGGCTGGTATTGCAGGTTTTATCCTGAGTATCGGTATGGCGGTTGATGCCAACATTCTTATTTTTGAAAGAACAAAAGAAGAATTGAAAGCCGGCAGAACACTGTTTACTGCCATCAATGCAGGTTTTGACAGAGCATTTACTTCTATTTTTGACTCTAATATGACAACAATCATTACCTGTGTAATCCTTTACTTCCTCGGAACAAGCATTATTAAGGGTTTTGCTCTTACATTGATTATAGGTGTATTGATTAGCATGTTTACTGCTATCACAGTAACCAAAAACTTTATGCACCTGTTGTTCGGTGCCGGACAGTTGAAACATCCGGGCTGGTTCGGTATAAAACAGTCTGAAATCGGCAAAGCATACGAAGCTACCGAAACAAAGAAAGAAAAGGCAAAATTCGGAATTTTGGACTAACAATGTAATGCGAATAATAAAAATTTGTTAAGGAGAAATATAATGAGTGAAACAATTTTGCATCAACATAAATGGATTGATGTCGTCAAATATAGATGGGTATGGTTCGGCCTGTCACTGTTGTTGATTATTCCGGGGATAGTTGCAATGGGCTATCTTATGGTCAAATCACCGCAGCACTTGCCGGTAAAAGTCGGTATTGATTTTACGGGCGGTACTATTACACAGTATTCTGTGACAAAAGACGTTTCCAATGACGAAGTTGAAGTTTTGAGAAATAAACTTGTTAAATCAGGTATTGAAAACCCTGTTATTCAGGTTTTGAAATCCAATAACGCAATTTCAAAAGCGGAAAAAGTAGACCCTTCTACAGTAATTTCAATAAAAACAGCTTTTAAAAGTAATGACAAAGCTTCTGAGCAAAAGATAGGCAGTGTAATCAGATCTGACTATCCAAAAGCAGAACTCGTGCAGGTCAGCTCTATCGGCCCTTCTTTGGGTAAAGAGTTGTTTGTAAATTCTATGTATGCACTTGCGCTGGCATTTCTTGCGATTGTTGTTTATCTTTCATTTAGATTCCAGCTTGATTATGCTGTTATTGCATTGATATCATTAGCGCACGATGCGTTTTTTGTACTTGGATTCTTTGCAATACTCGGTATTTTCTTTGATGTACACATAGATGCACTGTTTATCACAGCTGTACTTACTGTTATAGGTTTTTCAAACCACGATACAATCGTTGTTTTTGACAGAATCAGAGAAAATTCAAGATTCCTTGCCAAAAAGGCATCTTTCCCCGAGATAGTCAATGCGAGTGTAAACCAGACTCTTGCAAGAAGTATCAACACTTCTTTGACAACATTGATTACACTTTGCGCATTGTATTTGTTCGGCGGCGAAACAACAAAAGAATTCGTACTTGCAATGATAGTCGGTATTGCTATCGGTACATATTCCAGTATTTTCTTCGCTTCTACACTGCTTGACTGGTGGAGAGAAAAACAGGATGCAAAAGGAGCTAAAGCTTAACAATGACACAGCAAAAGGCTCTTGCGCAATTTGTATCGGAATTAAGAGAAAAACTAGGTTTATCACAGACAGGGCTGGCTAAAAAGTCAGCTCTGCCTTTAAAAACTATTGAAGATATAGAATCAGGTCAGGAGCTGTTTTTGGCTTCGACAATACGTCAGAAACTGGCTAACGGATTGAAACTAAAGCCTGCTGACATAAAACAGTACGAAAAACATCCTGATTTGTCACTTTTGCCTGATACAGAGGCTACATTGTTTATCAAAAATCAAATTCTTGCTAATGACGTGGCAGATTTGGAGTGTCCTGTGTGCGGGTCAAAGCTGATTACCCGCATAGCAAAAATGTATGACTTAGAGGACAACCTCGTTCTTGTGCCAAAAGCACGCTGCACAAAATGTCCTTTTCAGATTAAAGGCTAGCAGGCTGTATTGCTTGCGACGTAGTCAGTTGACTATATTAAATTTTTAATAAATTCAATTGCTTCTTCTTTTGTGTTAACGTCAGAAGAAATCTGCGCCTCTTTTAATTTTTCTATAATCTCACCAAGAACAGGCGATGCCGGAATGTTGAGGATTTCCATTATCTCGTTTCCGTCCAGCAGCTTTGGCAGCGGAGCCAGTTTGCTTTTTTCTTTTAAATATCCGTTCAGCAGTCCTTTTAGCCCGTCTATGTTCTTTTGTATCATTTCTTGCGTAATTTCAGGCCCGAGAGCAGACATTCTGTCAGCGTATGCAACAGCAATGAGATCAATTACCTCGTTACCCATTTTTCTGTAAAAACGAAGGTAGGTCTTTTCATTTGCCCCGTCTGCTGTCACTACCCCTGCCGGATAAATGTGGTTTTTGATTATTTTTTGTATGTAGGCGGTTTGTTTTTTTGAAAATTTTAAATTTTTTAAAGTCGGTTCTATGATTTTTGCACCTGCACTGTCATGCATAATGAACCTGTGACGGCCTGTTTCGGGTTCTATTTGCCACGTAGATGGTTTTCCCACATCGTGCAAAAAGGCTCCGATTTTTAGATACGAGAGTCTGCTTGCGGCTCCAAAAATTTCTTCATCAAGGTGGCTTTTTACCTCATCACATGCGTTGTCATAAAAACATTGCACCTGTTTTACTGTTTCTATTGAATGATTAAACAAATCCAGATGGTGGTGAGAGTTTGGCGGAATCTTTTTTATTTCCGTGACTTGTGGAAACAGCAGCTCCAGAAGCTTTACCTCATCTAAGGCATACAAAGTTTCTACTATATTTTTTCCGCCAAAGAGTTTTACCAGTTCAACATTTATGCGCTCTTTTGCGGTGTTGTTTAAAAGCATGGCATGCTCTTTTACAATCTGTTTTAAATCGTCTGAAAACTCAAACCCCAGCGTGCTTTGGAACCTGAAAGCCCTTAAAATTCTGATAGGGTCATCGAGGATATTTTGCGGTGAGATTTCCCTTATAAGGTGTTTTTTTATGTCCTCTACAGAGCCTGCAACGTCAATGAGCGTGTCATTTTTTATTTCATAAGCAAGCGCATTCATTGTGAAATCACGTCTTTTGAGGTCATCTTCTATGCAGGAGCCTGTGCAGTCAGCTATGTCGACATAGTTGATTTTGTCAGCAAAAACAACACGATAAATTTTATTTATATCATCAAGCTCTATAAAGTATCCGTTTATGCTATCAGACAGCTCTATTGAGAGATTTTTGGCATGGCCTTTTTCTGTGACAATATCAATATCCGAGTATTTTTTGTTTGTGTCTGTAAGACAATCTCTTAAAAAACCGCCTACGATATATGCAGGCTCATTTTTTTTTGTAAAAAACGGTCTGATTATGCGGATTGTTTCATTGTTGTTGATTTTTTGTTTAATCATTTTCCAGTTCGTAAATTATATTTGAAATTGCACAAATTACAGCTGTTTCTGCTCTCAAAATAAGATTCCCCAGGCTGACTTTGTATATTTCGTCATGTTCTTTTAGCTGTTTTAGCTCTGCGGCACTAAAACCGCCTTCAGGTCCTATTATAACAGCAATTTTGGTTTCGGGGGTGTATTTTAGATTCTTCAGGCATGCTTTTAGCGTTTCTTTTTGCTCTCTTTCAACGCATGCTATTTTTATATCAAAACTTTTGTCCTCAAGAAAATCCCTAAACGCCATGCGCGGCATGACAACGGGAAAATCTGTCCTTTCACACTGTTTTGCGGCTTCGTTTGCTATTTTTTGCCATTTTTCTGCTTTAGAATCGATGACAGAGGGCTTTATTACACAGTTGTCCGTAGCAATGGGGATTATTCCTTTGACTCCGAGTTCGGTTGCTTTTTGCATGACAAAATTCTGAGCATCTGTTTTTAACACACTTTGTACAAGATAAAGGCTGAGATTTAGTCTATGATTGGATTTTTCGGTTTGTACAACTTTAGTTGTAATTGAGTTTGAGTTGATGTTTTCTATTACAGTTTTGTAGCTTGTGCCGTTTTCGTCAACAAGCAGAAGCGTTTCACCAATTTTTGCCCTTAAAACTCTGACAATATGGTGAAAATTTTCTTTGTCCGAAACTGTTATTATATCTTTGTTTACGCTGTTAGATGAGATGAAAAAATGCGGCATTAAAGGAATTCCCCGTTGTCGTCTACACCATTTGGTGGATTTGTTATACTTAAGTATAATACCAGTTAAAACAAATAATAACAAGCATTTGCGGTGTATTTTTCTTGGAAATTTGTAAAAAATTATACTAAAGTCGTAAACTCTCTTGTTCGATATATGAAATGTTCACAGAGTTAGTATAACGAGAGAAAGAGAGAAAGACATGAGTTTATTCGTAAACACAAACATTAACTCTTTGATTGCGCAGAGAAGCTTGAACACAGCTAGTAGCGGATTGCAAAGTGCAATCAAAAGGTTATCAACCGGTTACAGAGTTAACCAGGCAGGTGATGACGCTGCAGGTCTTTGTGTAGCCCAGGGATTGGATACACAAATCAGAGGTAACAAAAGAGCCTTATTGAACATTCAAGACGGTTTGAACATGATGTACATCGCAGAAGGTGGTATGTCAGGTGTTACAGAGGATTTACAGAGAATTCGTGAGTTGTGTATTCAAGCAGCAAACGGAGTTTACAGCGAAGACCAGCAGCAAACACTGTTCAACGAAGTTGACCAAAGACTTGAAGACATCGACGTTATTGCAAATACAACTATCTTTAACGGTCTAAATTTAAGTAATGGTGAGATACAAAAAGCAGTAACTTTGCAATCAGGCTGCGGTTCTGATACCCCAAACAACTCTATTGATATCACGGGAGCATTGACTGATATGAACGTTTCTGCTCTTGGTGTTGAGTCTACGTTGAATGGTACATCAACCGGTGATGAAATCAGAGCTTATATTGCTAAGCTTGATGAAGCTATTGACTTGATTTCTGAAAACAGATCTATGTTAGGTGCTTATCAGAACAGACTTCAATCAGCAGCTAACAACCTGACTGTTATGAACGAAAACTACGAACAGTCTAAGTCACAAATTATGGACTGTGATATGGCGGAAGAAAGTGCCAACATGGTTAAATATCAGGTACTGCAACAAACTTCTGCAGCGATGTTGTCACAGGCTAACAACATTCCTTCTATCGCTTTACAGCTCCTTGGCCAATAGTACCCCTGAGCTGATATAAATAAGCGTTCTGTGAAAGAAGGACAAATATATATACCCCAACTATATATTAGTTTACGTATAAAAAGACTCAATGTCTCTCTAGCGTCGATTGTGTATGCAATCGACGCCTCTCTAGTTTTTGAGGCTTTTTTAAGCTCAGCCGAAAAAGAAGCAGCTACACTCCGTTACGCAGACAAGTTCACAAGGCTCGCTTCGCTTAAGTTGTTGTGAATATTTTACCAAGTCACTGTTTACAGATATAGCGGATATGTTTGTTTGTTTGTTTGTTGATTATTTCGTGACGCCATTTTTCAGGCTTCGCTTAAGCTCAGCCGAAAAAGAAGCAGCTACACTTCGTTACGCAGACAAGTTCACAAGGCTCGCTTCGCTTCGCCTGTTCACACTTCGAATTATTTGCAGTTCGGCAAAAGCGCGGTTTTGCCTCACAGGACGTGTTCGCTCCCTACGGTCGACTCCACACTGGCAAAAATTCGCAAAAAAAAGCTCTAATTTATCATTAGAGCAATACTTTTAATAGGAAGGGAAGGTTAGGAAGTTAGGTAGGTTAGTTAGTGTTAGTGTGAAAGTCTCATCTTATTTAATTTGTTTATTTTATGCTTTGTGCTTATTTAATGTTTTGTTTGATTTTGTCTTACATATATATAAAGTATATACAAACTTCAAAATTTCACTTTTTAGTATATACTGTTACAAAACTTTACAATCCGATTAAATGAGGCAATTTTTTTGATTTAGAGGTTTAATAATATTTGCTCAGGAAATTTAGATTGTCTGAGGCGGCTTCGCTTGCAGCTAGTGAAGTGACCCCATGAACTTGTTGCCTGTGCCGGACTTGTTTAACAAAACGGACTTGCCAATTGCACAGGTTCTACAAGTAGTCGGAGTCAGTTGACTATATGAAATAAAAACCACATATTAAAGTTCATGAACATCAAAAGAATCGCAACAGCATTAACAAGACCAAGAGTCCTTGCTCCTACTGTTTTTCTGGCAGTAGGGACAGGGAAAACAATGCTGGATTATGAAAAAGCAAAGCCTGAGAAAAAAAGCCGCATACTGGCAAAAGACAGTGCAATGCTGCTGGGTTCTCTTGCCGGATTCTTATTGATGAATCCGATTTCCAGAAAAATTTGCAAAAGCAGCGAGGTACACAAAACCTACTTAAAATCTATGCAGTATGTCCTGACACAGAGTATTGCCGGTGTATTGAACACTTTCGGCGGTATTGCTGGTGCTGTTTGCGGAAACGAATTTGTTCACAAATACGTACTTAACAAGCCGTATTTCACAAACAACACTGCTTCGGATAAGGCAAAGTCTAAAAAAGCAAAATCCAAACAGGAAGCACAAAAAGAAGCCGTTGAAAACGAAGAAAAACAAAAGCTTGTGCAAAATATTGCATTCTTAAAAGAAAGTAATGTTTTTAAAAACTTTAACTACGTAAACAAAACTGCCGTAAATACAGCGAGCGCAATGCTTTCGCTTCCCGGCATGAGCGTGTTTACTGCGGTTCCTATGATTGCGCTGACAGGCATGTCTGTTGCAAAACTCGACGGATACAACAACAAGATAAAACGAACCTCAAAAGAATTGATAGCAAATTCTCTTATTCCGTCCTTGCTCGTTGCAGGTGTATCTCTGGCTGTTGAAAACAAGAAAAATTATATAAAATATCCTGCGCTGCTGGCGGCCCTGATTGGCGGAGCGTATGCCGGCCGTGAGGTTGCTGATTTGTATCAGGACAAACTGGATGAAACAATCGATTCAATCGATTTTCAAAACATTGATTTTAAACGTGCATTTAAGGGCCGTTTCAACGATATGAAAGAAACATCCGTTAAAAGCTAAAACGGGAGTTTGCTGTGTTTTCCAAAACCTTTGGGAAGCTTTGGCAGCTTCATTTTTCCTGATTTTACTTTGTCGGAAATTTTTGTGAACCCTTTCATCATCTGGCGCATTTGCTCAAATTGGGAGATATATTGATTTATTTGTGCAAGCTCCATTCCGCAGCCTTTTGCAATACGTTTTTTTCTGCTTGTGTTTATGATGGACGGGTTGTCCCTTTCTTCCGGTGTCATACTCTGGATAAATGCTTCTATTTTTTTGAGCTGTTTTTCGCCTTCGTGAGCCAGCATCTGTCTGTCATCTTTTTTCAGTCCGGGGATAGGCAGCATTCCGAGTATCTGATCCATAGAACCGAGGTTCTTCATTGTCTTTTGCATATTTAAAAAGTCGTTGAAAGAAAATTCTGCTTTTCTCATTTTCTTTTCAAGTTCTTCTGCCTGTTTTGCATCAAAGTTCTGCTGAGCTTTTTCAACAAGCGAAACAATGTCACCCATACCCAGTATGCGTGTCGCCATACGGTCAGGATAAAAATCCTGAAGAGCATCGAGTTTTTCGCCTACACCTGTTAGTTTTATAGGCTTTTGTGTGCAGTAAACAACGCTCAATGCTGCACCGCCTCTGGAATCGCCGTCAAGTTTTGTGAGTACAAGACCTGTTATTTTGAGCTGTTCGTTAAAGTTTTCTGCTACGTTAACGGCTTCTTGCCCTGTCATTGCATCGATAACAAGCAATTTTTCCTGCGGGTGAATTGTCCTGTCCAAAATCAACAGCTCTGCCATCATCTGTGTATCTATCTGCAGACGGCCGGCAGTATCGAGTATCACTACGTTAAAACCGTTGTTTTTTGCATATTCGAGTGCTTCTGTTGCAATTCTTTGTACATCAGTGCAGTTTTCTATTGTAAAGACTTCTGTTTTTGTTTGCTCACCCAGCGTTTTTAACTGTGCAATCGCAGCAGGTCTGTATACGTCACACGCTACGAGCAGGGGATTTTTTCCTTCTTTTTTCAGCTTTATTGCGAGTTTTGCACTTGATGTTGTTTTACCTGAGCCTTGCAGCCCCAGCATCATAATTACTGACGGGTGACCGGACAGGTTCAGGGGTTCGTTTTTTGAACCCAGAAGTTTGACCAGCTCATCGTTTACAATTTTTATAAGCTGTTGTGCGGGGTCTACGCCCTGTGTAACGTGTTCACCTTCTGCTCTTTCACGTATAGAAGAAACAAATGCCTTTACCACTCTGAGGTTTACGTCTGCCTCGAGTAAGGCACGGCGGATTTCTCTTAAGGCATCGGACATATTTTCTTCTGTCAGTTTGTCGCTGCCGGAGGTTTTTCTTATAATTTCTTGCAATTTGTCTGATAAGCTGTCGAACATGTTGTTTTTTATTCCCCTTGTCTTTCGGCTGTACAAGCCACTTTTCCGATTGTCATTATATCATGAAAATATTTTGATAGTGTATAATATATTTAGGGAGAAAAAGGTAAATAAATAAAATGAAATCAATAAAAGAAGTAAATACAGAAGCAAAAATACAGGAAAGATTAAAAAACAATCCTCAGTGCCTTGAGCTGGTGAATTATTTGTTCGCTGATGAAGAGCTGCAAGAGCTGCAGGAGTATGCAAACAATGTTTCCATAAGAAGGCTCGGCTATAATGACCACGGGCCTGTACACATGCGTCAGGTGGTGGGCAATGCCATAAAAATGCTCAATATTTTACACGATTGCGGTATAAAGACCTCTCTTGAAAAAGAAGAAATAGGCACCTTTGAAGACAGTATGTGTGCGGTAATCCTTGCCGGCATGATGCATGATCTGGGTATGGCAATAGGCAGACAGGGCCATGAGGAAATGTCTGTTATGCTTGCACAGCCTATTATTGACAGGACTTTGCTGCATTTGTTCCCTGATGATTTGCACAGACGTGTTGTTATAAAATCAGTGGCAATAGAGTCTATTATCGGACATATGTCTTCTCGAAAAATTCATTCGATAGAAGCGGGTATAATACTTATTGCGGACGGATGTGATATGACAAAAGGCAGGGCTAGGATTCCTCTTTCTATAAATCATGCACCGAGAGTCGGAGATATCCACAAATATTCTGCAAATGCCATAAACAGAATAGGTATCCACCACGGAGAGCGCAAACCTATAAAAATTGATGTTGAAATGTCCGGTGATGTAGGATTTTTCCAGATAGAAGAAGTTCTGCTCACAAAAATCGACTCCAGTCCGGCTAAAGAGTTTGTGGAATTGTATGCAGGTGTCGCCGGTCAGGAAAGAAAATGCTATCTGTAATTTAGCCTACGTTGATTAAGGACATATATTTTCCGCCGTCAGTCATTTTTATGCAGCCTTTGATTTCCAGTGTTGTTAAAAGCATTGTCAAATCAGCAAAGTCATAATTTGTCTGCAGGCTGAGTTCGTCTATGGTTTTTGCTTCTGTAGCAACGAGTTTGAAAATTTTTTCTTCCTGCTCTGTCAAATTGAGCGATTCTATTGTGCCTTGATTTTGGGGCGTGTTTTGGTTTACTTCTATTTGCCACTCAAGGGTATCTAAAATATCCTGCGCTCTTGTCACAACAGCAGCACCGTTTTTTATAAGTTTGTAGATTCCTTCCGTGTTCGGGTTTGTTAAAAGCCCCGGCATGCACATAAGCTCTCTGTTCTGCTCCAGACACAGATTTGCACTTATCAAAGCCCCGCTTTTTATTGCTGCTTCTGCAACGAGCGTGCCTTTGGAAAGGCCTGTCACTATTCTGTTTCGGTGCGGGAATCTCCATTGCATGGGCTGAAAGGTCGGCCAGTATTCACTAAAGATTACGCCTGAAGAGTCTTCAATCTTTTTGTAGAGGTCTTTGTTCTGGGACGGATAAATAAAATCGAACCCGCTGGCAATTACTCCTATGGTGCTTATTTCGTTGTTTACGGCGGCTCTGTGTGCGCAGGTATCAATCCCGAGTGCCAGCCCCGAAACTATACAGATATCAGTGCCTTTAAATTCTGAAATAATTTTTGTTAAAACTGTTTTTGCGGCTTCGCTGGCTTTTCTTGACCCCACAACGGCAAGCGTTCTGTCAAAATTGCAGCGTGCCAAATTCCCTTTGTAAAAAAGTGTCATTGGCGGATTGTATATCTGTTTCAGCAGTTTTGGATAGTTTTCGTCCGTAAAGTTTATGAATTTTATGCCTCTTTTTTTTATAAAATTCAGACAGTCATCCGGATTTGTGTCGTTTCTAATCTGCAGAAAATCTGCAATCTGCCTTTTGGTAAGACTTTCTACCTCGTACAATTCCTGTGCATCAGCGCACCAGGCGGATTTTATAGAGCCGAAGTGATTAAAAAGTGTCTGAATAAAGACGCTTCCTATTTTTTCGATTGAGGCAAAAGCCAGCCAGTATTTTGCATCGTCGTTGGTCATTTTACGGATTTTCTCTAAACGAATTTATGTCTATAATTTTGTTTACTTCCTGAGGAACATAGTAAGGGCAAGCATTCCACAGGATAGTGTCCATAGGCACGTCGCTTTCTCTTTGAGCGACCAGCCTGTTGCAATAGCCTTTGACCATATTTGTGGAGCCGTCCATTTTGAGGTTAAAGTATCCGCAGGACTGACAGATTTTTATTCTGAATCCGTGTTCGTTCAGTTTGTCGCAGACTTCTTTTATTGCGTCGACCATTCTTATCTGAGATGATGAGGAATATTTTTTCTTTTTGAAACGGAAAACAGCTTTTACAAGCCCGCTTTCTGATATCAGGTCGAGTTTGCATTTGAGGTTGTTTTTTCCGTCTGTCACAAGCACATCAACAGTAGACATTTCTTTGTCTTCGTCTGTTTTTTTGTTTGTGAGTTTGTTGGTTATTGCATTTATTACCGGAACATGGGTAAAGATTTTTAATAGAGAATAAATCGGGAACATAAACAGGTATATAAAGTTTTTTGCACCGATTTTAGAAGTGAATAATGATGCGGCAAATGCCAGTACAAGCAATCCGAAGAACAAGAATACCGAATTAAAATTGATTATCGGAAAACTTGTGAGTTCATAGGTGCTGGTAAAGCTCAAAAGCCCTGCATAAATAAGTATAAGCATCCAGAAATTCGGGGATAATGTGCTGAGCAAAAATTCTCCGAATTTTGGAGTGGATTTTATAAATAGCGGAAGACAGTTCCAAACAAGAGAAATCTTAAAAGATATAGCTGGTTTTCTGGATTTGAAATTGTCTATTGATGTGTAGGTTTTAATAAGCGGGCAGAATTTTGGAATAAAACCGTTTCTTACAAGAAGGGTTGTATATTTCAGCTCGCTGTTTGTGTCTTTAAAATCCACACATTTTATTTTATCCAGCACTTCTTTTTTTATTACAAATATATCCGAGTCAACCACACTGGCCAGCCCTGACAGAGAGCGTCCGCAGTCGATGATTCTGTTAATGTATGAGTGGTAGGTTGTTTTTATTGCGTTTAGGAGAGTTTTTGTTTTTACCAGATAATCTGTTGAACCGACAAGGATTTTTTCTGTATACAGGTTTGCATTAATTGAAGATATAAAGTTTTCGTTTATATATCTGTCTGCGCTCAAAAATACAAACGCATCAACATTCTGGTAGGATAAAAGTCCTTCAAGAATCCATGAAATAGCCTCGTCACGGCCGATAGGCGCATTTTCGCCCACACGCCATATTTTTGCACCGCCTATGAACTCCAGTATGTTAGAAGAATTGTCTGTGCAGTGGTCGAGAATAATATGTGTCTGGTAGTGTTCTTTGTTGTAGTTTTGTTTGTTCAATGCTTCGAGCAGGGGAACGATTGTTGATTCGTTATTTCTTGCATAGATTATAACGATTATGTTGTGCGGCATTGCTGCTGCATTGTATTTTTGTGTTTGCAGAAATTTTTTTGCTCTTGTGCTTTTAAACACGCACAGTGTGTAATAGAGCGTAAAAATGATTACGTACAAGAACAGTAATGCCAGTAAAAAAATTAAAAAGTTAACCATCTTATTCCTCGTTTGAGTCCTTTATTGTTATGGGGTGACAATTTATTGAGAAGAAGGACTCTCTATTATCGATTATGACTAAAATTTTATAAAAAAAACAATTAAAAATCCAGCCTGAGCGTGAAAATCGTACATAAAGTGGACTATATGAAATTAATTAGTTGACTAAATGAAATGATTAAGGCACAGGGTCATATCCGCCGGGGTTGAGCGGATGGCAGCGGCAGATGCGTTTTATCCCCAGCCAGCCGCCTTTTAGAATGCCGTATTTTTTTATTGCCTGTTTTGTATATTCCGAGCAAGTGGGATAAAATCTGCATACTGGCGGTTTTAGTGCTGAGATTTTTTGATATATTTCGATTATTTTTATTAAAAATTTTTTTATCATATTATGGGCAAAATGTTGTAAGTTTTTGATACAAAAGACTACATAAAACATTATATTACGAGTGTAAAATTTTTGAAAAAATTAGCAATTTTTTTGCATAAATTGTTTTTATATATATGGAAGTGATTAGTATAAAGGTGTGGTCGCATGTACGATGTGTTTTGTAAATCAGCTATATTTGGCATAAGAAATGCCGATAAAGTAGCTAATACAGACGACAAAGGCAGAATATTTGCTGACGTAGGTCAGTTTACAAATGCTGCAAAGGCTGCTGCACAATTGGATAATGCGCTCGGCAAAGGCGCACAGGCTGCAATCAATGTTATGACAGAAGCAGCAAAGGGGAATAAAGCTCTTGATACAATAGCTAAAGGTGCAAACTGGGCATCTAAAAATGTAAACCCGCTTTTGATAGGTGCTGCAGGATACCGTGTAATTGTTGCTGATGACAAAGAGCAGGCTTTGAAAAGAGAAGTTCTCGGGATGACTTCTATGTTCGCTGTTGAAGGTGCAATGAAAGAAGCTCTGCAGTCAAATTATATGAAAAATTTCAGAGCAGGAATCAAAAATAAATATGCAAAAATAGCTCTTTCTATTTTAGAGGGCGTAGGCTTTGTTTGCGGTTCTATTGCAGGCAGCACTGTAGGTTACAAAATAGGTTCAGAATTGTATCCTGACAAAAAAGTTAAAAAATCTGAAAAAACTGCAGAAATTAAAGATGCAGATAAAACAGACAAACAAAATAATGTAACAGCCAAAACTGATGTTAAAAACGACAAAAAAGCTGCTGTTTTAAATAAAGACGAAATGGACGATTACGAAAAAGAGTTTTTTGAAACAAGAGAATCAAATAAACTCATGGCATAGACATTCCGTATATAGGAAATTGTCTGAGATTCCTTTGCTTATATCTTGTGAAGTGACCCCATGGACTTTTTGCCTGTGCCGGACTTATTGAACAAAATGGACTTGTCAAATGCACAGGTTCAATAAGTAGTCGGAGTCAGTTGACTATATGAAAATTATGAGTTGAAATAAATGTTGCTGAATTTGTCGGCAATGTCATCCATGAGAACATTTTTTCCGTCAATTTCAAATAGCAAATTGTCACCGTTCATTTGAATTTTTGGCAGACCTTTTTTGATTTTTGGAAGAGACTTTAGGTTCAGATTCGGCAGATCGGGGTCTTTGTTGGAGAAAAAGCTTGCTGTCATGTTGTTTTCCCTTTTTTACTTCACACTATAAATATCGGAATGTCTATACAAAAACTTTAATGTTTTTGTATGATTTTTCAAGATTTGTAAACAATCCTTAACAACAAATAAAATCTGACAAAATAATGTTTGAAATTAGAAAACCTTCATTGCTCAGGCAGTAGCCTGAGGGTGTTTTTAGAAGGTGATTTGTTTTGGTAAACTTTTCTAAAATACTTTTGTATTCTTTTTCAAAATCTATATCAAAATTACGGTTGAGTTCGTTTGTGTTTATACCTTCGGCTTTTCTGAACCCGAGAAATATTGCTTCTTCCAGCTTTTCTTGTTTTGTTTGTGAGTGCAGATATTGTTTTTTTGAGCTTTTTTCAAAATAGTTTTTTAAATCGCAGTAGTTTGAGTATCGTGTGTTGTTTGTGTACCCGTGTGCAGCTGCGCCAAATCCATAGTATTCCTTTGCATTCCAGTAATTTAGATTGTGTTGGGATTCAAATCCTTCTTTTGAAAAATTGCTTATTTCATAATGCTTAAATCCTGATTGTTCCAGCAGCTCAATCGCTGCCAGATACATATCCGCCTGCAGGTCGTCGTCTGCAATATTTTTAGGCTGGTTTTGGAAAAATCTGCTGCCCTCTTCTATTTTTAATCCGTAAAGAGAAATGTGTTCTATATCTAGACTTACAGCTGTTTTTAGGTCGTTTGTAAAACTTTGAAGACTTTGAGAAGGCAGCCCGTATATAAAATCCAGACTTATGTTTTTAAATCCTGCGTCTTTTGCATCCGTGATTGTTTTTATAGCTTTGTCTGCGGTGTGGATTCTTCCTATTGCCTTTAGTATATCGTCGTCAAAACTCTGTACGCCGATAGAGAGCCTGTTTATGCCTGCTTTTTTGTATTGTGTCAGACGGCTTTTGTCAACTGTTTCCGGATTTATTTCCAGTGTCACTTCTGCATCCGGCAGCAGAGAGATGTTTTGTATTATTTTTTTTATGCCCTCAGGCTCTGTTAGAGAGGGGGTTCCTCCGCCAAAGTAGAGTGTTTTTAAGTCTTCACTTTTGTATTCTGCTTTAATTTCCAGAATCAGTTCTTCCACATATTTTTTGTGCAGGGAAGAATCACTGCCCGTATACGATACAAACGAACAGTAGCCGCATTTGCTTTTGCAAAAAGGTATGTGAATATATGCGCTTTGAACCATTAAATAATTCTCTGGTGGATAAAGGTCTTTTTCCCGTCAGCATAAGGTGCAACAGTTTGTCCTGAGCCGTAGAGTTTGTATTTGTAGATAACAAGCCCCTCTAACCCCACAGGCCCTCTGGCATGTGTTTTTGCTGTAGAAATGCCGACTTCTGCACCCAGCCCGTATCTGTAGCCGTCAGCAAAACGTGTGGATACATTTGCAAACACTCCTGCCGAATCTACAAGATTCATAAATGTATCAACAGCCTGTTTGTCCTCTGAGATGATACAGTCAGTATGTCCCGAGCCGTAAATATTTATGTGTGCAACCGCATCAAAAAGGTCTTTTACAGCTTTTATGGAAATAATCTTGTCCCCGTATTCTGTTGCCCAGTCTTCTTTTGTGGCTTTTTCAAGATGAGGTACAAATTCTTTGCATTTTTCGCAGCCTTTGACTTTTACTCCAGCCTTTTCAAACTCCAATACCAGCTGCGGCAGGTAGTTTTCGAGCAAGCTTTCGTGAACAAGAACTGTTTCTACTGCGTTGCAGGCACTCGGGTATTGTGTCTTTGCATCAATACAAATGTCTGTCGCTTTTTTTACATCGGCCTGTTCGTCTATATAAATATGGCAGATTCCGTCTGCGTGGCCCATAACAGGGATTTTTGTGTTGTTTTTTATGTACTGAACAAGAGCATTGCCGCCACGAGGGATGATAAGGTCAATGTATTTGTCCAGAGTCAGCATTTCTGCAACATCTTCTCTTGAAAAGAAAAGGTTTATTGCGTCTTGCGGTATTTCTTCCATATCAAGAAGGGCTTCTTTGATGAGTTTTGTCAGAATGACATTTGTGTGATAGGCTTCTTTTCCGCCTTTTAAAAGGACAGCATTTGCACTTTTTATTGCAAGAGAACAAATTTGGGGGATAACATCCGGTCTTGCTTCAAAAATAACGCCGATAACCCCGATTGGGCAGCTTACTCTGTACAAATCAAGCCCCGTATCAAGCCCCATTGCCCACAATTTTTTATTTACAGGGTCTTCCAGTTTTTTTACATCTCTAATGCCCTGTATCATATCTCTCATTTTGTTGTCATCGAGTTTCAGACGATTGTAAGTGCTTTGGTTTATTTCTCCTGATTCAAGGAGTGTTTTTGCTTCTTCCAAATCTTTTTTATTTTCTTCAAGAATGAGCGGTTTGTTTTGCTCCAGCTTGTCTGCTATAGCCAGCAGGGCTTTGTCTTTTGTTAAAGAGTTTAGTGATGCTAATGTGTAAGATGCAAGTTTGGCATTTTGTGCCATTGTTTCTAGTGTTGTGACCATGGTATTTGTCCTTGTTTTTTATAATAATGCAATGTTATCTCTGGTGATTATGGCATCATAGTTTTTGTAGCCCAGAATACCGAGAATGTCATCAGAGTGGTGGCCGATGATTCTTTTGCAGTCAGAGCAGTTATAATTTACCATTCCTCTGGCAAACTCATTGCCCTGTATGTCTAAAATGCTGACTATATCGCCTTTCTGGCAGTCGCCTTCGATATTCAGCACCCCGATAGGCAAAAGGCTTTTGTATTCTTGTGTCAGAGCTTTTTTTGCGCCGTCATTTACTGTTATTTGTGCCTGAATGTTAGTTGCATAAGCAATCCAGCGTTTTTTGTTTGCCAGATTTTCCGTAGGCAAAAATGTAGTACCCAGCTGCTCTTTGTCCTCGGGATTGAACAGTCTTTGTATAATATGAGGCTCTTTTCCGTTGGCAATAATACCTGTTGCACCGGAGCGGGTAATCACCTGCATTGCTTTTAATTTTGTTTTCATTCCGCCTCGGCCGCCTTGAGAGGCTTCACGGGCGTATTGGATTATTTCTTCATTAATTTCTTTTACTACAGAGATTTTTTTTGCGTTTGGATTTTGTTTCGGATTGTCGTCATAAAGCCCGTTTATGTCGGAGAGAATGACCAGCAAGTCTGCATCCAGTTCGCTTGCTACAAGGGCAGAAAGCTTGTCGTTGTCGGAAAAACATACCTGAAATGCATCCTGATAAAAATCCAGCTCTTCTGTAGAAACAGTGTCATTCTGGTTTATTACGGGGATTGTGCCGAGATTAATCAGTGTGTTTAATGTGTCGTGCAGGCTGAGGTATTTTCTGCGGTGGGTAAAATCCTCTTCCGTTAAGAGAATTTGGGCTGTTATTATTCCGTATTTGTCAAAACCGTCTTCGTAAATAGACATCAGACGGCTCTGCCCTACTGCAGCACAGGCCTGTTTTACGGACATACTTTCAGAAGAATCTACGCTCAGGCGTTTGGCTCCGAGTCCTACAGCACCTGAGGTAACAATGATAGGCTCTTTGCCGTGTTTTTTTAATTTTGCAATATCTTCTATAAATGTATAGATACGGGACAGAGAAATTTCTTTATCCTCGTTTCTTAATATATTTGTTCCGAACTTGAAAACTATACGTTTTGCTTTTGTTATTATGTCTTTTATTTCGTTGTTTTCCATAACAAAAATTATACGTAAAAAATGATTAAATTAAAACAAATCGTGTATTAAAAAAAAATTTTTTGCAGTAAGATATTTAATAAAAGAATGGAAGATTTGCAAGGATAGAATATCAATGAATGAATTGAAAGATAAAGATGAGCAGTACAATCAATATCTGTATAAACATAAACCTTCAAAGGCTAAAAGCGGTTTCGGCCGTTTGATAATAAGCTTTTTGATTACAATAATAGTGGTTGTTGCGGCTGCTTTTGCGTATCTCGGTACAGCAGGAATAGACAACAAGTACTCTAAACTTGCAGAAAAACTGGTTAAAAAATTTGAACTCAATCCAAAAGAGCAAAAGGGATTTAACCTGCCTGTTTTGATGCCTAGACAGAATATATTGATTGTCGGTGTGGATTCAAACGGAAAAGCTTCAGACCCGTTTAAAGGTACACGTTCCGATACTATGATTCTTGTAAATCTTGACCCTGCCAGCCATTCTGTTAATGCAATATCTATCCCTCGTGACAGCAAGGTTTATCTGGCAGGAGATTACGGTGTACAGAAAATTAATGCTGCGCACGCTCTGGGCGGTATTGATTTGACAGTAAAAACTGTTGAAGAAACACTGGGAATCAAAATCAACAAATATGTTGTAATTAACAATGAGGGTGTAAAAAAACTCGTTGATGCACTGGGCGGTGTTCCTGTTTATATAGAAAAAGATATGTACTATAATGACAACTCGGGCGGTTTGCATATCAATCTTTCAAAAGGTTTGCACGTACTTAACGGCGAACAGGTGGAAGGATATTTGAGATTCAGAAAAGACGGTCTGGGTGATATCGGCAGAACTTCAAGACAGCAGTGGTTTGTAAAAGCCGTATTGGAAAAACTGCAGTCACCTTCTGTTATTTCAAAAATTCCGGAAGTGCTGAATATAGCTTCCACTTATGTAAAAACAAACCTGTCTTTGTATGAAATGTCACATATAGCAGCAGCTTTAAGAAACATAAATATGAGTGATGTAGAGTTTGCTACTCTTCCGGGTTCTCCTTCCAAAAAAGGATATATTAGCTACTGGATTCTTGACCCTGAAAAAACTCAGGAAGTAATAGACAGAATGGTTTACAGGGACAAACCGGCTCCTTCTGACAAAAAACTTGTCGCAGGTATTATGTATGCTTTTGACAAGGAAGAAGAAGCAATGAAAATAAAAGATCAGCTTACGGCTTCCGGTTACGAAGTCAACTGTGTGGGCAGAGCGCATTTGCCGCATTCTCAGATTATCGGTCACAATGCAGCTGTGACAAGTGATTTTATCGGCTGGTTGAAAAAACAGGTGCCGGAAATCAAGTCCTCTCAGTTTGTTTATGACCCTGTCAGAATGTACTGTGTTCACAGTGACTTTACAATAATTGTTTCAGGAAGTTAAAAATGTCAGATGAAATTTTAAAAATTGCTATCCCGAATAAGGGAAGAATGTCGGAAAAAATCTACGGGCTTTTGAGTGCAGCAGGTTTGAATTTTCCTGCAAAGGATGAAAGAACTCTGCAGGTCACAACAAAAGATAAAAAACATAAACTGATTTATGTAAGAACAGCAGATATCCCGAGATTTTTGGAGGCCGGAGTGGCTGATATCGGGTTTACCGGCTTTGATATAGTTACAGAACTCGGTGCTGATGTTGATAAGATTATGGATTTGGACTTTGGCAATTGTGAAATGGTTGTCGCTGTCAAAGAAGAAGACCCGTATAACAGCACAAAGGATTTGCCGGAGCATATTAATGTGGCAACATCTTTTCCTAATATAGCAAAGCAGTTTTTGGAAAAAGCCGGCAAAAAACCTAAAATTATTGAAGTAACAGGCGCAACAGAAATCACTCCCAGACTCGGACTGTCCGATGTTGTTGTGGATATTACGTCCTCGGGTTCTACGCTAAAATCCAATAAATTGAAAGTTATAGACAAAATTTTGGACTCTTGTGCAATTGTTGTCGCAAGAAAAGGGTTATCTCAGACATTGCAAAAAAGAACGGAAACTCTGCTTGTGGCTTTGAAATCTGTTCTTGAAGCAAGAGAGAAAAAGTATTTGATGGCCAATGTTCCAAAAGACAAACTGGATGAAATCCGTACATTTTTGCCCGGGTTTACTGCTCCGACAGTGATGACAATGATGGGTGATGACAAAAATGTCGTTATTCATGTTGTTGTGGATGCGGACAAGGTCTTTGACAGTGTAGAACATTTGAAAGCACTGGGCGGGCAGGGGATTTTGATAATGACTGTTGACCAGATGGTGAGATAATGAATTATCCTAATTTAGAAAGATTAATCGGTATATTAGAAACCCTGAGAGGCGAAAACGGCTGTGCGTGGGATAGAGAACAGACTCATTATTCTTTGAAAAAGAATATGATAGAAGAAGCCTACGAGGCTGTTGATGCAATAGAAGACGGGGACGCTAAACATTTGCAAGAGGAACTTGGGGACGTGCTTTTGCAGGTTGTTTTGCATTCTCAAATTGCCAAGGAAGAAAATGAGTTTACGATAGAAGATGTTGCAAAAGGTATTGCTGACAAGCTGGTTCATCGTCATCCGCATGTTTTTGGCAATGTGCATGTAAACGGAACTCAGGATATTCTCGATAACTGGGAAAAATTGAAGGCCGAAGAGAAAAAACATCGCAAATCTGCGATGGACGGGATTTCTAAGGCACAGTCAGCTTTGATGAGTGCGCAAAAAATCAGCAAAAATGCTGTGAAAAAGGGGTTTGAGTGGCCGGATGAAGAAACTCTGTGGGAATGTTTTTATTCTGAAATAGATGAGTTTAAACAGGCTCTGGCTAATAATGATAAAGAAAATGCAGAAGAGGAGTTCGGCGATATTTTGTTTGCTGCGGTTAATCTGGCCAGATGGAACAAAATCGATGCAGAGCAGGCACTGTTAAAAGCTAATAGAAAATTTATGGCAAGGTTCCGCAAGATGGAAGAACTTGCGCAGGCGGAAGGGGAAAAGCCGCTTGAGAAATACTCTTTTGAAGAGTATGATGACCTGTGGAAGCGGGCCAAATCTGCGTTGCGATAATATTTATTATGTAAGTTTTGTTTTTTATTGTTTTTTTTTAATTGTTGTTTAATATGTTCATTTCTTTTCTTTTTTTGCGACGAAAAAG
>ERZ1643251.274-NODE-274-length-85094-cov-12.015334_pt1 | contig 85094 bp, 89 predicted proteins | sample MGYA00579261_ERZ1643251 | MGnify/ENA primary metagenome ERZ1643251 (study PRJEB29033, sample SAMEA4952267) | chicken gut metagenome | biome: Broiler Chicken; feature: Gastrointestinal Tract; material: Caecum | place: Ireland | collected 2018 | study: Broiler... | reverse complement strand
TGCGAAATCACCTCAAATACACCCTACTATATCTGAATTTGCCGAGTGGGAATGAGATATAGCACTTTATAAGAACTGCGCAGGTGAAAATATGGCAAATCTTTTTATATGCTTTTTGTATGTATTAGAAGGCGTTATTTTCGGCGTTTTAGGTTTTGTATTAAAACGGAAGCATTCCGAATTCCCGGATTTTCGGGTCGGTTACCACGACGAAAGATGGATGACCGATAAAGACAAATGGAATTATGCCAACCGCGTGACCGGCAACATCTGTTTAATTTCTTTCATTGTTTTTGTGGTTGCCGCCGTGGCTTTGTATTGCTGTAAAGTGCCGTTAGGCGCAAATCTTGCTGTGTTTTTTGCCTTGTCCTTACTGGCGATTCTCGGCACGTTGCTTTTGCCGATTGCGCTTGTCAAAAGAAAGTTTCAAGGCTCTTAATTGCCGCCTGTTGTGATGAAAAGTGAATCTTACATACTAAAAAAACGGACAGTCACCTGTCCGTTTTCTTTTTATATATTTTAATATTCATTTTAACGTCGCAAGAGTTCACAAGCCAAAATCTTACGCTTCGGTGATCATATCAATGCCGCGCTGCAAGGTGTCGCCGCTGATAGCGCCCGTTGCCCGCGCGATGACATAGCCATTCGCGTCAATGAAATAGGTCGTCGGCAAGGAGTTTGCGCTATAGGCTGTGGCGGCGTCTGTTTCCGTGTCATAAAACACCGGGAACGTGTAGCCCTGGTCTTTGATAAATTCCGACGCGCTGGTCACGGTCTCGCGCGAACCGTCAGTTACGTTAATCATCAAAAACTGGACTTGCCCGTCGAGCGTTTCATATTTTTCCTGGAAGTCGGGCATTTCCATTTGGCAAGGTCCGCACCAGCTCGCCCAGAAATTCAGCACAATCGGCTTGCCGAAATAGTCGGAAAGTTTCACGGGATTTCCCGCCGCGTCATACACGGTGAAATCCGGTGCCGCAACCTGTTCTTTCGCGTCGCTGTCGGCACTGTCATTCTGGTCGTCCGCCGCATTTGTCGTCTGCGCGGCCAGTTGGTCGGGCGCGAGCGACGGCTCAAGCTGTTTGTAAAGCACATAAGCGCCGCCGAGCAGCAGGACAAACACCAAAATCAAAATCAAAACCATTTTCTTTTTAGCCATAAGCCGCCTCCTTTAACTTAACAGGGTGAACATCCGCCCGATGAGCCCGGTCGCCATCAAAACGCCGACCAAAATCAGCAGAACACCGCAGACGATATTGATAACCTTATAGTGTTTTTTAATCCAGTTGAACGCCGATTTCAAATAATCAATCAGCACTGCGCTGAGCACGAACGGAATGCCGAGCCCCAGCGAATAAACAAGGAGCATCACGACCCCCTCGCCGACATGCCCCTGCTGTGAAGCGAGCATCAGCGCCGAGCCTAAAAATGCGCCGACACAAGGCGTCCAGCTCACCGAAAAGATAATGCCGAAGAGCATTGCCGAAAAGAAGCCCATGTTTTTCGTGTTGACTTTGTGATTGCTGCCTTTAAAAAGATTCAGCTTAAACACGCCGAGGAAGTTCAGACCGAAGAAAATGACAATCAGGCCCGAAACAATATTGACCGCGGTTTGATATTCTTTTAAAAGCCCACCGAGCGTGCCCGCAAGCGCCCCGAGCGCCACAAACACGATTGTAAATCCGGTAACGAAGCCGAGCGCGCCGCTGAGCGTCTTTTTCACGCTTCGCTCCCCGCCGCCGGCGAAATAGGAAATGTAAATCGGGAGCATCGGCAAAAGGCACGGCGAAATGAACGTGACGACGCCCTCTAAAAACGAGATTACATATTGCATTGTCCCGCGCACCCCTTTCCGAACACGCCGGACAACAGCGCACCGACAAGTCCCATATAGCCCATTGCACTCCACGGGCTGGACGTAATCACACAGCCGCCGGTGGAACAGCCGACCAAATAATAGTAGCCAAGGCCCACCGCCGCGCCGCCTAAAATAAACAAAATCGGGCGGATGGATTTTTTCACTTTTTCGCGCATTCTAAAGTCCTCCGTCGGTTTTTCATAAAATTCTTTTCCTATGGTGGGTTTAGTATAACCGAATTTTGAGTTTCTTTCTGTGATGATATCACAAAAAGGGGTGTTATCTCAAGCGCAAGTTTTCTGACAGTTGCGTGCGAACAAAAGATATGCTATACTGATTTTAATTTGTATCCTTTTTAGAAAGGGCGGACCTATGGAAAACATCATTTCAATCGAGCACTTAAACAAGCACTTCGGCGAAGTCAAGGCGGTGCAGGATTTGAGTTTCTGCGTCAAAACCGGCGAACTGTTTGCGTTCCTCGGCATCAACGGCGCGGGGAAATCCACGACGATCAACATTATCTGCGGTCAGCTTTCGAAAAACAGCGGGCACGTGGAAATTGACGGCGCGGACCTTGACCGTGACCCCGACCGCATCAAGCGCGACCTCGGCGTTGTGTTTCAAAATTCCGTTTTGGACGCCGCTTTGAGCGTGTATGACAACTTAGAAAGCCGCGCAGCGCTTTACGGCATTTTAGGGCAGGATTTTAAGAAGCGTCTTTCGGAACTTTCGGCGCTTTTGGGCTTTGAAGATTTGTTGAAACGCCCGGTCGGGAAGCTTTCCGGAGGTCAGCGGCGACGGATTGACATTGCACGCGCGCTTTTGCACAAACCGAAAATCCTCATTTTGGACGAGCCGACCACCGGCCTTGACCCGCAGACGCGCAAAACGATTTGGAATATCATTGACCGGTTAAGAAGCCAAGAAAGCCTGACCGTTTTTCTGACGACCCACTACATGGAAGAAGCCGCCGAAGCGGATTATGTCGTGATTATCGACAGCGGCAAGATTGTTGCCAAAGGCACGCCGTTACAGCTCAAAAACACCTACACAGGCGATTTCATCACGCTTTACGGCATAAGCGAAGCCGCGGTCAAAACGCTCGGTGTTGCTTATGAGCCGCTTCGCGACGCTTACCGGCTTGCCGTGCCCGACACCGCGGCGGCCACGGCGCTGATTGTCAAGCACCCCGAGGTTTTCAAGGATTACGAAATCACCAAAGGCAAAATGGACGACGTGTTCCTCGCGGTAACGGGCAAAGCTTTGGAAGGGGGTGCCGAAAATGACGACCACGGCAGTATTGATTAAAAGAAATATCAAGCTGTTTTTCAAAGACAAGGGTATGTTTTTTACGTCTCTCGTTACCCCGGCAATTTTGCTGGTGTTATACGCCACCTTCCTCGGCAATGTCTATCGCGACACGTTTACCGCCGGTCTGCCGCAGGGGGTCACACTCGACGAAGGGATAATAGACGGACTTGTCGGCGGGCAGCTGATTTCCTCCATTCTCGCAGTGTCCTGCATTACGGTGGCGTTCTGTTCCAACTTTTTAATGGTGCAGGACAAAGTCAACGGCACGATTAAGGATTTGCGGATTTCGCCAGTGAAACCGGCGACGCTTTCAATCAGTTATTATATCGCGACGCTCATTTCCACGCTGATTGTTTGTTTCGTTGCCGCCGGCGTCTGCCTCGGCTATGTTGCAGCGGTCGGCTGGTATATGCACGTTTCCGATATTTTGTATTTGCTTTTAGATATTTTGCTTTTAAGCTTTTTCGGCACGGCGCTTTCGTCGCTCATCAATTTCTTTTTGAACACGCAAGGGCAGATTTCCGCCGTCGGCGCGATTATCAGCGCGGGCTACGGCTTCATTTGCGGCGCATATATGCCGATTTCGTCGTTCAGCGACGGACTTCAGAAAGCAATTTCGTTTCTCCCGGGAACTTACGGCACTTCACTTGTGCGCAACCACGCGCTCGGCGGCGTGTTCGCCGAAATGGAGGAACAGGAAATTCCAACAGCGGTGGTGGACGGTATGCGCAACGCGATTGACTGCAATTTATATTTCTTTGACGAAAAAGTGCAGATCGGCGAAATGTATTTGGTGCTCGGCATTTCGGTCGTCGTCCTTGTTGGGGTTTATATCCTATTGAATAGTTTGAAAAAGAAAGTGTAACAAAAAAAGGCGTTGCTTTTTGCAACGCCTTTTTATTATTTGTTTTGTAAGTGTTTTTTCCAAAATTCCTGCAGCGCCCGGTTTTGCATTTCGGCAAACAGCTTGCCGTCCGGTTCTTGGAAACTGCCAAAAAGCAATGTGTGGTCTTTTTCCAAAGGCGCCTGCACCTGCTTTAAAATTTCACCCGCGTAATAGGTTTGAATCGGGTGAAAGGGGCCAAGCCGCGGGTGGGTTGTAAAGGTTTCGGCGGAGCCGATTTTCTCGCCTATCGTAACTTCGACACCCGATTCCTCCAAGCATTCGCGACGAATACACGCTTCGTCCGTTTCGCCGTTTTCAATCCCGCCGCCTAAGAAAAACAGCCCTTTCGGCGTTTTTATGACGGCGATTTTGTTATCTTTTACAGGGATAAGATAGGCGCCTTTTCGGTCGTAATACGGCACGGGGGCTTTTTCGCCGAACACTTTATGCATAAAGTTTCCTCCAAAGCGGGAATATACGCTCGCGCGTAAATTAAAACACAAACTGCACAAGCAGCATATAGACGACGGTGCCGCCGGCAATCGACAAAAGCATTTGCTTTTTCCAAAGGTGCAGCGCGACGACCACCAAAATGGCGATGAGTTCCGGGATCCCGTGGCTGCCGGACAATAGACTTACGTTTTTTAAGCAATAAATTACCAAAAGCCCAAATACCGCGCCGGGGAGCACCTTGCCGAGATATTGCAAAAATTTCGGAATCGGCCGGTTTTTCGGGAACACTAAAAACGGCAAAAACCGCGTGAGCACCGTGGCAAACACGACACACGCGAGGGTGATAACCTGCTGGGAAAGCGTCATCGTCATACCGCGCGCCCCCTTTCGAGTTTGCTGCGCAAAAGCGTGAGCGCCAGCAGAATAGCGGCCATAGCCGGCAAAATGAAGTTGTCCGCACCGAACACAACAAGGCAAACCGCCGAAAGCAAAAGCCCTAAAAGCGCAGGTGTGTGCTGCTTATCCTTTTGCCACTGTTCAAGGAAAATCACGACAAACATCGCGGTCATCACAAAATCGAGCCCCTCGGTGTTAAAGGTAAACAGCGCACCGAAAAGGCCGCCGAGCGTTGCGCCGGTGACCCAGTAAATATGATTGAGAAGCGTCACGAAAAAATAAAACTAGCCGCGGTCAATACTTTGCGGAATGTCGGCGGTGCAGTTAATCGAAAAGCTTTCGTCGCACATGCCGAAAATCAAGTAAATGCGTTTTACCCCGCGCACATCTCGATAGCGCTCCAACATGGAAATCCCGTAAAACAAATGGCGCGCGTTAATCATCAGCGTTAAGAAAAACGCCCCCACCGGCTGAAAAGCGCCGAGCAATAAATTTGCAGCGACAAATTCCGCAGATCCCGCAAAAATCGTCAGGCTCATGAGCATCGGATACCAAAACGAAAAGCCTTGGGTGCGCATCAACACGCCGTAAGTAATCCCCAAAAACCAAAAGCCGGCGAAAATCGGCACGGTGTAGGGAAAGGCAGCGCGCAAAGCCGCAAGATATTTATTTTTTGCTTGCGCGTTTTTCAAAAAATCACCTCTGCAAAATACAAATTCAGTATATCAAAAAATTGCCGCCCGCACAAGCGGACAAGTACGCTGAAATTCCGTGAAAATTGTCAAAATTCCGTTGACTTTTATTTCCAAAAACGATATTCTGTTAGCAGGACTTATTTCGGGAGGTGGTCGCTTGAAACCGGATTTAAACCGCATTCAAATCGCGCCCGGCGTCGGCAAGCGCGCGGCGTTTGAACAGCGTGAAAGCGGGATTTTACACACGCCCCTGCAGGCGGAAACCGCGTTTTACGACTGCATTCGCCAAGGCGACGTGCAGCGGCTTCAGGAAAAAATGGAGCAATATTTAAACAGCGGCTTTGTCATCGGGCGGCTTTCGAATGACAGTCTGCGGCAAATGCAGTATTGGGCGGTCAGCAGCATTACGCTTGCCGCACGCGCTGCGATGGCCGGGGGTTTAGAGGAAATCAGCGCCTATAACCTAAGCGACCACTACATACAATGTGTGGACAACTTAAAATCCGGCGGCGAGATTTTGGAGTTTCTCACCGAAAAGGCGGTGGAATTGACCCTGCTCGTCTCGCAGGCGCACAAACGACTGCGCTATTCGCCGCACGTGCGCCACAGCATCGACTATATCGAGCGGCATTTATATGAAAAAATCTCCGTGCCCGCGGTTGCGGAAAGCTGTGCCCTTTCGCCGGACTACCTTTCCGCCGTGTTCAAAAAAGAAACCGGTCAAACGCTTTCGCGCTATGTACTTTCGCAAAAGCTGCGCGAAGCGCGGCGCCTTTTGGAAAACGGGCTTTCGAGCAGCAACGTTGCCTATATTCTTTCGTTTTGCTCGGAATCGTATTTCATTGCCTGTTTCAAAAAGGCTTACGGTATAACGCCGCGTGTTTTTGCGGCAAACCCTTTCCCCCTTCCCGAAGAAACCGCGGAAAATTAGCTTTTCTCACGGAATTTTGATAGAACTTATAAAGCTTTGCCGATACAATAGGCATAAACCACCGGCAAAGCACCTGTGTTTCTTTACAGTCCGCTTTTTGGGACTTGGAAACTGTTACAATAGAAACAAATCTTTTTTAGAGGTGCTTTTATGACGACATTTGAAATTTTGATTTTGGCTTTGGCAGGCGTGGCCGCTGTCGCCGCTATTATCGGTGCAATTTTGGCAGGGCGCAAAAAAACGGACGACTTAACGCCGCAAATTAAACAGCTGACCACCCGCGTGGCGGAACAACAGAAAAACACATCCGACGAATTTGCCCGCAACCGCATGGAACTTTCCAAACAGTTGGAGGTTATGCAAGGGAAGCTCGCCGAAATGACCAAGGCGAATTTTGAACAGCGCATCACGCTCAACGAAACGGTCGCAAAATCCTTAAACGATATCCGCGACCGCACCGTGCAGGAAAACGAACGGCTTGTCAAGGTTGTGGAAGCGGCGATCGGCAAAATGCAGGAAAGCAACGAAAAGAAACTCGACGAAATGCGCGCGACGGTCGACGAAAAGCTGACCTCCACGCTGACTACGCGCTTAAACAGCTCGTTTAAAACCGTTTCCGAACAGCTTGAAAACTTATATAAATCCTTGGGCGAAATGAAAGAGCTTTCCGCCGGCGTGACCGACAACGTCGGCGCGCTCAACCGCGTGCTTACCAATGTCAAAGCCCGCGGCACCTGGGCGGAAGTCCAGCTGGAGACCATTCTTGACCAGACCATTCCGAATATGTACGAAAAGAACATTGCGACCGGCGAAAAAGATTCGGAACGCGTGGAATTTGCCATTCGCATTCCGGCGAGCGACGACAAATCGCGCATTACCTATTTGCCGGTGGACTCGAAATTCCCGATGGAAGACTATGTGCGGCTGTGCACGGCGGCGGACCACGCCGACCCCGACGCGGTGAAAGCGGCGCGCAAAGCGCTCGAAGACCGGGTGTTGAGCGAAGCGAAGATGATTAAGAAATACATCAACGTCCCCAACACCACGCCGTTTGCAATTATGTACCTTGCGACCGAAGGGCTCTATGCGGAAATCGTTTCTTCCTCGTCGGGCATTTTGGAAAAAATCCAAAACGAGTGCAACGTCATGGTGGCGGGACCTTCAACGATTACCGCGCTGCTCAATTCCCTTTCGATGGGCTTTAAGACCGTTGCGATTAACGAAAAAGCCAACGAAGTGCGCGTGCTTTTGGGTGCGGCAAAGGCGCAGTATGAAAACTTCAGCGTGATTTTGGAAAAAGCGAAAAAGAAAATCGACGACGCCGGAAAGACGCTCGACGACGCACAAAAACGCAACACGATTATCCGCAAAAAGCTGCGCAATGTTGAAGACCTCGAGCAGCTGGAAGCCGCCTCCGTTTTGGGACTTTCCGACAACAACTTTACGGACGACGCGGAATAAATCTTTTTTCGGGATGCTGCAAATTTTACCCCCGAAGCACACAGAAAAACACTTGCAAAAAAACGGCTTTTGCTTTATCATATACTTGTATATTTTGGCGTCTTTTTGCTGAAATTTTGGTGAAAGGCACCATGCGCAAATGACATATATGGAGGAGAAACATGAAGCATCCCGAAATCGTTTCCAAACTGACTTTGGAACAAAAAGCCAGCCTTTGCTCCGGCAAAGACTATTGGCACACCGTCGACATTGAAGAAGCCGGCATCCCGTCCATTATGTTGACGGACGGCCCGCACGGTATCCGCAAACGTGTCGAGGAGAAAAGCAAAGAGGAAAAAATGTCTTTAAAAGGTGTTCCCGCGATTTGCTATCCCACTGCGTCGGCAACCGCCTGCTCTTGGGACCCGGACATGATTTATCAAATGGGCGAAGCGCTCGGCGAAGAGTGCTTAAAAGAACAGGTTTCCGTTTTGCTCGGCCCGGGCGTTAACATCAAACGCTCTCCGCTCTGCGGCAGAAACTTTGAATATTTCTCGGAAGACCCGTATCTGGCCGGCGAAATGGCCGCTTCGTTTATCAACGGCGTGCAAAGCAAGGGCATCGGCACTTCCATTAAGCACTTTGCCGCGAACAACCAGGAAACCCGCCGCATGACCGTCAACACGGTTGTGGACGAACGCACCTTGCGCGAAATCTACCTTCCGGCGTTTGAAAACGCGGTCAAAAAGGCACAGCCCTGGACGATTATGGCGGCATACAACCGCTTGAACGGCACCTACTGCGCAGAAAACAAATGGCTGCTTACCGACGTGCTTCGTAACGAATGGGGATTTGAAGGCATTGTTGTCACCGACTGGGGCGCGGAAAACGACCGCGTACAAGGTCTTCTCGCGGGGCAGGAGCTGGAAATGCCCTCCTCCAACGGCGTCGGCAACGCGCAAATCGTCGCGGCGGTTGAAAAAGGGCTTGTTTCCGAAGACTATCTCGACGAGCTGGTCGACCGCCTTGTGGACATGGCGCTCAAAGGCGAAAAGGTCCGCGGCGAATATACATATGACGCAGACGCACACCACGCCCTTGCGCGCAAAATCGCGGGGCAGTGCATGGTGCTTCTCAAAAACGACAACAACATTTTGCCGCTGAAGAAAGACGCGAAAATCACCGTCATCGGCGAAATGGCGAAAAAGCCGCGTTATCAGGGCGCGGGCTCTTCCTTAATCAACCCGATTAAACTCGACAGCGCCTATGACACGCTGAAAGAAATGGGCGTGCAGTTCGACTATGCGCAAGGCTATTCCACCGAAAAGAAAAACAAAACTTCCGACGACACCTTTGTGGCGGAAGCGGTGCAGAAGGCCACCGGCGCCGAAGTCGTCCTGCTCTTCATCGGGCTTACCGATGACTATGAAACCGAAGGCAACGACCGCAAACACCTGCGTTTGCCGCCGCTTCATAACCGTTTGGTTGACGAAATTTTGAAAGTCAACAAAAATGTCGTGGTCGTCCTTTCCGGCGGCTCGGCTGTGGAACTGCCGTGGGCAGACAATGTTCCGGCAATTCTCAACGCGTATCTGACAGGCCAAACCGCCGGCAGTGCGGTTTGCGATATCCTGTTCGGGGACGTAAACCCCAGCGGCAAGCTTTCCGAAACTTATCCGCTGGCTTTGGAGGACAACTCCAGCGCCAACTATTTCCCCGGCACACAGGTTTCCGTGCAATACCGCGAAAGCGTTTATGTCGGCTACCGCTATTACGATACAGTCAACAAAGCGGTCCGCTTCCCGTTCGGTCACGGGCTTTCCTACACGACGTTCCAATACAGCGACCTTGCTTTGAGCGCGGACAGCATCAAAGACACCGACACGCTGACCGTTTCTTTCACAATCACCAACACCGGTGACCGTGACGGCGCAGAAGTGGCGCAGGTTTACGTCAGCGACTGCGAAAGCACGATTTTCCGTCCGGCGAAAGAGCTTCGCGGCTTTAAGAAAGTATTTTTGAAAGCCGGCGAATCGAAACGCGTCGAAATTGAACTCGGCAAACGCGCGTTCGCCTATTACAACGTCAACATTCACGACTGGCACGTAGAAAGCGGCGATTTCCGCATTTTGGTCGGCGCTTCCAGCCGCGACATCCGTTTGGACCAGAGCGTGCAGGTCACCTCAACCGTTGCAGCGGAAATTCCGGATTACCGCGAGAGCGCACCGGAATATTACACCGGCGAAGTGTCGAACGTTTCCGACAGCTCCTTTGTTGCGGTGCTCGGTCACGAGCTTCCGCCGACAGAGCGTGACAAGAGCCAGCCTCTGACCGTCGCCAACACGATTGAAGACGCCGCCGACGGCAAATGGGGCGGAAGATTCTGCCGCATGTTTAAAAAGATGCTCGGTGAAGACACGATGGCGGGCGGTATTGCTTTGCAGACGCCGATTAAGAACTTCATTTCAATGAGCTTCGGCCTGTTCAGCCCCCAAATGGCGGAAGGCTTGCTGATTATCCTCAACGAAGACAAGTTCGGCAAGGGCATGCGCAAAATCCTCAAAGGCGTTCCGAACACCCTTCGCAACCTTGACAAACTGAAATCCATCTAACTTATAACAAAAAACCCCGCAGTATGAAAACATACTGCGGGGGTTCTTTGTTGCCTATTAAACAGTTTTGAAATCTTCCGGTTGTAAAACGCCTTTTTCGGTGATGAACGCCGTCACAAGCTCGTGGGGCGTAATGTCGAATGCGGGGTTGAGCGTTTTAGCGGCGGCGGGCACCATCGGTTTTTGATACCACAGCGAACGGATTTCTTCGCCGTTCCTCATTTCAATCGGAATGTCTTTGCCGGTTTCGGTGTTTAAATCAATCGTCGAAAACGGCGCGCAGACGTAAAACGGAATGTGGTAATATTTCGCCAAAATCGCCACGCCGGACGTGCCGATTTTGTTGGCGGTGTCGCCGTTTGCGGCAACGCGGTCGCAGCCGACCAACACCGCGTCCACAAGTCCATTGCCCATGACGTAAGACGCCATGTTATCACAGAGAACGGTGGTTTCAATCCCCGCTTCGCAAAGCTCATAGGCGGTTAGCCGCGCGCCCTGTAAAAGCGGACGGGTTTCGTCGGCATAAACCGAAAGACTGTGCCCCTGTTCTTTCGCGACATAAACCGGCGCGAGTGCCGTGCCGTATTTGACGGTCGCCAAGCGCCCGGCGTTGCAATGGGTCAACACGCGCTTGCAGGTTTTCAAAAGCGGCGCGCCGTTTTCGCCGATTGCACGGCAGACGGCAACGTCCGCGTCGTGGAGCGCCTGCGCTTTTTGATAAAGCAATTCCTTTAAAACAGGCACCGGCACGTCAGGGTTTTCTTGTAAAACGTCGCGCATTTGCCCGACCGCCCAAGCGAGATTGACCGCTGTGGGGCGGGCACGCTTTATGGCATCTGCATTTTTTAAAAATTCGGCCTTGAATTTTTCGGCGCTTGTTTCGCGGCTTTCCCCCGCGAGCACCGAAAGCCCCAAAGCCGCCGCAACACCGATTGCCGGTGCCCCGCGCACTTGCAGAGTTTGAATCGCGACAACCATTTCGTCAAGCGTTTGCAATTCTAAAACGACTTTTTCGTTCGGGAAGCGCGTTTGGTCGACAATCAAAAGCCGGTTACTTGCGCGGTCAAGCCGAACGGTCTCCCCTTGCATTTTATCCATTTGGTTTGTTTCTCCGTTATGAAAGCTTTTCAACAATTTTCTGAATGAGCGCCTGCATTTCGGCGCCTTTTTTTCGGCCCGCTTCGAGGACTTCTTCCTCCGTAAGTTTCTGTTTTAAAATGCCCGCTGCCATGTTGGAAATCAGCGAAAACGCCAAAACCTGCATGCCGCAGTGGTTCGCGGAGATGACCTCGGGCACGGTGGACATCCCGACCGCGTCCGCACCGAGCGTCCGAAATGCACGGATTTCCGCCGGGGTTTCATAGCTAGGTCCCGAACAGGCAAGATAAACACCCTCTTGAAGCGCTGTGCCGGTTTCTTCAGCGCACGCCTTTGCAAGCTCGCGAAGTTTCGGCGCATAGGCAAAGCTCATATCAGGGAAGCGACAACCAAACGTGTCGTCATTGGGGCCGACCAAGGGATTGACGCCCATAAAATTGATGTGGTCGGAAATCAGCATAATATCACCGACCGAAAAAGACGGGTTGATGCCGCCCGCGGCGTTGGTCAAGATCAGCGTTTCTACGCCCAACAGGCGCATGACGCGCACCGGCAGAAGAATGTCGGAAAGCGCGTGCCCCTCGTAATAATGCAGTCTCCCCTGCATGCACACAACCGACTTTCCGCCGAGTGTGCCGAAAATGAACTGCCCGATGTGCCCCGGCGCGGTGGAAACCGGAAAATCCGGCAAATCGCGGTAAGGCACAAAAATCGGGTTTTCGACTTTTTCGCCGAGTTCGCCGAGACCCGAGCCCAACACAATCCCGATTTTCGGCGTCGCGGAAACACGCTGACGAATGAAATCGGCATATTCCTTTGGTGTTTTACGCATGGCTTGTCACCTCGTCAATAATCCGGCGGCTTCGTTTTTCGACTTCATAGCGCACCTTTTCAATATCAATCGTTTTAAATTCACCGTCTTTGTAAAGCACGTTACCGTCGACCATGGTCAGCGCGACGTCGCGCCCGTCGGCGGCGTAAACCAAGTTATTGACCGTGTCGGTGTGTGGGCACATGTGCACGCTGTCGGTGCGCACCACAATCAAATCTGCCCGGCTGCCCGCTTCTATGCTGCCGCAGTCCGCTCTCCCCTGCGCCAGATAGCCGTTGACCGTTGCCATTTTCAACACGTCGCGGTCGCTGACGGCGTCGGCGCGGTAAGTTGTGCCTTTCGGCAGCAGGGCGCACAAATACATTTCGCGGAACATATCGAGTTTGTTGTTGGAGGCGACGGAATCCGTGCCAATCGCGACCCGAACGCCGCGTTCCAAAAGCTTTGCCACGTTGCAAACGCCCGAACCGAGTTTCAAGTTGCTCGCCGGGCAGGTGGCAACCGTTGCGCCCGCGTTTTTGAGAATTTCCATATCATCGTCTGAAAGCCAAACGCAGTGCGCGGCAGTCACCGGCACTTGGAACAGCCCGCACGCTTCAAAAAGCGCGGTCGGGGTAAGCCCGCCGTGGCGCTGTTTACATTCTTCGGTTTCCTTTTTGGTTTCGGAAAGGTGAATGTGCGCGCGAAGCCCGTGGGCTTTGACAATTTCAGAGAACTGCTCAATAATCGTGCGGCGGTTGGTGTATTCTGCGTGAAGGCTCATGTCGATTTTCAGCCGCCCGTCAAACGCGCCGTGAAAATCACGGATAATGGCTTCGCTTTCTTTGAAGCTCTCGATTGTATGAATGTCGCAGTCTTGGAAACTTGTAATCGCGCGGCTAAAATTGCATTTGATTCCGCTTTCGCCGACGGCTTTCGCGACGCTTTCCGAGAAGAAATACATGTCTGTAAACGAGGTCGTTCCGCTTTCAAGCATTTCGGCGATTGCAAGCAGGGTGCTGTAATAGGGGTCCTCGCCGGAAATGCGGTCTTCAAACGGGAACACCCGGTCGTTGAGCCACCGGTCAAGCGGCAGGTTTTCCGCATATCCGCGCAAAAGTGTCATCGGCGCGTGGGAGTGGCTGTTAACAAGCCCGCTCATCAAAATTTTGCCGCGCCCGTCATAAGTTTCGCCGAAGTCCTCTTTCGGTTTTTCTTCGCCGACATAGGCAATTTTGCCTTCCTTTACGCCGACAAAATAATTTTCCCGCAGACAAAAGTCTTTATCTAAAATTCCGATATCGGAAAACAGCATTTTGTTTCCTCCGTTTCGCTTTAAAAAGCACAATGGCGACAAAAAGCCGCCATTGAAAAGGTTATGCGTTTTTAATTTCGATGGTTTCAATCACGACGTCTTCCACCGGCTTGTTTTGGAAGAAGTCCACTTTGACGCCGGCAATGTCGTCAACGACGTCCATACCGTCATACACCTGACCGAACACCGTGTGCTTGTAATCCAGCCACGGCGTGCCGCCCAAGGCTTCATATTCGCGCACACATTCCGTGGGGAACAACTCTTCGGGCGCGGTTTCGAGCTGGTCGAGCATATCGTCGGAAACCTGTTTCGCCTGGACAATGAAAAACTGGCTGCCGTTTGTGTTGGGACCTGCGTTCGCCATGGAAAGCGCGCCGCGCAGGTTATGAAGTTCCGGCGTAAATTCATCTTCAAAGCTTTTGCCCCAAATGCTTTCGCCGCCCATGCCGCTGCCGGTCGGGTCACCGCCCTGAATCATAAAGTCGTTAATCACGCGGTGAAAAATCAGCCCGTTATAATAGCCGTTTTTTGCGTGGGTTTTGAAATTCTCGACCGCCTTGGGTGCGTGTTCGGGGAACAGGCGGACAAAAATATCACCTTTCGAAGTTTTGATGACCGCGACTTCTTCGCCGGAAGCCGGGGCTTGTGTTTGCTTGCTCATACTTTATTCTCCTTCTTGATAGGAAGTGATAATCCGATTTTTACCGGATTCTTTGGCTTCATACATCGCGCGGTCGGCTTTTTCAATATATTCGTCGGCCGTGCTTTCTGTCGTCGGAATTTCGGAATAAATCCCGATAGAAACGGTCAGGATTTTGTCGTAACCGTCCACTTGTAAATTGGAAATGTCTTTAACCAGCCGGTTCGTTACGAGGAACGCTTCCGACCGGCTTTTGCCCTCAAACACCAAGACAAATTCGTCGCCGCCGAAGCGATAAGCGTGAATATTTTCTTCTTCGGCACCCTGCAACGCCTTTCCGATGGCGCGCAAACATTCGTCGCCGACTGAATGGCCGTAGCCGTCGTTAATGGTTTTGAAATTGTCAATATCTGCAATCGCGAGTGTTACAAACTGTTTGCTCTCCGCCGCGCGCGCAAAGGCGGCTTTGATTTGGATTCGAAAGCTGCGCCGGTTGCCGACACCGGTTAAGTTGTCGGTTGTACTCATTTGCCGCAGCAAATGGTTTTGCGCTTCAATTTTTTCGCGGTTTTCCTGTAACTGGGCGTTCAAGCTTCGAAGCTGTTTGCCTTTTTCCAACAGACTGCGTTCTTTCAAAAACGCCATATATTTGGAGCGATAGCGCGCAATCCCGGTAAACACCGAAAGCACGGCAATCACCAAAATGCGGAAAATCACCAGCGGCTCTAAAAATGCGTTCAGCCGCAAAACGACAACTGCCGTAAAGAACGCTGTCAGCGCAATCACCGTGTTCCAAAGCAGCACAGACGGCCGGTAATAAAGCGTGTAGCAGGAAATAAACAACGCGACAATCATAGAAAAACCGATAATGCCGCTTTCCAAATCCAACACGGCGAACACAACGCCGCGCAGCATGTAAATGAGCATATAAACGTCGCACGCAAACTGAATAAACCGCCAATGCTTTTCTGGGTTTCTGTATAACGCGGCGCCGCCGATAAGGCAAATAATATTCAGCCCGAACACGACCCAGTAAAGGGCGATAAAAATTTTGGAGGCAAGCGGAATGGGCACCGTGACTTTGGAAACCGCATAGGCGGAAAAGCCGCAGCGAAACGCTTCGACCGCAAGGGAAACCCAAAGCCAAAAGCGCAGCGCTTTTCGGCGGTTTTGCACGGCGATTTCCCGCCGGAAATCGTCTTTCAGCATCGCCTCAACCGGCTTTGCGTCTGCAACAAGCTGCCGTTCTTCTTTGGAATCCACAAACAAAAATAATTTTTCCAAAGGCCGCATGGTTTCACCCGCCTTCCCTAAACAAAAATATTATAGCAAAAAATGCCGCTTTCGTAAACACTTACGCCAAAATCAGCGCAGATATTGCGCGAGTTCCTGCGTCTGCTGTGCTGTGGCGGCGGGCTTGTCGCCGAACGGGAATTTTATCCCCATAGATTCATATTTTTCCGCACACAGCTTTAGAAACGGCAAAAGCTCGATTTTCTCAATACAGGTGTAACGGTCGGTAATGCTTTTCAACGCCAGCATGTCCGCTTTGGTGTCGTTGACCCCGGGGGTGACGACTTGGCGGATAATCACCCGCATTTTGCGCGCTTCGAGCGCGTCCAAAAACCGCAAAACGGTCGAAAGCGGCACGCCGATATATTTTCGGTAAAGCTCGTCCGTCGCGTATTTAATATCTAACAGCACAATATCGGTAACGTCGAGTAACGCTTCCACTTTATCGTCTAATCGGACGCCCGCGGTATCGAGCGCCGTGGAAATCCCGTCTTTTTTGCAAAGCGTGAACAGCTCGGTGACAAATTCCGGCTGTAAAAGCGGCTCGCCGCCCGAAACCGTAATGCCGCCGTCGCGCCCGAAATAGCTTTTATAGCGGCAAATGCGCGCAAACACGTCTTGCGCGTCCACAAGCGTGCCGGCGTTTTTATCCCAGGTGTCGGGGTTGTGGCAATACGGGCAGCGCAGCGCACAGCCCTGCACAAACACCACGCTGCGCACACCGGGGCCGTCAACGGTTCCGAGACTTTGAAAAGAATGCAATCTGCCCTGCATAGTTTCACCACCAAAAAAAGATAAATATAGTATACAAAACTTTTAGGCCGGTTGCAAGTATACAAACAGCAAACGCGCCGGAGGGACACTCCGGCGCTTGAAAGCAGGAAATGGGATATTCGTCAGTCGCCGCAGGCACAGAACGGCGCGGTGCTGCCGCAGCAGCCGAGCTTATCTTCCTTGGGCGGGAAGAATTCGTCGACCGGGAAACAAATCTTGCGGAACGCTTCGCACGGGTCGTCGGCGTCACAGCTGCACTCTTTTTGCGGAATGCAGAAATCGTAAGCGGGAATGAGCATTTGCACGTCACGTTCGAGCTGTACGATTGTGAAAATACCGATGGTGACCGCAACCACTTTTTCCTCGTGGTGACCGGCGGCGATGTCCTCGGGGAATTCTTCTTTGAACGCGCGGCGCACACAGCGCGGAATCGGCATACAGCTGTCATGCAGGCTGTTGCAGCAGTCGCACGGGCGGCAGATTTTCGCGTCGAGGCAAATCGGGTCTGCAACCTGGATTTTGGCACGCGGGTTCGTGTTGGTCGGAATGAGTTGGTTGTCGTCGCTGTCGGCGCGGTATTCCGAAGAATAAACGCGCACGTTGCCCTCGCTGCCGTACAAAATGCATTTTTTCGAGAAAGTCGAGAAGCCGCAAATGGTCGTCGGCGGCACAGACGCCACGGAATACACTTCCACGGTCACCTTAAAGAAAAAGGTGATGTCCACGCTGTAACAGCCGCGGTTGAAGGGCACCTTTTCCACATCCATAAACACGTTAAGTATCTCGGTCCCTCTGCAACGCACGTTGGTGGCGTGTTCGACGATTTCCTGGCACTGCGGCGGGAAATAGACGCGCAGGTCCGCAAGGCAATCCTTGTCGGCGCAGGAATCGTAGACGCGATTGGTGTCAATGCAGACAGCCTCACGGATTTTGGGAAGCCCTTTGTCGTTTTGACAACAGGCTTTGTTCTCTGACATACAGATTCCTCCTGAATGGTAGAATAAAGTTTGAAACTTCACTACCATAGTATGAATCCCGTAAAAAATTGTTACGGAATATTCGCTTTATTTCTATCGGTTTCCATTGTATAATAGTAAAAAAGGAGGTGTGTGGATGTCTTTGGTCATGCGGGAGCTTTCCCTGTTTTTAAAAGATGTAAAACGGAAAATCAATTTGTCGGCGGAAGCAAATGCGAACCGGACTGACCCCGTGTATGTGCGCGTGGACGAAAAGCGCATCAACGAGAATTACAAAAGAATCATCCCCGCTTCCCTTTCGATGGTATTCGTCGAAATCTGCGGCACGCTTTACAACCTGACCAACCGAATTGATTCGGTTTTTCTCTATCTTTATATCGGCTGTTTCGCCGTTTTGCTGGTGACAACGATTGTAACGCTGTGCCTGATTGAAAAAACCCTGCGCGCGGGAACGGTGAATTTGCGCGTGGAAAAACGCGTGACCGGCTTTTTCTGGATTGTTTGCACGGTAAGTTTGATTTCTTGCAGCTTTTTTGAAGCAGTCGACACGGGCACGTTGTTTCAATATTTGATTTATTTAATTTCGTTTACCCTTTGGCCGACGTTTAAGCCCAACTTCGCCGTGCCGTATTATCTTGTGGCGTTCACAGCGCAGCTCGGCTACATGGTTTACGCTTACACGCCGTTTATTTCCATTATATTCATGTTCGGCATGACCGTGTTTTGCGTCGTCGGCAACTATATCAAATTCGCCGCCTATATGGACAAGAATCTTGCCATTGAAAAGCTGGAACTGTTGGCGGAACAGGACACGCTGACGCGCTTGCTCAATCGCCGCGGCATGCGCAAACGCAGCGGACTTTTAATGGATTACAGCGCGCGGGTACATTCGCCGGTGACGGTCGCCATGGTCGACGTGGACTTTTTCAAAAGCTACAACGACACTTACGGCCACAAGGCGGGGGACCGGTGTTTACAGTTGGTTGCCGGCTGTATTCGGCAAAACTTCCGCCGGCGGACGGACCTTTCCTGCCGCTACGGCGGGGAAGAATTTCTCATTGTATTTGTCAGTCAGGCGCAAAAAGAGGCCGCCGACAGCCTTCTGCATTTGCAAAAGGACATTGAAAGAATGGGGCTGCACGCCGGGGACACAAGCCTTTCCCCGTATGTCACAGTTTCAATCGGGGCGGTTTGCACAACCGTCAATTTAGACGATGACATTGGGACCTATATTCAAAAAGCGGACGAAAACCTTTATCACGCGAAACAGGAAGGCCGCAACCGTATTTGCTTAAACGGGGAATTTTACCGGCGCACGCCGGAAGGCTAAACAATCCACAACAACATAAAAAGTCGTGCATTTAAAATGCACGGCTTTTCTTTATAGTTCTTTCGGTTATGCTTTTTTCTTGGCTTCTTTGGTCGCCTTAACCACTTTCATGCGGGTGAAATCCTCACGTTCTTTTTCGTCGAGCGCTTCGGTGATGAACTTAATGGTCTCGGTGAACTGCGGAATCATGATGTTGTTGAGCGCGTTTGCGCGTTTCTGCGTTTTCTTGACCGCGTCCGCCAAGCGGAAAATCGACGCCTGGGTTTCGGCAAGCTCCACGGTCAGGCGTTTTGCCTCGTTGAAATGGATATAGGCCTCGTCCAAATAGGAGTTGGTTTTCTGCATCCCGTAATACGGCTGCAATTCGGTCTCATCCAAAGAGGCGCAGGGAATTTCAACGCCCATCACGCTTTTATAATCCAACTTCAGGCTCTTTTCCACGGGTGTGGAACGGGCAAAGTTGCCGCACACGCCGAGCGTGATGTTGGCAAGTTTCAGCGCACGGTAGGCTTTTTGATAGGCCGCGCCGATGTTTTCTTCGACCGTGCGCGCCTTGTCCACAAGCTGCATCATTTCCCGCACGAGAATATTCCGTTTGCGGTCCATCAACTCATAGCCGAGTTTTGCAAGGTCCAAAGATTTTTGCGTCGCCATTAAATTGGCTTTTGTCGGAAACACCTGTGCCAAATCCACACACCTCCTTAAAACAGTCTGTCAGAATTACGCCTTGGGTTTATAGTGCTCGTTCAACGTCTCGTCATCCACACGGTCGAGCATGTTGCGCGGCAGCATGGAAAGCAATTCCCAGCCGAGGTCGAGCGTTTCGGTAATCGAACGGTTTTCGGTAAAGCTTTGCGTTAAGAAGCGCGCTTCAAATTCACGGCCGAATTTCATCAACAGCTTATCCTCTGCCGACAATTCGTCTTCACCGATAACAGAAGCCAGCGCTTTGGCGTCCTGTACTTTGGCGTAAGTAGCGAGCAGCTGGTTCGACAGCGCCGAGTGGTCGGCACGCGTGAAGCCCTCGCCGATACCGTCTTTCATCAAACGGGAAAGCGACGGCAGAACGCTTACCGGCGGGTAAACGCCTTTGTAGTCGAGTTCACGATCCAAAACGATCTGACCTTCGGTAATGTAACCGGTCAAGTCGGGAATCGGGTGGGTAATATCGTCGTTGGGCATGGTCAAAATCGGGATTTGCGTTACCGAGCCTTCCACGCCCCGAATCATGCCGGCGCGCTCATACAAAGAGGCGAGGTCGGAATACAGATAGCCCGGGAAGCCTTTACGGCCGGGAATTTCACCTTTGGAGCTCGAGAACTCACGAAGCGCCTCGGCGTAAGAGGTCATATCGGTCAAAATAACCAAGATATGTTTGTGTAAGGTAAATGCCAAATATTCCGCGATGGTCAGCGCCACACGGGGCGTCATGATACGTTCGACAATCGGGTCGTTCGCGAGGTTCAAAAGCATGACCACGCGGTTCATGACGTTGGCTTCTTCAAACGAGCTGCGGAAATAATGGGCAACGTCGTTTTTAACGCCCATGGCGGCGAACACAATCGCGAAATCGTCGCCGTCGGCAATTGTGGACTGGCGGACAATCTGAACCGCCAATTCGTTGTGCTTCATACCGGAACCGGAGAAAATCGGCAGCTTCTGGCCGCGAATCAGCGTGGCGAGCGCGTCGATCGAAGAAATACCGGTCTGAATGAAGTTTCTCGGATATTCACGGGAAACCGGGTTAATCGGCGAACCGTTAACGTCGCGTTTTTCCACGGGGTAAACGGGACCCAACCCGTCAATCGGGCGGCCGAGGCCGTCAAACACTCTGCCGAGGATTTCGGGTGAGAGCGCCACTTCCATGGGCTTGCCGGTGAACACGGTGGCGGTGTTTTCCATAGACACGCCGCGCGTGCCTTCGAACACCTGCACGGTGACTTCTTCGCCGTCGATTTTCACCACACGACCGGTGCGCACGGTGCCATCTTGCAAATGCAGTTCGACGATTTCCTCGTTGGCGGCTTCTTTTACGCCGTTCAAGGTGACAAGGGAGCCGTTGATACCGTCTAATTTCAAATGTCTAACAATCATGCGGCTTGACCCCCTTATCGTAAAATACTGTCGAGCGCGGTGTCGATTTCCTGAATGTCGGCATCGAGCATTTCCAGTTTGTCGTTCGGAACATCATATTTCATCTTGACCAGCTTGTCAAACAGGCCGGTTGCAAGCAGTTTGGAAATCGGAATCTGTCTTGCGATGACTTCTTTCGCGCGGTGATACAAATGCAAAATGACGTGCATCATTTTAAACTGCTTTTCCAACGGCACATAAGTGTCGTCCGCATGGAACGCGTTTTGCTGTAAGAAGCCGACGCGGATCACGCGCGCGATTTCAATAATCAGCTTTTGGTCGTCGGGCAAAACATCGGCGCCGATAAGCTTTACGATTTCCATAAGCGAGCTTTCTTCCATCAGCAGCGCGCAAAGCTCTTCGCGGTATTTGATGAAGTCCGGCGAAATGTTGTCGCGGTACCAGTCGGAAAGGTCGCCGATATATTCGCTGTAAGACAGCGTCCAGTTAATCGCGGGGTAGTGCCGCGCGTAGGCAAGCGATTTGTCAAGCGCCCAGAAACAGCGGGTGAAACGCTTGGTGTTTTGGGTAACCGGCTCGGAAAAGTCGGAGCCCTGCGGAGAAACAGCGCCGATTAGCGTAATGGAGCCTTCGGTGCCGTTTAAGTTTTGGACGTAGCCGCTGCGCTCATAGAATTCGGAAAGGCGCGACGGCAGATAAGCCGGGAAGCCTTCGTCGGCGGGCATTTCTTCCAAACGGCCGGAAATTTCACGAAGCGCTTCCGCCCAACGGGAGGTGGAGTCCGCCATCAGCGCGGTGTGATAGCCCATGTCTCGGTAATATTCCGCCAAAGTAATACCTGTATAAATCGAAGCTTCACGCGCCGCAACCGGCATGTTCGAGGTGTTGGCGATAAGCACGGTACGGTCCAAAAGAGGTTTGCCGGTTCTCGGGTCAACCAGTTCCGAGAATTCGGTCAAAACCTGGGTCATTTCGTTGCCGCGTTCGCCGCAGCCGACGTAAATGATGATGTCGGCGTCGCACCATTTTGCAAGCTGGTGCTGGGTCATGGTTTTGCCGGTACCGAAACCGCCGGGAATCGCGGCGGCGCCGCCCTTTGCCACGGGGAACACGGTGTCGATGATACGCTGGCCGGTAATCAGCGGCTTGTTTGCGGGCAGACGGCCCGCAATCGGGCGCGGGTTACGAATCGGCCATTTTTGCATGAGCGTTAAATCGACCGTTTTTCCGTCGTCTGTCTTTAATTTTGCGACAGTGTCGTTTACGGTGTATTCGCCGTCGGGCATGACTTCGGTAATCTCGCCGGAAAGCAGCGGGCTTAACATGACTTTATGGGTAATGACCGGGGTTTCCGGGCAGGTGGCGTAAACATCGCCGCCGGAAATACGGTCGCCGGGTTTCACAGTTACCGTGACGGCGTATTTCTTTTCCGTGTCGAGCGGAGAGAACTGCGCGCCGCGGCCGATGAACGGACCGAATTTCTTTTCAATGGCGGGAAGCGGACGCTCGATACCGTCAAAAATATTGCCGAGTAGGCCCGGTCCTAACGTAACGCTTAACGGCGAGCCGGTGGAATAGACGGGCTCGCCCGGGTGAAGCCCTGCGGTTTCCTCGTAAACCTGAATGGTCGTTTCGTCTTTTTGCAGGCGGATCACTTCACCTATAAGCCGGCTGTTGCCGACATACACCGTTTCCATCATGCTCAAATCCGTTTCGCCCTTGACGGTAACAACGGGGCCGTTAATGCCGAATATTTTATTTTCTGACATAATTTCACCCCTCTATGGATAATCCGGATTCGGTCAGGAACTGCGCTTTGCGCGCTTCCAGACGTGCGTCGAGCGTATCGTCAAACAGCTGTTCGGCACGCGCGCCCTCGGCACGAATGCCGCCCAAGCGGATTTCGTCGGAATACGCCACAGCTGGCGCAACGGAAAATTCCTTTTTAATATCTTCTTCAAACGCTTTGTCCGCCGGACGCAGGTATAAAGTCACCGCGTCGCCGGAAAGCACACTTGCAAGCTTTTTCGCCGAAGCCAAAAGCAAGTCGCGGTAAGCGGGCGTTTGCACAAAAGCACGCAGCTTTTCGTCGACCGCGGCAAAAACCCGGTCGAAAATTTCCGAACGCTGCTGTGTTAATTGCCCGCGCGAAGTTTCCGTCAGCTTGGAAATCTCGCGGTTGAACTCGGCGTTGATACGCGCCGTTTCATATTCGGTATAAGCGTCATAGCGCGCTTTTGCCGATTCCTGCATGGCGTCAATACGCTGCTTTCGGAGTTCTTCGGTCTCGCGGTCGATTTTATCACATTGTTCTTTGGCAAGCGCTTGAATCGCTTCCACAAAAACAGCGGTTTTGCTGCTTTCAATTTCCAAAAGAGATCACCTCTCGGTCAATAGGACGCTTTACAGCTTTACGCCGATTGCTTCCTGAATGTATTCGGTAATGGAGCTGCCGCTTCCGGTGTCGTTTTCACTGTCCGGAATTTCCGCAAGCAGCGGACGGTTGCGGCACTTTAAATCTGCAATCAACTCGGGGCAAAGCCGGCGCACGCCCGCGGTAATCAGCAAAATGCCGATGTCGCCGGCAGAGAGCGCTTTTTCCACTTCGCGTTCGGCTTCTTCGGCGGAGCGGATGCAAATGCCCTCGACCCCCGCCAGCCGCATGCCGACGACGGGGTCGGTTTTATCACTAATCAGAAAAAGACGCATGGCTTTTCCCTGCCTTTTAAACCTTGTTCAGAATCAAGATGGAGATAACAACGCCGTACAGCGCGATAGATTCACCCAAGGCAACGAAGATGATGGATTTACCGAAAGATTTCGGATTTTCTGCGGTTGCCGCGATCGCTGCGGGCGCACCGGCTGCAACGGCGATACCGCCGCCGATACCGGCAAGACCGGTTACAAGACCGGCTGCAAGAAGGCCCATGCCCGTGGAGCTGCCGGAAGAAGTTTCGGTTTCTGCGGTAGCTTCGGTCTGCTGTGCGGCAGTTGCGTCTGCCGCGGTGCTGTCGTCAGCGGCGAACACGTTGACGCAAAGCACGGAAATAAGCACGGTCAGAACCGCAAAGGTCATCAGGTTTGTAACAAGTGCTTTTTTAACGGGTCTGCCCTGGGCTCTTTTCTTGACAATCAAAAAAGCGGAGAACAGAAGTGCTGCGGGGGCGAGAATCATAAGCAGATAAAATACGGTTGACATTTTGAATTCCTCCAGAATCAGTTATTGTTGATTTTTTTAAGAGTAACGGGAACGAAAGGTCGTCCGCCGCCCTCGTAGAACCGGCTGAACATTTCATAATATTCCAGACGCAGCGCCTGAATCCCGGTCAAAAGACCTTCGAGCGCAATGACCAGAACATTGCCCAGTATAATGACAAACAGGTTTTCGCTTTCACCGGCAAGGGAGAAGACCACCATCATCATGCCGGCGTGTACAAGCACGAACGCGCCGACACGCAAAAACGAAACTGTGTTGGAGAGGTAGGAAAGCACATATTCGAGCAACTCAAATATGTTCTGGAGCAGGAAGTCCATAATGCTGTCGGGTTTCCAGTCCGGGTGCTTGTCGATGATGCCTATCGGGATTTCCTTGAGCATCAAAAGCACCGCGCACACCGCAAGAAGAATACCGCTTACGGAATTGGGAAGCGGCGCGGGACCGTTCATAAAGCCCGAAGCAAGGTTGGCGCCTGCAAGATACATACAAAGCCCGACCACGCCGTTTTGGCTGAAAATCGCTTCGCCGAAATGTTTTCGGCGGATACAGGCATATATATTGAGAAGCATCGCCACGACCATCAGTCCGACGCCGATGGCGATTGCAACCAGCAACACGGTGTTGATGCTGTCCATAACCGAAAGCGGTTTGCCGCTCCAGCCGAGCGCGTGGTAAACCGGGTCGAGCATATCTTCATACCCGAACACGCTGCCGAACACGAAGCCGAAGCACATTGAAGCGATGCCGCAGGGAACTAAGATTTTGCCGAGTTCCATTTTCTTAAGCTTCCACATTAAGAAACCGGCAATCGCGAGCACAAAGCCCTGACCGAGGTCGCCGAACATCATGCCGAACAAAATCGTATAGGTAATGGCGACAAACGGCGTAATGTCAATATCGGAATATGCCGGCGTGCCGTACATTTCCACATAGTAATGATACGGGTCAACAAGCGGCCGCAACAATTTCGAGCGCGTGTGCATTTTCACCGGAACGGTAACTCGACCGTCCTGCGGCGGTTCGGCGGCTTCGAGCTTCACGCCCGGAATCGAACGAATCAGCGCTTCCGCCTCTTTTTGTTTTGACTTCGGCACATAGCCGACGAGCATAAAGTTCTTTTCGTTATGCAAAGCGTAGGAACGCATTTCAAACACAGAGTTCAAATACATCAGCTTTGTATAAATCAAATTGCAGTGTTCTTTTTCCTGCGCCCAGAATGCCTGGAGTTTCTGCTCGTTTTCTTCGAGCTGACCGGCGATAATATCAATGCTCTTATGTACCTGCTCAAGCACCTCGTCGACCGTGCCGGCAGCCCCCGGCAGGGTGAACGGCTCAAACAAGAGAAAAGCGAAAATACCGTCGATTTCGTCCAATTTATTGACCGGCGCGAAATAGGCGCCCCAATAATCGGTTTTATCTTCGGAGCACGGGTAAAACAGCACATATGGGTTGTTTTTAGAAACCGCGTTGAGCTTTTTCATGCTCTCTTTGGGCAGGTGACCGAAACGCACTTTGACAAATTCGCAATCGGCAACACTGTCCAAATCCAAATTCAGGCCTTTGAAGTGCTCATATTTGCGAATGCCCTCTTCGCAGACGGTTTTCTGCTCCAAAAGCGCGGTGCGTTCTTCGTAAAGGTCGGCCGCGGCTTTTTCCACGGTTTTGATATAAGCGTCGTCATCGGGATTTACCGCGTCGCTGCCCGAAATCTCCGCCGCCTGTAAGGTGAAACCGGAGGTGTTCGCAAAATCAGTCAGTTCCGCAAGCTTTGCCGTATAAGGGTTTTCCTCGCCGAACGGCACAAAGCCCATGGGAGAAGAAATGTATTTCCCCGCGGGGTCGGGCTGGAAGCAGGCACTTTCGCAAAGCTTTGCGCTTAACGCGTCAAACTGTTTAATGTCGCCGATGATGCGCATCAGCTTCATTTGCTCAATCGCCATTTTTTCGCCTCCCTGTCATTTTTACGGCTTTCCGAGCCGAAATCCGTTTGTCGCCGCGTTCCACGGTGACGTCCGGTAATGTTAAAATCATGGTTTCCAATTCGTCTTCTTTTTCCTGCGGCACAAAACCGACCAGCATAAAGCTTCGGTCGCTGTGCCAGGCGTGCGCCCGAAGCCGGAACGCATCGCGCAGGAAAAGCAGTTTTGTGTAAACGACGTTTGTACGCGCCTGTTCTTTCGAGCAATAGTCCGTTCGCTCTTTTTCGAGCGCCGCGAGCTGTTCGTCCAAAATCGACATACTCTTGTACACCTGCTCGATGACCTGCGCCACCGTACCGGCGGCGCCCGGCACCGAAACCGGGTCAAACATCAAAAACGCAAACTTGCCGTCGATTTCATTGACGCGGTCCGCCGGCGCCAAATACACGCCCCAATAATCGGTTTTGTCTTCGGAACACGGATAAAACTGTAAGAACGGGTCGTCATCGAACACCGTTTGAAACTTCGGCAAACTCTCTTTCGGGAGGTGCCCGAAACGCGCTTTGACAAACGCGCAATCCGCAAGGCTGTCTAACGGCAAGTCCAAGTTTTTGAAGTGGTCGTATTTTTGCAAGCCCGCTTCGCAAACCTCTTTTTGCCCGTGGAGCGCTTCTTTTTCATCGGTATAATCGGAAGCCTGTTTATGCAAAGCCGTAAGCGCCGCTTCGTCGTCCGCGCTCCAAGTCCCTTCGGCTTCCGGCTCGCCGGTTTTCTCGAGCGTCAGCCCGAGAGTTTTTGCCGCTGTTTGCAGGCGTTCCAGCTTTTCGCTGTAAGGCTCGTCTTGGGTATACGGCAAAAAGCCCATCGTCGAGGAAACATATTTGCCCACGGCGTCCGGGTAAAAACAGCCGCACGAAAGCAACTTTGCGCTCAACGGATTCAATTGTTCCAAATCGCCGCTGATTTTCATCAGCCGGACTTTTGCAGCCGCCATTGCCGTCTCCTTTTCTATATCGTTCAAATCTTTAAGCGGTAAACGCCGCTTTCAAGAAAAACTTAATTGTCCTGTACAATCAGATATTTCAAAATTTCTTCCGGTGTCTCTTTGTAGCCGATGCCTTCGGAAATATGGGTAAGGTTGGTGTTTTCGACATTTAAAATGCCGATATAGCTTAACAGCGTCACCTGCGGGTAAGTTGAAAAGCGCAGATTCTTTTCGTCCTGCCGAAGCAGCGCGCGACGTGTTTTTTTCTCAATAATTTCTTCCGAAGAAAAATCCAAAAGCTTGCCGTAGCGCGTTTTTTGAAGCAGCGCGGTCAGCTCTTCGGTATTTTCCGCCGCAAGCAGCGCGTCCAGCTCTTTTTCGCTCAATGCCGTTACGTGGCTTATAAGAAACGCGGATTCTTTGGGGTGCACCTGCGGAAAATATTTTTTCAGCCGGTAAAGCCCTTCGATTGTGGTCATATCGGAGCGCATACGAATGATGTCTAAAAGCGCTTCCTGTTCTTTCTCGGGGTAATCTTTTTTAATAATCTGCTCGGTCTGCCCGGCGACGTAGTCGTGCAAAAGCGGAAGCAGAACGCGCACACCGAACGTAAGCTTTCCGGTTTTGAAAGCGTCGAGCAGCCGCCCGTAAGGCGTGTCGGCAAGCGCGGCGTATAAATCGTCAAAATCCTTTGCCGCTTCGAGCTTCGCAACCGGAAGCTGGCAGTTGTTTTTGAAAAAGTCCGGCGCAAATCCCAAGTATTCACCGAAATTGGAAGTTCCCAAATTTTCGGCGCACTGCAACAGGACGTTCATGTCATATTGCAGCAGCATGATTTTATAAAGATGCCCGCCGAGGGCTTTTTCGTTGGCGGCAAGCGACGCAATGCGCATTTGCCGGTATTTCATAAGCATGGCTTCCAGCCGCGCGCGGCTCATTTGCACGTTCGGCAGGTCTTTGAGCACCATTTCATAAGCCGTGCGGTTTTTCAGATAATTCAAAAATTCCTGGGTGCTTCGGCAGTTTGCCAGTTCCGCGTAATCTTCCGAAGTCAAAATGTCCCCGTACATTGCGCGCGCCTTGGCAAGCAATGCGTTTGCAGAATATGCCGCTATCTTAGACACAACCATGCTCCTTTCCCGAAAATTTTATACTATATATAAAGGAAAAGGCTTACGCCTGTTCGCTCTCTCCCACAACGGCGTTGAAAATTTCGGTTTCCCACGCCTCGTGTTTGCTTTCGTAAATCTGATTTAACTGCGCGCGGATACGCTCATCTTTTTCGGCGCGTTCTGTCTTTGCGCTTTCCAGCTTTTTCGCGGCGTCTTCGCGTTTTTGCGCCAAAACCTTTTTTGCCTGTTCTTCATTTTGCGCGTCAATTTCCTGTTTTTTCGCCGTAAGCTCTTCGGAAAGTTTTTCCCGCCGCGCATAGGCCTCTTCCACTTTTCGGCGCGAAGCCTTGTCGGTTTCCACAATCATATGCAGCGCATTTTCCATTTGAAAGCCTCCCGTGACACACAAGTTTTACTGTCTTCAACAACTGATAATTATAGCACTTTTCCGCAAAATAACAACAGCATTTTGTGAAAACAAACAAGCCCTTTTTTCGCGGAATTCGTGCATTTTTTCCATTCAAATATTTTGCGGGATTTAATTTCACAAAAAAATCTCGGCGTTTTCTTGATTTTTGATTGTTTTGCCTAAAGGAATATGATATGATACCAATTATAATAGGAATCTGAAAAGGAGTGCAGACTATGGTAAACGAGTGGTATAAAGAAGCAGCAGTTTATCAAATCTGGCCCCGGTCGTTTAAGGACGGCAACGGGGACGGCATCGGCGATCTCTGGGGTGTTTTGGAAAAGCTCGACTACATCAAAAGTCTCGGCGTGGACGCGATTTGGTTTTCGCCGCTTTACCCCTCCCCGCAGGCGGACTTCGGCTATGACATTGCCGACTACCGCGACATTTGCAGCGATTACGGCACGCTGGAGGTCTTTAAACAGGTGCTCGACGGCGCGCACGAACGCGGGTTAAAGGTCATTATGGATTTGGTCGTCAACCACACCTCCGACGAGCACGAGTGGTTTAAGGAAAGCAAAAAGGGCGACGACAACCCTTATCACGACTATTATTTCTGGCGCAAGGGCAAAGGCAAGGACGGCAAAAAGCCGCCGAACAACTGGCTTTCGCTGTTTGAGGGGAAGGCTTGGGAATATGACGAAACCCTCGGCGAATATTATCTGCATTTGTTCGCCAAAAAGCAGCCCGACTTAAATATGGACAACCCGAAAGTGCGCGAAGAGGTCAAGGGCATTATGGATTTTTGGCTTTCGATGGGCGTGGACGGCTTCCGCGAAGACGTCATCACCTTTATTTCCAAAGCTGAAGGCCTGCCCGACGGCTTTCCCCTGCCCGCCGCGACCGGCATTGAGCACTATCGCAAGGGTCCGCACCTGTTGGAATACCTCACGGAATTTCAAAATGACGTTTTGAAAAAATATGACGCGTTCACCGTGGGCGAAGCGCCGATGATGACGCCGGAACGCGCGCTCGAATATGTCGAAGAGGGCAAAAACCAGGTCCTTAATATGATGTTCCACTTCCAGCACATGAACGTCGACTGCATCGGCATGAACTGCATTCGCCGTAAATTCAAGCTGACAAGGCTTAAAAAAGTTTACAACGACTGGCAGAAAAAGCTGTATCGCAAAGGCTGGAACGCGCTTTATATTGAAAATCACGACCAGCCGCGCATCGTCAGCCGTTACGGCAACGACAAAGAATTTCACGACGAAAGCGCGAAAATGCTCGCGACGATGTATATCTGCCAAAGCGGCACGCCGTTCATTTATCAGGGGCAGGAAATCGGCATGACCAATATCCATATGGATTCTCTGGATGACTATGTGGACGTCGCCATTCAAAACGATTGCCGGACTTTGCGAAAATTCGGTTTTTCCGACGAAAAGATTTTGGAAACGGAAAACGCGATTTCCCGCGACAATGCCCGCACGCCCGTGCAGTGGTCGGCGAAGAAAAACGCCGGCTTTACCGACGGGGAAACGCCGTGGTTCAAAATCAATCCGAATTACAAGACAATCAATGTCGCGTCACAAGAAAAAGACAAAAATTCGGTATTGAATTATTACCGTAAGCTGTTAAAAACACGCAAGGAAAACCCGGTGCTCATTTACGGCGATTTTGAAGAGCATTATAAATCGAGCGAAGAACTGTTCGTCTACGAGCGCAATTACGAAGGCAAGCGGGCGCTTGTGATTTGCTCGTTCTCGCCGAAAACGGTCACGTTCCGCGCGCCGGCAGGCTTCGACTTAACTGCCGGAAAACTGCTGATTTGCAACTACAAAGACGCGCCGGCAAAGCCGTCCATTTGCGCACTGCGCCCCTATGAAGCGCGCGTGTATTTGTATAACGCTTAAAAAATTTCATACAATAAATTTACCGGTCGGAGGTTGACTTCCGGCCGGTATTGTGTTACCTTGTGTTCGATAATTTTGCGTATTCAGGTGATTTTATGTCCAAAAGTATTCCGAAAACCAACGCCATGCGCATTTTAGAGCGCGAGAAAATCCCCTACCAAATGCACACTTATGACCCCGACGGGGAAATTGACGGCATCAGCGTGGCGGGAAAAATCGGCGTCGACCAAAACCGCGTGTTTAAAACACTGGTGACAAAAGGGAAATCCGGCAGTTTTTATGTGTTTGTCATTCCCGTGGCAGCGGAACTCGACTTGAAAGCGGCGGCAGCTGCTGTTTCGGAAAAAAGCGTCGAAATGCTCCACGTCAAAGATTTGGAGCGTACCACCGGCTATATCCGAGGCGGGTGCAGCCCGATCGGCATGAAAAAAGCATTTCGCACGGTCATTGACGCTTCGGCTGAGAACTTAGAAACCATTGTCGTCAGCGGCGGCAAAATCGGCTTTCAAATGGAACTTGCGCCCGATGATTTACGGCGCGCGGCAAAGGCTTCGTTCGAGGAAATCACATTTGCATAAGCTATATAAAAACACCCGCAAGCTGCAAACGGCTTACGGGTGTTTTTGTTTTGTTTCTTATTCGGCTTTTTCACTCTTTTCGGCTTTTTCCGTCTTATCATCAAGGAGGCCTTTTTTGAACATTAAGTGCGCGCTCACAAGCGAAATAACCACGCCCACGGGAATCAGCACGCCGGAGGCAATCTCGCCGTTCACGAGCAAAATCAAAATGATTGCGGCGACCGGCACAATGGAAATCTTCCAATGTTTCATAAAATAACTGATGCCGAGCGCACCGAACAGCGCGGGCACGACCTGGTTAAACGCCGGGGCGAATATCGAATTTTCATCGGTCAAATAAGGCAAAACCGGGCTGAACGCCACAACGCCGACGGCGATAATGATGGTCGTGACAATCGAGGAAGTCGCAATCGCAATTGTGGAAATGACTTCGCCCTCTTCGCTGTTGGCGCGGACGCCAGCGTTTTCCATGGCGTTGAGTCCGCACGGCAGTTTTAAGTTCGTGATATTGCCCGTGACAAAGCTCAAATAGGTGCCGCCCGCACCGAGCAGGGGTGTGTAGGTAAACACTTCAATAACCGAAGTCGGATAAAACAGCATAGCGACCGGCAAAAGGCCTTTCAAAACGTAGCTGCCTTGGGGCCAAACGCCGAGGTGCACACAAATTGCGACCGGCACCAATATAAACAGCAGCAGCGCCGTAATATCCCAAATAATCCCGTAAAAATGTACGCTTGCGGCATAATCTCTGTTTTTCATCGTTTCGCCCTCCTTTTAACCGCGCCATTCCAACACGGCAATGTCGTGCGGCAGAACCTGCGCCAAAATCATAACAACCACCATGGCAAGAATCATACTAAACGGCATGGCGAACGGCTGCAACCACTTCAAATTGAAACGGTCGGCAAGCTTTTGCAAAATAAACATGAAAAGCATCGAGGAAAGCAGCGCGGCTATGGACATCACGCCCGCGCCGTCGCCGATGACCACTTTGTCGCCGGAGCCGGCAACCGCCCGGCCGATAAACGCGGAGATAAGACCGATAAACGCCGCGGCGGACATGACGTCTGCCCATTTCCCGTTTTTCGCCGCGACCTTGCCGAGCCCTTTTTGAATTTTCTTGAGGATAAAGGGAACTAAGATAAGCGGCATAATGCTGCCGAGGGTCATGACCCACGCAATCGTCGCAAAAACCGTCGGGTCCGTAACCTCTTGGGAAAGCCCCGCGGTACTGCCGAACGCTTCAATCGCCGCTTCGGCGGCAGGCACTTCGTAAGTAATCGCGCCGATAACCGTCAGGCGAATCCACGGAAGCACCATTCCAAGCGCCCCCGAAAGCGTCAGCACGGTTGCCAAAATGGCGAGCGCGGGCGCAACGGTGAACAGCGCACTCGAACTCACCGTCTTTTTCAGCGCGTCGGTCGAAAGCCCGAGCGCTTTGCCGCGCTTCCACGCGCGCACTAAAAAAAAGACCGACTGCGCGACCACGAAAACCACGACCAGCGCGCCGAGAAAATACATAAACTTATCCGATTTAAAATCCATAACTTTTCCCCTTTGCTTTTTCTTTTTTCCCTTGGGTTTATAGTAGCATACCCCCGGCCGCTTGACAATAGAAATCGGCAAAAAACAGGTCTGATTTTAGGAAAACAGCCGCAATTTTATTTTGCAGTTCCCCATATGTCTGTTTTTCTTGACAGCACACTCCTATATATGCTATTCTGCCTTATAGAGAGGGTTTGCGGAGAATTGGGGAAAATTGAATCAAAAAAATGCAACGTGCCAGCGCCGCCGAACGTCTCTCTTGTCGTTCGGCGGCGTTTTTGTATTTTGTGGCGGACAAGCGTTTTTCGGGAGACTTATTCCACTTCAGGAGGAAAAGACATGAAAAAGCTGTGTTGTATCGTTTCAGCTGCCCTTTTGGCGTGTCTTCTTTGCGCCTGCGGCACGAAAAGCGGAGAACCCACATCTGTCAGAACTAGTGAAAATTCTTCTGCGGTTGAAGATACAACAGACATGGCAAATCCTTTAGACGCGGTAGACGTGCTTTATGAAGAGGGCGACCATTACAAAATTTATTCCAACGCAGAAAAAACGCTATATCGTTATGATGTTCTGGATAACACCGGCGCGCTGATTGACCAGGGCTATCAAGACTGGCATTGTGTTTCTTTCAAAGAGGCCGGAAATATTTTGCAATTGTTCTATTGGTACAGCGGTCCACTATCTTTGGTACGCTATTATGACACGGAAAACGGTCGGGTTTCTCGCTTTTTCAGCAGTCCGTTGCTGATCTATGAGGAAACCGTCGCCTATCTTTCCGTTCGTGAGGATTCCATTATTTTGGTTGTGCAAAACATGTTTGAACCGGCAACCTTTTACAGGGAATTTGACCGCGACTTTTCCGGCATGGTTATCCGCGGCGGCGACTGCAAGCCCGAATTTTTACAAAACGGGAAACAGTTGAAGCTGACGTATTGGCGCGGGGAGAACGACGAAGAGGTTACGGAAATTTTTGATTTGCGGTAAACAAAAACAAGGGTTTATACAAACTGCATTTAGTCCGATTTTTTCAACATTTAGTTGTTTCCGATTGACAAACTTCCCGTTTTTTGATACGCCTAAAGTGGTGTTTTGGAAGTAACGCGCAAAGCAATATTGGAAGACGACTATGAAAAATATACGATGAATAAGGAGTAAAGCTATGAAAGAAATCGTAGAGAAAGCGCTCCGGGAAAAACAAAATATTGCGGTTTACAGCAATTCCGACGATACGACCAAATTTGCTTACGGTCGACCGCTTTGCATGGATGACGTTGACTTTGCACTGTATCTTATCTCTCCAAACGGAGAATATGACGGCATTCTTGTGCAGGAAATCAACGAGATTTTGTATATTGAACGCGACGAACAGTATGCACAAAAAATGCAAACGCTGTGTGCTGAACACAGGTTCCCGGAAATCCGTCTCCCGTCCGAAGCGGAAAGCGTCAAAACAAATATCCTGCTGTACGCCAAGGAAAACAAAAAAGTGGTCGCGTTGGAAGTGCAATACAGCGGTATAGACGATATTACAGGCTTCGTGGAAACGCTTGAAAACGGTTTGTGCACTATCAAAGAATTAGATGCTTTCGGGCAGGTGCAGGGCACGGCATATGTGGAAACAGACCGTATTACGCAAATTTCCTGTGACTCGCAAAACGAACAGCGGATTTTATGGTTATATGCCAATCCATCAAAAGAATAAAAGCTGTTCGGTTCTTTGCTTCGGCTTCTGCCGGTATAAAAGTTTCTAATCTACGCATTTCCCTGCTCGTTTCGAGGGAGTTAAACAATTTTCGGGAGAAAAAGTATGAAAAAGCTGTACTTTATTGTTTTGGCATTCCTTTTTTCGTGTCTTCTGCTTTGCGCCTGCGGCACGCAGGGGGAAACGGACTCTACAACCCCTTCCAGCGTCACGGCTGACAGCGCAGTAAAGCGTGAAGTGTATGCAGACAACTCTCACAAAAAAAGTCAGGTGTCTGTCACCTATCCTGTGTTTTCCGGCGCGGACATGCAGAAAATCAACGCCGATATTTACACTTTTGCAAAAAACTTTGCCGAACTTTATTACGGGCAGGATTATACCGATTTGCAGTTAGAACTGACTTTTGAAGTCAAGCGGTACGATTCTGAATATTTGAGCATTGCTTTTACAGGCGCCGGAAATGTCCGCACAGCGGCGCATACGAACAACTTATTCCTAACCAAAAACTATGATTTACAGAAAAAGCAAGCAATCACGCTTTCTGCACTTCACACAATAGACCGCGCATTTGCCAATACGCTCTATACCGCAGTCGAGGAACAATTCACTGCCCTATCCCGGCGGGATTCTCACCTTTTCTCTGGTCTCCTCGTTCCTCACGATGTTTTACACCGACATTCTCGGCATTTCCACCGCGAGCATCACCGTATTGATGCTCATCGCGCGGATTTGGGACGCCGTCAACGACCCGATGTGGGGCGCGTTTATTGACTCGCGCAAGCCCACGCGATACGGGCGGTTCCGGCCGTATATTTTCGGCGCGTCCATTCCGCTTGCCATAGGCGCGTTTTTGATGTTCTTGAAAATCCCGGGACTTTCCACGACGCAATATTTGATTTTTGCCTATGTCACCTATATTTTCTATGGCATGATGTACACCGGCGTCAATATCCCTTACGGCTCTTTGGCGTCTGTCATTACCGACGACGGGATTGAGCGCAGTTCGCTTTCGATGTGGCGTTCTGTGGGCGCTGGCATCGGCGGACTGCCCGCGCAAATTTTGATGCCGCTGCTGGTCTATTCCACCGTGGTAACCGCGGACGGCACGACCGCAAAGGTGCTCGATGGCAACAAGCTTTCGCTGGCTGTCGGCTGTCTTTCGGTTTTGACGGTCATTTGCTTTGCAATTCATTTTAAACTGACCAAAGAGCGCGTCACCATTTCGCAAAAGCAGCAGGAAAGCCGTTACAATCTTTTGCGCAGCATGAAAATGCTTCTCAAAAACAAGCCGTTTTTGGCGCTTTGCGGCGTTTCAATGCTTTTAATCTGCTTCCAGATGTATACCCAGACCGTTTACAACTATCTGTTTAAAAACTATTATGAACAACCCGGCCTTTACAGCATTGTGACCGTCTGCACCTATTTGCCGATGGCGATGTTCCTGCCGGTGATGGGCAAGCTTGTCCGCCGCTTCGGCAAAAAGGAAATCTGCACGGTCGGTATTGCCTTTGCAACCGTGGTCAATATCTTGATGTATCTTATCGGCTTTACGTCACTTTCGCAAAGTCCCTATCTTTTCTTGGTGCTTGTGTTCTTCTCCGGCGCGGGGCAGACGTTCCTCGTGCTCGAAGTTTGGGCGATGGTCATGGACGTTATCGACTATCACGAGCTGCTCTCCGGCCGGCGTGAAGAAAGCACGTCTTATTCGTTCTATTCCTTTATGCGCAAATTAGGTCAGACCGCCGCCGGCGCGGGTGTTCCGGCGCTGCTCGGCGCTATCGGTTATGACGGCACCAAGGCGGTGCAGGCACCGGAAGTCATCGAAAAGCTTTACGGCACGGCAACGCTTGTTCCGGCAATTATTTTGCTTTGCATGCTGTTGCTGTTGGCGTTCGGCTATCGCCTTTCCAAACGCGCGCTTGAAACCATGCAGGCGGACTTGCAAAAGGCACGGGAAGAATAAAGGACTTACAGAAAAAAGTTTTGTCAAAAAAAAAGAACAGAGAACGCAAAGTTCTCTGTTCTTTTCTTTTAAGAAGATTTGATTTTTCGTGTGCCGAGAAGTTTTTTGATTTCCCCCGCCAAAAGAAGAATACCCTCTAAAATCAGGCTGAAGCAACACGGCGCGAACAAAAAAGACCAACTAAGAAAGAATGCCGCCAAAGCAGCGGCGACATGCAGCGCCGAAATCAGCCATGTAATTTTTCGAAAATAACAACGCTCTTTTTTTGACAAAGGCTTTTCGGGTGTGTCGAGCGGGCAAAAAATACAGATAAAAACGGCAGATGCCAAAGAAAGGAAAAGCAAAACCGTTTGAAAATCATAAGTTTTGGAAAACCGAATACCGATTAAGCAAGCGAAAATGGAAAGCGCCGACAAAATCTCACATCGCGCTTCCGTCGCCGCGTGATAGCCGCCGGCATAGCGCCTTAAAAACTGAAAGACAACGAAAAACACAAGGCTTTCAAAAAAACACCCCAAAACCGCCCCGAGAAAACAAGCAAGAATTAAATACATCAAACTGGACAGTAACATAAAAAGTCCATAGACATATAATTCTTGCTCGTCTTCGGAAATGCTGCCGTTTCGCAGCATTTTGCCGGCAAGCTTTTCGGAAAGCTTACTCAGCATGCTCCACCTTGCTGAACTTCTTGAGCGCAGCAGGTGCTTTCGGCTGATAGAAAATCATGCAGCTCGTGCTGTTTGCATCCAATTTAATGGACTGTTCCGCAACCGCCTTAGCTGCTGCCGCAAGTCTCGCCTGAAATTTTTTCTGAGATTTCATGAAAAATCTCTCCTTTCTTTAAAATTTCACCTGCATTGTAGCGCGCTTTTTTTCTCGGAACAACGCCTTTTGCAAACTTGAATAAAAATACGACAAAAGGCGCAAAATTGTATGTTTTTTTGGCTTTTTCGCAGATTTTGTCAATAATTCTCATTTTTTGGGATTTTTCCTAAATTATGCGTGTACTTGTGCTTAATTTGTGATAAAGTTATAGCGAGGTGAATGTGATGAATTATGACAATTTTCTTCGGCAAATCGGGTTTCGATTAAAAAAGCAACGTCTTTCCCGCGGTCTGACGCAAAAACAAATGGCTGACGCAATCGCCTCAAAATGCGACATTTCCGACAAGCAACTTTCAAGATTAGAGTCCGGCGCAAACGCCACACGCTTAGATAAATTTGTCGAACTTTGCATTGCGCTCGGCAAAACGCCGGATTATTTTTTACTGGGGATTGACCGCGGCAATGAAACCGACGAAAAGGCCACGGCACAAATTACCGAATATTTAAAACTGCTGTCGGAAAACGAGTTGGCGCTTGTTCTGGCGTTTGTAAAAACGCTTGCCGAAAAATAGCGGTGTATTCGGTTTTACAAAACAGATTTTGTATGCTATATTACCTATATAAAAGAACGGAAAACAAGATTTGGGAGGGGTGTATATGAACATTGCGATTTGCGATGACGATTCGGTTTTCCGCAATTTTTTAGAAAAGAATTTACGGACTTATTTTGACGAGCGCAGCGTTCCTTTGAACATTATTTCATTTGATTCCGGGGAGGCGTTGCTTGGGCACGACCTTTTGTTTGATTTGGTCTTTTTAGATGTGGAAATGGGCGAAATCAACGGCATTGACACCGGCAAAGCGCTGCAAAAGAAAAATCCGCATTGCATCACCATTGTGATTACCGCATACGACGGATATCTCGATGATGCTTTTTCGATTCACGCGTTTCGATTTCTTCCGAAGCCCTTGGATGTTTTGCGGCTTTATAAAGCTTTGGATGACGCCACCGAGCTTTTGAAAAACGATTTAATTGTCTTTTATGACGTCATAAGCGGCGACAATGTCCGCGTATATACCAACGATATTATATTTTTGGAAATTGAAAACCGGCGCACGAAAATTGTAACCGTAAACGGTATTTTTTGTTCCAATGAAAAAATTTCTTACTGGAAAAACCGGCTCAACGGCATTTCGTTTGTTGCGCCGCACGCAAGCTTTATTGCGAATTTAGACTATTCCATTCAGCACACACGGACCCAACTTGTTTTGGCCAAAAAAGACCTAAAGGGCGAAATTCTGAATCTTTACAGAATTCCCATCTCCGCCAAGAACCAAGCCGAAATCAAGCGCGCATTCTTTTATGTTTTAGAGCGGAGGTGATTTTTTGCCCAACACGTTATTTTTAATTTTCATGTATTTTTCGGAGTGGCTGATTGTTTTTTCCTATGCCAAATCCATTTACGAAACCCGCGGCAAACGAGCTTGGATTATTTCGTTTTTGCTTTACGGCGGGTTGATGATTGTCTACGGCTATGTCATCAACCAAGAAATTGTCAACATCCTGCTCACGGTGTTGTGCAACCTTTTATTGCTTTTTCTTTGCTTTAAAAGCACATTCAAATCTTCCTTTTTCCACGCGATTGCTTTGGGCATTACGCAATTGATTTCGGAAGTTATAGCGGTATATGCCATTGCCTTTTTCGTGCACCTGCCCACCGATGCGTTTACAGAAAACGAAACCATCTATGTAATCGGCGTGATTTCCAGCAAAATATTTTACTTTGTCATCAGCCGTTTCTTGGTGAAAGTTTCCTCCAAAGAAAGCGATGCCAAATCGTGGGGCAGATGGGCACTTTTGTCTGTTTTGCCGCTCGGCAGTGTTTTTGTAATTGTAACCATTCGAATTATTACAAACGGTCAAGTTCTGTCTCCCGGGGAAAGCACACTGTGCCTTATGGCTTCCGTTTTGCTGTTGTTTGTGAATATTGTCATCTATTTAATTTATGAGCGCTCCGAAAAGAACAGCCAAAAGCTGATTGAACTGGAAATGACCAATCAGAAGAATGAAATTGACTTGCAATATTTAACCTTGCTTGAAAAGAAAAACGAAGCGATGAAAATCATGGCACACGACTACAAGCGGCACATGATGACGCTGGAAGCGATGTCTGACGCGCCGGAAATCAAAAGTTATATTCACGAGATTTTGGGCGAAGTTGAACAGTTCAGTCAAATCGGCAAAACCAAAAACAAACTGTTAGACGTGATTTTAGGCAAATACACCGACATCTGCCGCGAAAAAGGGATCCGGTTTGAAACGGACATTATGTCGGACAATTTAAGCTTTATCCAGGGAGCGGATATTTCCGCGCTGTTCAACAATCTATTGGATAACGCCGTGGAAGCCGCCGAGCAGTCTTTGGAAAAATATATCCGAGTGGAAATTTCCAACAGCCTGCACGCTTACCACATTATTAAAATCGCCAACAGCTGCGACCGGCCGCCGAACACTAAAAACGGGCGACTGCTGACCACCAAAGCCAATCAGGACACCCACGGTTTCGGCTTTAAAAGCATTCAGAAAGCTGTCAATAACTATAACGGTGAACTGCAGTGGAGCTATGACGCCGAAAACAAACGGTTTTCGCTCACCATTGCGATACCGATTGAACAATAATTGCGGGGCAACAAACTATCCAAATGGGACAAAGCGAAGGAGGATTTACATGGCATTTAAAAACGAGTATTTAACCGAAGAAGAAAAACAATGGTTTCAAGAGCAGCAAATTCCCAATCCGGCGAATGATTATGTTACCCTGCATCCCTCCTGTTGGACTGTCGACCGGGAAAGAAATATGTACTTTTTCGCCTGCTATGTTTATCGAGAGCCGGAAATGGGTCGGTGTTTTTACTTTTACTGGAAAGGGTTTGTTTTTACTTTTGATTTGTACAGATGGTATACCGAAAAATCACCCAAAACCGGTAGGCCAGAATTTTTGGCATGGAAAAAGCTTAGAACACGGCTCATTCACGACAACGGCTGGTATGACGCGAAAGAGCTGATTCACGATTTAAAGGAAGCGTTAGATGTGCACGGGGAATCAGGCGATCCGAAACTGGAAGAAACCAATGATATTCCGAATAAGTTTTTGTTTTAATGAATTTTGCGGGATTTATCGTTTCTTTAACATTGTCCCTAAAACCACGAAGCTAACCTTTTGCACCAAAACACACCCCCGCAAAAACAGAAAAATAAAAAAGGACAGAGAACCGAAAGTTTTCTGTCCTTTTTGTCGTTGGTGGAGACGGTCGGGATCGAACCGATGACCTCCACACTGCCAGTGTGGCGCTCTCCCAGGCAGACGGGGAAACGCCCCCGATTAAAACTTAAACTGTTCCATATCCGAATCCGTCGTGTCGATAAATCTGACATTCAATTTTTCTCCGTGTTCGGTTCTCTTTTCTTGTTCATATTGAAGAATATTCTTCATCTTTGTTACATGGCCTTCCAGTTCTTTGGGTAATGTATTTAATCCGATAATTATGATTTCATCCGCATCACACTCACCTCTTAACAAATCGTGAAAAGCACTCCAATTTTGGCCGTACCAATCCACAAGGTCAAAAGCCTTTCCGATAATTTGATGCATTTCCCCTAAATATTTGCAGTCTGTAAAATTTAAGACCACCGTTTTCATACTTTTCATAGCAACCTCCTCAAACCACTTCGTAAAATGTTTCATAATGGTCATATGTAACAAATATCAATAGTTTGTCGTTACACCGTTCACGGTTTTTTGCGTGCGGATGCCGTCGGAGTTATAGACATAAGAAGCCGACAAGCCCTCTTTGCTGACAGAAGCGAGCCGTCTGCCGCTCTCCCAAGACAGCGTCATGCCGCGGTAGGAAAGCGGATTGCCGATAGCGTCATAAGTAATGCTCTGCCCGTTGAATGCGGTCAGCAGGTCTTTCCAGCTTGCATCGCCGTAGGTGTAAGACTTGATGACTTCGCCGTTTTTCTGCACGCTGACAAGATTGCCGCCTGCGTCATAGCTGTAAACATAGCTGTCTGTGCCGCTCGTCTCGCCCACAAGCTGATTGCGCGCGTCGTGGGTATCGACCACCGCGCGTTATTTTGATGAGATCTTTTTATTTTTTTGCGCTACTCTTTTTTCAAGTTTAGGGTCAATTACAACTTTCGGGTTCTTTGCTTTTGCGTTCTTTAGAATTTGCTCCCAAAAGGTAAAATTGTTTTCGTAATAACTGCCGACATAGATTTTTCCGAAATCTCCCCAGTCTATCCTTAATCTCTCAAACAGGTGCAAATGCAAAATGCCGCAATACCGAATGCTGACAACTTGGGAAAACGGGATTTCTGCTTTCGTTCCAACCGCCGGAACAATTAATTTTTCTTCACTGATTTGCGCCGGATTTTTATAATCAAAGCAAACATAATTCGCCGCGGGAATTTCACCGAGCAAAGACAGCGCCAGCAAAGCCCCCGTTTCCAAATACGAGCGCGTATACCAAAAAGAAAAGACAGCAACGACAACCAAAATGAGGCCAAGAGAAATATTAGCTTTGTAAAATTTACTCTTTTTGTATTTGGATGTAAGCATTTTGCATTATTCCTTTTTAAAGGTGTTTGTTAATTCTACTGTTATCAATCCCACGCTGTTATAAATATAAACGGTGCAAGAACAGTAAGCACAATAAAATAGAAATATACAAACACTTTCGCTATTGGCTTCAAGTTCTCTTTCCTTAGCCAAAAGAGGAAAAGCCAAATTGGAAACATTAATATTAACAGGCCCATGTTGTTGCTGAACGGATATTCAGAGAGATGCCAAACAGAATCTAATATTCCTGAAATTATCATTAAAACAACTTCCGTTATAAGCAGAATTCGATATTTCTTTTTTTTTATAATGCACATATTAATCCTCGTATTCCATTGTATCCTCAAAAATGGCATATAGATTTTCCTCAACTTCTCTCAAGTTAATGCTGACAGAAACCTCACCTCCTAAAACCAAATATGCACCCACCCCAAATTCTATTTTGGGATCCTCGACTTGCAACAATATGGGTTCATTTGCAGGGCATTCCATTTTTTCTTTGAAAGAACTATCAAACCAATTACAGCTACAGTTTGGATTTTGATATGAGTGTTCCACCCCGTGCCGGATACTCCAGTTGAATACTGCAACAGAAACGCCTGCTCCAACTGAACTTTCATGCTGACCGCTAATTCCCTTTCGATTCACTCTAACAGAGTCGGAGCTTTTTATTGTAGCATCCACTCCAATACTCACCCCATCGTAGTTTGCGGAAACACTAGCGCCTAACCCTATGCCTCCTCCAGCATTCACTTCGACAGCTTTTACGAAAGCCATTGCTGTATTATAGAAGAATTTTACTACATTTACAATACGCTTTATAATATTAGGAAATTCCCCAGCCGCGTCCTCATAAACAAGAGGATTGTTCAAACAGTAAGCAAAAAGGTTGTAGCCATTGATTGGATTTCCAGTAGCAGGAATGACACTATCTACATTCAAGAATCTGTAAGTCTCCGGGTCATAATAACGGGAATTGAGGTAATAAAGCCCTGTTTCGTTATCGTAGTAGTAACTTCTATATCGGAACGGGTTAATTTGACCGATTGTGTCAGCGGCTGTGCCGGTCACCGAAAGCGGTGCGCCCCACGCGTCGTAGGTGTAGCTGACCACCTGTGTGCCGTTGGCGTCTAATATACCGACAATGTCACCCTGTAAATTTTTCAAATAGTAATAGGGCGTATTGTTGTAATAGAAGCCGAGCACACCGTTTGTATCATAGAAAAACTCTAAAACATCGTTCCCAGTGACCTGCCGCAGAACGGAACTGCCGTCGAGATAATAGTTTGTCGTTACGCCGTTCACGGTTTTCTGCGTGCGAATGCCGTCGGAGTTATAGACGTAAGAAGCCGACAAGCCCTCTTTGCTGACAGAAGCGAGCCGTCTGCCGCCCTCCCAAGACAGCGTCATGCCGCGGTAGGAAAGCGGATTGCCGATAGCGTCATAAGTAATGCTCTGCCCGTTGAATGCGGTCAGCAGGTCTTTCCAGCTTGCATCGCCGTAGGTGTAAGACTTGATGACTTCGCCGTTTTTCTGCACGCTGACAAGATTGCCGCCTGCGTCATAGCTGTAAACATAGCTGTCTGTGCCGCTCGTCTCGCCCACAAGCTGATTGCGCGCGTCATAGGTGTAGCTGTGCTGTAAAACGCCGTCTTCGGTTATGGTCAGAATATTTCCGAACGCGTCGTAGGTGTATTCGGTCTCTTTGCCGTTTGTGGTTACCGAAGACACCAGCGGTGTGGTTTTGCCCTCGCCGGGGGATTCGTAGGTGTAAGACGAGCTGAGAACGCCGTCAATGCCCGACCCGGACAAACGCGCCAGCGGGTCATAGCTGTAAGTTACCGTTTTGCCGGTCGGCAAAGTGGTTTGCGACAATCTGCCGTCTAAAAGATAGGTGTAGCCCGTTGTGCGCTGTGTGCCGCCGAGGTTGGTGTGCACAGCGGTCAGGCGGTTGTCTTTGTCATACACCGGCTTCAGGTTGCCGCCGTCCGGGTACACCATTCGGGTGACACGGCCGATAGAATCATAATAGTAGGTATATTTGCCCGTGGTGTCGGTAATTTCGGTCAGCTGCCCCGCAAGGTTATAGGTGTAGCTTGTAATGTCGCCGTCGCGGTTTTCCTGCGCCAAGCGTTCATAGTTGTCATAGCTGTACTGCACCGTATCGCCGTTGCCGTAGGTCGAAGACAGCAGCTTGCCGTTGCGCGTATTATAGTTGTTTGTGGTTAAAGTACGGTTGCCGACTTTACTTGTGAGGACTGCCGGAGCAGTTTTTCAACTGCTCCGGGATTTTTGAGTGTTAAGCTGTTGAAAATATTATAAATTATAGCATTTCAACTGACTTGTTCTTAATAGAAAGAGACTATGTTTCATTTTTTCTTCTTTTTCTTAGGCTTGGCTATAAGGTATTCATAATGCATTGCGCGTTCTCCCGGTTTCCAAGTCAACAACCAAATAATAAAATTCCAAAGAAAATCAAAAACTATTGTTACAATAATTGCAACCCAAGAAATCGTTTGTAAGGTAAAGATAAAATAGGCAATACACACAAAGATGAAAAGGATAGGATGGATAATTAAGACGATGAAATACAGCCAAAGAAATATCGTCGGAATTTCAATTCGGTAACGCGTGTATAAAAACCATTCTTTAAACGATTGCCCTTTTTTGCGCTGTTTTTTCTCATGTTTGCTTAAGTATAATTCTTTAACACCGTTTAGAAAACTTCTAACAGCAATAAACGAAAAAATCCACAGCACTCCAGCAAGAAAAATTTGCTTATCAATGCTCACAAAATCACCCCAATACATATCGCTGATATTGTGACTTCATATAATCAGATGTAACAAAGGCATTCACATTACTTATAACATAGTCTTGTACAACATCGTATTTAAAATAATGGTTATAATAAGAAACAGTATTCTTGCAATAATACTTTGCCGCACTAAAGCCTTCTTTGGCCGCAGCTTTTAGCCCTTTATGCACGACTGCGTTATACGGCCTTTTAACGGATTGCTTTCCTAAGTTCATTAAATGCTTTGTGCTGTTACCTTTACCGCCAATTGCTCCAAATGCCGCACCAACCGCACCATCAAAAGCAATTTCAGCAACGTCCTGCTTGGTATATTTCCATCCGTTTTCTTTACCTATATTGATAGCGGTTTCAGCCGCGGATAGCACTCCGCTTCCCGCGATAATATAACCAACGGGTAAACCACTAGCCGAAAGAGCTCCGCCTAATGCGCCGAACAGCATAGAAGTACCCAATCCGCTTGTGAGCGGCTTACCCGCAATATGGTTGGATACCATTGTTATTGCACCGCTAACTACAGCACCAACAGCAGCACCAACAACAATATGCCAAAAATCCCCACCATTATCAGATCGCATAATAGGATTGTTATCACAATAGGCGAATAGATTTTTATCCGTAAGAGCTGTGGGCGCGGCGGTCAAGATATTTGTTGTATCTGAATTAATAAAACGATATGTTTGAGGATCATAATAACGATTAGATACATAGTAAAATCCTGTTTCCGTATCATAATAGTATCCTCTGTATCGGAACGGGTTGATTTGACCGATTGTGTCAGCGGCTGTGCCGGTCACCGAAAGCGGTGCGCCCCACGCGTCGTAGGTGTAGCTGACCACCTGTGTGCCGTTGGCGTCTAATATGCCGACAATGTCACCCTGTAAATTTTTCAAGTAGTAATAGGGCGTATTGTTGTAATAGAAGCCGAGCACACCGTTTGCATCATAGAAAAACTCTAAAACATCGTTCCCGGTGACCTGCCGCAGAATGGAATTGCCGTCAAGGTAATAGTTTGTCGTTACGCCGTTCACGGTTTTCTGCGTGCGAATGCCGCCGGCGTTATAGACATAAGAAGCCGACAAGCCCTCTTTGCTGACAGAAGCGAGCCGTCTGCCGCCCGCCCAAGACAGCGTCATGCCGCGGTAGGAAAGCGGATTGCCGTTGCGCGTGTTATAGTTGTTTGTGGTTAAAGTACGGTTGCCGACTTTACTTGTGAGGACTGCCGGAGCAGTTTTTCAACTGCTCCGTTTTTTAGTGCGGATTAGAAAGGATGATAAAAATAATGAAACAATGACCAAATTCCCCAACACCCTGACAGTCACTAGCACTTATGGAAAACGTACTTACTCTTTTTCAATAACAAGACAGTGTTCATCTCCAATGGTTGACACAAGAAAATCATCATAGTGAATATGGCTGCCGGAGGGCAAGTCGTTGTATGCCATATAAATCATTTGTTTTGCTAAAGATATCAGTCCACTTTTATTCGCTTTAATAATAATATTCACTCCATCTGTTGTTGCCGTAAAGCTTGAATCTTTTTCCCATATAACATCAATAGCATTTCCGTCATAATTTGGAATGTTTAATTTAATATACATTTCCTATCTCCTTATTCATCAAAAATATAAATGTGAACACTTTTGTATTTAGGCGAAAGGATATCAAAATTTATATGAGGCCCCCACCATGCAAGCCACTAATATCGGCATTTCCCATTCGAACTTGGCGAATACCATCCGCTGAAACAAACCTATTTGGTGATATCTCAGTATATCACAACAGATTTTTAAAAGCCAGCACAATACCGGACAAAATTAAAGCTTTTATCCTCACATTATATCAGCAATTTGCACTTAAGAAATTTTTGCAGAATATGCGTTTAGCAATGTTGATTTGATCATATCGGCTATTTTTTCGTTTTTCTCCGCAGAGAAAGTAATTTTCACGGGAGAATCCTGAACATGGATTACAATACTTTTTCCTTTTTTGAATGCATTATTATTGTCTTGCGCTTTCATAGATATCCCCTTTTAAATATTGAATGATATACACAGATTGAAAATCATTTTTAAGTAATTCCGAAGCTGATTAAAATCGCTTTATCAACTCGTTTCATTATTTTGTTATCCATAGTACCGAGCAATCTGCCGAGACGGGATTTGTCGATCGTTCTTATCTGTTCAAGCAGAACCATGGATTCTTTTTTCATGCAGTCTGATTTAAATATGACATGTGTCGGTAAATTCGATTTATTAAGCTCACCGGTGATAGCAGCCACTATTGTCGTGCGGCTGTGTAAATTCCCTTTATTGTTTTGCAAGATAACAACAGGACGTATACCGCCTTGCTCCGATCCTACAATCGGGCATAAATTGGCGTAATAGATTTCGCCTCGTTTAACTTGTATAATTTTATTCATATTCTTTTCTCCGTAAATAAAGGCAACCGCTTATTTAAAAAGTAAACGGTTGCCTTTATTGGTTTTTAGTTATACATCAATCGTTTTCCTGATTTCAGGAAAATTGTATTATAAAATAATTTAGTAAAGATGTTCCTTAATTTTGTTGACTTTCGCAATATTTTGGCTATAATGATATTGGATATTAAATCAGCCAAACCGGAGGCTTGTTATGAACACATATATTAAACGCCATGCCGAAGCAACGGTTGAAAAACTTTCCAAGATGTTTGGCGCCGTTTTAGTTGCAGGTCCGCGTCAGGTTGGAAAAACCACAATGCTTCAAAAGGTAACGCAGAATATTAACTATGTTACATTGGATGATATCCTTATAAGAACTTCCGCACAGGAGCAAAGCGGAACTTTTTTTAAAGATAACCCACCGCCTGTCTTTATCGACGAAATTCAGAAAGCACCTGAACTGTTCCCACAAATCAAAATGCACATTGACCGTGAACACAAAAAAGGTCAGTTTTTTATGTGCGGTTCGCAGCAATTTCAAATGATGAAAGGCGTCAGTGAATCATTATCCGGTCGAATCGGTCTTTTAACCCTTTTGGGATTTTCTGTTCGTGAAAGATACGGCATTGCGGATGACACCCCGTTCATTCCGACGGATGAATATTTTTCCGAAAGGAAAAACCACATAAAAGATATTCCTTATGACGATGTGTGGAAAATGATTCATCGCGGCAGTATGCCTGAACTTTGCAATCAGCCCGATTACGATTGGCAAATGTTTTATGCCGCTTATGTGCGAACCTATATTGAACGCGATGTCCGTGATTTAACAGAAATCGGAGACGCCGTTAAATTTGCGAAATTTATGACGGCAGCCGCAGCGTCCACGGGGCAGCTGGTCAATCTCGCTTCTTTGGCACGGGATGTGGGTATCAGCCAGCCCACTGCGGAGCGTTGGTTATCTATTCTTGTAGCGTCCAATATTGTATACCTTCTGAAACCCTACGCAAATAACATCACGAAAAGAGCCATTAAAACACCGAAGCTGTATTTCTTGGATACAGGTCTTGCGGCATACCTTACAAGATGGAACACTGCCGATGTTTTAAAGAACGGTGCGATGGCAGGTGCATTCTTTGAAAGCTTTGTTATCTCAGAAATTATCAAAAGTTATTACAACAAAGGCATTGTAGAACCGCCGCTCTATTTTTACCGTGACAAGGAAATGAATGAAATCGATCTTCTGATTGAAGACGGAGGCGTCCTCTATCCTCTTGAAATGAAAAAGCACGCCGATCCGAAAAAAAGCGATATGGATGCTTTTGATTTGATTGATAAAATTCCAAGTGTTAAACGAGGCCCGGGAGGTGTTGTTTGCCTTTATGACAAGCTCATAACACTAAAAGGAAATGACAAAGTTATTCCGATTCAATATTTATAACCGAATATCGTTTTCAACTTATTAAAGAACAGACTTATATGCGTATAATTTAATTCATATTATCTCTCCGCTATTAAGTAAAGGCGGTTGTTTATCTAAATAGGTAAACGACCGCCTGTAATTTTTGTATCAATCGTTTTCAGCCGATATTTGAACCACGCCACCCCCTCGACGAACGGGAACGCACTTTCCGGTCATGCATTTGACCTCATTGGAATCTCACCACCCCGAGGATCTCTCCGAGCCGCTCTCCTTTGTTGCGACGGTTTTATCACGCTCGACTTTAGGACTGAACGGAAGTATCATTATTGCCTCTGCCTGTCATCGCTTTCGTACAGATTGCCTGCATCGTCTGAGTCCTGAAGGCATATAAATGCGTTCGCTCATGTAGCTTGCCGGGTTCAGCCGACAGCAGAAGGAATGTAAAAAATGCGCTGTACTATTCTGTTTTCAAGGGACAGCGGAGGCAATGAGAAAGCCTCCTCACTTTCCGAGGACAGGGGTGTTACCTTCGTCCATATTTTCATTTTGTTCTTCCGCAAGTTCCTCATCGGTGAGTTTGCGGAAGCTGTCCTCGCCGTGGACAAGGGCAAGGGTTCTGCCGTTATCCCATTTCATATGGATTTTCGCGGCATCGTCTACATGGACAACTGTGCCTTTTGTTCCGCTCGGTACCGGGGCATAGGGATCATCCATACTTAAAAGCACTAATCTCGTACCGGGCGGATAACACCTTTTCATATGCTCGGTGAAGCTTCTTTCTGATTCAAAGTTGTTCATCGTCTTGCATCTCCTTTGGTTTTAAAATATACAAAATGAAAAAAGCCAATCGTTATTTTTCAAACGATTGGCTATGTATATATACGAAAAAAGACAGATAGATTTTTTAATTTCTATCTGCCTGATTCTATAGATATTTAATTTTACGAGAATGAAAGTCAGCAAAAAAGACTGCGTTTTTATTCGCAGTCTTTTTTAATATGGTGGAGACGGTCGGGATCGAACCGATGACCTCCACACTGCCAGTGTGGCGCTCTCCCAGCTGAGCTACGCCCCCATATCTTCGCATACCGTTGATTTTATTGCGTTTCGGCATGCTTTTTATATTCAATTGTTCAATGCGGTTCGGGGTAGTTTACCTGTCGGCTTGCTCTCCCAGCTGAGCTATACCCCCGTATAACCGACGGTATGTATCATAGCACAGAAATCCGGTTTCCGCAAGGCTTTTTTCAAAAAATTTTGGCTTCTTTTTTCGATTTTGAAATTATGCAAGTTGCATAAATATGGATTTGATATTTTAGATTTTGGCACAAAGATTGCTCCGCTGCGTTCCATTTTCTTCCGTTTTGTGCTATACTGATAAAACTATCTACTGTTAGGGGATAAGTTTATGGAGTTTTTGACCAACGAATTTACCTTTAAGTCCGCTTCCGGGCTTTGTGATATTTTCGCCCAAAGTGCCGCACCCGCCGATTTCGGCGCCGTCCGCGGCATCGTGCAAATCGCCCACGGCATGGCTGAGTATTCCAACCGCTATGCGCGGTTTGCTATGGAACTTTGCAAAAAGGGGTTTGCGGTTTATATCAACGACCATTTAGGCCACGGCTCTTCCGTCGCCAATGAAAACGAACTCGGCTTTTTCGGCGACGACGGCGCCAACAGCCTTGTGGAAGATATGAAACAGTTGACCGACATTGCGCGGCAGGAATATCCGAACGTGCCGGTTTTCCTGTTCGGCCACAGCATGGGCTCGTTTTTGGCGCGCAAATACACCGCAAAATACGGCCATCTGCTTGACGGCGTCATTTATTGTGGGACAAGCGGTCCGAACCCGGCGGTGGACATCGGGATTTTGCTCGCCAACTACTTAACCAAAACCGACGGAATGTTATATCGCTCCACGTTTCTCGATTCCATGGCGTTCGGCAGCTATAACAAAAAGACGGCGAAAAACACCAAATTCGACTGGCTTTCCCGCGACGAAAAGGAAGTCCAGAAATATATTGACGACAAAAACTGCGGCTTTGTGTTTACCGTCAACGGCTTTAAAACGCTGTTTTCTCTGCTGAAGGAAATCTCCGGCAAGGTTTGGTACAACACCGTACCGACGGATTTGCAAATTCTGATGATTTCCGGCGACAAAGACCCGGTCGGCGAATACGGCAAGGGTGTGACGGAGGTTTACAAAACGCTGCGCAAAACCGGTCACACCAACACACTTTTGAAGCTGTACCCCGAAGCGCGGCACGAACTTTTAAACGAATTGAACCGCGACGAGGTTACCGCCGATATTTTGCAGTGGCTTGAAGCGCGCTTGGAGACACTGGAGCCGAAAGCGGCAGCGCCCACAGCCGAGGACGCGGGCCCTGAAAAGAATTCCGAGCCGAAAGCGGCGGAAGAACCCGCAAAGACGGAAGAAAAAGAAGCGGTCGCGGCGGGAAAAGCACCTGCCGAAGAAGCCCCGGAAAAAGCTGTGGAAAACGCACAGTAAACCCCTTGTCAAAATTCACAAAGGCGGCTTTGAAAACCACGGGAAGTTGTCAAACCCTCCAATCTTCGGATTTCACCGCGTTTCCTCTTGATTTTCTTTGTCAAAAAAAGTAAAATTATATTGTGATTTTATTTTGGAGGTATGCGCTGTGTCGGTTTTTCAGAAACTGTTTGGCCTTGTTTCGGGCCGCTTTCCGGTCACCCAGCGGCGCAGTCTGCAAATCGGCGGTATGCAAGCGGCCGGTCACGAAAAAAATATACTGTCCTGTAACAACGGCGTAGTGTAACCTACGCCGTTTTGTGTTTTATTTTTGAAATTTGTGTGAGGTGTCTTTTTATGAAAAAAGTTGCAATCATTATGGGCTCTGACAGCGATTTACCGATTGCCGAAAAAGCCGCGGCGCAGTTAAAGGCGCTCGATATTCCGTTTGAAGTGCATGTCATGTCGGCGCACCGCACGCCCGACGAAGCGTGTGCCTTTGCAAAGAGCGCGAAAGAAAACGGCTTCGGCGTGCTCATTTCGATTGCCGGTATGGCGGCGCACTTAGGCGGTGTCCTCGCCGCCAACACCACCTTGCCGATTATCGGCGTACCGGGCAAATCCTCGTTTGAGGGGTTAGACGCGTTGCTTGCCACCGTGCAGATGCCCTCCGGCATTCCCGTGGCGACCGTCGCGGTCAACGGCTCGAAAAACGCAGCCATTCTCGCGGCGCAGATGCTCGCGCTTTCCGACGAAGAACTGGACAAAAAGCTTGTCGCCATGCGGCAAGAAATGGCGGACGAAGTGCGGCGCAAAGATGAAAAAATCTGTGCGCAGTTTCGTGACTAAGTAAAAAGCGACTTAAAATACAACAAGAAAAAGGAGATTAAAACCATGGAAAAACTCGAACAACTGTATGAAGGCAAGGCAAAGAAAGTTTTTAAAACCGACGACCCGGAACTTTTGATTGTAGATTACAAAGACGACGCCACCGCATTTAACGGTGAGAAAAAAGGCACGATTATGGGCAAAGGCGTTGTCAACAACCGCATGACCAACCACGTGTTCGCAAAGCTCGAAGAAGCGGGCGTTCCGACCCACCTTGTTAAAGAACTTTCCGACCGTGAAACCCTCGTCAAGAAAGTTAAGATTGTTCCGCTGGAAGTCATTGTGCGCAATGTTGCCGCCGGCAGCTTTTCGAAGCGCATGGGCGTTCCGGAAGGCACCGAACTTCTTTGCCCGATTCTGGAATTCAGCTATAAAAACGACGAGCTCGGCGACCCGTTTATTAACGACGACTACGCGCTGGCGCTCGGTCTTGCAACCCAGGAAGATATCGACACCATCAAAAAATACACCCGCAAGGTCAACGAATTCTTGAAAGGCTATTTCCTGAACGCCGGGATGAAGCTCATCGACTTCAAAATCGAATTCGGTAAGACTTCGGACGGTACAATTATTCTTGCGGACGAAATTTCGCCGGATACCTGCCGTTTGTGGGATGTCAACACCAACGAAAAACTCGACAAAGACCGTTTCAGAAGAGACCTCGGCAACGTGGAAGAAGCTTACAACGAGGTATTTAAGCGTTTGGGTCTTGCGTAAAAAGCGCTTTTTATTCTGAAACAAAGAGGGACACTATGTTCGACAGTATTCATGAAGAATGCGGCGTGTTCGGCATTTACAGTGACAAAACCACTGACGTTGCCTCCAGCGCCTATTACGCGCTGTTCGCGCTCCAGCACCGCGGGCAGGAAAGCTGCGGCATCGCCGTCAACGACGACGGCGTGATTCATTGCCACAAAAGCCCGGGGCTTGTCAACGACGTGTTTAAAAAAGACACGCTTGAGGCGCTCGGCAGCGGGCAAATGGCCGTCGGTCACGTTCGTTACGGCACCACGGGCAGCAACGCGCCCCAAAACGCGCAGCCGATGGTGGTCAACCACATCAAAGGCAGCATGGCGCTTGCGCACAACGGCAACTTGACCAACGCCGCCGAGCTGCGCCGGGAACTGGAAATGAACGGCTCGATTTTCCACACAACCAGCGACACCGAAGTCATTTCCTATATCATCACCAAAGAGCGGATTTCCGCGCCATCGATTGAAGCGGCGGTCTTTTCCGCAATGTATCATCTCAAAGGCGCCTATTCGCTGATTATCATGTCCCCGACAAAGCTTATCGCGGCGCGCGACCCGCTGGGCTTCCGTCCGCTTTGCATCGGCGAAAAAGACGGTCAGATTTTGTTCGCGTCGGAGACCTGCGCACTCAACACTTTGGGCGCAAAATATGTCCGCGACGTAAAGCCCGGCGAGATTGTCGTGGTGGACAAATACGGGATGCGCTCCATTGAGGGGCACTGCACCGACGGCAAAAAGGCGCTTTGCGTATTTGAGTATATCTATTTCGCCCGTCCCGACTCGGAAATTGAGGGCTGCTCGGTACATTTGGCGCGGCAGAAAGCCGGCGCATTTTTAGCGCAGCAGCACCCCGTGGACGCAGACGTCGTCATCGGCGTGCCGGACTCCGGCATTGACGCGGCGATGGGCTACGCCGCTGAATCCGGGATTCCTTACGGGCTCGGCTTTATCAAAAACAAATATATCGGGCGTTCGTTCATTCAGCCGACGCAGGCACAGCGCGAAAGCGATGTCCGCATTAAGCTGAATGTCATCCCCTCGACGGTAAAGGGCAAGCGCGTGATTATGATTGACGACTCGATTGTACGCGGCACGACAAGCGCGAGAATCGTCAAACAACTGCGTCAAGCGGGCGCTACCGAAGTGCACGTGCGCGTAACGGCGCCGCCGTTCCGGCACGCCTGCTATTTCGGCACCGATATCGACTCCCCCGAAAATTTGATTGCAAATAACCATTCGATTGACGAAATCTGCCAAATCATCGGCGCGGATTCCTTAGGCTATTTAAGCGTGGAAAGCGTACTCCACTTGGCGGACGGCTGTCCGTTGGATTTCTGTGCGGCGTGTTTTGACGGCAATTATCCCGTCGAGCCGCCCAAGGCCAATGCGAAATCGAAATTTGAAACCAAAATCAGCCAAAAGAAGGCAGGAGGCAAGCAATAATGGAAAGCAGTTTTTCTGAAAGCTACAAGGCGGCCGGCGTCGACATTACCGCGGGCTATAAATCTGTTGAATTGATGAAACAGCATATCGCAAAAACGCTCACGCCCGGGTGCGTCTCAGACATCGGCGGCTTCGGCGGTCTTTTCGCGCCCGACCTTGCGGGTATGAAAGCGCCGGTGCTCGTCAGCGGCACGGACGGTGTCGGCACGAAGCTGAAAATCGCGATGCTGCTTGATCAACACGACACCATCGGCATTGACTGTGTCGCGATGTGCGTCAACGACGTCATTTGCTGCGGCGCAAAGCCCCTGTTCTTTTTGGATTACATTGCCTGCGGCAAGAATTATCCCGAAAAAATTGCCGCGATTGTTTCCGGCGTAGCCGAAGGCTGCGTGCAGGCGGGTGCCGCGCTCATCGGCGGCGAAACCGCCGAGCACCCCGGCATGATGGCGGACGACGACTATGACCTTGCAGGCTTCACCGTCGGCATTGTCGACAAAGAAAAGATTTTTGACAACAAAACCGTAAAGAAGGGCGACGCTATTATCGCCCTGCCCTCCTCGGGCGTGCACTCCAACGGCTTTTCGCTGGTGCGCAAGGTGTTGGACATTGAAAACCGCGAATTGAACATCTATTGTGAGGATTTGGGCATGACGCTCGGCGAATGCCTTTTGACCCCGACGCGCATTTACGTCAAGCCCGTTTTGGCGCTTGCCGAAAAAATGCCGATTAAGGCGGTTTCCCACATCACCGGCGGTGGCTTTTATGAAAACATTCCGCGCAGCATTCCGAAAGGCTTTACGGCAAAAATCGACGCCGCTGCGCTTCGCATTCCGCCGATTTTCCCCGTTTTGCAGCGTGCCGGCGATATTCCCGAACGCGATATGTTCAACACCTACAACATGGGTGTCGGCATGAGCCTTGTTGTGGACAGCGCGCTTGCGGACGAAGCGGTAAAAGTGCTTAAAGCGAACGGCGAAGACGCTTTTATCATCGGTGAAATCACCGAGGGCGACGAAGCCGTTGTCATTGCGTAACGAAATCCCTAAACTTATCAAGAAAAGGGCGAGTAATTTGAAAAAAATTGTTGTGTTGGTCTCCGGCGGCGGAACCAATTTGCAGGCGCTCATTGACGCCGAAAAACGCGGAGAAATCCCGAACGGCAAAATCACCTGCGTCATTTCTTCCAAGCCGGACGCCTACGCTTTAACGCGCGCCAAAGAAAACAACATTCCCACCCGCGTATTGGACCGCAAAGCTTACCCGGATATTGCGTCGTATTCGCGCGCGATGGTCGAAGCGCTGCAGGAAGAAAAAGCCGACCTTGTCATTTACGCCGGCTTTATGACCATTTTGGACGAGCAGGTTGTGCGCGCGTTCCCTAATAAAATGATGAATGTGCACCCGGCGCTGATTCCCTCGTTTTGCGGGAAAGGCTTTTACGGGCTGCACGTGCACGAGGCAGTGCTTAAAAGCGGCGTGAAGCTCACCGGCGCAACCGTGCATTTTGTCACGGAAGTTTGCGACGGCGGACCGATCATTCTGCAAAAGGCCGTTCCCGTTTACAACACCGACACGCCGGAGATTTTGCAAAAGCGCGTCATGGAACAGTGCGAATGGAAACTGCTGCCGAAAGCCGCCGCACTTTTCTGCGACGGAAAAATCACCGTCAAAGACGGAAAAACCTGGATTGAGGAAGTGTAAATCATGAAAACGTTAGACATTGCAACTTTACTTCGTGAAAACGCCTATCCCGGGCGCGGCATCATTCTCGGCAAAACCCCCGACGGCAAAAACGCCGTGATTGCCTATTTTATTATGGGCAGAAGCGTCAATTCCCGCAACCGCGTATTTGAAGCAACCGCGGACGGCATTCGCACCAAAGCCTTTGACGAATCCAAACTTTCCGACCCGCACCTGATTATTTATTCCCCGGTGCGCGTGCTCGGCAACAAAACGATTGTCACAAACGGCGACCAGACCGACACGATTTATGACCACATGGACCGGCAGGAAACCTTTGAACAGTCGCTTCGCACCCGCGAATATGAAGACGACGCGCCGAACTACACCCCGCGCATTTCCGGCATTGTGCATATGGAAGACGATTCTTTCAACTATGCGATGTCGATTTTGAAATCCGCCGACGGCAACCCCGACAGCGTCCATCGTTTCACCTTCAGCTACAACAATCCGCTGTGCGGCGAAGGGCATTTCATTCACACCTATATGGGCGACGGCAACCCCCTGCCCTCCTTTGAAGGCGAGCCGGAGAAAATCGCCACGGTAGACGACATTGACGCCTTTACCGATATGCTTTGGAACAGCTTAAACGAAGACAACAAGGTTTCGCTGTTTGTGCGCTATATCAATGTAGAGACCAAACAGGCGACCGACCGTATCGTCAATAAAAATCAATAATCGGAGGGTAAAAGATGAAGGAACTGGAACTGAAATACGGCTGTAACCCCAACCAGAAGCCGGCAAAAATTTTCATGCAGGACGGGCGCGACTTGCCCGTTACCGTATTAAACGGCAAACCCGGTTACATTAACTTTTTGGACGCTTTCAACAGCTGGCAGCTGGTGCGCGAACTCAAAGCCGCGCTGCATTTACCGGCAGCCGCTTCTTTTAAACACGTCAGCCCCGCCGGCGCAGCGGTCGGGCTTCCGCTTTCCGACACACTGAAAAAAATCTACTGGGTCGACGATTTGGAAGAGCTTTCGCCGCTTGCTTGCGCTTACGCGAGAGCGCGCGGCACCGACAGAATGTCCTCGTTCGGCGACTGGATTGCGCTTTCCGACGTCTGCGACGTGCCCACCGCGAAGCTGATTAAGCGCGAAGTGTCCGATGGCATCATTGCTCCCGGCTACACCGACGAAGCGCTTGAAATTTTGAAATCGAAACGCAAAGGGACTTACAACATCGTTGCGATTGACGAAAACTATGTCCCCGCCCCCGTTGAGCACAAAGACGTGTTCGGCGTGACCTTTGAGCAGGGGCGCAACGAGCTGAAAATCGACGCGAGCTCGCTTGACAATATCGTCACCGAAAATAAAGATTTGCCCGAAAGCGCAAAGCGCGATTTGATTATTTCGCTGATTACCCTCAAATATACACAGTCGAACTCCGTCTGCTACGCAAAAGACGGTCAGACCATCGGCGTCGGCGCAGGGCAGCAGTCGAGAATCCACTGCACCCGTCTTGCCGGCAACAAAGCGGATATTTGGCATCTCCGCCAGCATCCGAAGGTGCTCGGTCTTGACTTTATCGACAGCATTTCCCGCCCGAACCGCGACAACGCGATTGATGTTTACATTTCGGACGAATACGAAGACGTCATCGGCGATGACGTTTGGCAGAACACGTTTAAAACCCGTCCCGAAGTACTGACCAAAGAAGAAAAACAGGCGTGGCTTTCACAGTTCCACGACGTTTCGCTCGGCTCGGACGCGTTCTTCCCGTTCGACGACAACATCGAGCGCGCAAGACGCAGCGGCGTTTCCTATATCGTCCAGCCCGGCGGCTCGATTCGTGACGACATTGTCATTGACTGCTGCAACAAGCACGGTCTTGTCATGGCGTTCACCGGCATTCGCCTGTTCCACCATTAAAAAGTCTTAAAATACAGGTGTACCGTTTCGGCACACCTGTATTTCCCGTTTTTGCATATCATCAAAGAAAGGTTTTTAGAGCATGAAAATTCTGGTTGTCGGCGGTGGCGGCCGCGAACACGCCATTATTAAAAAGTTAAAGGAAAACCCGAATGTGACCGAAATTTTTGCCTGCCCCGGCAACGGCGGCATCGCAAAAGACGCCACTTGCGTGGACATCGGGGCGAAAGATATTCCGGCGATTGCCGATTTTGCCGTGGAAAATAAAATCGACTTCTGCGTTGTCGCGCCGGACGACCCGCTGGTGCTCGGCTGTGTGGACGCGCTCGAAGCGAAGGGCATCCCCTGCTTCGGCCCGAACAAAAACGCCGCCATTATTGAAGGCAGCAAGGTGTTTTCCAAAAACCTGATGCAGAAATACAACATTCCTACGGCCGACTACGCTGTGTTTGCCGACCCCAAGGAAGTTATTGAGTATATCCGAAAGAAAAACGAATTCCCGACGGTCATTAAAGCCGACGGCTTGGCGCTCGGCAAGGGCGTTATCATCGCGCAGAATCTCGAAGAGGCCGAAGACGCCGTAAAATCCATTATGGAAGACAAAATGTTCGGCGAAAGCGGCAACCACGTGGTCGTTGAAGAATTTTTGACCGGTCCCGAGGTTTCGGTTTTGGCATTTACCGACGGCAAAGCAATGGTGCCGATGGTTTCTTCCATGGACCACAAGCGCGCGCTCGACGGCGACAAGGGTTTGAACACCGGCGGCATGGGTACCGTCGCGCCGAACCCCTATTACACCAAAGAAGTTGCCGACACCTGTATGGAGACCATTTTCCTGCCGACGATGCGGGCGATGAACGCCGAAGGCAGAACCTTTAAAGGGTGCTTGTATTTCGGCTTGATGCTCACGCCGAAAGGACCCAAGGTCATTGAATACAACTGCCGCTTCGGCGACCCGGAAACCCAGGTTGTGCTCCCGCTTCTCAAAACCGATTTGCTCACCGTTATGCAGGCGGTGCACGACGAAACGCTTTCCGCGCTTCCGGTCGAGTTTTCCGACGAAGCTGCGGCGTGCGTGATTGTCGCTTCGGGCGGTTACCCGAAATCTTATAAAAAAGGCTGTGTTATGGACTTCGGCAAAGCGGAAGAGCTTCCCGACGTCACCGTATATCACGCCGGTACGGCGCTGAAAGACGGCAAGCTGGTTACGTCCGGCGGGCGTGTGCTCGGCGTAACGGCAACCGGCAAAGATTTGGAAACTGCGCTGCAAAAAGCCTATGCGGCGGTCGAAGAAATCCACTTTGACGGCGCATTTTACCGCAAAGACATCGGTCAGCGCGCACTCGCGGCACGCAAATAAGGAGGGCAACATGGTTTACAGAATTTATGTAGAAAAGAAAAAGAAATTTGCGGACGAGGCGGCGACGCTCCTTTCCGACATTCGCTCGCTTTTGATGATTGACACGGTTTCCGACCTTCGTCTTTTCAACCGCTACGACGTAGAAAACATTGACGAAGCGCTGTTCAAAAAATGTGAAAAGACCGTGTTTTCCGAGCCGCAGCTCGACAACACTTACGCCCACCTGCCGCAGACCGACGCGATTGTGTTCGCAACGGAATACCTCCCCGGTCAGTTTGACCAGCGTGCGGATTCCTGCGCGCAGTGCATTCAGTTCGTGTCGCAGGGCGAAAAGCCGCTGGTGCGCACCGCGAAGGTCTATATGATTTTCGGCAAGGTCACGCCCGCGCAGTTGGACGCGATTAAAAAATATGTCATCAACCCTGTAGAAAGCCGCGAAGCTTCGCTCGACCGCGTGGAAACGCTGAACGTGCCTTACGACATTCCGACCGAAGTGGAAACGCTCGACGGCTTCACTTCGCTTTCCAAAGCGGAGCTTGCCGATTTTGTGCAGAAATATGCACTTGCGATGGACAACGCGGACATCGCTTTCTGCCAGGATTATTTCAAAAGCGAACACCGCGACCCGACCATTACGGAAATCCGCATGATTGATACCTACTGGTCCGACCACTGCCGCCACACCACGTTTTTGACGACGATTGACGGCGTGGAAATTCACGACCCGACGGTTCAAAAAGCTTACGACCGCTATGTGGCAATCCGCAAGGAATTGGGGCGCACGAAGCCGCAGAACCTGATGGATTTGGCGACCATCGGCGCACGGTATTTGAAATACACCGGCCAGCTGAAAAATTTGGATGAATCCGAGGAAATCAACGCCTGCACCGTGAAAATCAAGGTAGACGTAGACGGCAAAGCGGAAGACTGGCTGTTCCTCTTTAAAAACGAAACGCACAACCACCCGACCGAAATTGAGCCGTTCGGCGGCGCGGCGACCTGCATCGGCGGCGCCATTCGTGACCCGCTTTCAGGGCGCGGCTATGTGTATCAGGCAATGCGCGTGACCGGCGCGGCTAACCCGTTAAAACCGGTCAAAGACACCATGCCCGGCAAACTCCCGCAGAGAAAACTTGTTACCACCGCGGCGGCGGGGTACAGCTCCTACGGCAACCAAATCGGTCTTGCCACCGGGCAGGTCGATGAAATTTATCACCCCGGCTATGTCGCCAAGCGCATGGAAATCGGCGCGGTCGTGGGTGCGGCGCCGGCGGAAAATGTCCGCCGTGAAGTGCCGGTTCCGGGCGACATTATTGTGCTGCTCGGCGGCAGAACCGGCCGTGACGGCTGCGGCGGTGCAACCGGCTCGTCTAAATCCCACAAGCTTTCTTCACTCGAACAGTGCGGCGCGGAAGTCCAAAAAGGTAACGCGCCCGAAGAGCGCAAGCTGCAAAGACTGTTCCGCAATCCGAATGCGACCAAGCTTATCAAACGCTGCAACGACTTCGGCGCGGGCGGTGTTTCCGTGGCCATCGGTGAGCTTGCCGACGGGCTGCACATTGATTTAAACAAAGTCCCGAAAAAATATGAAGGTCTTGACGGCACCGAGCTTGCCATTTCCGAATCGCAGGAGCGCATGGCGGTTGTGTTGGACCCCAAAGACGTAGACGCCTTTATGGCGCTCGCCGCCGAGGAAAACCTTGAAGCAACGGTCGTTGCCGAGGTCACCGACAACCCGCGGCTTACCATGGAATGGAACGGCAAGAAGATTGTCGACATTTCCCGCGAGTTCTTAAACTCCAACGGCGCGGAAAAGCACACCCGTGTTTTGGTTGAGGCGGCGAAGCCTGTTGAAAAAACAGTCGAAGGCAAAACCAACGCCGAAAAATTCCGCGCGCTCGCCGATGACTTAAACGTCTGCTCGAAACGCGGCCTTGCCGAACGCTTTGACTCGACGATCGGTGCGAACACCGTTTTGATGCCGTTCGGCGGCAAATATCAGCTCACCCCGGCGCAGGCGATGGCGGCAAAAATCCCGGTGCTCAACAAAGACACCAAAACCTGTTCCGTAATGGCATGGGGCTACAACCCGTTCATCACCGAGAAAAACCAGTTCCTCGGCGCGTATTACGCGGTCATAGAATCGGTTTCCAAACTGGTTGCAACCGGCGCGGACCTTGCCACCTGCTATTTGACGTTCCAGGAATATTTTGAACGCATGACCGAAGACGCCTCCCGCTGGGGCAAACCGGCGGCCGCTTTGCTCGGCGCGCTGACCGCCCAGCTGGAATTGGGTATTGCCTCCATCGGCGGCAAAGACTCGATGAGCGGTACATTTGAAGACATCGACGTGCCCCCGACGCTGGTTTCCTTTGCGGTTTCCGTTTGCAATTCGGACAACATTATTTCCCCCGAATTCAAACTGCCTGCGTCTAAACTTTACTATATCGCCCCCGAAAAGAACGCGGACGGCACGTTGAACACCGAAAGCCTGCTTGCGGTTTATCAAAAGGTAGCGGGGCTCATTGCCGACAAGAAAGTGCTTTCCTGCTTCACACCTACCTACGGCGGCATTGCCGAAGGGCTTATGAAAGCGGCGTTCGGCAACCACATCGGCTTTAAGTTAGACCGCGGCTTCCCGCAGGATGCGCTTTACAGCTATGATTACGGCGCGTTTGTGCTCGAAGCTTCCGAAGAACTTGAAGGGCTGACGCTCCTCGGCGAAACCACTTATGACTACGCGCTGAAAATCGGCATTGAAACCATAGATTTAAGCGAGCTTTCCGACATTTACGAAAACAAGCTTGAAAGCGTGTTCGCCTGCAACAAGCCGACAAGCAGTAAGCCGGTTGAAACGATTTCTTATGAAGCAAAAACCCGCGTTGCGCCGAAAATCGGCGTGGCAAAGCCGAAAGTGCTGATCCCCGTGTTCCCCGGCACCAACTGTGAATATGACACGGCGCGCGCACTTTCGTGGGCGGGTGCAGAACCGAAAATCATGGTCATTCGCAACCTGTCCGCGCGCGACATTGCAGAGAGCGTAAAGGCGTTTGCCAAAGAACTGCGCGACAGCCAGATTGTCTTTGTGCCCGGCGGCTTCTCCGGCGGCGACGAGCCGGACGGCAGCGGCAAGTTCATTACGGCGTTCTTCCGCAGCCCGTTAATCACCGAAGAAGTCCACAAGCTGTTGAAAGAGCGCGACGGCTTAATGGCAGGTATCTGCAACGGCTTCCAGGCGCTTATCAAACTCGGGCTCGTGCCTTACGGCGAGATTATTGAGCCGAACGCCGACACACCGACGCTGACCTTTAACACCATAGGCCGCCACCAGTCGAGACTTGTTAACACCCGCGTGGCTTCCAACAAATCCCCGTGGCTTTCCGGGAGCTCTGTCGGCGACATTTACACCGTCCCGATTTCCCACGGCGAAGGTCGTTTCGTCTGCCCGCCGGAATTGCTGCAAAAGCTCATTGACAACGGGCAAATCGCGACGCAGTATGTGGACGAAAACGGCAACCCGACGATGGAAATCCGTTATAACCCGAACGGCTCCGACCTCGCGATTGAGGGTATCACCTCCCCCGACGGCCGCGTCTTCGGCAAAATGGGGCACTCCGAGCGGTATTCTGATAACGTATATAAAAACGTGGACGGCAACAAAGACAACGGTATGTTCAAAAACGCTGTTGATTACTTCAAAATCTAACGTCCCGCAACGCACAGAAACCCCGCCTTTCCGAAAAAGGAAAGGCGGGGTTATTTGTTTTATGCGGATTTTATTTTACGCGTTCGGCAAAGCTTCAAGGGTATTTTCCTTTTCCACCCACTGCGTTTTCACGCTGTCGCCGTCGGCGAACACCCAAAGTTCCACGGTTTTCTCCCCTGCCGGCACATATTCGCCGCCGCTCTCTGCCGTGGCGTTGTGCATAAGCTCGGTTCTGATTTCCACCACCGACAAATGGGTGGTTTCGGACACCACGCGGATATGGTTGAAATGCAATATATCTTGGTCGTAATACGGCTCAAACTGCGCGAGATAGTCGGCGACTTCTTGGTTGAGCGCGGTTTTACAGGTTTCCCCGCCGCGCACATAGGTCGCCTGCAACGAAGATACGCCCGCTTCCCATTTGACAGCCTTAGATACAGGCAAATGCGGCCAGACAAGCAGCGCGCCGATGAGCAGCACCTGCACGACAAGAATTGCCGTAAAGACTTTTAACCCTTTCATTGCGCCGCCTCCTCACTCATATTTTTCACAAGTACCTGCGGCGTGTCGCCGGTTATGACCCAAACTTCCCAAACCGCGCCGTTTTTTGCACCGGAAATAGAATAACAGAAATCATCGCCGGCACAAGCAAGCCTTGTCAAAACAAGGTCGCTGTCCGCGCCGTTTTCCCGAAGATATTGTGAAGAAACGGTTTGTAAAGTCTCCTGCAAATACTTGTCCGCCACTGCGCGGGTACCCGTTGCCGCGCCGTCACGCACCGTAAAGCGGTAAAACGCCGGTTCATATGCGCGAATGGTTGCTGCCTGCATACCGCCGTCCGCCGTTTTGAATGTCGCCGCCGCGTTTTCCGTCACGCGCATACCGATTGGAAGCTGCGGTATAAGCAATGACAGCAAAACGGCAAACAGCAAAATCTGTGCCAAAACAAGGAACACCTTTGAAGCTCTGTTCATTCCCATAAGCAAACCCCTTTTCTTTTCATTTCATTTAAAAATTGAAAAATGTAGCCCTCCTATAATTTGAATATAACATAAGGATTGATTACCTGTCAATAAAGCTTTTTATATTTCTCTTTGCCGGTTCGGTCTTTGTTTTTCTTCTGTTGCATATTCCAAAATCTTTTGTGCCGACACGGTAGTTTGATTGCCGACAAATTTCTCAAATATTTCCCTGCCGCCCCTTGATTTTTGAAGGATGTTCTTATATAATGAATAGTGTCACACTTCGGAGTTGTGGTGTCGCCACCGCCGAAAGTGTGTTTTTTTTGTGAATTTGGAATGTTTGGGAGAACGAGAAAGTGAAAATTGGGTTTGACAACGACAAATATTTGAAAACGCAGTCTGCGCACATTCGTTCTCGGATCAATGCGTTCGGCGGCAAACTGTATTTGGAATTCGGCGGCAAAATTTTTGACGATTATCACGCGTCGCGCGTGTTGCCCGGCTTTTTGCCCGACAGCAAAATGAAAATGCTTTTGGAGCTTCGGGATGAAGCGGAAATCATCATCGCGATTAACGCGAATGACATTGAAAAAAGCAAGGTGCGCGGGGATATCGGCATTACCTATGACCAGGATATTTTGCGGCTTTTAGACACTTATTCGGCGTTCGGGCTTCCGGTGTGCGGCGTGGTGATGACGCAATACGGCGCGCAGCCTTCAGCGGTGGCGTTTGAAGAGAAGCTTCACAAGCTCGGCGTGCGCGTTTGGCGGCATTACACGATTGAGGGCTACCCCGCCAACATTCCGCTGATTGTCAGCGACGACGGATTCGGCAAAAATGATTATATTGAGACCACGCGCTCGCTCGTCGTTGTGACGGCGCCGGGTCCGGGCAGCGGCAAAATGGCGGTTTGCCTTTCCCAGCTTTACCACGAACACAAACGCGGCATTCAGGCGGGCTACGCCAAGTTTGAGACGTTCCCGATTTGGAACCTGCCGTTAAAGCACCCCGTTAACCTCGCGTATGAAGCGGCGACGACCGATTTGAACGACGTCAACATGATTGACCCGTTCCATTTGGAGGCTTACGGCAAAACCACGGTCAACTACAACCGCGACATTGAAATTTTTCCGGTGCTCAACACCATTTTTGAACAGATTTACGGCACTTCGCCTTATAAATCCCCGACCGATATGGGCGTCAACATGGCGGGCAACTGCATTGTGGACGATGAGGTCGTGCGCGAAGCGTCCAAACAAGAGGTCATCCGCCGCTATTACAAAGCGCTTGTCTCGGCGAAAAACGGCGAAAATGTGGCGGACCAGATTTTGTCTTTGGACCTGTTGATGAAACAGCTTGAAATCACGCCCACCTATCGAAAATGCGTGCAAAAAGCGTTAGACGTTGCCGAGGCAACCGGTGAACCCGCGGCGGCTATGGAACTTGACGACGGCCGGATTATCACCGGCAAGACAAGCGATTTGTTGGGCGCCTCGTCCGCGCTGATTTTGAACGCCTTAAAGGCGCTCGCGGGCATTAACGCCGACATTGATTTGGTTTCCCCGGTGGTCATCGGTCCGATTCAGGACCTGAAAGTCAACCACCTCGGCAATAAAAACCCGCGGCTTCACACCGACGAAGTGCTTTTGGCGCTTTCGATTTCGGCGGCGACCAACCCGACGGCGGAAAAAGCCATGCAGGCGCTCGAAAATTTGCGCGGGTGCGAAATGCATTCCACCGTGATTTTGGCGGACGTGGATATGCACACTTTCTCGAAGCTCGGCGTACACGTCACCTGTGAGCCGACGCGGCAGAGAAAGGCTTTCTATCACAAATAATTTTGTATTCTCATTCCAAAGGAGTTTTGTTTATGGCGGCTAAATACATCTTCGTTACCGGCGGCGTGGTGTCCGGCCTCGGCAAGGGCATTACGGCGGCTTCCCTCGGCAGGCTTCTGATTGACCGCGGTTTGCAGGTCACCGTTATGAAGCTGGACCCGTATTTGAATATTGACCCGGGCACGATGAATCCCATTCAGCACGGGGAGGTGTTTGTGACCGACGACGGCGCGGAGACGGACCTCGACCTCGGGCATTATGAGCGTTTTATGGACGTCAGCTTAACCAAAAACAGCTCCTGCACTTCGGGCAGTGTGTATTACAACGTCCTTTCCAACGAGCGCAAAGGCGTTTACGGCGGCCAGACCGTTCAGATTATTCCGCACATCACCAACGAAATCAAACGCCGGATTGCGCTCAACGAAACAGAGGGCATTGACGTTGTTTTGGTGGAAATCGGCGGCACGGTCGGCGACATTGAAAGCCAGCCGTTTTTGGAGGCGATTCGCCAGTTTGCTCAGGAACGCGCAGGCGACTGCATGTTTGTGCACGTTACGCTGGTACCTTATCTCGGCGCGTCGATGGAACTGAAAACCAAACCGACCCAGCACTCCGTGAAAGAACTGCTCGGCATCGGCATTCGCCCCGACATCATCGTTTTGCGTACCGAGCACGAAATCAGTCAGGATATTAAAGACAAAATCGCGCTGTTCTGCAACGTGCCTTCGGAAAACGTCATTGAAAACCGCGATATGCCGACGCTGTATCAAATTCCGATGGAACTTGAAAAAGAGGGCATTGCGAATATCGTTGTTAAAAAGCTTAAATTAAACTGCAAGGCGCCCGACCACACCGACTGGCTTAAAATGATGGAAAGAAACGCGTCACTTAAGAAAGACGTGAACATCGCGCTTGTCGGCAAATATGTCGAACTGCATGACTCGTATTTGAGCGTCAACGAAGCGCTCAAACACGGCGGGCTCGCCCACGACGCAAAAGTCCACATTGACTGGGTGGATTCCGAAACGCTGAATGACGATAACGCAGCGGAAATTCTCGGAAAAGCCGACGGCATTTTGGTGCCCGGCGGGTTCGGTACGCGCGGCATTCCGGGCAAAATCTGCGCGGCGAAATATGCGCGGGAAAACAAAGTCCCCTACCTCGGCATTTGCTTAGGGCTTCAGGTCGCCGTCATTGAATTTGCGCGCGACGTGTTGGGGCTTGCCGACGCGAACACCACGGAAATCGACCCCGACACGAAAGACCCGGTGATTTACCTGATGCCCGACCAATACGACGTCACAAACCTCGGCGGCACCATGCGTTTGGGCCAATACCCCTGCGTTTTGGCGGAGGCTTCCAAAGCCTATCAGGCTTACGGCCAACAGCTCATTCACGAACGTCACCGCCACCGTTACGAAGTCAACAACGACTATCGCGACCAGCTCGAAGCGAACGGTATGCACATTTGCGGCGTTTCGCCGGACAAGCACATTGTGGAAATGGTCGAGCTCAAAGACCACCCGTGGTTCTTAGCTTCGCAGGCGCACCCCGAATTCAAATCGCGCCCGACAAGACCGCATCCGCTGTTTTCAGGTCTTATCGGCGCGGCACTCGAATACAAAGAAAACAGAAAATAAAATAAGAACAGAAAGAAGCTCCGGCAGTGTGTCTGCCGGAGTTTTTTTGTGTTAAAATCAATTTTTAAAATCCGCGGGAACTTCCCCCGCCGCCAAACGAACCGCCGCCTCCGGAGAAGCCGCCCCCACCGCCGGAAAAACCTCCGCCGCCGCGGAAAGAACCGCCTCCATAGAAGCCGCCGCCGTAATATCCGCCGCCGTGCCCGCCGGTGCCTCCGCCGCCGATATGTTTTGCAAAAATGCGACTTAAAATAACCAACAAGACAACGAAGCCAAGCGGAAGAAAAAGAACAATCTGACTGCCGAGCGAGGGCGAGCCGTCGTATTCGTCCGTGTTCGCTAAAACGGTCATGCCTTCGCCGGTTGTGGTCTCCATGCCGTATTCCGCATAGACCTCATTGACCAGAGCGGCGTAAGCCCCACGGAGTCCGGTCGAAAAATCATTGTTTCTCAAATAAGGCATGGCGTAATTGTCTAAAATCCGCCCGGTTTTGCCGTCGGTAAGTCTTCCCTCGAGCCCATAGCCGACTTCTATGCGCACTTCACGGTCGCCGGAAGAGAGCAAAAGCAAAACGCCCGAATCGGTTTCTTCGTCGCCGATGCCCCATTCACGCCCAAGACCAATGGCATAATCTTCAATCGATTCGCCGTCAAGGCTTTCGACCGTAACCACGACCACCTGCGCTTTGGTGGCTTTATAAAGCGCTTCGCCGAGACTTTGCATATAAGCGGCGTCATCACTCGAAAGACAGCCGGCAAAATCGTTGACGAAAAAGTCCGTTGTCGGCTTTGGGTATTCGGTTTTTGCCGCCGCGGGCAGGCAAAGCATTGCGAGCAGCAGCGCAGCGCCGAGCAGGGATAAAAGTTTTTTCATGTTTTACCTCCGCAAAACAAAATCGGCGGTCGCTTAATCAAAATTCACACTCGGCACGGTTTGGGATTCTTCCGTTGCCTCAAAATATTCCGCCGCGTCAAAGCCGAAGAGGTTGGCCAAAATGACCGTCGGGAACTTTTGAATTTTGGTGTTATAATTTTGCGCAATTTCATTGTAATCCTTGCGCGCCTGGGCAATCCGGTTTTCGGAACCGGCAAGCTCATCTTGCAGGTTGATAAACTGCGAATCCGCTTTGAGTTCGGGGTAATTTTCCACCACGACAAGCAAGCGGGAAAGCGCCGAGTCGAGCGCCGCGTTCGCTTCGTTCATTTCATCCACGGTGTTCGCGCCCGCAAGCGCTGCGCGCGCGTCCGCAAGGGCGGTGTAGACCTCTTCTTCGTGCGAAGCATAGCCTTTTACGGTATTCACAAGGTTCGGAATCAAGTCTGCGCGCCGCTGCAAATAGGTTTCGACATTCGCCTGCGCCGCGGTGACCTGTTCACGGGTGTCGACAAGGCCGTTGTAAGAGGAAACTACGCTGCCGACCAAAATCGCCAGCACCAGGACCACAACTGCCAAAACAATCCAAACGGTCTTTTTCTTTTGCATTTTACTTTCTCCTTTCAAAAAAAGGGACCTCATGTGCTTCCTCAATCGTCAAAGCCGTTGGGGTTTTGGCTTTGCCAACGCCAGGAATCTTCGCACATTTCCTGCAAACCGCGCTTGGCTTCCCAGCCGAGCACTTCTTTTGCCTTTGTGGGGTCGGAATAGCAGGTTGCAATATCGCCGTCACGGCGGCCGACAATTTTATAAGGGATTTTCACGCCGCTGGCTTTTTCAAACGCCTTGACAATATCCAAAACGCTGTACCCTTTGCCGGTGCCGAGGTTGAAAATCTGAACACCTTTTTTGCCTTCCAAAATGTTATCCACCGCTTTGACGTGGCCTTCCGCTAAGTCAACCACATGGATATAATCGCGCACGCCGGTACCGTCGGGGGTGTCGTAATCGTCGCCGTAAACGGAAAGCTCCGGCAGTTTGCCGATTGCCACCTGGGTGATATAAGGCATCAGGTTGTTGGGAATCCCGTTGGGATTTTCCCCGATTCTGCCGCTCTTATGCGCGCCGATGGGGTTGAAATAGCGAAGCAGGGTGACGTTCCAGTTGTTGTCGGCTTTGTAAAGGTCCTCCAAAATGATTTCTATCATATATTTGGTTGTGCCGTAGGGGTTCGTGGTGCCGCCGGTTTTCATCGTTTCTTTCAGCGGCGAGACGTTGTTCATGCCGTACACGGTTGCCGACGAGCTGAACACGATGTTTTTGCAGCCGTTGTCGCGCATGACTTCGCAAAGCGCCAAAGTGCCGCCGATGTTGTTGTCGTAATATTCCAGCGGCTTGTGGCAGGATTCCCCGACCGCCTTGAGACCTGCGAAATGAATGACCGCGTCAATTTTGTTTTCTTGGAAAACGCGCTGCATCCCCGCTTTGTCGCGGATGTCGCATTCATAGAACTTCAGCTCTTTGCCGCAAAGCTCTTTGATGCGTGCTAAGGATTTGGGGCTGGAATTGTAGTAGTTGTCAACGATAACAATGTCATACCCCGCCTCAGTCAACGAAATGCAGGTGTGGGAACCGATAAAGCCGGTGCCGCCCGTAACAAGAATAGCCATACTGAAAATCCTCCTGAATTTTTATTATGCTGTCAGCGTTGTACCGCTGTAGTATTTGGAAAGAATCTGGACGTAAGTCGAGCCGGTCGCCGCCATTTTGTCCGCGCCCATTTGGCTCATGCCGACGCCGTGGCCGATGCCGTAAACGGTAAAGGTGAATTCGTCGGTCGGGGTGTTGTATTCCACCGAGAAGCATTCCGACGGCATATTTTTGCCCGCCATAACTTTGTTGACAAATTCCATACCGGAAATTTCCTTGCCGCCGACGGAAACGGTCTGAACATAGCCGACGCCGGTGTTGACCGCGCCGCTGTGTGCCGTGACCTTAATCCACTCGTTTGGGTCGTCGCCGAGGGTCAGCGTTTCATCATAGGCGGTGAGGAGCGCTTTGACATCTGCCGAAGAGAAAATCAAATCGGTTTTGTAACCCTCCTGGGTTCTGTCGGAAAGACTGTCGACCGCGCGAAGATACGGGTAGGATTTACCGAACACGGTTTCCGCCGCCACGGTTTTGCCCGCGGAAAGTTTGAAGAACGGCGTAAACGCGGGGGCGTTGTTAAAGCTCAAATATTCGCCGAACACCGCGCGCACGGCGTTGTAAACCTCGTCGCTGTATTCGTCGGCAAGCGTCACGCCGGTGATTTTCCAATTCGTGTTGCGGTATTTGAGATAGGTATAGACGACAACCGCCTGCGCCTTAATCGCTTCTTCGTTATAAGTGTTGTCCATTTCCGCTTCGACCATACGCGCAACCGCTTCTTTGGCGTCTAACGTCTCGCCATTGACGATAATTGTGTCGGGAATGGTCGAAGTCGTAGCAGGTGCTGTGTTAGACGTGTCAATTGCCGAACCGTCTGCGCTCGCCGTGGTAACTTCGGCAGGGGTTTCGGTGATGCCGTTGACCGCTTCGTTATAAATGAACTGCGAAAGCGGCACGGTGTCGACCACCGGCTTTGCAATTTCTGTCGTGGTTGCCGACGTTGCGGTTGCTGCTTCGGCCGCCTGTCTGGAAGCCTCCTCGGCCGCGAGCGCTTCGCGTGCGCGTTTTTCTCTGACAAAGAATATAGAGCCGGTCACAATCGCCGCGACTAAAACAATCGCGATAATCGAAACGGTGATTTTGCCGGATTTTTTAGAAAGGAAGCCGCCCTTCTTTTCGTTGGTATCTACCGAAGCGACTTCAATGCCGACCGCGCCTTTGCCCGCAGCTTTTTCGCCGATGAGTTCCACAAGTTCTTCGGCGGCGTCATGCAGGAAAGCTTCGGTGGTTTCGTCGTCTTCACGATAGAGTTTGCGCACCAGCGCGGTTTTTTCGTCGGCAACGGTAATATACACGCTGTCGCCGCCATCGCTTGTGCAGATTTCCGAAATGCACGCCCCGTAAGGCGCGCCCGCCAGTTCCTTTGCGGATTTGGCAAGCAACGCGGCGTAATCGGTCAAATTGTAATCGCCCTTGTCTTCAACGTGCGGGGTGAAAATGAAGAAACGGTCAAAATCCACCGTGTTTTTGGTTGCCAGCGCTTTTATGTAAGACGAAGTCGGCGTGCTGCTGACCGCCACTGTCTGATTGTTTTCGCGCAAAATATTGATTGTGCGCTGAAGCACGCTGTCGGCAAACGGGTCTGTCGGCTGCGGCAAAACCTTATCCGGTTTTTTCTCCGGCTCGGCAGGTTTTTTGGCACTTTGCTGCATTAAGAACGGCACCACGCCGCCTTTGAGCTCACCGTCTAAGCGTTCCGAATCCAGCGGCAAAAAGAAGATAATCTGTTTGCCTTTTTTCACAGCAAAACCCGGATACATGCCGTCGCCGGAAGCGAAGATTGCCGCGCCTTTCGGCACAACCGCATGTTTGTGCATGACTTCTTCTTCGGCGTCAGATTTTTTGGAAATCAAATCATAAAGCCGCTTGTCTTCTGCGGTTTCGAGCGCCAACGCCGCACAAAGCTTGGCGCGCACGCTGTTGTATTTGCTCTTTTGAATTGCCAGCACAATCCCCTGGCTTGTTTTCAGCGCTTCGGCGAACGGCGGCAGCAAGGTTTTCAAGCTGTCATAAACCGCAAACTCGGTTTCATCCGCGAAGCCGGAAAACGCCCCGGAAATGCTGGCAAGCATTTTAGAGGTTCCGGCGTCCCCTTGCGCAGAAAGCGCAAGCATTTTCAAATTCATAGTCCTTCATCCATCCCTTATATCCGTTTTGTCTTATTGCAATGTCCATTGTGCCGCACCGGCAAACGGATTGGTTTTGCCGTTTTTGTCATACCACGCCTGCGGATAGCGCGGGTTGGGGTTGGCAACCGCCAACGTTGTGTCCACCGAGGCATCTTCCCCGTCACGCACCATGCGGCCGATAATCACAAGCCGCGCGTCGGAAAATTCATAGGTGCAGGTCGAAAGCGTCAACAGCTTGTCATCCGGCTGAATATCCACGCCGGTGGTGTAGAGCTTGCGCTCATCCACCGCGGCAATATAGCTCGTGAAATTCGCCTCCGAGCCGAAGTCCGGAACGGTGTAGTTGAAGATATAACCGTTGTCGTCCTCTTCTTTGCTGTTGGTAATCATTACCGCGTAAATTTTGAATTTGTAGCTTCTGTAAAGCGTGTCAAACTCCATAATCGGGGACTCTTTAAAGCCGTCGATGGTTTTATATTTTTTCAAGTCGGCAAATACAAGCCCGTCGCTCATGTGGTGACCGTAAATAATCGTATTTTGGTTTAAGTATTTCGGGTCGTTGCGGTAGTCCATATACGGGCAGCCGTAACGGCTGTAATTGCCGTAGAAGTCCGTTTTCAAATAGGTTTGGTTGTCGCCCGCCTGCACAACCTGCATATCAATCGTGGAGTTCGGAATTTTGACCCAGCCGACCAAATCCTGGTTAATTGCATACAGATAGGCGTATTTCGCCATGATGCCCTCGGGCAGCTGAATGTTCGGGTATTTGGAAATGAAGTCCGCCCAAACATCGCTTTCGCTGAGCACGTCGGTATCGTCAATAATTTGGCCCTTTAAATCCTCGTGCTGTCTTTCCGCCTGCCAGTTCTGCACGGCGAACATGCAGAAATACACCGCACAGCCGACAAGTGCCACAATCGACAAATCCATAATGACTTTGCGCAGCCGCTCGCCGACGCTGTCGGTTTTGTTCGGGAAAATTTTACGAAAACCGTCTTTGAAAATTTCATTAAACGTCCGATACTGCTTTTCCTCGACCGGCGCTTTGGCTTCTTTGTCGCTGTCTGCGGGCGCGTCGTCGGAAGCAGCTTCCGGCGTTTCAGCCGTTTTGTCCGTTTCCGCTTTTTCCGCTGTCGTTTCGGTTTTCGGCGCTTCCTTTACGGGCGTCACCGGGAGGACCGGCTTTTCTTCGGGGTGCTCACGCACGTCGCCGTAATCCTGATAGGCCTCGGTCACGTCAACAAACTGGTCGCCGTCGGCAAGAAAACGATTTTTGCGACTGGTGGTCTCTTCATTGGTTTTGCCCATAACCGACCGCATGACGTCGTCGTAAATGCTTTGGTAATCCTCACCGGACGCGTCTTTCGCTTTCTCCTCGCTTTCGTCCGTGTCCGGCGTTTTTTCATCTTCGGGCTCCTCAGGCGCAATATCGCGCAGCGTGGAAAGGAGAGATTCCACTTCGGGGTCCGTGTCGCCGTTTTCGTCCGCGACCTTGTTTTTCAGTTCCTCAAAGGACAGCATTTTTTCCTGGTTCTCTTCGGGCTTTTGCTTTTTCTTTCGTGCCATGCTTATTCAATTCCTTTCGGATACCACTTTTCATCGTTAATGTAGGGGTTCGGAATGTTGTATTTATCATACCACAGCTGTGGGTATTTCGGATTTTCGTTGACCGTGGCAAGCGAGGTATCTACCGCGGCGTCCTCGCCGTCGCGCACCAACCGCGCCATGACGACGCAGCGCGCGTCCTCTTGTTTGCTGCGGCTTAAATCCATGTCACGCGTGCAGGTGGAAAGCGTCAGGATTTTGTCGGTCGGCAGCACTTCCACGCCGGTGTGGTAAAGGCTTCGTTTTTCGACCTCGGCAATAAATTCGGTGAAGTTCTCGTCGGTCATCGCGGGGTAAATGTAATTAAACACATAGCCGTTGTCGAGCTCCGGCGACGCGGTGGTCAAAAACACCGCAAACACCTTCCACTGATAATCCTTGTAAATTGTATTAAACGTAATCACGGGCGCAGTTTTATAAAATTCAATATCCTTGTATTTTTCCAAATCGGAAAACATGGTGGAATCGAGGTAATTGTGCCCGTAAAGGATTGTATTTTTGTCGAACGGGTCAACGGAGTTTCGGTAATCCATAAACACCGTGCCGCGGCGGTAATATTCTTTATAAAAATTGTGCCGCAGATAAAAATTGTTGTCGTCGCTTTGCATGACCGGGTGGTTAATGGTCGTATTGGGGACCGTAATCCAGCCGACCAAATCGTTGTTTTCGTTATAGGCTTTGCGATATTTCGGCTGCACTTCAGCGGGTTCCGCCGGATACCCTTCCGTAGGCTCGGTTACCAGCTCGGAAATCTGTTCAGCCTGTTCCTTTGCGCCGTAAATATCCACAAAATACCGCAAGCAGATTGTGCCGGAAATCAGCAGGACAAAAACCGCAATCACTGTAATGATTACATTGGCCGCCCGGCTGAATTTTGAAGGTTTCTTCTTTTTCTTATTAGGCTTCACTTCAACCTTCGTATTTTCAGATTCGGTCAAATTATCGGGCGTATTGGGATTTTCACACATCGTTAAGCCACCTCCGAATCCAATCTAAAGCAAACTGCGCGGCAGCGTTTCGGTTTTGTTCGCGCACATTATTCGTAAACGAGTTACAGATTTTCTGCACCTTTGTCGTTTTGCCGTCGCTTAATGCGATATAGACAAGCCCCACCGGTTTGTCGGTCCCGTCGGCGTCCGGTCCGGCGATTCCCGTGACGGAAACCGCAAGGTCCGCGCCGGAGATGCGCAGCGCGCCCTCCGCCATTTCGCGGGCGGTCTGTTCGCTGACTGCGCCGTAAGCTTTCAGCGTTTCCTCGCGCACGCCGAGCACTTTCGACTTGATGCGGTTCGAGTAGCTGACAATGCCGCACTCAAACACCGCCGAAGCGCCGGGCACGTCGGTGATGCGTTTCGCGATTAGCCCGCCCGTGCAGGACTCCGCCGTGGCAAGCGTTTTATTTTGTTTTAAAAGGCTTTGCACAACGGCTTCTTCGGGGGTCATTTCTATCACGCATTCCTTATCAGTTCAAATCTTGCGCCCTGCGCCGCACGTTCTACGAGTTCTTCGACCGGCAACGCTTCTTCCGCCTTTTCCAAAAGCTCCAAATTGGGCCTTGTGCGCGGGTGCCGCGGGGTGAACACCGTGCAGCAGTCCTCGTAAGGTCTTATGGAGATTTCAAAGGTTTCAATTTTACGGGCGCGTTCAATAATTTCTTCTTTATCCATGCCGATAAGCGGCCGGAACACCGGCATTTCGGCAACCGCGTCGGTACAGCCGAGCGACAAAATCGTTTGGCTTGCGACCTGCCCGACACTTTCGCCGGTAATAAGTGCCGCGCATTTTTCGCGTTTCGCAATCACGTTGGAAATGCGCATCATAAACCGGCGCATAACCAGCGTAAACAGCTCTTCCGGGCAGTTGTCGCGAATCTGCTCTTGAATTTCGGTAAACGGCACGGTGTAAAGCGCAATGTCGCCGCTGTATTTTGCCACCTGCCGCAAAAGGTCGTGGACTTTCCACTCCGCCTGAGGCGAAGTGAACGGCGGGGACGCAAAGTGGATTGCGTCTAAAACGATGCCGCGTTTTGCCATCATCCAGCCGGCGACCGGGCTGTCAATCCCGCCCGAGACGAGCAGTGCGGCTTTGCCGCCGGTGCCGACGGGCATGCCGCCCGCGCCTTTAATCTGGTTGCCGTGGATATAAGCGAAGTGCTCGCGCACCTCGACCATGACGATAATATCCGGATGGTGCACATCGACACGCAAGTGCGGGAAAGCTTCCAGAAGCTTGCCGCCCACTTCGGCGCTGATTTGCGGGGAAGTCAGCGGGAACGTCTTGTCGGACCGCTTCGCTTCGACCTTGAACGTGTGAAGGCCCGAGAGTACGTCGCGCAGATATTCCGGCGCCGCAGACAAAATCGCGTCCATGGATTTTTCGACGGCCGCCGCGCGCTCAAAACCGGCAATGCCAAACACGCGCGAAAGACGGTCGACCGCCTCTTCCATGTCAAACGAATCGTCCTGTGGTTCTATTGTAAGGGTAGATTGTGAACGGGTTATTACGAATTTGCCTAAACCGTGCATTCTTCGCTTGATATTTTTTACCAATGCGCTCTCAAACGAGGAACGGTTGAGACCTTTGAGCGCAAGCTCACCGTTTTTGATTAAAATAATTTCCTGCATACGTTATCCTTTTTTTCGAAGCTGCACAACCGCTTCTTTGAGCATTTGTGCGCAATATTCGATTTCTTCTTTGGTGGTTTCGTGGGAAAGACTGATGCGAACGGCGCTGTCGATTTGTTTCGGGTCGAGCGCCATCTCCTGCAAAACCGGACTTCTATGCCCTTTCGAGCAAGCGGAGCCCGCCGAAACGTAAACGCCGTGCATCGAAAGGAAGTTGACGCTCACCTGCGAGGGAATTTCGGCAAGCGAAAGGTTGACGATATAAGGGAGCGCGTCAGCGGGGGAGTGAATCTGCACACCCGGGATTTCCGACACCAGTGTGAGCAGTTCGTCGCGCAGCGCCGTTACCTTTTTCAGGTTTTCCTGCGTGCTGCCGAACGCCCCGACCGCCGCCGCAAAGCCGGCGATAGCGGGCATCCCTTGTGTGCCGGAGCAAATGCCCTCTTCCTGCCCGCCGCCGAGCACATACGGCTTAATGCGCACGCCTTTGTTTATGTAAAGCGCACCGACGCCTTTCGGACCGTGGATTTTGTGGGCGCTGACGCTTAACAAATCAATGCCGCAGCGTTTCGGCACAATGGGCAGTTTTAAATAGCCCTGCACCGCGTCCACGTGCAAAAGCGCGGGCGCTTTTTTGCGGCGAATGATTTCTTTGATTTTGTCAAACGGCAAAATCGTACCCACTTCGTTGTTGACCGCCATAAGGCTTACCAAAATCGTGTTTTCATTGATGGCTTCTTCAAACTGTTCGGGCGTAATATGACCGTTTTTGTCCGGCTGTATCCGCACGACTTCAAAGCCTTGTTCTTCCAAACGGTCCATGCAAACGGACACGCTCGGGTGCTCTATCGCCGTAGTCACCACACGGTTGCCGGCGCGGCGGTTTTGCATAACGGCGCCGAAAATTGCGGTGTTATTTGCCACTGTGCCGCTCGGCGTAAAATAAATTTCACGCGGTTCGGCCGAAAGGCTTTTCGCAACAGCGGCGCGGGACGCTTCCAGGAGTTTCAGCGCCGCAAACCCGTGGTTGTGCAAAGACGAAGGGTTGCCGAACGTCGTTGTCATCGCCTCTGCCACGGCTTCAACCGCGGCTTTGCACGGTTTGGTTGTCGCGCTGTTGTCGAGATAGCTTTCCAAGGTGTTTGCGCCTCCAAAAACACAGATTTTCACAAATATTTATTATACACGAAAGAACGCGCTTTGGCAAATAAAACAGCGCATTTTTTCGTTGATTTTTCTGTATATTTCATAATTTTTCGTAAAATCTAATGCCGAGGTGAAATATATGGAAAAAACCATGTCCAAACGCAGCAAAATCCGTGCGTTTTCCTTTGCGGCGGCGGTGCTTTTAACGCTGTCCGTTTTCGCAATTTCCGGCACGGTGCGCGCGAACCGCTTGCAGCGCCAGCTTCGTGTGACCGGCGAACGGGCGCTTTGTGATTTAGATACCTATCTCAATAATATTCAGGTCAATTTGGAAAAAGGCGTTTACGCAAACACGCCGCCGATGATCGGCACGGTGGCAACTGACCTTTGGCGGGAGGCGACCGGCGCAAAAAGCAGCCTTGCCGCTCTGCCGCTTAACGAAGCGCGGCTTGACAACACCTATAAATTTTTGTCGCAGGTCGGCGATTTCGTCATGGCGCTCAACAAAAAAGTCGAGCGCGGCGAAACCATTACCGACGAAGAACGCACCAATATGCAAAAGCTTTTAAGCTTTGCCCAAAGCCTCTCTACGGAAGTCTCCGCCATGCGGCAGGAGTTGTTTGACGGTGTTTTAAACTTCGAAAGCGCCGAAAGCACGCTCAACACCAATGCGAATGAAATTTCGTCGCTTTCCGCCGATATGGAAAGCGCAGAGCAAGCGCTGACGGACTACCCGACGCTTATCTACGACGGCCCGTTTTCCGACCACATCAATCAAACCCAGTCGGTGCTTTTGGAAAATGCCGCGGAGATAAGCCAGGATGAGGCGATGAAAAAGGCGGGCGACATTCTCGGTGTGGCGACCGATGAAATCGAATTTTTCGCAGACGAAGACGACAACTCCGCCGCCTTTTGTTTCCAGTGCGGCGACACCACAATCGCCATTACCCGGCGCGGCGGCTACCTTTTGTATATGCTGTCGTCCAAATATGTCGGCGAAGAAAAGCTCAATTATGAAGATGCCAAGCGCTACGCCGCCGAATTTTTGGAGAAAAACGGTTTTCACGATATGCAGGAAAGCTATTATTCCGTTTCCGACGGCATTTGCACGCTGAACTTTGCTTACACCGACGGGGAATATGTCTGTTACCCGGATTTGATTAAGGTCAGCGTCAGTTTGGAGGACGGCAAAATCCTTTCGGCGGACTGCCGCGGCTATATTATGAACCACAAAGACCGCACCATTCCCGTTCCGGCGATTACCGCCGCCGAGGCGCAGAAAAATATAAGCCCCCTGCTCACGGTGATGCGCACGCGTCTTGCGGTCATTCCGACTAACAGCCAAACCGAAAAATACACCTATGAAGTCCACTGTAAAAACGCGGACGGCGCGGAATTTTTGGTCTATATCGACACGACGACCGGCTATGAAGACGACATTTTGCTGTTGCTTTACGCCGACGGCGGTGTTTTGACAAAATAACGGTATAAAAATCATGTTTCGGCGCACACTAAAGGCGTCCGAAAACTTTGGAAGAAGGAATCAAAATGAAAAAAACAGTTTTGCTGGTTGCAGCTCTCTTAGCGCTGACTGCCGTTTTGCTTGTAGCGTGCGGCAAGACAGAAGATGAAATGGAAAGCACCGCCAAAGACGCGGTTTCCGAGATGTCCTCGGACGTGTCGCGCGATGTTTCCGACGCCGGTGATAAAGTCGGTGACGTTGCCACAGGCGTGGGCGACGCAGTCGGCGACGTGGTGACGGGCGCAGGTGACCTTGCAGGTGACATTGTGACCGGTGCCGGCGACCTTGTAAACGACGCAGTGACCGGCGCGGGCGATGTCGTTTCCGACGCGGTTCGATAACACACAACAACAAAAAAGCACCCGGCAACAGTCGGGTGCTTTTTGTTTTTTTAGGCTTGTTGTCTTAAATCAGACTTTCTGCCGTTCTGCAATTTTCGGCACCTTGCCGAGAATGGCCGCGACAATCGTGGTGATAATGATTTCGGGAATCATATAAAGGCCGTTGTAGAACACCGAATAGGCAATCGACAGTTCCGCGCCGGAGAAGGTTTCCATAATCTTCGCGCCGATGGAGTAGAAGCCCTCTTGCGTAAAGAACCATTCCGCCCACGCGCCGAAGAAAATCGCGCCGGAAATGATGTGCACGATATAGCGAAGCGAAAGCGCTACAAACGCGCCGAGCGCAAGCGCCGCCGAGGGATTTTTAATTTTGTTGCGGAAAATACCGCCGAAGCCCAACACCGTGAACGCCACGATATAGTCCAGCAAGCAAACGCAAAGCGCCTGCCAAACCACCATTTGGCTGTCGCCCGGCAGGAAGAATGCCGCAACCGTTTTTGCGCCGAGCAGCATTTCCAACAGCGAATAAGTAAAGCCGCACAGCAAGCCCCATTTTGTGCCGTAGCGATAAGCAATCAATACGACGGGGAACATGCTTGCGAAGGTAATTGCGCCGCCGAACGGCAATTCCAGACCGATGAGCTTAGAAACCAGTTCCAAGACAATGGCGATTGCCAACAGCAACGCGCTTTCCACCAAGCGCCGCGTTTTGTTGTTTTTTTCCATTTCTTTCGTCCTCCGAATCCATAAAAATAAGCCTTACGATATCCTGAATACCGTAAGGCTTTTTGTATGTATCGTTTCAACAAGCTCCCTACGGCGGCATTACCCGCATCAGGTAAAGGGTCAAAGAAACGTCTATCTTTATCTCAGCCGGCTTTTGCGCCAGCCCCCCTGTGGTGTATTTGGATTTTCTTAAGGCAGAATCAGTATAGTACGACAAGCCGAATTTGTCAATAGCGATTGTGCACGCGTTCGGCAAAAACCAGCTTATTTTGCACTTGAATTTCCGTGCCGTCGTCCAGCACCGCCGTGCCGCAAAGCCGCCCGAACACCTGATGTGCATCTTGTGAAATAATCAGCGCGGAAATATCCGTTCGGTGGTCAAAAATCGGCATAAAATCCATTTCAAACCGGTGGTTGGTTTCGGTGAACTTCCATGGCTGCATAATATCGCCGCCGGGAATTAAAAACTCCACGCGGTCAAGCTTGTGACATTTTCCGTCGTAAAACAACATATTTTCGCTTGCTGCGGAGGTGTCGCCGAAGCCGCAGCCGATGTTGAACCCGAACGCGTGCCCGTCGATGTCGGCGTTGCCCGAACCCCAATACCAGGTATTGTCATAGGTCCAGACGCCGCGCCCCCAGTCGAGCGTGCCGAAATCGGTTTCCGGCGAAAAGGTGTAGCGCTGTCCGTTAAAAACACAGTACCCCTCCGCGCGCATACAGTTGATTTTTTGGTTGTAATAAAAGGCTTTTGGATCTTCTTTCCACGGCGTTGCAATCACCATGGTATCCATTTTAGGCTGGTGCAGAAAAATATCGCAGTTGAAGTTCTTGCCGAACGGCAGCTGATAATCACACATCAAATGCCTTCCGCCGTCAGTTAAAATATAGCGAAAATCACAGAACCGATTTTTAAAAATCACGTCGCCTTTGCTGCTGTCGGTCGGCAGGTGCAGTTTTCCCATCGGGAAAAGCAGCGGCACCAAAAAGTCAAACTTTTTGCCGTTGTGAATGTCGAGAAACGCCGCATTCACAAGCCCCATATAGCGGTTGTCGGCAATGCACAACGACAAGGCGTATTCCCCGCTGTCGCTTAAAATGATGTAGTAATCCCATTCCTTGATGCGAATCGGGTTTGCACGGACCGCTTTCGGGTCATAGGCGTAAACCAAATCTGTTGCCCAGCCCGGGCAGGTTAAGTGCCCCTGTTCATTGAGCAGCGGCGCGCGTTTGGTGATTTTTCGTTGCTGCATATATTTTCTCTCCCTTTTCTTCTTACTCTAACGCAATCGTATCACATTTTCCCGGGAAATACAACGAAAACGCCCGTGTTTCGGCAAACTGCCCAAAAGGAAAGCCCGAATCTTGTATTGACGGCAAACGCAAAATCCTGTACTATGATAGAGAAGAAAGAAAGGGGGAGATTGCCATAGCAGATTTTCAAAATGATTTTTTCCATTCGACGGATACACCGCCGACGGAGAACCCTGTGACACCACAGGACGAACAGACCGGGGCACCGCAGGAAAGCGCACAGACGATTTCGCCGGAGCAGACACCCGTTTCTCCGGGAACGCCCGAACAAGGTGCGAGCCCTCAACCGAGTGCGCCGGATTCAGTTGCGCCGCCGACAGCGCCGATAACGCCGAAAGAACAGGTTGTCCCGCCCCCCGCATCGCCGTATGCGCCGAGCACCGTGCCGCCCGTACCGAATGCCGCACCTGTGCCGCCTTACGGGCAAGCGCCATACGGACAGCCGCAAACCCCGCCGCCTTATGGTCAGCAATTTTACGGGCAATCCCAAACCCCGCCGCCCTATGGACAACCGCAAGCACAACCGCCTTACGGGCAACCGGCTTACGGGCAAGGGGCTTATCCCCCGTCGGCGCCCTACCCGGTTTATCCGCCCGTGCCGCCAAAAAAGCGCATGAGCACCGGCAAAATTATCGGGATTGTGCTCGGCTGTGTTTTCGGTGTTTTCCTGTTGCTGGTCGGCATCGGCGTTGCGTCTTTTGTCTCGATGACCAATCCGGACAAACACCTCGAAGCCTATCAGCAGTCCGGCGACCTTGCCGACTTGATTGACGCTTGCGACGCGTATGACACCAAAATTGCCTTTCTCAGCGACACAGTCGCGGCGGAGGCTTGTTTTGCAGAAGCGCTTTCGGACACCAAAGCTTTTCTGCGGACATTTCCGAACGCAGACTGCGCCGGCCTTTACAGCGATGAGGAAGCCGCTTACAACATATTTATGTCGGATTATTTGTATTTGCTGCTTTTAAACGGGAAAGAAGAAGAATACACGCAGGTATTCACCCAAAAAATGCTGGAGCGTTCCGCTTCAGGCAATTATTATATGGATTCTTACACGTTTACAGGATTCGTGGAAGACGGTGTTTTCACCTTGAACGAAGAGCAAAAGCAGGTTGTCTACCAGGGCTTCGATATGCTCGTTGCCGCTTCTTCGACCGCCGAGGAACAGTATTTGAACTTACAGGAATACTACGACTGCTGTGAAGCGTTCGGCGATTATGACAAAGCGGACGAAATCGAGCAAAGGCTCGACGGAAATGCCGCTGCGTAATACACTTAAACAGCCTCCCGGTTTTCATTCGGGAGGCTGTTTTTGCACGCTTTCAAATCGCGCAGCAATTTTTGTAATCTTTCGGCAGGGAACAAACACTATGACACAAAAAAAGCCCCGAAGCGTTCTGCTTCGGGGTTTTCATTATTTTTCTTCTACTTCTTTGGGAGCGCCCTCGAAATCCGGTTCGTCTTCGAGCGAAACCCAATCGGGTTTTTGGATGATGATACGCGCCGCGTGTTCAAGGGTTTCCACTTCCACTTCGGTGTGTTCGCCGCCGAATTCCCCGTCTAAAGTAAAGGGCATCGGTTCATCAAACATGAATTTCACATGTTTGCAGTGGCGAATGGTGACAAGTTTGTTGCCCGCGACAGATTGGTGAATCATGTCGTGTGCAAGCGCCGCCATCTGCGCCGGCGTTTTAAACATTTCGACAAGCACAAGCTCGCTGCGGCCGTCGTCAAATTCCACGCCCATGTTATGAAGCACCGGCATGCCGCCGACCGAATAGGAATTGGAGACCGCGCCGTAAAAATAGTCGCCCTCAAAAAATTCCCCGTCGGCTTCCACACGCGCGTGAAACGGCTTCATGTGGAAAAATTCTTTGACCGCCTGTAAATAATAGGCGTTTTTACCGAGCACATTTTTCACTTTTTGGTTGGCGGAATAGGAAATCGCCGTGAAGTTGCCGAACCCCGCCACATACATATAATATTCGTCGCCGAACCGCCCGATATCCACCGGCTTCGGTTCGCCGTTGATAATCGCTTCCACCGCCTTATAGACGTCGGTCGGGATATTTAACGAATGGGCAAAATCGTTTGTAGAGCCCATCGGCAAATAACCGATCGGAATGTCAAGTCCCAGCTGCATAATCCCGCAGATGGTCTCTTTGAGCGTTCCGTCGCCGCCGCAGCAGACAATAATGTCAAACTCTTTGCCGCGGTTTTTCACGATTTCATAGGCGTTTTTGTCAATCTGCGTGCAGCAGGCGGTTACGCTGTAACCCGCCTGGTCAAAGCGGTTGACCATTCGCATCATATACTGTTTTGCCAGCTTTTTCCCCGAAACCGGATTGACGACCAACAGCATTTTACGCCGGACTGCGTCTGCCATGAAAATCCCCTCCGTTTCGGTGATTAAAACTGCACTTTCTCTTCAATGTAATTTACAAGGTCGGCAATCGGCAGGCGGACCTGTTCCATCGTATCGCGGTCACGAACGGTGACACAGCCGTCTTCCACGCTGTCAAAGTCATAGGTGATGCAGAACGGCGTGCCGATTTCGTCCTGACGGCGATAGCGTTTGCCGATAGAGCCGGCGTCGTCGTAGTCGACCATGAATTTCTTGGAAAGCATGGTGTAAACTTCGGTCGCCTGTTCGGAAAGCTTTTTGGAAAGCGGCAATACCGCGGCTTTCATCGGTGCCAACGCCGGGTGGAAATGCATCACGACGCGGGTGTCGTTCTTTTCGGCGTCGACGACTTCTTCGTCATACGCTTCGCACAAAAATGCCAAAGCAACGCGGTCCGCGCCGAGCGACGGTTCCACAACATAAGGCAGATATTTTTCGTTGGCTTCCTGGTCAAAATATTCCAAATTCTTGCCGGAGGTGTTCTGGTGCTGGGTCAAGTCAAAGTCGGTTCTCGACGCCACGCCCCAAAGCTCGCCCCAGCCGAACGGGAACATAAACTCGAAGTCGGTCGTCGCGTTGGAATAGTGTGACAGTTCTTCTTTTTCGTGGTCGCGCAAACGCAAATCCTCTTCGCGAATGCCGAGGCTTAACAGCCACTTCTTGCAGTAGTCTTTCCAATAGGCGAACCATTCGAGCTCGGTGCCGGGTTTGCAGAAGAACTCGAGCTCCATTTGCTCAAACTCACGCGTGCGGAAAATGAAGTTGCCGGGCGTGATTTCGTTGCGGAAAGATTTGCCGATTTGGCAAACGCCGAACGGCACCTTTCTGCGGGTGGTGCGCTGAATGTTCGGGAAGTTGACAAAAATACCCTGCGCGGTTTCCGGGCGGAGATACAACTCGTTTTTCGCGTCTTCGGTTACGCCCTGGAACGTTTTGAACATCAGGTTGAATTTGCGGATATCCGTGAAATTGCAGCTGCCGCAGTCGGGGCAGCAGATGTTATGTTCTTTGATGTAGTCGGACATTTCCTCAAAGCTCCAACCGGCCGGATTGACGCCGGTGTCTTCAATGAGTTTGTCAGCGCGGTGACGGGTTTTGCAGTCTTTACAGTCCATCAGCGGGTCGGAAAAGCCGCCGACGTGGCCCGAAGCCACCCAGACTTGCGGGTTCATCAAAATCGCGCTGTCGAGACCGACGTTATAAGGGTTTTCCTGTACGAATTTCTGCCACCAAGCGCGTTTGACGTTGTTTTTGAATTCCACGCCTAAAGGGCCGTAGTCCCAGGAGTTGGAAAGGCCGCCGTAAATTTCGCTGCCCGGATATACAAACCCTCTGTTTTTGCAGAGGGTGACAATTTTTTCCATTGTTTTTTCGGTATTCTTTAACATAAGTTCCCGTCCTTTGTTCCCCTTTCTGGCTGAAAGGTGTTCTTAAATTCAAATTTTAGACCATATCATAAGATATGTCAAGGCGAAATCCAACATTCTGACAAGTGCAGCGCGAAAAAAGCTTTTGTAAATGCCGCAAAATTAACAGTTGACATTTTGGAAAGTCGGCGTTATAATCTAACTACTGTTTGGGCCCGTAGCTCAGCTGGGAGAGCGTACGGTTCGCATCCGTAAGGTCGAGAGTTCGATC
>ERZ1643251.273-NODE-273-length-85135-cov-44.245957_pt1 | contig 85135 bp, 85 predicted proteins | sample MGYA00579261_ERZ1643251 | MGnify/ENA primary metagenome ERZ1643251 (study PRJEB29033, sample SAMEA4952267) | chicken gut metagenome | biome: Broiler Chicken; feature: Gastrointestinal Tract; material: Caecum | place: Ireland | collected 2018 | study: Broiler... | reverse complement strand
AAAGAAAAATACCCTGGATTGGATTCGAACCAATGACCTACCGCTTAGAAGGCGGTTGCTCTATCCAGCTGAGCTACCAAGGCATTTAATAATTAAATATTCAATTTATACATTATTTATAGCATATAAAAATTTTCATGCAACTTTATTTTTTTATATTTAAAGTGCTTTACTTTTTATATTTTTTTTATTAATATATTCTTACTCTAATCAATATAATCTTAACTCATTGGAGGAGTGCCAGAGCGGTTGATTGGAGCAGTCTTGAAAACTGTCGTACGTTTGTAGCGTACCGTGGGTTCGAATCCCACCTCCTCCTTTTTTAAAGAGCCTGTTTAGGCTCTTTTTTAGTGTATTAAAAAACAACTAATGGTAGTTTTTTTATCTTACTGTGTTCTAGTGTTAACAAAATTTAATTTTAATACAGTTATTTAGCAATATTTTCTTCTATATATACTTTTTATATATAGAGGAGATTTTATGCCAGAAGAAATTGATTTATTCTGTGACATATTAAAGAGAACCAACTCGGATGACGTGCTGCTAAAAGCTGCAGAAAATTCGTATGAATCTGAGATAAAAAATGTTGAAGAAAAAGCAGTCGACATTGCAGAAGGCGTTTTAAAAAAACTTAAGCCGACAAAGAAAAATGAAAAACATACTACTCCTACCTTAATTGATGAGAAGGTAGAAGATAATGTAAGAAAAACTACTCCTGACGCCACATCTACTGCAATGAGGCCAAATTTCCCCGTTGTTGAAAAAACATCAAAGTTTTTTAAGGATTTGAAATATGATGTTAGTCTGGACGGCGTAGAAGCTACTAGAAATTTGAATAACAATTTTTCTGTCAGCACTAATCTTGATGTTTTTGACAAAATGCTTGGCGCAAATATTGAAAAGAAATACAATGACTATGCAAAATTTAAAGCCGGCGTTGAATACGAACCTTTTCATAACTCTGGAAAACTAAAAGCAGAATATTCGACAAGAATGTCGAATTTGTATGGCAATGTTTATTTGAACAAAGATAATCCGGGTGTGAATGCCGGTTATAATAAAAAAATTAATAAAAATACTTCTCTAAGTACAAATGTGTCCGTCTTTAAAGAAGATGCTGCTTTTGCCGCTACTTATAACAGAGTTTTAAAAGATAAAAGCGAGCTTTCTTTGGGTGCTTATGGCTCAACAAAATATAAAGAAATTGGTGTAACTGCAAGAATAGGCTTTTAATCATTAATTGTTGTTTAAATATTCAGCTATGAATTTTCTGAAATTTTCATTGTTGATGTTTGCCATATTGTTTTTAACAAGGTAGTTTATTAAATCTTTGCACTTTTGTTGAGGAATTTTTCTGTCTATTGTTACTGTTATACAATCCCATTCGCTTTTTGTTGAAGGGATGAGAATAGCTGTCATGTCTTTTTCTTTGCAGTCAGATGTAAATTTGTCATATACAACTGTCATCTTTTTGTCATTCATCAGAAAATCTCTTAGATAATCTTTGACAAATCTTGTATTATTCTTATCCATATTTCTGTTTATGTTTACGATGTTTATGTCGGTTGTATTTATATGTGTATCTTTGTTATTGTTATTAACTTTATCTGTATGAGCGGTTTCTTTAACTTCATATTGATTTAGAAAGTTTGCAATAGCTGTTTTTATCTTTGGATTTTCCATAAATATTGCAGGGTTTGTCGAATTTATATAGTATCTTTTATTGTACAGAGGAGTTTTGTCTAAAACTCCGATCTTGTCAAGATAAACTACCAGCTCAAAAAGAGTTTTGTCAGGAATATCACCGTTCAGAAGTATGACTGCATTGTCTCCTCCTCTGGAACCGTCTGTTCCTGGTTTTAATGGAAATACTATTGCAGTAGAATTACCTTTTATTTTTTCATCCAAATTGCCGTTTCTGATTATGCAGGGCTGATTAAAGTTTTTAGACCAGTTATATCCTTTTGCACTACTCATGTTAGCTCTGTAATCCTGTACTTCTCTTTTATTAGATCTTATATTTTGCCAGCCTTTGCAAGTTACTGCTATGTTTACGTCGTCTTCTGTAATACGGTTGTTTAATGATTGTTTAAAACTTATTCTTTGTGCAGCAATTGCTTTTGCTTGATTCGGCGTGATTTGTGCTGAATTTTGATTAATTGTATTTGCATCTGTGTTATTGTTCTTTTTCGATGGTGCGAAATGAACTCTGTTTGTATTGATATTTGTATTTAAGTTTACATTCATAATAAAATCTCCGGATTATTATTTTAAAGTCGTGTGAACCGCATTATTGTTAAAGACAAGAGTTTATATTAAGAAAGTTTTACACAATGGTTTTTTTTATAATATGATATAAAATATGGCACAAGATTTAAAAAGAACATTATCTCTCCCCGATGCAATTTCTATAGTAGCAGGCTCAATGATAGGCTGCGGGATTTTTATTGTGTCATCTGATATTGCAAGACAGGTCAATTCCGGTCTTTTACTTATTTTGATATGGATTATTGCAGGATTTATTACTCTGTGCGGCGGTTTGTCGCTGTGTGAGCTTGCATCAAATATTACTGATGAAGGCGGACAGTATGTCTACTTGAAAAAAATCTACAACGAAAAAGTAGCTTTTTTATACGGGTGGACATTGTTTCTGGTAATTCAGACCGGAACAATAGCTGCAGTGTGTGTGGCTTTTGCAAAGTTCTTCGGCATACTTGTTCCTTGTATTAGCAGCGAAAATATCTTGCTTCATGCAGGCTTTTTCAAGTTATCTTCTCAACAGCTGTTTTCTATTCTTACGGTAATATTTCTCAGCTTTATAAATTCTCGCGGGATAAGGTACGGTGTAATTACTCAAAATATTTTTACGGTCACAAAGGTTCTGTCACTTGCAGGATTAATTGTTGTTGGCCTTTTATTCGGATTCCATTCCAATATACTGCAGGCTAACCTGCACATGCCTGTGACTTTCGAGTTTAAAACAATAAATGTAATGGCTGTGGCAATTGTAGGCGCATTATTTGCCTCTATCACATGGAATAATATTACTTTTATTGCCGGTGAGGTAAAAAATCCGCAAAAAAACATCTCTAAAGCAATGATATACGGCGTTTTTCTTGTTGTGGCTCTTTATCTTTTGCTGAATACAATTTATATTGGTGTTTTACCTCTTTCCGCAATTCAAACAGCACCTCAGGACATAGTTGCCGCAAGGACAGTTTCTGAAATTTTTGGCAGCATAGGCAAAGATATAATAGCTGTGATTATAATGATTTCGGCATTTGGCTGTGCAAACGGTATGATTTTAACCGGCTCTCGTGTATATTACAAAATGGCAAAGGACAGAGCTTTTTTCAGACCTCTTGCTCTTATTAACAGAAAGACAAAAGTCCCTGTAAACTCCCTGTGGGCGCAATGTATATGGATTTGTATACTGATATTATGGGGCAGTTATTCTGAACTGCTGGATTTTGTTATATATGTGTCTTTAATCTTTTATATCCTTGTCACTGCTGGGATTTTTGTGTACAGACATAAATTTCCAACAAAGCAAAAATCTTTCAGGATAAATAATTTCTTTCCTGTAACTTTTTTGATTCTTGCAACTTACATTGTTGTATGTCTTTCAATATACAAACCATTATACACAATACCCGGATTGCTTATTACAATCGCGGGTATTCCTGTGTTTCATCTATGGAAAAGATTTTCTTAAAAGTTATTACATAACAAACGGGTCAATCCATCCGTGGAAAGGATCGCAGTCGTCATCATCGTAGAAGATTTTTTCGTCTTCTTTGATTTTTTCTCTTCGTTTGATGGAATCATAATTTTCATCATGCCATTTAGCCAGATCATCAGCCAGCTCTTTTATGTCATTCAATCCAAGATCACGACCCTGAACCTCTTTTTTTATACAAGGGTCAATGCACAATCCTTCAGTTGTGCCGTTTGGCCCTTCAATAATCAGGGCTATTCTGTCTTTATGTCCTCTAATATCAGAGTCCTTAGGGTCAGCGTCAACCAGCATATATCTTGTAAAAGAATCTCTGTATTTGTCATCATTAAATCTGTCACGTGTAAATTCTACAAGTTTTTTTGCAAGGACTTTTTCATAAATAGTAAATTCCGGTGATTTGTCCAAATCTTTTACAAATCTGTCTTCATCAACAAGTCTTGAAAAAGAAGGATTTTGTTTTTGTTCGGAACGTTGTACTTTGGATTTTTGAAAATAGTTAGGGGTGATTTGCTGTATTCTCATCTTCGTGTCCTTTATTAATTTCTACTATAAATGGGGATTCTATTTTAACAAACCTTCAAAACTCTTGAATGTAGAGTTGTTAGAAGCAGAAACAATGTTCAGACTGCCTGTTTGTGGTTTGGCTTGAATATTGTTTTTATCGTCGGCGTTTACAGCGTTTTCTGTAGGCTTTGTGCCGGCTTCTTTGTTCTCAGAATCAGCAGGTTTATTCGTATTAGCTTTTTTGTCTGCGTATTCTTTAAAGTAGTGAGCCATAGGTGTTGCAATGAACGGAGTTAAAACTCTTTTCAATAGTACCTGAGCAAAAACAAGTGTTCCGAATAGAACAAATCCGTTTTTGGCAAGTCCGTATGCTGTATTGTTGAGTTTTGATGTTTTAGAGAAGATTGCATCGAACATTTGCGGCAACTGGTTCTTAATAACCACACCGAGTGTAGCCTGAGATGCAACGTTCAATACACCGTTAGATAAATCTATACCGGCAACAAATTTTCTTTTTTCTTCCGGTATTTTTTTGTTGGTCAAACTCTGATTTGTATAATAAATACAGTTTACAAGGTCTTTTGTTGTAGTAGAAATCAGAGCTATTGTAGCTGCAGCTTCACCTGCCTGTTTTGAGCTGATGCCATTTAAAATTCGGCTATTTAAGATTTTGTTTCCTATTTTAGTAACGTTCATTATTTAGCCTCCTTTGCATCAGGAGCAGGTTTTTTAGATAAGTGAGGGAACCACTCATCCATAATTCTCGGATAAGCCCAGTTCAATATACCGCAGGTGAACGGTAATATAGCCAGACCTACGACGATACCGCTTTTTTGTTTAAAATCTGATAAATATTTTTCTGAATTGTTAATTCTGGCTTTGAGCCATTGTTTAACCTGTACGCTCTTATAAAGTTCTTTAAAAGTAGTACCTTCAGAAGTTCTCAGGTGTTTGATAAGTCTTTCATTTTTGTCTTTTGATTCGACTTTGTTTTTCAATTTTTCAACAAGAGTAATTGCTTCTTGCTTTGTAAGTGAAATATTGTTTATATTCCAGCTGTTGCAGTTTTGACCTTTTGGCATTTCATAAGGTGCTTTGTCAACAAGAGATTGTGCATGTTTATACAATCTGTTTAAAATCTCATCGTTCTTTTTCATTGCTTGTTTTTCAAATTCTTCTTTTGGAAGATCCTGCAATGTAAGTTGTTTGATGTATTCAGCCATTTCGGCTTTTGCTTTGATATAAATTTTGTGGGAATATAGTTTAATTCTTGCTTCTTGAATTAAATGTGATGAAACATTATATTTTGCTCTATCAGAAGCTTTGTCTTTGATTATTTGTTTTAATTCTTTTTTGTTTTCTTTTGTAAATTCGATACCTGCTTCTTTCAAAGCATTTTTTACAATTTTTTGTTTGAAAGAATCCATGGAATCAATTTTTACTTTATCATTAAGCTTGATATCTGTTCCAAATTCGACATTAAATTTGTCTTTGAAATATTCTTCAATCAGTTCTTTTGTAGAAAGTTTTATATCTTTGCATGAAATTAAATCATCTACTTTTATATGACCGTTTTTTCTAAAAGATTTTGCCAGATATTCAGGCGGATTGTTGTTTCTGACAGATTCTCTTAAGAATTTTAGTTCATCATAAAATGCCTGATATTTTCTTCTCTGGAATAAATATTCTTTAACTTCTTTAGGTGTTTTAAAGTTTTCACTGATAGCAATAGCTTCAGGGTCATTTATAGATTTTTTGTAGAGATAATCAATATAATCTTGTTTTATACCGTCCTTTAAATAAGCTTTTGTTGGCGCAGCTGCCAAATCGCATTTGTCAAAATGATGTTTTACAGCCATACGCTCAATCCATTCGTTGTACGCCTTCATAATCGGAACTTGCGCACCCAGTGTAATAATAGCTGATATAGGCTGTCTGGCTGCTGTATATTTTTTAGTATTGTCGTCTTCATTAGCGAGCGGGTTGTGAATAATAAAGATAGGTGCAACGCCTGCTGTCCCCACTGCTGTTACAATATTGTTAAATGTTTCTCCCTGGCATTCTTTAAATTTAATGAAAAGATTTTCGACCGGAGTGCCGCCTGCTTTGGCCTCAAAAGACCTTTTGGCTTTCATAAATGTATATGCACAGTTTACTGGTTTTAGTGATACCATGTTCCCTACCTTAAACACACTTTCTATTTATAAAAAAAACTAAAAATGAAAAAAATTGCGCATGTTCCCCTTTAATTGTTAAGCAATATTAAGATAAAAAATTTTATCTTCATGTCGAATAGATGACATGATTAATTTTACATCAGATAAAAAAAATGTTAAGCGAATTTTTAACTTATATTAAAAAAATTAATTAAAAATTCTTAAATTTCTTTACTATTTAATTTTTTTAAAATAGTATAATGATTAAGTTATAGTAAAAAAATAACCTTTCTAGTAAAAGTTTAGATTGAAAGAGGTCAATAAGTGGAAAATTTCGGACCAGATATCTTCGGCAGAAGAGACAAAGAACAGGATATGGAAGCTCCGCAAGTATCGAACGTAGCAGATATTAAGGTTATCGGTGCCGGTGGCGGCGGCGGTAACGCTGTTAATAGAATGATAAAAGCTGGCCTGACAGGTGTTGATTTCTGGGCAATGAATACAGACGCTCAGGTATTAAAAATGTCATTGGCAGATAATAAAATTCAACTCGGCAACAAGCTGACAGAAGGTTTGGGTGCTGGCGGCGATCCTTCAGTCGGCGAAAAAGCTGCAGAAGAAACAAGAGATCAAATTGTACAGGCACTCGATGGTGCTGATATGGTATTTGTTACAGCCGGTATGGGTGGCGGTACAGGTACCGGTGCAGCTCCTGTTATTGCTAAAATTGCTAAAGAATTGGGCGCATTGACTATCGGTGTTGTTACAAAACCTTTCAGCTTTGAAGGTAAAAGAAGAATGAATCAGGCACAACAGGGCCTTGAAAAACTTAAAGAAACTGTTGATGCTCTTATTGTTATACCGAATGACAAGCTTTTGGAAGTTGTTGAAAGAAGAACAACTATGAAAGAAGCTTTTCAGGTTGTTGACGAAGTTCTGTTAAGAGGTGTTCAGGGTATTTCTGATATCATTACTGTTCCCGGCCTTATTAACGTTGACTTTGCTGACGTAAAAGCTGTTATGCAGTCCAGCGGTTCCGCTCTTATGGGTATCGGTAGAGGTACAGGCGAAGGCAGAGCTATGGAAGCTGCAAAACTGGCTATCAATTCACCGTTGCTTGAAACTTCTATCAATGGTGCTTCCGGCATAATTATGAACGTAACAGGCGGTTCTGATATGACTCTGCATGAAGTTACAGAGGCTGCTCAGGTTATCCACGATGCTGTTGCTGAAGACGCTATTGTTACATTCGGTTCTGTAATCGATGACAGAATTCAAGGAGAAATCCAAATCACTGTTATTGCTACAGGCTTTGAAATGAAAACATCAGAAATGGGACAGAAAAAAGAAGCTGCAAAAACACTGAGTGCAGCAGATTTCTTCTCCGGTTCATTTAATACAGGCAGCTCTGCAAACAACACAGCTCCTTCATTAAATCCTTCAGCTCCACAGCCTAAACCGGCTATTGCTCCACAAAAATCACAAAATGATTTGATGAGTATAATAGACATTCCGCCATTCCTTCAAAAGTAATGGTAACAAATATAGTAAAAAGCTCTGATATTTAATCAGAGCTTTTTTATTGAAGAATTTCATCGAGTTTTACCTTAACATTTTGCAGGTCTTTTTTCATAAGCCACCTAGGGCTGCCTGTGTCTGTGGAATGGTTTCTTAAAAGATAAGACGGATGAAATATGGCCATTACTTCTATATTGTCAAAAATATTCAGCCATTTGCCTCTTAACATTGATATTTTAAAATCCTGTTCTACAAAACTCTGTACTGCAGTTGAACCGCACAGCAGAATTATTTTGGGTTTAACAACAGAAATTTGACCCATTAAATAAGCCTGACATGCCAGCTTTTCTTCCTGTGTAGGCACTCTGTTTTGAGGCGGACGGCATTTAATTGTATTGCAGATGTACAAATCGTTTTTTCTGCTCAAGCCTGCTTCTTCAAGAAACTGGTTTAAAAGTTGTCCTGCTCTGCCGACAAAAGGTATGCCTGATGCATCTTCATCCGCACCGGGAGCCTCGCCTATAAGCATAATAGGCGCAGACGGTGAACCGTCAGAAAATACCGTAGATGTCCTTGTTTTGCACAGCTCACAGGCTCTGCATTGCTCGCAGATATTTTTTAATTCTTTTAATGCCTTTGCTTTGATGTCATTGTCTGCACAATTAACATCAACCAAAAGATGCTTCATTAATAACCCTCAATTGACTATAGTATTATTATACCATAGCTCCGCAGCATTTTTTATATTTTTTGCCGCTGCCGCACGGGCAAGGGTCATTACGGCCTATTGTTGCGCCTTGATTTTCCTGTATTTCTTTTGCTTTTAGCTGTTCTTCGTTAGGAATAAAGCCCATTAAATCACTAAATGCTTTAGAAGAGTACAGCACGCTCGTAGGCGAATAAATTTTGTTTTTGAGGTAATGAAGTTTGTATTCTTCTAAAAACTCCTCCAGCGACCTGTCAGTGCCGTATACTTCATTTAATATGCTAATAAAGTTTGGATATTTAGCCGCAAGTTTTTTTACAAGGTTTGCAGGGATTTTGTCATTTTCCATAAAAGATTTTATACATTCGTCCCAGCCGGTAATTTCCTTATAATTTTCAGTTTCACAAATATGGCAGAGTGTTCCGTAAAAAGGCACAATAAACATACCCAGCTCTCTGTCGAATATTACACCAACGTCATATTGTGAGCTGTGGCTTGCAAAACCAGCCATTGAAGACTCAATATAGTTGTCATAACTGCTTGTGAATTCAGGAACCTTGAAATATCCGTATGTTTCTATTGGTTGGATTAGTTTGTTGATTTCTTCCGGAGATTTTGATGCATCAAAATAATAATCATTAAAATCACTTATTAGCTGGTCAACCATGCGATTTGTTGTGATTATTTCGTCTTTGCCAAAGCAAGAAATGAATTTGTCAGTAAATTTTTCAATTTCTGATTCTATCTCTTTAAGCTTTGGTTCGTTGTCTTTGTAGAGGTTTTCTGGCTGTTCGATAATTTTTGCCACTGCATATTTTAAAACCTTATCTCTATCAACAAAAGAGTAGGTATCTCTGATTTCTATAATGTAATATTCATTTTCAAAGGGGAATATTCTGGCGAGTATGTAATTCCCTTTGTAGATGCCTCTCAGGTGGCTCATTTTAACTAAAGGAAGTGCAAAGTATTTTTTTTCGTTAACAAGGCTGTACAGGTCAAAGCCGTTTTTCTGTACTGCTTTTACTTCAAATATCGCATCAATAGACTTTTGGAGTGCTTTTACTACATTTTTTGTGTTTTCATCTATGTCTGTTTTTTCCTTTAAAAACATTGAAAATACGCTGTCAGCACCTTTGTGAAACATTCTTTCAAACACATAAGTTACAAGTATAGAATTCAGCTGTGATTGAGGGGCGTTGTAGGCGCCTATTGTTTTTAAGTACTCTTCAAAATCCTCTTTTATTTCAGGTTGTTCCTGTGCAAACTGAAAAACACTGCTTAATGTTTCGCTTATTGATGATAATTTGTCTATTACTGACATTGATTGACTCCCCTTGTCTTTTGCCGGTTATTTTATTAATTTTAGTACAGCACTGTGTCTGGCTGTTTTTCCGTTTTCTCTCCTGTATGAAAAGAATACATCAACCGAATCATAAGTACAATATTCGCACTTGTCAATTGTCTTTAAACCTAGTTCTTCAAGCTGATGTTGATTTACTGTTTTCAAATCAAGATTATATTTGCCTGTAGTATTGTCCGCCAGAAAATAGTCTGTATATTTGTTCTTAAGCGTTGCTGATACTTTGTTAAACACATCTTTGTCTACCTGATAATTTTTCATAGAAATTGCAGGGCCTATCACTGCAGTAATGTTTTCCGGTTTTGAAGCGTAATTTTGAATCATAAATTCTACCGTCTTTTTTGCTATCGACGCTGCTGTTCCACGCCAGCCTGCATGTGCAATGGCACCTATATTGTTGATTGTGTCATAAAGTACAACAGGTGTGCAGTCAGCAAAGTTCAACAGTATAGCAATATCTTTGTCCTCTAAAATCAGCGCATCTGTTTGAGGATATAAACTGCCCTTGTGTGCTACAGCAATATTTGCAGAATGAGTTTGTTCTGGTACGATTATGCAATCTGGTGTTATTCCAAGGTAATTTGCTATATCATTAATGTTCTCATTGCACAGCTTTTGTAATTGTGATTGCTCTTTTGGTGTTACAACGCTTTCTCTGGTGGTGAAAAAGTGCTGCGCACCTTTGAGTATATCTGATTTAAGAACTTTTTTGTTGTTGATTAATTCAAATTTAAACATGACTATTTCTCAAATGTATTAAAGAGCCTGTCACCTGCATCACCCAGACCCGGTATTATGTAGCCTCTGTTGTTTAAGCCTTCATCAATTTTGGCAGTAATAATTTTTAAGTTAGGAAAGTCTTTTGTCAGCAGTTCAAGGCCCTGAGGACAGCTTAATATTGAAACGAACGTCATGTTCTCAATTAAAATACCTTTTTTTAAAAACAGAGAAACAGCTGCATGGCCGGAGTTTCCTGTTGCAATCATCGGGTCAAGAATAAATACCTTAATATTTTCAGGATGCTCGTATCTGACAGGTGTTTTGTCATAGTACCAGACAGGCTCCAGCGTTGTTTCATCTCTGTACATTCCGACATGCTGTATGCTTGCATCAGGTACAATTTCACTGGCAACGTCTGATATTGCCAAACCCGCACGCAATATTGGCGCAAATATGATTTTGTATTCATCACTGATTTTTTGTACTTTGCATTCTGTAATAGGAGTTTGCACCGTGTACTCTTTTGTTGGCAGAGTCTTTGTTGCTTCAAGCACAAGTATAGTAGCCAGACGTTTTAGCGAGTTTTTAAACCCGTCAGAATTTATATCTTTATCTCTTATTATCCCCAGATTGTGGTCGCATAGGGGATGATTTACTACGATAACGTTATTTGTCATGGCGGTTTTCATTGCTTCTCCATTTGTTTATAATTGTGTTTTCGCTGCTTTCGACTTTATCCAGCGTATGTCTGGCTTCATGCAGCATAACAGGGTTTCTTATAAAATCTTTTAGCAGACGTGTTGTTCTGTCATCAAACATTTCCATAAAACTGGTCGTCATTGTTAATATGTTTTGTGCAATTTGTGTTTGGTATACATAAAATTCCTGCAGCCTTCTCGGTTCTACAGTTGTTATGTAGTTTTTTACTTTTGTATTTTTATCAGGAACGGAAAGCTCAAGGGATTTTGACCCGCCCATGCCTGTAAATGCTATTGTTGCAATAATATTGTCAGGCATTACGAGTTCATTATCAGTGATAATAAAGGTAATAAAAACATCATCATTGACTATCGCAATGTCAGAAACATATCCGACTTGGTATCCTTGAATTTTTACCGGAGAACCTTTAATCAGCCCGTCAACATCCTTAAAAAAGACATAGTAGGTGTGTTTTTCACGCACATTTTTGTTGTAAACATAAAGACTTACAAAAAGCGTTGAAAATATAATCAAACCCCATATTATAAATTCTATAATCCATAGTAGTCTTTTATTCATGTCTACAATTATACTCTATTTGGCTGTTAAATAGAAATTTTTTTAAAAAAAGTTATTTATAAAATCTGCAAGTTCTAAATACCTGTTGTTTGCAAGCTCTTTGCAAAATACCAGATATGTGTATGGCGCAAGTTCCGTAACTTTGTTTGTGTCAGCAAAAAGTGCCTCAACAAATCTGGCAAACAGCTCTGACGGCCTTTTGTAGTATGAATTCAGCTTTGTTAACCTTGAACTAATTCTTTTCAAGTTTCTCTGTGCTGATTTTAGTCTTATGTAATCCCTGACAGGAGTGCTGAGTTGCGGAAAATCTGTGTCAACAGTTTCTATGCTGTAGTTGTTTGTTTTGCCGAGAAACATAGCTTTTACGCACACTCTGTCGTATTTTAGAAGATATTTTGCATCAGTTTTTTTTATGAGTCTATCAAATTTTGGATACGGGTATGAACGCTTAAAATCAGGCTCTATAGCTTTAATTTGTTTGTCCAGCTCTTTTATTTTTAAAAGAACTGCTTCTTTTTTTTGCAAAAGAGTTTTATACCCTTTATTTGTATCAAAATACCTTGTTACCTCAAAGAGTTCCTCTGCTATTTTTTCTGTATCAGCGTTAGGAAAAAGAGTTTCGAGGCGTCCGTGAGTTCTTCCTATGTCTGAGTCGAGTTTTGAATGTATGTAATGGGTGAATTCGTGGATAAGAACTTCTATTTTTCTTTTATTTGTTATATCAGTCGAAATGTCTATTCTGTTTTTTAAGAAAAAACCCTGATGTCCTCTTGCTTTGGTGTTTGTATTCACAACCAGCCCGAGAGAACGCACAAAATCCACCATCAAACGAAATGTTTTGCGGTATTCAATTTCATCCTTATCTATTGTGTTATTTATCATGAAGTTTTTTCAACAATCCAGTTTTGGTATTCTTCACTGCCTTTTATTATAGGAATTGCGATAATTTCAGGCAAAGTGTTTTCATGCAGTGATTTTATCTTATTTTCTATTTCTTCGAACTTGTCTTCCTGTGTTTTTATTATCAATAACAATTCGCTGTCAGTTTGAGTAATGTCTTCCCATTTATAAACAGAAGTAACTGACGGAACAATATTAACGCAAGCAGCCAGATTTTCTTCAACCAGTGTGGTCGCTATTAAATTTGCGCTAAATTCGTTTGGCACGGTACAGTATATGACACAATTTTTCACAGTGAACTCCTCATTATTGTATGATTATATTCTACAACATTTTTTCAGGATTCAAAATATAATTCGGATCAAATACTCTTTTTATCTGAACCATTAGCTTTAGCGTAGTTTTATCCAGTGCTATGGGCAAAAAGTTTGCCTTCTGGCAGCCAATACCGTGTTCACCTGATAATGTGCCGCCTAGTGACACAGCCAGCCTGAAAAGTTCTGCTTTTGCTTTTTCAAAATTTTCTTTTTGTTTTTTATCACGAAGGTCCAGTGCAAAATTCGGGTGAATATTTCCGTCGCCAATATGCCCCATAACCATTGTGATTATGTTGTATTTTTTGCTTATTTCTATAATTCCGTTAGAGAGTTCTGCTATCTTTGAACGTGGCACCACAACATCCTCTGTTATTACATTTGGTGCAAGCTGCGCACACGCTGCAAAAGCGGAACGTCTTGCCGTCCAGATTTGTTGTATATGAGTTTCGTCAGCAGCACATTCAATATAGTCTGCATTGTTTTCTTTACACAGCTGCAAGATTTTTTGTTGTTGATGTGCTACAGATGCACTGTCACCGTCAATTTCTATTAATAAAGCAGCAGCTTTGTCGCAATGCAGGCCTGATGGATAGAAATGCTCTATTGTCTGAACTGTTTTCTGGTCAATTAAATCCACAACAGCAGGTGTTAAATGGTTGTTGATTATCGAACTGACACAGTTTACAGCTTCTTCTATTGTGTCAAAATAAGCCAGCAGCACATTCGTTGTTTCCGGTGCCGGTATCAATCTCAATGTCGCTTCTGTTATAACAGCCAGTGTCCCTTCAGAACCAACAATAAGCTGTGTAATATTTAGCCCTGTTACATTTTTTACAGTGGATGCGCCTGTCCTTATTATGCTTCCGTCTGCCAGAACTACTTCCAAATCAAGTACATAGTCTTTAAATGTACCGTACTTAAAAGCTCTCGGCCCGCCTGACGAAAGTGCAATGCCTCCTCCTACTGTAGAAACTGCAAGATTTGACGGGTCTGGAGGAAAAAACAGTCCGATTTCTTTTGCTTTTTTTTGTAAATCAGCAACAACTACCCCAGGCTGCACTCTGCAGGTCAAATCCTGATTGTTTATTTCTATGATTTTGTTCATTTTTGAAAAATGCAGAATTATACCGCCTTTTACAGGTGCGCATCCGCCGGCATGGTTTGTACCTGCGCCCCTTTCTATAACCGGAATGCGGTATTTGTTGGCAAGTTTTAGTATTTCGCTGACCTGCAGTGTATTTTCTGGGAAAACCACAATTGTAGGCTTTTCTTTAGAAAAAGGTATATGAGCGCAGTCAAAGGCATACAAATACACGCCTTCTATGTCGCTTATTATATTATCTCTGCCTACGATTTTTTCCAGTTTATCAATGATATTTTCGTCAAATTTTGCAACTTTTTCTTTTGTGAGCATAAAAACCTCTTTCACAAAAATTATAGAACAGAAAATTCAAAAAATCAGAGATCTGAATATTTATTTTACATTATGATTTTAATCGTTAGTTTAATAATTATTTTGCTTTTCCTACTATGTATTAAATATTTCAAAACTCAAACGCATAATCATCACATAACACACTTATCGGTTGAGAGAGGAGTTTTTATGCGCAAATTTATAGTTACTATGCTGGTATTTACAGGAATGTTCTGTTCTGCACAAGACAAAGGTTTTTGCGGTATACTTGACGCTGCTAGATATGATGAGGACGCCACTATTTCTGAAATATATGAAAAGATGTCACCCGCAATCGTTCTTATAGAAGCTGATGTGAAAGACGGACTTTCCAGCGGTACAGGGTGTATTATTGACTCAAAAGGCCTTATTTTGACAAGTTCTCACGTTATATCAGGTGCGCCTGCTATTCAGGTTACAATTTCAACAGGAGAGGTCTTTAAAGGCGAAGTCGTTTCTGTAATGGGTAAGGATAATGATTTGGCGTTGATTAAAATAAAAGCAAATAAAGAACTCCCTGTAATAGCTCTGGGCGACTCTGAAAAGGTTAAAGTAGGTCAAAAAGTATTGGCAATAGGCAATCCGTTCGGCTTTAACGGAACTTTGACTACAGGTATTGTATCGAGAATTGATTATTCAAAAAATAAAATACAGACTGATGCTGCCATAAACCCCGGCAACTCCGGCGGCCCTATAATCAATATCCACGGCGAAGTCATTGGCATAAGCCAGTCAATTTACAATCCTGATAACAACATATCAAATATCGGCATAGGATTTGCTGTGCCGATAAATGAAGCTAAAAATTTTATAAAATTGTCTATGTCTAACAATTCAAAGTTAAGTAAAACTACTACAAATTAGTATTTAAATGAACGCTCGATATTCTTTTGCAGCAGCTGATCGCAGGAATCAAATTCAGTATCAATCATTTTCAATTTATCTTTGTACTCCTGCAGCTGCATATCGAGTTTCTTTTCCATTATATTTAAACGCTCTTTACGGGCCTCCAGTTTTTTGACCATCGGATCATCAGCGTCAAGATCTGTACCGACGTTAATCAAATCTGTGCATGTCTTTGCCAGATTCATCTTTGCTTCGGTAATCAGCTGTATTTTATACTCCAGATCCAGCCTGTAAGCATTTAAATACATTAATCTCAATTGTGACGTTGCCATTCCCATAATGGACCTACCCCTATCTAGTTGTTATCTTTGCAGATTGAGTTTGTTTCCTCTGAGGAAAACGTGTTCGTTATTTTCGGCAATCAGCTGCTCCATTTGGTTCAGTTTGTACAATTGATAATTAACTCTGTATTTGGCCATTTTCAGTTTTCTGTTCATAGTCAAATAGTCTTTTATCATTGTCACAATCTGGTTTGCAAAAATTTGCAGCGGATTGTGTCTTCTAAAATAAGACATCAAGTATCCAAAGAAGTTCACTATTTTCTGCAAGTTTGTCATTAATACTTCTTGAAACAATGTTGACTCCTTGTCCACTTGGACCTACATAACTATAAAAACAGAACGCCTGACTTTATTGCCTTATATTGAGATTATTTTAATATTTCTTAATATATGAAATTTATATTGCTGTCAGTAGCTGCTTTTAAAAAGGCTAAGCAGTTTTTGTGTTCTGTAGTATTTATCGGCATTTTTTCATTGTTCTTGAATATATTAGGGTGATAAATAAAAGAATTGTAATAAAAAGTTACAATCTTTTTTAATACGGAGAAAACAATAAATCTGTCAAATAATGCATTGTTAAGGGTTCTTATATAAGTTCTGTCCATTTAACCTCTTATTTTTTAGCTTCCACACTTTATTAATCGCAAATTAAAAATAAACTACATATTCTGAACCTGTTTGCTGTCACTTTCAATAGAGTCTTTGAGCATTTTCTTAACAATATCGCCCTGAGTATCGAGCATTTTTACAACAGTTTCAATGTTTCTTACTTTATTTGAAAGGATTGTATCAGCGTTAGACAAAATGCTGCCTGAAATATTTTGATAAGCTGCAAGACCTGCAGAAGAAGTACCCTGCAACAAGTTACCGAGTACTGTTGCACCAAGGCCAAATCCACCCATATAAGGTGCCATAGCCTGAACAACACCGGCAAAACCGGAAATTACACCTGCCGTTGGTAATACCCAGCTTGTACCCGGAACACCAAAGCCTGAAGCAATACCTGCACCGTAAGCAGCTGCATTAAGACCGACTGAACCGCCAATGCTGCTTGCTGAATATAAGCTGGATGCACCGCCTGTGACTGTTCCGCCTTCATAACTGGTGTCCATACCAAAGCCCCATGCAACAGGTGCTGCACCGCTTGGAAATCCGGGATAATTACCCAAATCAGTAATACCAAAAGCAGCACTGCCGCTATCTAGTATTGCGTTGCCACCGCTGATTGGCGACCAGTATGATGTACCCGGTATGTTCATTGAGGTGTTTCCTCCAAGAACCGGCATAAACGCACTGGGTGAAATTAATCGTGCAATCTGCCATAAAAAGCTTCCGGCAGTACCAAAGCCTGCACCGTCAAGAGCAGAACCGCTTACGGTCAAATCTCTTAACCTGTCGTAAGTTTCGAAAAGCTGTGCTTTTGCATCGGAGCTTGCTTTACCGAATTTGTTTGCTATTACTAGATATCCATCATTTTTATAAGACATTTTATCCTCGCATATAAATAATTACCAATTAACCTGCTAGCTCTGGAAGGTTTTGAATACGTTATCAATATTTTTATCAATAACCTTTTTAACAGAATCAAGTTCTGTTTGAAGAGCTTCCTGCTCAGTATCGAGCTGTTTTAGTCTTAACTCAAGGGTTCTGTCTGTTTCTTGGAGTTCTTGAGTTTTTGCATTTATATCTGCAATTTCTTTGTCATAATTTGCTCTATCAATATTGTATTGATCCATTGCCTGATCATAAGCCTGTTCATCATAGCTCTGTCCGGCAGTCAATGTACGATTTTGAGTAACACCCTGGTCATCAGTCCAGTTCATCTGTGTATATGTGCCGGATGAAGTCTGAGACATTGTTACATTGTGCAATTGTTCGTTGACTTGTTCTGTAGTCTGGATTGCTGAATACAGAGTAACAGGCTGCCAATCATTAGTCGTATCCGGATTAAAGCCAGAAACAGTAGCGTTTATATAATAAGTCGCATTATTAGCAGTATTTGTATACATATAGTATGTGTCTGTAGCTTTGTTTTCATTGGTACCGGCAGCCTTGTTCATTTCGTTAACAAGAGCATCTGAAATATTGCCCTCAATTTGTTTGATAGTGGTAGATGTACCGTCTTCAAAATGCAATTCATAGCTTCCGTCATCATTTACTGTTGTATAAACATTTTGATTTTTTGTTGCCTGATATTGCATTATATTCCTGTTATATGAGATATCAACAGTGTATGTTGGCGGATTTGAGCCTTCTTCTGGTGCAATATTTGATATAGTAACTTGCCCGTCGGTAGTTGCTGAAGAATCTGTGTATGTATAAGTGTCTGTATAGTACTCAGCCTGAGTCGGAGCTGTAGGCGCTTCCAAAGAGAGAAGTCTTCTAAATAATCCGGCACTTTCATTGGCCAGTGCTGTACGTTGTTGGTTGACCTGCTGTCCTTCATACTCAACATTCGTTTTTCTTGCTGTCAAGCCTAGATATCTGGCTTGTGATGCTGCCATACCCATATATTAAGTCTCCATTCTTGTTTCTTGCTAACCTATTAAAATTTAATTATCCTTTTTTAAAAGTCATATTTTTCGTGTTCATTGTTAAGATTTATTACCCTTATTATAAAGGGTTGTAGTTTCTTTTTTAAAGCCTCTTTTCTTAAAAATACTCTGTTTGGTGTACTCGGATTTTAGTAAAAACCGGCTTTCGCAGAGACTTTCAGAAAATCCTTTTTGGAAAGCCGGTATAGAATCGGAGTATTATGCAAATGTTTTAAATGTTTCTTCGATGTTTTTATCAATAACCTTTTTAACTGCGTCTAACTCTGTTTGAATTGCCTGTTGTTCTGTATCTAACTGGTCAAGGTGCAATTCAAGTGTTTTATCTTGTTGTTGAATGATTGTTGTTTTAGCGTTTATATCAGCAACCTGTTTTTCGTAAATATCTTTTTTAGCTTGATATGTTTCCATAGCAGCGTTATATGCATCTTCGTCCTGTGTAGTTTGCTGAGTCAAAGAGCAGGTAACGAGTGTGCCGTCTGCATTTGTGAAAGTAATTTTTGACCATCTGCCTGTGCCGTCACCAGCTGAAGTGAGGATTGCATCATTGCTGAAGTCCATTACATCTCTTGTTGTACTTTCTGCAGAGTAAATATCCAGGCTGCCTGCAGCATTGATTCTGTTTACCATTTCTTCAGTTGTTTCTTCGCCGCTTGCAGCAAGTATGTAGTATTCCGTACCTGTTGCAGTATCGCTGAATTTGAAGTAATAAGCATCGTCATTGATATTTTCATTTTCAGGATCTGTTTCTTTAAAATCTTCTGTTAAAGCAGGAGCCTGAACAGGGCCTGAAATAGTTTTTGGCGAATTACCTGCAAATTGGATTGTATATACACCTTTATTTTTATCATCTTCAGTAAAGATAAATCTGTTTGTACCTGTGCCGTCAGCTTTATAATTTGCTTTATTGGCTAATATTTCAGGTTGTTTTTTTGTATAATGCACTGTATAAGTGTCTGAATCTTTATTTGGAAGGATAGAGTTTACTGTATAGCTTTCAGAAGTAGTGTAATCAGTAAATACATACTCAGTTTTTGTATAATCAGTAGCATTAGGAGGTGTTGGCACATCTAATGCTAACATCTGATTGAATAAACCTGCGCTCTGGTTTGCCAGTGCTGTTCTTTCCTGGTTAACCTGTTGACCTTCATACTCTGTATTTGTCTTTCTTGCTGTTAAGCCGAGGTATCTGGCTTGTGATGCTGCCATTCCCATTGCTAATACTCCTTTTGTTATTGCATATCTGTTTTTATAATCGACATTTGTAGTTGAAAACTTTAGGAATATTGTTTTAAATGTTACAAAACTGTTACATTAAAATCTTAATTCCAGTTAATTATCTTATTATTACTGGAATTTTAACCTATCACACTATCTGTTTTTTATATAATGACAGTTTGAAAAAAATCAATAAAAAATCCCGAACATTGACTTGTTCGGGATTTTGGTATGTTAAGAACAATTTAGTTTTTATCTCTGTTGATAATTTTATCATTGTCTTTCCAGGCAAATTTAGAACGGAGTTCTTTACCAACTTTTTCAATAAGGTGTTCTTCGCCTTCTTTTTCGAGCTGTCTGAACTTTTTCATGCCTGAATTGTATTCATTCAGCCATTCTGTAGCAAATTTGCCGTCTTGAATTTCTTTTAAGACTTTTTTCATTTCTTCTTTTACTTCAGGAGTAATTATTCTCGGACCGATAGTCAAATCACCCCATTCTGCAGTGTTGGAAATTGAATATCTCATATCAGAAATACCGCCCTGATTTACAAGGTCAACGATTAGTTTCATTTCGTGCAGACATTCAAAATAAGCCATATAAGGAGAATATCCTGCTTCTACAAGGACTTCGAACCCTGTTTTTATCAGAGCTGACAGACCGCCGCAAAGAACAGCCTGTTCACCGAACAAATCTGTTTCTGTTTCTTCTTTGAAGCTTGTTTCATAAATACCGGCTCTACCGGCACCTATTGCAGAAGCATAAGCAAGAGCAACATCTTTAGAATCGCCTGACGGATCTTGATATATAGCAATAAGAGAAGGCACGCCTTTGCCTGCGAGGTATTCGCTTCTTACTGTATGGCCCGGGCCTTTTGGTGCAACCATTAATACGTTTACATCAGCAGGCGGAACAATTTTTTTGAAGTGGATGTTAAATCCGTGTGCAAACATCAAATACTGACCTGCTCTCAGGTGAGGTTTGATTTGTTCTTCATAAACTTTTGCCTGAACTTCGTCAGGGATAAGAATCTGAATTAAATCAGCCCATTTTACGGCTTCTTCTATGCTGACAACTTTAAGACCTTCTGCTTCTGCTTTTTTTGCAGATGAACCGCCCAGTCTTGCGCCGATAACAACATCTACGCCGCTGTCTTTAAGGTTTGTTGATTGGCCGTAACCCTGTGAACCATAACCTATAACTGCAACTTTTTTGTTTAAAATATGGCTTTTGTCAATATCGCTATCCATATAAACTTTTAATTCGTGTGCCATTCTCTTCTCCTTATTAGTGTAACACCTCTATTCGAGTATTTTATCACATTTTTATTTGCAATCAAAATAAATATGCAAATTTATTCTACTTTTGTAATAAAACACTAGACAAATAATATCTTTTGTGCAAATATATAGTGTACAAAATACATTTGGTATTTGAAAGAAAAGACAATGAGAATTAGAAAGTATCAAAAACGACAATTTTATACTAACTAGAAGGTCTTTACACAATTTTGAAAAGATTGCGCTATTGCGCATGAGCATAGTAAGAATTTTGTAAAGTCTTCTGAAAATTCGGAAGGCTTTTTTGTCTGCAAAATTACTGAATGTATGTTACAAATTATAAAAAAAATGCTTTTTTATAGCACAAAATCTTATTCAGATTCATTAATACACTTAAATCAAGGAGAAAATTAAATGTTTAATAACCGACGAAATACACAATCAAGGGCAAATTCTCAAATAGTATTAGTTATGAACTTGGTATGGGGCCTATAGTACGCTATACCCCGTGTGTAAAGGATTTTTAAATGTTAATTAATAAAATTACTTCAACTTTTGGCGATCACTCAAATTTATTACCGTTATTTACAAAAGACGTCGTAAACAGCACAGGCATGACAGCATTTTCTTACGACGCCGGCGGAAAAATAGAAGCTAAGGACAGATTCATAGATGAATTTGGTACTCAGGCTATCTGGATGGGCGGGCTTCCCGGTTTCAAATGGATTATTGACAATACTGCCTATAAACTGGCAAAAATGAATCCTGACGTTGATGTCAGACTTTTAAAAGATAAAGAACAATTAAGTGTTGCTCAAAATTATGCAAATTCACTTAAAGACAAAAATTTTGCAAAAATATTAGCAGATACAGCTGCTCATACTAAAAAGGCACAAGGCTTGTTCCTCGGCAAATTCGCAGCTGCTACTGCTTTGACTTTGGCTTCTTTCTTTACGCTTGTTAAAGTTAAACAGCACTATACAAAGAAAGAAATTGAAAAACAGTTCTGGGCTAAAAAATCAGCCGAACTTCAATATACAAATTCCTTGGCTCAAAGCCCTGCTTTCAAGGCATTTATGCCTGCAAATAAAGCAAATACATCTGATTCCAACAAACAAAATAATAAAAATGTTTCCTTTAAAGGTTTGGGTTCCATGCTTTCAGGCGTTATGTTTGACCCTGTAAAGAACCTGTTTATTGTTGATGTAGGTATTACAGGTGAAAGACTTGTTAACTCCAGAACAAAAACAGAATTTGCTGAAACAGCAATAAAAGAAGGCAGCCTCTTATTCTTCCTGTATGTTGCAGGAAGCTATGTACAAAAAGGTATAGAACAATTCAGTGAAAAACTTATGGGCAAACCAATAGGCCTGCACGCAGAGGTTCTTGCGTCTTCTTATATGAATAAGGATATTGCTTCAGGCAAGGCTGATAAAGATGTAAATAAAGTAAAAGAATTGATTAACAATGTAAAAACAGCCAAGCAGCAATATAAAACAAAACAGTCTGATGCTGCAAAAGAATCTGTAAAAGCTGCTAAAAAAGCTCTTTATGAGTACATATACAGTGCAGAAGCTCAAGAAAATACTGTTATCAAAGCAGCAAAACATTCCGGCACCATCAAAACAATTGTAAACGGCAGCTGGTGGCAGAAATTAACAGGCAAAGCACAAAATACTCACAAAATTGATCCTTATCAATTTATAAAAATCGGCGATATTGATGCAGTTGCTGATAATATTGCTAAATTGTCAAAACAGGCTTCAGGCCAAAAAGACTTAACAAAATTCCTGAAATCTTGCAGAAATATGAAGATTGCGTCTGTTGCTGCAAATATGGGTATAACCTGCTTGTTCTTAGGTCTGATTGTTCCTTATTCTATGATGAAATACAGAGAAAAACATCAAGACGGTAAAAAAGAATTCCACGTACAGTCAGAAATAGAAAAACAACTCGAAAAGAGCTTTAAAGGCAGAATCGCATAATTCAATTCATTATTAATAAGAAAAAGCCCTCTTCCAGTAAAGGGGGCTTTTTTAAATAGTTATTGTACAGGTCTGTATGCCTGTGTATAGTAATAATCTTCTTTAAAACCTAATCTTCTGTACATTTTTAGTGCAGCATAGTTGTCAGTTTCTGTGCTGGCGTTGAGTTCTGATAGGCTCAATCCGCTTTTTTCCGTTAGGAGTTTCATTGTATTGTATAGCAATGCCTCGCCAAGCCCCTTAGAACAGTGTTCTTTAAGCATCCCGACAAGAGGAATATTAGCTATTCTGCCGGCTGTAATGTTTGCAAAACAAATGCCAACAGGTTTCTTTTTATAAAGAAGAACACTTGTCGCATTAGGAAGGAATTTGCCGTACACGCCTGTTACTATTTTATTTAAAATATCTTTTGAGCCTTCTATGGAAGCAAATCTCGGGTCAAATAAGGCATCAGATGTTTCTTTAAACGCATTGTTTATGACATTTACCATTTCATCACAGTATTTGCCGTCCCAAGTCTTTATTTCATAGTCTTCCGGTAAAGATTTTTGTTTATAATTTCTATAAACCTCTATGGACTTTAAATTAGTAAAGATAAAGCGTTCTACAGCCAGTCCTACAAGTTTAAAACCGTAGTTTGTTATTTCCGGTGTAAACTGCTCCTGAGAACCCAGCATAGGATATGTAACCACCTTATCCTTGATTATATCCTTGTTTATTTCCATAAATTTGTCCATAAGGACACGTCTTTTTTCGTTAAGATGCTCGTCGCCGAGACAATGTATAATGTTGAGTTCAAGAGCTTCGCTAATTTCTGTTGTGTAGACCATAAATGCTGTTGGTATTTCGTCTTCAAACAAAATAAGGCAGTCAATCAGCCCTTCTTTCAGGCTGGCAATAAAGTCATCATATTCAAGAGGCTCAAGCTCAAACTTATAGACTGAGTATGCCTTATTTTTAAAGTCATTGTATACGCCTTTAAAAATGTTTTTTATATCATCTGAATATTTTCCAACTTTATATGCTAAAGTTTCTGCCATTATACTTGCTCCGAATCATTTTGTATCTTGTCTATTTCAAGCATGTGATGCATTTTGTTGGCCTTTGTACAAAGATATCTGTAATTGTATTTTGTACATTCAGAATCAACGTGGACTCTTTCTGCTATTTCAAGGCCGTAACCTTCTAAACCGACAATTTTTTGCGGGTTATTTGTAATTAATTTAAATCTTTTAAAGCCCAAATCTAGCAAAATCTGCGCTCCATCGCCATAATCTCTCAAGTCAGAGTTAAATCCTAGTGAAAGATTTGCCTGTATTGTGTCTTCGCCTTTGTCCTGCAGAGCATAAGCTTTGATTTTGTTAACAATGCCGATGCCTCTGCCCTCGTGGTTCATTAGATAAACAACAGCACCTTTGCCATAATCGTCTATCATTTTCATAGAGTTTTGAAGCTGGCTGTTGCAGTCGCATCTAAGGCTGTGAAAAGTATCGCCGGTGAGGCAGATGCTGTGCATTCTGACCAGAGGAATTTTGTCTGACCCGTCATCTTTTAACAGTGCTACATGCTCTTGCCCTGTTAACTTGTGTCTGTAGCCGATTAGTCTAAATGTGCCAAACGCAGTGGGCAGGTTTACTTCTGCTTCTCTAATCATTAGCTTTTCATTTTTAAGCCTGTAAGAGATCAGCTGAGCAACTGTAATAAATTTAATACCGTGTTTTTGTGCAAATTTGTGTAAATCATCTCTGCGAGCCATAGAGCCGTCAGGATTTACAATCTCACAGCACACACCAACATCTTTTAGTCCGCCAAGTTTACATAAGTCAACAGCAGCCTCTGTATGGCCGACACGCTCAAGAACTCCGCCCTGCTTTGCTATCAAAGGGAAGATGTGTCCCGGCTGCCTTAAATCACACGGCTGTGCATTATCGTCTGCCATAAGTTTTAGTGTAATTGACCTGTCGTAAGCAGAAACACCTGTTGTTACACCATATTTGGGGTCAGCATCAACACTCTGAGTAAAGGCTGTTCCTTTTATATCGGTGTTGTTTTTTACCATATAATCAAGGCCGAGCTTTTTTGCACGTTCAAAGCTAATTGGAGCGCAAAGCACGCCCTTTGCCTCTGAAATCATAAAATTAACATTTTCGGGTGTTGCAAACTCGGCTGCACATATAAGATCGCCTTCGTTTTCACGTGCCTCATCATCGGCTACAATAACCATACCGCCGTTTTTGAGGGCTTCCAATGCATCTTCTACAGTATCAAAACTGCAGTTTGCATCTTTATTAAAAACTTCTTTTATATTTTCAAGTAACGACATTAAACAAACCCGTTTCTTTCTAATAAATCTATACTTATATTGCTTGTTTTATTGATATTATCATTCGATAATAAATATTTTTCAACATATTTGCCTATCATATCGGTTTCGATATTTACTCTGTCATTAACCTTAAGATACGCAAGATTTGTGGATTTTAGCGTATGAGGGATTACTGCAATTGTAATCTCTTTGTTGTTTATAGCAGCTATCGTCAAACTAATGCCATCAACAGTCACCGAGCCTTTTTTTACCATTTGGCTAACAAGTTCAGATGGCACATCAAGAGTAAATTCCGTTGTGTCGCCAGATTTAACTATCTTTGTTATTATTGCAGTACCGTCTACGTGGCCGCTCACAAGATGTCCATCCAGTCTGTCACAGAGTCTTAGCGTTCTTTCAAGATTAACAATCTGTCCCTCTTTAAACGAGGAAAAAGTTGTCACAGAAAGAGTTTCACACGAAGCAAATACCGTAAAACTATCCTGAGTAAATTCAATAACGGTCTGGCAGGCACCATTTATTGCAATGCTATCTCCTATTTTTAATCCATCAAGCACTTTGCTGCATTGTACAGTAATATACAGCGAAGAATCTGCCTTTTTCAGAGATGCTATTTTTCCTGTTTCTTCTACTAAACCTGTGAACATATTTACAATTTAGCACAAAATCTGCTGTTAAAAAATATTGTTTAACCTAATAATTTCTTTACTTCTCTGGCAACTGCCTCGCCCATTGAAAAACAAGAGGTCTGTATTCTCAAAGCAGCCTGTGCGCTAAAATCAGTAGAAACGCATCTGCCTGCTATAAATAGGTTGTCATAATTGGCAGATTTTAATATATCAACGGGTACCTCATAGTCCACAGTCGTATGCTGCAGAGTAGAAGAATCCTTTTTGTACGAATGTATATCAATAGGATAATCAGCGTGCAATACAGGATTTTCGTAGGTTTTGCCGCTTAGTAAATCCTCTTTTGTATAAACGGCTTTGCCTTTTATTCGTCTTGATTCTCGTATCCCAAGCATATCAGCAATATTGGATATATAAGAGGCCTCAAACCCCGGAAAATAAGCTTTCATAAAGCAATAAAGCCGCCAAATCTGCTTTCTGGCAGTAATAATGCCCCTTGATACCGAAACAGCATCAAGAGGGTCTATATCCTTGTCCAGTATGATTCTTGGGCAGTTTAGAGAAACTGTTCCGGGCATTGCAGGTATCGTAAATAGCTGAAAATACGATGCATCAGCCTCATTTATTATTCCGTCTTTAATACCCTGTTCAAACAATGGCCATAATGCCCACTTGCGGTCTTTGTCCCAGGTGCAGGCAGTTGAAAGGTGTATTTCTCCATTAATCACATCGCAAGTCGTTACATTTCTGTCTTTATCAAAATCTAAAAGCCAGTCTGAAAATTTTTTTAAATCAATACCTGATATATGAAAGCGCAGTGTCATTGGCTGTCTGTGTTCAAAATTTTCCAGAATTTCATTTTTCAAAATTGCAGAAAAATTTCCATCGCCTGTAGCGTCTAAAAAATATAACGATTCGATATGTAATGATAAAGTTTTTGAGCAAATTTCAATAGAATGTACGTGATTTTTATCACATTTTGCATTTATGACTTCTGCATCATATATTACTTCGCATCCGACTTTTTCAAGCAAGGAGTCGAGTGCTATTTTAGCAAGTTCAGGATTGAACCACCCAGTATTGCCGTCGCAGTAAGTAATTTGCCCATTATAGAGAGAAATCTCATCAATAAAAGCTTTATAAAATTCGCAATTTATATCTTTTGTATTGGATTTCATAGCCGGCATAACAAGAGCAGACGTTATTGACCCGCCTAGATGAATATTTTTTTCAACAATCAGTGTCTTCAAACCTGATTTTGCTGCTATATATCCTGCCGCTACTCCGGCTGTTCCGCCGCCGCAAATTACGAGGTCATATTTTTGCATTTACTTTCTCCCTTTTGTGAAATTTATTATAATGGCTGGATGATTCCAGATTAAGCTCTTTTTTTCTTATGGCGTATTCCTCAAGAATTTCTGCAGCCGTTAAATTTAAGTCTTTATCTCTGTAATAAACGCCTGCACCTGTTTTCATCAGCCCGCAATCGTATTCATTCAATGGATTTAAAATAAAATTTTTATTATGCGTTGCGATTGTGCCGCAGCATCTTCCTTCTTTATCAAATAACTTTCCGGCATAAAATCCTGCGTCTATCATGGCATGGCGCACAGCCGCAGAATTTGAGTAGGTTAAAAGAATAGTATCATCATTAGAAAGTGAATTTAAACGTTTAAAAAAATCGTAAGACCAGAGTGTGGGTAATTTTGTTGGGGTAAACGCATCCAAAAATATAATATCGTAAGGCCCGTTTAGTAATTTTATAGACTTTCTTGCATCTTCATAATATGAGTTAAATATAATTTTGTTTATTTTAAGGGGTTTGAGGTGTTTTTTATTGCGTGGCGATATACAGTGATAATATATATTATGTAAAAACCGATTATTTGATTCAAGTGGGTTATAACTATAAGTAAGGTACTTGAATTTTTTGATTAAACGCCTGTAAAACGGTGCTATAAATTTTCTGTATTGAGGATGTGTAATGATGTATTTTATAAAATCAGAAGAGCTATGTATTTCACCTGCTAAAGCCCTCAATAGAATAAATGATATCTCAGGATATTTATCTTCATAGCCGTCTTTGATAAAAGGGGAAAGCAATACAAGGTTTTTGTTATACTCCAGAGCATCTATTGTAATTTGTCCGTTATAATTTGTTGTTATTATTTTTTTTAAAAAAGCTTTTGTGTTGTATCCGATGCCATAGCAAATATCCAGAACTTTTATATTATTTTTATTGATAAAATTATTTTCAAAATTTAAAGGCAATACAAACTTTTCTTCTGCTTCTGTTTTTGCACCATATATTGAGTGATACACATCTTCTACACTTGTATTGTACAATCCCGTTGAACCATCCTGGGTAAACTGGAATCTTACCTCGTTCTCAAATGAACTGAAGCAGTTAGGCGAGTCTTCATATTTAGATGTTATATTTGAATCGTTTGCACACATATATTTATTATATTAATTTTGTGATTATAAAGAAAATTGTTAAGATAATATTTATCACTATATAACTATACGATATATTACGATAATATTTAAATCTATTCAAAGATGTTATCAATATATTACGATTAGATATTTATGTTTTGACTTTAAAATATTATCGATATATATCGAACAGTTATAATTAAATATTAAATTTTTAATTTAAAAAATTATGTTACTCACTTTTTTTTCATGGCGATGTAGATTCAGAGTGCTTAAATTATATTTTAATTAGAAAAATTCGAGTGAGAGAGGAATTTGTTATGAAATCAATATCAATTCTTATGGTAGAAGACCATAAGCTATTGCGAGTTGGACTCAGATCCTTATTTAATGAAACCTCCGACCTTAAGGTTATTGCTGAAGCTGAAACAGGAAAAGACGCTGTTGAAAAGGCTAAGATAATGAAGCCTGATATAGTGCTTATGGACATAGGGCTGCCGGATATTTCAGGCATAGAAGCCACAAAACGCATATTAAATGACAATGTAGAACAAAAAATAATGATGTTGACCTCTCATGTAAACGAAAAAGAGGTCATGGATTCGCTCAGCGCAGGCGCTTACGCCTATGTACTAAAGGATATAAACACTGAACTGCTCACTATGGTTATAAAATCCGTAAAAGACGGTGCAATATGGCTTGATCCAAAGGTTGTACCCCTAATTAGAGATAAATCTAGCTGTTTTATACCCCCAAAACAGAACTCCAGAGCGGCTTTTAGAGCGCAGCACGGGAATTTAACGGAAAGAGAATATGAAGTGCTAAAGCTTGTTGTAGAAGGGCAGTCAAATGCCGAAATAGCCAGCACTCTTACGATTAGCGAGCATACGGCAAAGGCTCATGTATGCAATATAATACAAAAACTGGTAGTTGATGACAGAACACAGGCAGCTGTAAAAGCTATAAAAGAGGGATTAGTCTGACAATTTGCCTATCAATGTGTGCAGAAGGCTCACAGCGTCGCACTCAATGGCAATGTCTGCGCCAGACATTATCGGCGCATCTTTATTTATATTTATTGCTACTATTTTATCGGCATTTGTAATACCTGTCATGTGCTGCATTGCGCCTGAAATACCAAAGGCTATATACAATTTTGGCGAAACAGAGTTCCCTGTCTGTCCTACCTGTATGCTTTGCTCTGCCCAGCCTTGCTCAACGGCAGCACGTGAGGCAGCAGGCTTTGCACCAAGCAAATCAGCAAGTTTGTATATCAAATTAAAATTTTCTTTGTTTTGTAAGCCAAGCCCGCCTGCAACAATGATTTCAGAGCATGTCCAATCCTCTGCCGCAGGTTTGTTTTCAGAATACAATACCTCAAGCAAGCTGCATAATCCGTCAAAAGAAAGCGAAAAGTATTCAATTTCTGTTTCATTATTGCAATTTTGCTGTAAATACTTAAAAGCTCTGGGTCTTACTGTAGCAAAATTAGGTTTTGTTTTGGAAACAATTGTTGCCATCAATTGTCCGCCATAAGTCGGTCTTGTAGCCAGCAGATTGGCATTTTCGTCAATCTCAAGGCCAGTACAATCCGCTGTAAGACCTATATCCAATTTTGATGCAAGCCTTGGTGCAATATCTCTGCCGTCAGAAGTAGCACCCATTAGCAGCACATCATATTGATTATTTTCAAGAAACACAGACAGAGCATTTGCATAGACTTTTGCATTTGTCATATCAAGAAGGTTATCTTTTATAATATATAGCTTATTTAACCCGAGTTGTTTCAATTCAAATAAAGCGGAATCTATTGATTGTTCATCACCCAGAACAATGCCGTCTATGCGGCTTTGTAAAAAATTCTGCTTAGCATGAGATATAATCTCTTTTGACACTCTGGCAACAACGCCGTTATTAACTTCTATGTATGTAAGAACTCTGTTATTCATCAGCTGTCCTGCATTTATTTACTTCGTTTACAATAAAATCCGCAATATTTTGCACAGATTCATTTTCGATTCTGATGGTTTTTCTGTTATTTAAAGGTCTAAATGCCTTTCTCACCTGCGTTGGTGAACCTTTAATCCCGATACTGTCAGTATCAGCCTTAATATCATCGGCATTTAGTACAGTAATTGTTTTGTTCTGTGCTTTTATGTACCCGTTAATATCAGGAATTATATCAACATCTCTTTGTGAAACCGCTATCAAAAGCGGATATGAGGCTTTTATTTCCTGTTTATAATCATTTGTATCCTTTATGCACACTGCAAAATCATTATTTGCTTCTTTTATTGCAATAACATTGGTAATTTGCTCTATATTCAACTTTTGAGCCATGCTCGAAGGAGTTTGTGCAGTGTCACCGTCAACAGCCTGTTGTCCGCAGATAATCAAATCAAAGTCAGGTACAAAAGTTTTTATATACTGGGATAAGCAATAAGCTGTAGCCAACGTGTCAGAGCCTGAAAATCTCTTGTCAGAGAGCAAAACAGCATCATCACATCCCATTGCTACTGCGGTTTTTAATGCATCGATAGCCTGATTTGGCCCCATAGTTACAACTGTAATTTCTGAGTCAGGTATAAGGTATTTAAAGTTTTTTGCTAATTGTATTGCTCCAATATCATAAGGATTGATAATGGAATCAAGCCCTTCACGCTGAATTGTATTGTGTTCAGTCCATTTAATATCGTTTGTATCAGGAACCTGTTTTATGCAGACTACAATTTTAAATGTCATTAAGCAATGTCCAATCCTAAATCTATAACTTTTGCACGTGCAACAATTGCGCTTGTTGATATTACATCAACACCTGTAGAGGCAATTTCATTTATTGTGTTTATTGTAACATTTCCGCTTGCTTCTACAATAGCTCTATGATCGATAAAATCTACGCATTTTTTCATTTCAGGTACTGTCATATTGTCGAGCATGATAATATCACATCCGCAGCCGACAGCTTCTTTTACCTGTTCAAAGGTGTCGCATTCGACTTCAATTTTGTGAACATGGGACAGATTTTTTTTGATTTGTTCTACTGCATTTGTTAATGAGCCGGCATGCTTTATATGATTGTCTTTAATCATGGCACAATCACAAAGATTAAATCTGTGAAGTCTTGCGCCACCTGTCATGACAGCATATTTTTCAAACATTCTGAACCCCGGTGTATTTTTTCTTGTATCTGTAACTGATGCACAATAGGGTTTTATAGCTTCTTGATACTTTCTTGTTTCAGTAGCAATACCGCTCATTCTTTGCATATAGTTCAAGGCAGTGCGCTCGCCTGTCAAAACAGCTCTTGCAGGGCCTTCAATCCTTGCAATTGTAGTGCCTTTTGCTACAAATTCGCCGTCTTTATGATTAACAGTAACAATAACTTTATCTGAAAGAATTCTATAAACAGCCATTAATACGTCGATACCGCATACAACAGTGTCTTCTCTTGTATTCAATAAAGCTGTAATTTTGTCGTCTTCGTTATACAAAAAGTCTGTAGTTATGTCGCCGAAGCCGATGTCTTCCTTTAATGAATTTTTTACATGCTCTTCAATCAAAAAGTCATGCAGTAATTTTTGTCCCATTTGCGTTATCCTCACTGGCTGAAAAACTGTTTTGATGTATGCTGCAGCTTACATTTTTGCCGTCAGCTCTGAAATGTGCGCCTATAGATTCTTTTCTTGCCAGTGCTGCATTAATTATTGCCTTTGCAACATAAAGCATGTTTCTTAATTCATATTCTTTTAGTGATGAACATTTTGACTTGTTTTTGAACATAGAAAATATAGTGTCAATTTGCATCATTGCAGTGTTTAATGACATTTCAGTCCTGATAATGCCTACATTTTCCCACATAATATCTTTTAATTTTTGGGTAAGCTCATCTATATCATAGCTGTCGTCATCACTGTCATTTTCTTCCGAATACTGCTTTATTGTTTTCATTACAGCTTCATCAATAATTTCTGATGTTTGTAAATTCTTTTGAGAAATAGTATTAACCATCTCATAAGCAGAAACAACACATTCCAAAAGCGAGTTGCTGGCAAGTCTGTTTGCACCATGCAAAGATGTGCATGCCACTTCGCCTATTGCGTATAAATTTTCTATAGAAGTTTTTCCGTTTACTTCTGTCTTTATCCCGCCCATACAGTAGTGTGCAGCCGGTGATACAGGAATATAGTCTTTTGTTACGTCAATACCGTTGTCCATACAGCTTTTATAAATATTCGGGAATCTGTGCTTGAATTTTTCTATATTGATTAATGTTGCATCAAGATAAACCTTATTGCCTTTAGAAAGCTGGTCATATATTTCTCTGGCCACAACATCTCTTGGCGCAAGGTCTTTTTGAGGGTGATTTTCCATAAAATATTCACCCTTATCATTTATAAGTTTTGCACCTTCGCCTCTTACTGATTCTGATATAAGGAATCTTGAGTCGTCATTTTCAATAGACAGAGCTGTCGGATGGAACTGAATAAATTCCATGTCTTTAATTTGTGCATTTGCTCTTATTCCGAGTGCCAGACCGTCACCGGTTGTGACAGACGGATTTGTTGTATATTTGTAAACCTGACCTGTGCCGCCTGTAGCAAGAACAGTGACAGGTGCATATACAGTTTCATATTCTTGTGTAATTTCGTTGTAAGAAATAATCCCTCTGCATTTATTTTTAGAGTCTACAAGCAAGTCTATGGCAAGAGTTTGCTCGTACATTGTCAGATTTGAAGATACATTCGGGTCATTTTTGACCTTGTCAACAAGGGCCTTTTCTATACCGTAACCTGTGGCGTCGCCGCCTACATGCAATATTCTTCTTACGCTGTGTGCGCCTTCCAGAGTAAAGTTCAGCTTATTTTGTTCATTTCTGTCAAAGTTTACGCCGTATTTCATTAAATCTTTGATAGCATACTGGCTGTTTTCGGAAATAAACTTAACAACATTAAAGTCACACAGACCGCAGCCGGCTTTGATAGTATCAGAAACATGCAGACTGATTGAATCAGGCTTGTTTTCAGGCAAAACTCCTACTATCCCGCCTTGTGCGTACCGTGAATTACATTCAGCAAGCTGTGATTTTGTAATCAGTAAAATTCCGTCAGGAAGTTTCATTGTTTCTGATAATTTTATTGCGGCATACAAACCTGCGATACCGCTCCCTACAATAATTACTGAATATGTTGAATGTTTCATCGGCATGTTACCTCGTCAAATAAATTTTAATACAAAAACAGTTTTTTTACTACTGTCTACGCAGATTATGTAAAGTTTAGGATAACTTTTGATTAACCGATTGTTAACTTTTGTTAATAATAGCTCTTTCAGGTAACAAATTTTTTTGTATTCGGTTATTAAGCAAATATAATCAAGATAAACTATCTACAGTTTAACGGAGGAAAAATGATAAACCAACCTACAAACTATTTGCCTGTTCAACAAGCAGCAGTGCAGCAACAAATTCAGCAGAATCAGGCTTCTGTCATGCCGCTGCCGCCAAAAGGACCGGAATACAACGCAATAAAAATTGATATACAAAAGCCGCAAGTTGGTACAGCTGATCCTATATACAGCATGCCATATACTCCTATTTATTCATATCCTCCGGCACAAGAACAGCAGGCTAATCAATAGTTATATTAAAAAGCAACCGTTTACAATGGAAGGTTGCTTTTTTTAACCTGTGAACAGTTTTAAAAGAAATGTTACAAATTATTAAATAAAAATGATAAAATAGCAATTTTCAATCTTGAGTTTTATTTAATAAGTATCAAAAAGAAAAGATTGACAAGGGGAAAAACATGATACAAGCACCAGCAAATTACACAGTTCCAATGCAAGCTCCGCAGTATTATTCTGCTGCACCGGCTGCTCCGGAATACAATGCTATCAAAATTAATATTGTGGATCCAAAAGTAAACGCTCCGGGCGCTCAACAACCTCAATCCGTTTACGGTTATCCGCAAGCACCAATATACAACTATCCGCAAACAAACCAGATTCCTGCTTACTACCCGCAGGTAGTTCAACAGCAAGGTCAGGTAGTTGTACCTCAACCGCAACAGGCACCTGTTCAACCGGCTCCTGTATCAGTTCCAGCTCCTCAAGTAATAAATCAACAAACAGTTAATCAGGTTCCGCCGTCAGTAATCCAACCGGAACAACCTGCACAAACAGCTCAACCTGCTCCTGCAGTAGCGGAACAGGCTCCTGTTGAACAACCGGCACCTGTAGAAGCTCAAACACAGGCTGCAGTTGATGTACCTGCATTCACTCAAAGAATTAAATCTGATGACCTAACTGATGCTGGTAAAGCAATAGAAGAAGTTGCTGATATTGCACAAACAAGACCGGCTCCGGAATTGCTTGATACAGACTTGATGGAAGCATTACTCGGTGTAATCGGCAAAGACAGCAGCACATTAGAAGGACCTACTGAAAAACAAAAAGAATTAAGACAACAGGTTCTCGAAGGTAAACAGCTTTCTGAAGCTGATATGGCAGAAGCTAATAAAATTACACCTCTTGAAATGGCTGAAAGAAATAAACAATACGCTTTATTTACAACAGCAATTTTGCAAAACCAGTTAATAGATGAATTCAAGAAAACAAATAATATGACTCCTGACATCAAAGACTTGCCGGGTATGGAACAAATAGTTTCTACTATTAAAGACAACCCGAACCCGATGTTGAGAGCCAGCGGGCTTGCAGCACTCGCATACAACGCAAGACCTGAATACAAACCTGTTATGAAAGAAATCTTTGAATTGTCTAAACAGGATGCAGATGAAAATGTACAAAAAGTAGCTGATGAAGGACTTGCAAAACTCGCTACTGTAATGAATGTTCCTTCTAATACAGCAGCTCCTGCACAAGCAGCTTAATCAACCATCAATCTTTTTAATAGAAAAAGCAGACTTTTTATGAGGTCTGCTTTTTTATTATTTTAATATTTGTAAATTGCTAGACCAATATTTTAAATTCCTGTTTAATTAAAATATGTCTGAAGAAATTAGTAAAAAAGTAATAAATATTTTTAGCAAACATATTAAAAACAAACCTGTTGATTCACCGGAAAAAGTCAAAACATTTGCGGGTTTTAGCTATGTACGTCTGGATAAAGACGTAAACGGATATCCTTTCAAAGCAGAAAAGCTTTTGAACTATGCAAAAGAGTGTCATTACCTCGTAAAGGTAATGAGAGAAAAAAACGGCGCACCTGCCCTGTACAGCTACAATGTGCCTAATGACAAACTGCTTGATTTTCTTCTTATGTTTAGAAATAATGAACTTAACGGAAGTATTATTGAAATAGATAAATTTTTTCCAAAAAGTATAATCTAGATAAAGTGGAAATAATGAAAGTATTAAACACCGAAACACTTGAAAACCTGCTATACAGTGTAAACAAACCATATCAATACGCAGGTCATGAATTTTACTCGTATAATAAAGATTTTGAAAAAGCGTCAGTTCGTTTTGCAATTGCATTTCCTGATAAATACGAAGTAGGCGCAAGCAATCTCGGACACAGAATAATTTATGAGAAGCTTAACTCAATAGACGGCTGTATGTGCGATAGAGCCTATGCTCCTGATACTGACTGTAAATCTGAGATAGAAAAAAAGAACCTTTTCTTATATGGAGTTGAGTCTAAAATTTGCTTAAAAGAGTTCGACTTATTGGGCTTTTCTTTGCAATATGAGCTTGCTTATCCGACGGTTCTGTCAATGTTGAATTTATCTGGCATTGCAGTAAGAAACTGCGACAGACAAGATAATGACCCGATTATATTGGCAGGCGGGCCGTGTGTGTTTAATCCTGAGCCTATAAAAGAATTTGTTGACGGATTTTTAATAGGCGATGGAGAGGATATTCTCGAAGAAGTTGTAGAAACATTCAAGAAGGCAAAATCTGAAGGCAAAAAAAGAAATGAAATTATAGAAGCACTTTCTCACATTGAAGGGTTGTATGTGCCTGATTTGCATAAAAATAAACAAATCAATAAGCGCATTTATGATTTTTCAGTTGATACAGTGCCGACAAAGCCGCCTGTGCCTTTTTCAACCTCTATACACGACAGAGCTGTTATGGAAATAAGACGCGGCTGCGGCCGTATGTGCAGATTCTGCCAGCCCGGGCATGTTAACCTGCCGATAAGAGAAAGAAAAGCTCAAGACATTATAAATCTGACAAAAGAGCTTGTAAAAAATACCGGATATGACGAATTTTCAATGCTTTCTCTGTCTTCCAACGACTATACAAATATAGAGCCTGTTCTGGAAGAGCTAACCTGCTATTTTAGCGAAAAAAAGGTATCAGCATCCCTTCCCAGCCAGAGAATAGACCGCTTTAATATAAGACTTTCAAATCTTGTTAAAGATGTGCGAAAAACTACCATAACACTTGCCCCTGAAGCAGGGTCTCAAAGGCTCAGAGATGTCATTAACAAAAATATTTCAAGGGAACAGATTGTTAACACTACTCTTGATTGTTACAAAAACGGTTATGACAGCATAAAATATTATTTTATTCTTGGCTTGCCGACAGAAACATTCGAGGATATTGACGAAATGCTCGAACTGCTCGCAGGTATCCGTTACAGAGCAAAACAAATCAAAAACGAACTTGGGCTAAAGCATGATTTAAAACTAAACTGCACACTTTCTATATTTGTGCCAAAGCCGTTTACACCTTTTCAGTGGGCAGGACAGGATTCTCTGGAAAAAATTACGGAAAAAATTGCATACATAAGAGAAAAATCCAGAAGCCTTAAAGGTATCAGGCTAAAAATCCATGAAAAATACATCTCAGAAATCGAAGCTGTTTTAACAAGAGGCGACAGCAGCCTGTGTAAATATATTGAAAAGCTTTATGAAAACGGTTGTTACCTCGATACCTGGGATGAAAACTTTGATAAAGACAAGTGGTATAACATTGCCAAAGAATGCGGGCTGAATCTTGGCAAACTTTCTCAAAGGCAGTACGATTTGAGTGAAAAACTGCCATGGGATTTTATAAATGTCGGTATTAAAAAAGAATGGTTTGTTTCCGAATATAAAAAAGCTATGAACAGCGAGGCCTGTGTTCCTTGTGAAACAAAATGCTCTAACTGCGGTATATGTCAGGAATTCAAGGTAGCAAAGCATCTGGATAAGCCGTATACTCCTGTATTAGACAACACTAAGAATAATGAACAAAAAGAAGTACATAAATACAGGGCCAAAGTTACAAAAAAAGGTTATTTAAAATACCTGTCGCATCTGGACTGGCAAAACACACTGGTAAAAGCGTTATTCCGCTCTCAGCTGCCTGTTGTGTTTACGGAAGGGTTTAACCCCATACCCAAAATATCGCTGGGTGCTGCTTTGCCGATATTTATTGAAAGCGAAACTGAATTTATCGATTTTGAGCTTTACGGAGAGCATTCTTTGCAGGAGATTTCCGACATGCTTAACAATTCTCTTGACCCGATGGCTCGAATTATTAATATATATGAAATCGATAAAACAGCAAAATCACTGGATATTACAACACAATGGGCAAGGTATGAGATAGAGCCTTTAGAAAAAATTCTTTCAAAATTTCAAATTTTAGAGTATATTAAAGATAAGCTTACTTCAGAAGATGAAATATTCTTAAAGAAGAAGACAAAAAAAGGTATAGACAAATTAGTAAACATTAAACATTCAGTAAAAGATGTTGAATTCAATGGTAATAAGCTTTATGTAACTTTAAAAACAGGACAGAATCAAGAAATTCCGTCTGTGCGTGCTGATGATTTAATGAAAATTTTCTATCCGGATGAAAAGTTTAATATTACAAGACTTACACTCTTTGACGAAAATATGCAAATTTTGTAAGCATTGTAGATTATAAGGGTTTATACAAGTTTAAAAGGAAATTAATATGTCAAAATCAATTGTTATAGCAGAACGTGATAATATTGCGGCTGTATTTGAGGACAATAGGGTTACAGAATTTTTTATTCACAGAGGTGATATTCTTCTCGGAGATGTATACCTGAGTAAGGTAGAAAACATTCTCCCGAGTATCGAGGCTGCTTTTGTCAATGTAGGTTCTGACAAAATGGGCTTTTTACATGCTGCTGACGTAATAGGCAAAGGCGGTTTGCAAGACAAACTGTCACCGAAACAAAAATTGATGGTGCAGGTAGTAAAAGAGCCAACAGGACACAAAGGCCCGAGAGTGACTACATCTATCAGTTTACCCGGCAGATTCTGCGTGTTGATGCCTCAAGAAAGCGGTATCAGTGTCAGCAAAAAGATTATGTCCTCAAAAGAAAGAGCAAGACTAAAATCTATTGTAAGCCTTTTAAAACCCGTAGGTCTCGGTGTTATTATCCGTACTGAAGCTGAAGGCCAGTCAGAAGCAGAAATTCAAGAGGATTTAGAAATACTTCTTGAAAAATGGAACACAATTGTTACACAGGCAGAACTTGTCGAAGCTCCAAACCTTCTTTACAGAGATCAAGACTTGCTTTATAGAGTAATCAGAGAAGCTTGCACAGAAGATGTTAAAGAAATTGTTGTGGATACTCCTTTTGCAATGCACAGAACCCAGCAGTTAATTCAAAACTGGAATTTGCATAAAGATATAGATATTTCTGTTTACAAAGGAAGTGAACCTCTTCTTGTTGCATCAGGCGTCAAAAAAGAGATTGAGCAGGCACTGCAAATCAAGGTAAACCTTCCGTCAGGCGGTTATCTGTTTATTCAAACAACAGAAGCATTGACCGTTATAGACGTTAACAGCGGCAAATTTATAAGCTCAGCAACTCAGGATGAAACTATATTAAAAACTAACAAAGAGGCTGTTAAAGAGATTGCCAGACAGCTTAAATTGAGAAATATAGGCGGTATGATTATTATCGACTTTATTGATATGCTCAGCCGCGCTGACAAAATTGCTATCCTTGAAGAACTTGAGCTTGCTGTAGAGTCTGACAAAGCAAAACCACAGGTCGGTCAATTGTCTGACCTTGGTCTTGTTGAAATGACCAGACACAGACAGGGACAGAGCCTTGCTGAAATATTCACAAAGAAATGCCCTCACTGCAACGGTACAGGCCATATTCTAGAGGATTTCAGCTTTGCTTCAGCTGTTTCTGAAGGAGAAATGCGCTCTAAAGCAGCAAAACTCAAACTTCCTATGAACGGTAAAAACAAACATAATAATGATAAAAACAAGGTGTTCAATCATCAGCATAACCAACAGCAAAAAAATGATTATGACAGAAGAAACCATAATCAACAAAAAAATGAAGATGTAGAAACAGCTGCAATTTCAGAAAACTCTGAAAATATGCAGCAAGAACAACCGCAAAAGCGTGATAACAGAAACAGACGTTTTAATAAAAACAGAAAAAATAATCAGTCAAAAAGACAGGAATTGCAGGAACAAACTGTTGATACGGAGCTAAACAATGCTCCAATTGTTCCTCCTGAGCAACCTGCAGCAGAAATTACCGTAGCAGAAACTGTTGTGGAAAACACTGCTTCTGAACAGGTTCAAGAAGAAAAACCGGCTAAAAAGTCACGCAAAACAACAAGAAAGTCTTCTAAAAAGACAGAACCTGCAAATGAAACACCTGAAAAATTAAAAGAAACTGCAAATAACGTACAAACAGAAGCAGAAACTCAGCCGACTGCGCCTGCAACTGCAGAAGAAAAGCCTGTTAAGAAAACAAAAACAAGAAAGGCTTCAAGAACACGTAAAAAGACTGCAGAAAAAGCGGAACAGCAGCAGAATACACCTGCAGAAACTACAGTAGTTTAGCAGGAGCAGCGTATGAAGTTAAAGAATAAAGTTATTTCACTTGTTTTATCTTCTGTTATATGCTTAACAGGTGTAATGTCAGCTTATGCTGAAGCACCTGTATCATCAACTGACGGAGCTTCTGCTGATAAACAGACAAAACCTGCTATAACTAAAAAATCTGAAGAAAAACAAAAGAGCGAAGCAAGCCACGTATTATCTAAATTTCTTGTTTCAATGTTGTGGGTTGCTAGCTCGTGTGTAGCTATATTTTTGCTTTTGCTTGCTTACAAAAGATTTAAGACAGGTGCAGTAAAAAAGATTGTGACTGTAGATATTTCAAAAAACTTAAACTCTCCTGATACAGTCGAAGAGGCAACAAAACTGTTTATTGAAAAATTCTAGAAATTTGCTATCTTTTTTGCTGCATCTTCAGGTGTGCCATAGGTTTTTAAGAGTGCTTTCACAATCTTTGGCATCTGGCAGACAAAAGAATAGTGTCCTCTTGATAATGAGCATTTTTTGCAATCAGAATTAATCTCATAGCATTCAATAGCCTGCAAAGTCCAATTTTGCATAATTGATGGAGAAATTTCTCCATTAGTTTGCGGTACATATACATCTTTTAAAGAAACAATCATAAAACACACCCTCACACCCTAGCCTTATTATTAATATAACGCATTTTGTTATACAATTACTCGGCTTAATGAAGGATATTACTACACCGGTAGAACATGGGCATCGTAAACTATTTTCAAGCCCTCGAGTGTAATATTAGGATTTATATAATCAAACTTTCTTTCCATATATTCTGCAACAATGTCAGAGTATCCGCCTGTAGCTATAATGACTGCTCTTTCTCCGAGTTCCTGCTCACATTCTTTTATAAGACCGTCTATCATACAGGCATGGCCTCTTACAATACCGGACAGCATTGCATCAATAGTATTTCTGCCTATTGCATTGTTCGGTGCTTCTATTTTAATCAAAGGCAGCTTGGATGTGAATTTTTTTAAGCTTTCAGCCTGTATTTTCATACCAGCACAAATAATACCGCCTATAAATTCCCCGTTGGATTTTACAATATCAAATGATGTTGCTGTACCCATATCAACAACTATACAGGTTTTGTTATACAATTTGTATGCTGCAAAAGCATTTACAATCCTGTCTGCACCTACTTCTTCCGGATAATCGACGGAATATTTTAACAGATTGGTTGTCTTGTTGGACACAACAAAAGGTTCAATATTGAGGTATCTTTTCAGAGCATTTTTGTATCTTTCCGTAAGACATACCACAACGCTGCACAGGCAGGCGGAATCGACTTTTGTGTCGTAATTGTGTATACGAAGCAAATTTATAAGCAAAATGCCTATTTCATCTTCTGAACGGTGTTTTTCTGACGCAATAGACCATGTTTCGACAAGATTGGTGCCGTCAAAAAGCCCTATTGTTGTAGATGTGTTTCCTATATCCAGTGTTAATAACATATTTACCTCGCATAATATTCTATCAAAAAAAGAAATTTTTGCTATAATATAACTACAGAAGTATAAAGAGAGATAGAATGAAAAGAATATTATTTATTACGGCACTTGCACTGGCTTTATTTTTTCAGGTACCTGCTTTTGCAGAAGACAATACCGAATTTTTGAATATAGGCTTCCACAAACTTACTGACGCTGAGCCAGAACAGCAAATTAGAAATATATTCCAAAATTATCAAAAATATTCAAACAGTAAAAATTTGTCCGGATTTTTAAATCTGCATGACGATTCATATTACAGCTCTGACGGTTACGGCAAAGACAGACTGAAAGAACTTGTACAAGAATCATGGAAAGATTATCCGGGAGTAAAATACCGTGTAAAAATAATGTCTGTAGATGTTGATGTGGACAATGCTACAGTTATTGCAAAAGAAAGACTATACGGAAACACTGATTTTACGGTTGAATATGTCAAAGGATACGGTTTTATTGATTCAGAATCAACAACAATCTATTATCTAAAAAGATTTTCTAACGAGTGGCGTATAACTTCAGACTTTATCGTAAATGAAAAGAACTCAATCAGATACGGACTCGCAAAATATATCCCTATGCGACTTGATGCTCCTGCATTGATAGGGCCGGATGAGGATTACACAGCAATACTTAAATTAAATATTCCAAAATCCTATCTTGCACTCATTTCCATCAACAACGAGCCTATTACATATCCACTGCAAAAAAGTACGGAGGTTTTCAGAAGCTTGAAACCGACAGGCATACAGGAGCGCATACTCCACAGCAATGACGGAACAAAAAATGAAAACGCAGTTGCATCAATAGGTATTGCAAAACCTAACATAAAAGATTCAAATATTAACGTTAACATTGTGGGTATTGCTTTTCTTTCAAGCAGGGTGAACGTGGTCAAACATAAGATTGAAACTCCGGTACAAAAAACAGAAACAAATACCGAAGCAAAAGCAGATACTGCAGGCGGTAAAAAGTAATGGAAATGCTTAAGGATAAAAAACTCTGGATTTTTACCTTTAGTACACTGATTTTCTGTGTTATTTCTTTTTTGACCAGATACATTCTGGTAGCACATTGTAATAATTTTAATTTCAAAATTTTTACTATAGAGTACATAAAGAACTACGGTGCGGCTTTTAGCCTTTTTCACACTCATACGTCAATGCTGATAAATGTTTCTATAATAATTTTGTTTCTGGCATTGTTTTATATATACAAAAATATCAGCAAATTCACAAAAACTGATGTATTTTTCTCATCAATGCTGTGTGCGGGTATAATTTGCAACCTTTTGGAAAGACTTATGGACGGATATGTTACTGACTATTTCAGGCTTAATTTTGTGATGTTTCCGATATTCAATATGTCTGATGTCTTTATTTGTATTGGTGCTTTCATACTTGTTTGTAATATACTTTTTAATGATGACCCAGCAGAAGCAACCGAAAATCAAAATAACGATTGAACAAGAAGATGCAGGACAGCGCATTGACAGTTTTCTGTCTAATATATACCCCGATTTGTCACGTTCTTATTTGCAAAAACAGATTAAAAATGCAAACATACTGGTCAACAATAACACGACAAAACCCGCTTATATACTAAAAAATGACGATACAGTAGAACTGGAAGCAGATACAAAACCCGCACTGGTTATTGAACCTGAAAATATTCCTCTTGATATTAAATATGAAGACGAATCAATGCTCGTGGTCAACAAGCCGGCCGGCATGCTTACACATCCGACTTCTACAGAAACTACAAATACTCTCGTAAATGCTCTTTTGTACTATACAAACGGACATCTCTCTGATTGCAACGGTATAAACAGGCCGGGTATTGTCCACAGACTGGATAGAAACACATCCGGACTCTTGATGATAGCAAAAACAAATGCTGCCTATGAAAACCTTAAAGCTCAAATGCAGGCAAAAACTGTTGAAAAAAAGTATTATGCAATTGTTTGCGGAAATTTTGAAGCAACAGAAGGAACTATAGATAAAAATATAGGCAGACATCCAACAAAACCTGAAAAAATGGCAGTAGTGCCTGATGGAAAGCCATCTGTTACGCATTATAAAGTGCTGGAACAGTTTAAGGGTTATACACTGCTGGAAATTAATCTTGAAACAGGCAGAACACATCAGATAAGAGTACACATGTCACACATAGGTCATCCGGTTGCAAATGACACAATGTACGGTGCTACAAAGTTTCCTGTTAAAACAAAAGAACAGGTACTGGAAGCTTTTTCTCTAAAATTTGTTTCACCAGCTGACAATGCACAAAAGCACGTAGAAATCGGTTTTGATGATGATATAATTAAGTCATTGAATTATTTAAGGAGCAAAAAATGAATAAAACAATAGAAAAATATTTGTATATATCAATAGAAATAGTTGTTACACTTATGTTTTTGGCTTTTGTGTATTTCAATTTTTCAAAAGAAGTACAATACTTTTGTCCGTTAATGCAAAAAACATACACAACAAATCTTGTTTACTTAGCACTGCTTATATTTGCAGCTGCACAGGCGGGCGGTTTTTGTTTGAGCGCATTTCTTAAAACAAAAGTAGATGCACTGTGTAATGCATATCAAAAAAGACATGAGAGCATTTCTGTTGAAAAAGACAATGACAAGGCAAAGATTGCTGCATTAGAAGCCAAAATCTCAACTTTAGAAGCAGCATTGGACTCTGCATTGAACAATAAATAGATAAAAAGTATATACTCAATTTTGGCCATAGCTAAAGATAATTTTCCCAAAAGTCTTTAGTTATGGCTATTTTAGTATATTGTAAAGAAATGTAACACAATATATAATAAATATAGCAATTTTCTATAACAATTTTTGTTTATATATATACAAGAGAGAAAAAAGAAAAACTAGATACCAAATACCATTTATTAAATTATTTACCCGTACCACTAGACAAAAGTTTTAAGGAGAGCAAAAATGACTATAGGGGCTATCAACACAAGATTATTATCTTTGACATTGTACAAAAGCAACTTGGAATTCAGCATCACTTCTATAAGCAACCAAAGACAACAGATTGCTTATCAAACAGCTACATTATCAAACGTAGACTGGGAAAATGACCCGAGAGTAAAACAACTTCAGGCTATGGATTCATACCTTGAGTTGCAGCAAAAGAACCTCGAAACTCAACAGAAAGCTGCTGCTTCTGAATTGGAAAGTATGCAGAAAATCTTAGATACAAACGTCAAGAAAGACTTTACTTTGAACTTGAACGCATAATCTTTCTGCAATTACTTAGTGCCATTATTTGCGGCAACAAGTAAATACCATCAGTATATTATCATTCCGTTATAAATTTAACATTAAAATTGAAATCGGCAGGCTTATTTGTTAATATAAGCTTAATGAATATCTTTCAAACATTTGAGCTATTCTTGTCGCAACCGTTGAGTATTATTCGAGATAGAATAATACAAATTTGTCATGTGGAAACAAATGGTGTAGAAGTATCTAACAAAATCCAGTTTAATCTGTCGAATGAATCGGCTCAAATCAATGTTTACAACAGCCCCAAGGTATATAAACTATTAACAACGGTTTTGTACAAAAAAGATAAATTGAGCGAGATAAAAAGAAATGATAATAAAAAAAGCCCAATTCATAACAAGCGCCCAAAAACTTTCACAATGTCCTGATTTCAATTTGCCTGAAATTGCACTGTTAGGACGTTCAAATGTGGGGAAATCCTCATTTATAAACGCTATAACAAACAATTCAAAGCTGGCCAAAACAAGTAATAAACCGGGTAAAACAAGGCTTATAAACCTTTTTAACTTTAATGAGAAATTTATAGTAGCTGATCTTCCGGGATACGGCTATGCACAGGTATCTAAAGAAATGCAAAACGAGTGGCAAAAAAATCTTGAAGAATACCTGCTCAACCGCTCCAGCCTCAAGCTTTTAATTCAATTCATTGATTCCAGACACGAAATACAAAAAAATGACCTGCAAATGCAGGAATGGCTCTTTCATCACGGGCTGAATTCAATAGTAATAGCGACAAAGATAGATTTGACGCCAAAATCAAAAATTTTGTCCAAAATCAATGAACTAAAAAAGGTAACACATAGAGAAGTGTTACCCTTTTCTGCAGTAAATTCACGCTATAATGATGCAATAATAAAATATCTCGAAACAGCACTATTATAAGTTCTTTTTTAAGTTTTCTGGAATGTACTGCTCCCACTTTTCATCCAGATTCTTAAAGAAATTATGTGCATCAATAACATCGTCATAGCATATCGCATCCGGCCCCTCTTGTATTTGAAGAGCGACATCAGACGGTGCTGCCGATGCAAGGTCTTTTTCATCGCATCCGCCTAACAGCGCAATGCCGAAGGATTTGCCGCAATGCTGGCAAATAACTTGAATTACCGTAAGATTCTTTTCCTTTCTTAAGACGAAAACAGAATCTTCCGTAAAGTCGGATTTGCACTCAGAACAGCACATATCCGAAAACAGCATATTTACAATTTTCTTGTTCATACAACCCTCATTTTACTATAAATATTAAGTTTTATATATTTTTATTAAAATTCCACCAAAAAGATGTTTAGAAATTAAAAAAATGGGCATTATAATCATGTAACAGTTAAATGTTGTAGTTAAATAGATAAAGTAGGTGGCATCATGGAAATTCTAAGTTTAGTAGCATTTGGCGGTTTAATGTACCTGTGTTTCATTACTATTCCTGAATTTATGGAAAAAAGAGCTGCACAGCACTAATAAATAGCCAATAAAAAGAAATTATCACGGATATACCCTTGAAATCAGTTGTTTACACTGTTTTTAAGGGTATTTCTTATTAAATATGACGAACAAAGCGTTTAAAAGTTCCTGGATTATAAAATTCCTTTTGTTGAAGGAATGGTATTACCGCTGCCTTTTTTTGCAGCCTCTGCCGTTGCTCTTGCAAAAGCTTTAAACGCAGCTTCTACTATATGGTGAGAATCAACGCCGTCCAGCTGTTTTATATGGACTGCACACCTTGCATTTTGGGCAAAACTGTTGAAAAAGTGAGGCAGAAGAATAGCAGAAAAATCAGAAATTTTTTCTTCCTTTATATCCAGAGCCAAACGAGAGCATGCTCTGCCTGAAAAATCCACAGCAGAAAGCACCAGTGCCTCGTCCATGGGCAGAACAAAGTACCCGTATCTATTTATACCCGCCTTATCATTTAAAGCCTCATTAAAGGCACTGCCCAGTGCAAGAGCAACATCCTCAACCAGATGATGTTCATCCCCGTCAAGAGATTTTGCTTTAATTGTCAAATCAAAGCCAGAGTGATGGCAAAACTGTTCTAACATATGTTTGAAGAACAAACACTCGCACTCAACGTGATAGGCACCGTTTCCGTCAAGATTAAGCTCTATAGATATTTCTGTTTCCTTGGTATTTCGTTTTACGCAACTATATCTCATCAGACAGTTTCTCCAATACAATCTTTAAATTGTTTATGTTATCAATAACATCATTATCGCCATTTTCAAGCAACAATTTTTTGTAATCCTCTGTTTTGTCAGAAGGCGGCAGAACGCCGACACCGTAGGCCCCAAAATCAGCAGCGCACTTTGCATCATCAACCGTATCGCCAAAGTAAATCAACCTGCTTGTAAAAAATGCGTTCTTTATTATGTTCAAGCCCTGCGGATGCGGTTTTTGCTGGCTTTTTGACAGATCATTCATTGTCACCATTACAGAAAAATACCTGTCCAAATCAAATTTCTTTAAAGTGTAGAGTGCTTCTTCTCTTGGCCTACCGGTAAAAAGTGCTATGTTGTATTTTTCAGCGAGATAAGCAAGCAATTTGGGGTCAATAAGCAAGGTTTCGTTGTTTATTGACCCGTTGCCGTCATTCCAGTAATGCTGTTGAAAAACAGTAACAATATCCTCATAAGCAAAATTAAACCCGTATTTTTCAATTAGGTGAGCTGTCAAGTCCCAATCATTGTTCAAACCGCCTTGATTTTTTGCGGCTTTGATTTCCTCATCTGACAGCTCTTTGCCTGTAAAATACTGATAAGTGTATTTTACCGCTGCATAATAAGATTCAGAAACATCGACAAGCACTCCGTCCATATCAAAGACCAGTGTGTCACGAGAACTTATTACATCGATGATTTTTTTTGCTGCAGCAGCTGTAGGGAGCGTGATACGCAAACAACCTTTAAGTTCTTCCGAGTCTTTAAACTTTTTGACTATAATTTTGTTAAATTTTAATTTTTCATACAAAACATCACACCTGTTGCAAAAATCTGCTAGCAAGAAATTCGCATAAGAATCGTAACATTTAACACCAAGTTTTGATAACTCATCAGTCAAATATTCTTTTGAGTTTTTTATTTCATCTTTTACAAACTTTATATAATTTTTATCATCTAGTGCAGCCTCAACAGCAGCTACAGCAATAGAATTTACATTATAAGGGCTTAATAATTTTTTTATGTTCTCAATATTTTGAGGTGCAGATATTACACAGCCGAATCTCAGACCAGCAAGAGCAAAATCTTTTGAAAAAGACCTTACAACAACTACATTGTCGTAACTCCTCACCAGTTTGATATTAGATACATCAGAAAAGCTTGAATATGTTTCGTCAATAACAAAACATTTATCCGGATAAGCTTCTATCAGCTCCAAAATCGATTCTGTGCGTACAATATCACCTGTAGGATTGTTAGGTGTTGTAATCAAAACTATTTTTACTCTGTCAGAAATCGCAGCCTTTATTTCATTCAACGGGTATTCCCACTTTGTTGTATAAGGAATTTCTATATACTCAGCACCAATTAACGAAGCATACAACTTTGGCATTGAAAAAGACGGAGATGCTGTCAAAACTGCATCTTCCTTTGTCAAATAAGTATTCAAAACAGAGCAGAGAGCTTCGTCCGCACCGTTTGTGATAGCAATATGATTTTTAGGTATATCAAAATATTGCGCCAATTTATCATAGACAGAGCCATAATATGGATAATGAGATACAATTGAAGAAGGGATGTTTCTTATTGCATCCAGCACAAGTGCCGACGGTCCAATATAATTTTCATTGGAATCAAGCTTCATATCCCAATTTTCAGGATACGCAGGTGTTTCATATACTTTTATGTTATTTAATTCTTTTCTTGGTTCAATCATTATTTAACGGCACTATTTTAGCAGTTTGTTATCCTGATTTTCTTCTTCTTTAGTACATTCTTCTTCATTGTGTTTTTTTATTGCAGAAGACAATTTTGCATTGCTTTCGTTGATTTGTTTCATTATCTCGTATAATCTTTCATCTCTTTCAGGATATCGAGGAACCACAGAGCCGAAAGATATTGCAAAATTACCTTTATTTAAGGCATACATAGAAAGAGCTACAATAGCCCATAGCATAGTGCCATGCAAAAGTGTCATAACAGGCATATTGTAGAAAAATCCGGCAACAAAATTCCACAGCTGCATGCATACCCAGCCCGGGAAAATCAAAAAGCCTGCTATCAGGCAGCCTATAATAAAGACAGCCAGTGCAAGGCCTTTAAAACCGTTAATTTTAATTATACTAAATTTTTTATTCATATTAATTACTCTTTATTATCCGTGTTTAATAAGTTGAAGAAGTCCTCTTCATTTATAATTTTTACACCCAGTGCCTCGGCTTTATCGTACTTTGACCCGGGATTTGCCCCTGCAAGGACATAGGACGTTTTTTTGCTTACGCTGGAAGACGTTTTACCTCCATTTTGCTTAATTAAATTTTCAAAATAATCTCTGGTTTCAGAAAGAGTCCCTGTAATAACAAATGTAGAACCCTTTAATAATTCCGTACCTGATGAATTGTCAACGTTTACAGGATTTACACCGTATTTTTGCAAGTCCTGTAAAATATTATTATTGTATGAATTTTGGAAAAAATCAAGAATACTATCGGCTATTTTATCGCCGATACCGTCTATTTCTAGAAAATCTTCCTGTGTAGCATGCTTCAAATTATCGAGAGTTTTAAAATAATTTGCAATAAGTTCTGAAGTTTCCTTGCCTACATGCCTGATACCAAGAGAATTTATAAATCTAGCAAGAGGCGGGTTTTTAGAGGCTTGAATAACATTATACAAATTTTGAGCAGATTTCTCTGCTATCAAGTCAAGTTTCAAAAAGTCGTCAACAGTTAGCTTGTACAGGTCAGCAGGAGTAACAACCATACCTTTTTCAACAAGCTGCGCAACAATATTGTCGCCTATGCCATCGATATCCATACAGTCCTTAGATACCCAGTATTCAATACGGCCCTTAATTTGCTCTGGGCAGCGCAGTGAATTAGGGCAGTAAAGATTGACTTCACCATCAACATTAACGAGCTTTGTGCCGCATGAGGGGCAATACAAAGGAGCGGAAAATGGCTCTCTTTTTTCGGTAGAATGTTCTGTTACACAGATTACCTTAGGGATAATTTCAGCAGCTTTTTTTATAAGCACTCTATCCCCGATATTAATATTTAGCCTCTTTATTTCGTCAAAATTGTGTAAAGTAGCACGCTGTACAGTAGAACCAGAAACATAAACAGGCTCCAGAACAGCTACAGGAGTGACTGCACCGCTTCTGCCCACATTCACTTCAATATTTTCTACGATAGTAGAAACCTCTTCAGGAGGAAATTTAAAAGCAGTAGCCCATCTTGGCGCTCTTGAGGTATAGCCCAGCTCTGACTGAAGCATAAAGTTATTGACCTTAATAACAACCCCGTCAGTTGCATAATCCAGCTCCTGACGTCTTTTATCCCAGTATTTGCAATAATCTATTGCTTCTTGAATATTTTTGCAGACTCTGTATTCATTATTTATATTAAAACCTTCTTTTTTTAGAAAATCCAACATTTCAGAGTGCGTGCTGATGTTTATCTCATTGCTGTCCAGACGCCCATAATAACTAAACATTGCCAAATCTCTGGAACGTGTGATTTCTGCATCGAGCTGTCTTAAAGAGCCTGACGCTGCATTTCTCGGGTTTGCAAAAAGTTTTGCATTGTTTTCTCTCTGCTTATTATTCAGGGCTTCAAAAGAGGATTTGGGCATAAAAATTTCGCCTCTGACCTCTAAATTTTTAAGCGGAGTTTTTGTCTTTTGAGGGATAGTTTTAATTGTTTTTAAGTTGTTAGTGATATTTTCACCGACATAGCCATCACCTCTGGTTGAGCCGAGAACAAATTCAGAATCTTCATAAATCAAAGAAATTGCCAGCCCGTCAATCTTCAATTCGCAGACAAGCTCAGGTTCAAAGTCAAGAGAATAGTTCTTTTGCAGTCTTTCATACCACAGAACCAAATCCTCGTAAGAATATGTATTATCAAGGCTGTAGAGGCGCACTTTATGTTTGTGCTGTGAAAATTTCTTTTCCGCTGATGAACCGACTCTATTTGTCGGAGAATCAGCCAATTTGTAATCAGGAAATTGCGATTCTAAAGTTTCCAGTTCTTTAAAGAGCCTGTCATACTCTACATCTGACACAGTAGGTGCATCCAGTTCATAATATTCCCTGCTGTATTTTTTCAGTAATTTTGACAGTTCCTGTATTCTATTTTGTGCTTCTATACTATTAATAACTTATTTCCTGTATAATCTAACAGTAGTATTTTACAACAAAAAGCAGCATAAAAGATGAGTCTTATCAAAAAAATTAAAGATTATTATAAAAAGAATAAAACTTACTTATTCACGACGCCGTCACACTCTCAGGGCAATTTTATAATCCCTGTTTTAAAAGAAATTATCGGCAAGAATTATTTTAAAAATGATTTTTCCGAAATTGAAGGGTTTGACAACCTGAGAGAACCTGAAGGCGTAATAAAAAAGCTTTTGAATGACATTTCAAAAATCTATGACAGCAAAGCCACTTTTATGCTTACAAACGGCTCTACATCTGGTATTGTAGCAGCAATGCTGGCAGTTTTAAAAACAGATGATAAAGTAATTATTGCAAGAAACTGCCATATTTCTGTTTATAATGGCCTTGTTTTATCAGGAGCAAGACCGGTCTGGTTTTTGCCTGAATTTGATAACAATTGGGGTATCTACAAAGGAATAACCGGTGCGGATATAAAAAAACAAATAGCGCAAAATCCCGATGCAAAAGCACTGATAATAACCAGCCCGACCTATGAAGGCACATTTAGCGAAATAGAAGATATTGCAAAGTTGTGCAAAAAGAAAAACATTACACTGATAGTTGATGAGGCACACGGTGCATTGCTCAACTTCGGACATTTCAAAGTTAGACCAGCTATTCAGTGCGGTGCTGATATCAGCATACAGTCACTGCATAAAACAGCAGGTGCGCCGAATCCTTGTGCTGTTTTGCATATTTCAAAAAGCTCAAAAATATCTGCTGAATCAATTCAACAGGCTCTCAACCTGATAAACACGACATCACCTTCTTACCCAATGATGTGCGCAATTGAAGGCACCGTGAAATATTTGAATTCACAAAAAGGTAAAAAACATATAACAAAACTTTTTAAAATTATTGATGATTTTAAAAAGACGCTTCCTGATTCTGTTGAAATATACTCTAACAACAACGACATCACAAAAATACTGCTTAAAATAAAAGGGGTAAATTCGCTTGCTGTTGCAGAGCTTTTAAATAATAAATTCAATATAGAAGAAGAGTTTTCAACGGATGAGGCCTTATTGTTTATAACCGGCATTGGCACTGACTCGAAAAAACTCAAAGCACTACAAAAAGCTCTTAAAAAAATCTCAAAAATGCGGATTGACAAACGTGAAGACCAGTCCACACTTTCATATAGCTTGCCTCAAATGATATACACACCTGCTGAGGCATACAAAAAAAACAAAATAACTATTGATGCAAACAATGCAGAAGGAAAAATTTCAGCAGAAGCTATTGTAAAATACCCTCCCGGCATACCTGTGCTGCTTCCTGGTGAAGTTATCGATTTAAATTCAATGTTTTCAATAGAAAAAAGCCAAATAACTATTTGTGAATAACGCTATGATTTTTTCTTAATTGAATAAATCATAACATTTTTTACAAGATCAGGATCTTCACTCAAGTTGTACTCACCCTGAACAGAAAAATAGAAACTGTTCGGGAAAATATTTTCGAAATACACCTTGAACCTTGGTGCAACGACTATTTTGTTAGTAATTTTCATATCAATCATTCTGTCCACATAAGCAGCCGTAGCACTTGCTTCTGAAAGATCATTAAAAAGCTGTGCTGCGCAATAGAACACTATATCTACTTTAGGTTTGATTTCCTTGCTTATCAGTCGAGAAGATTGATTTACCAACTCAACAAAAAAGTCGTGTGCTTGTTCAAAATTTGTTATCAGATAAGTAGCTGTATCGTTTTGCATACCCTTTTTTTGAATTGCTGGGGAATTTACAGAAGCGAGGATTTCATTTTCTATTTTTTTAGCCAGAGCATTTTCATCAACCGGTGTATCTGTCATTGCTGTAAGGTAAGACTTCTGGTACTTTACAACTATTTTTATTTTAACCAGCATATAAGCAGTACGTTTTAAATCCTTAATAAAATCGTTGTGGAGTTCTTTGTTTATATTACTAGCCAGATGTTCTTTATAATTTTCTACACAAGCTTGATATTTTCTGTGATTGCTTTCCAAAAAGCTATACAAACAGTTGATTAAATATGTCGCAATGATAAACACTCCTGATGCCAGTACCGGCAAAATAGGAATAATTTCTTTATACAAAGGCGTATTTTTAAAACCGAAAGCGCACATATCAATTACACCCCAGCTAAAAACACTAAGCCATTCCGGCAGAGGCACTTTTGCACTAAAGAGCAGCCAGTATATAAACATATACGATGCCAGTAAAATAAGTATAAATGTGATTATTATCAACAGGTATTTAATTTTATCAAAAAATTTGTCTATCAAGCGAAAAAACATTTACACCTCTACAACAATATTGTCAATAAGTCTAACACCTCCAACCCTTGCAGCAAGCGCGCATATAGTTGTTTTTGTTATTGATTCAACTGGTTTGAAAGTATCGTTATCAACAAACTCCAGATACTCAAGTTCAACATTTTTATCAAGATTTGTCAACCCTACATCGAATAATTTTTTTGTTTCTTTTATTCCTGCTTTATATGCATCTCGAATAGCAAACAAAGCTCTGCTTAGGGAAAGGGCAATCTCCTTTTGCTCGGGTGAGAGGTATTTGTTTCTTGAACTCAATGCCAGACCGCGTTCTTCTCTGACAAGTGGACAAGGCACAATTTCAATAGGAAAATTCAAATCTCTAACCATTTTTTTAATTAAGAACAATTGTTGTATGTCCTTCATTCCAAAACAAGCAAAATCAGGCTGAACAATATTAAAAAGCTTTGAAACAACGGTTTCTACGCCGTCAAAATGACCGACTCTGGACTTCCCGCACATTATATCCGTTAATTCATAAGGAGGAACAACCATAGTCAAATCAGAGAATTTGTTCAAATTCGGATACATTTCATTTACGCTTGGCGCAAAAATTATATCCACGCCTGCGCTTTCAGCCACAACTTTGTCAGCATCAAGGGTTCTCGGATATTTATCGTAATCCTCTCCCGGACAAAACTGAATAGGGTTTACAAATACTGATATGACGGTTATATCGGCAATAGAATGAGCTTTTTGCATCAAGGATTTGTGTCCGTCATGAAGGCAGCCCATTGTCGGCACGAGCGCAACAGTTTTTCCTTCTTTTTTATAATTTTTTATTACCTCTCTGAGTTTTGCAATCTCATTAATTACAACCAAACTCATTTTTAATCATCTCCTCTAAAGCTTTATTTTCTTCTTCACTCAAATGAAAAACCTCGTTTTCATTTGGAAAAACACCTGTAGTAACATCAGAAACATATTTTTCACCTGCTGAAAGTATTTCTGATTTCAAATCTGCATATCTTCGAGCAAATTTTGGCTTAAACTCCGAGTATTTGCCAAGGATATCATCAGCAACAAGCACCTGACCGTCAGTGTATCTGCCGGCTCCGATACCTATTGTCGGTATATATAATTTTTCAGTAATCAGTTTTGCGCATTCTTCAGGAACCATTTCAAGTACAACAGCAAAAGCTCCGGCCTTTTGAAGTTCCAAAGCTTGATTTAATATAAATTTTGTATTTTCAGCAGTCTTTCCCTGAACCTTATACCCGCCCAGAACATTTAAGTATTGAGGCGTAAACCCGAGGTGGCCCACTACCGGTATCCCTGACTCTACACATCTTTTTACAACAGAAAGGATATGAGATGTTGCGCCCTCAAGTTTTACTGCAAAAGCACCTGAACGGATAAGCTCGCCGGCATTTTTTACAGCTTCTTCAATGCTTGCGTGATAGCTCATAAACGGCATATCAGCAACAACCATACATCTTTTTGCACCCCTAGATACAGCAGCTGTAAAAATTTGCATATCCTGCATTGTTACGTGTTGTGTGGAGTCATACCCAAGAACTACCATTCCCAGTGAATCACCAACCAGAATAGAGTCAACACCTGACTCGTCAAAATACTTTGCTGTTGAACAATCATAAGCTGTCAGCATAGTAATTTTTTCATTATTCTGTTTTTTCTTCAAAAAAGTTGAAGCAGTGACGTTTTTTGGTTTTGATTCGACTGACATAAAATTCACCTTATATTAACTATTTATCTTACTTTTTGTTAGCTTTATTCTTTAATTGTTTTTTGTACCAGTAAGCAATAGCTCTTGCAAGACGTGAAGGGCTGTGTCTTACGTATTTTTCTTCGTTTTCTTCATACAATCTTGTGGAAACCACATTGATATTTTTAGCTTTTATTGCATCTGTATCAACAACAACAGGATAAGAGTTTGCTTTTGCATAATCCGGTGAAAGATCCTCAGGCAATGAGTTGTTCACAAGAACAGCATCTATCATGTTCGGGTAGCCTGCGTGTTGTAATATAGCCTGTATATGTTCAGAAGCTGTATAATTCGTTGTTTCTCCCGGCTGAGTCATTATATTGCACACATAAATCTTTTTTGCAGAGGATTTTGAAATAGCTTCAGATATTTCTGTAATCAAAAGATTCGGGATAACGCTTGTATAAAGGCTGCCTGGGCCGAGAATAATCAAATCAGCCTCTTTTATAGCCTGTATTACATCCGGCAAAGGCTTGCAGTGAGATGGAGTGGTAAAAAGACGTTTTATTCTTTTTCCTGTTTCAGGAATATTGGACTCACCATCCACTATAGTTCCGTCTGTCATTTCTGCGGAAAGTTTCATATCATCGAGGGTAGAAGGCAATACACGGCCTCTGATATTCAGAACCTTTGAAGATTCCTGTACTGCACGCACCATATTACCTGTAATGGCACACAAAGCAGTGAGGAAAAGATTGCCAAAGCTGTGACCCTCGAGGCCTTCACCTGTTTTAAAACGATACTGGAAGAGCTTTGTAACAAGGTCTTCATCATCAGCTAAAGCTGCAATACAATTTCTTATATCTCCGGGCGGTAAAATTCCCATTTCCTGTCTTAATCTGCCTGAGCTTCCGCCGTCATCGCCGACAGTAACAACTGCGGTAATATTATTTGTAATTTTTTTAATACCTTTAAGCATAGTAGACAAACCGGTACCGCCGCCTACTGCAACTATTTTCGGGCCGTAATTTAATTTTCTTCTTTTATATAAAGATTCTAATAAAGCGTGTCTGTCTCTTTCTTCTGTCAAATCCAAAATAGAATAATTTGTATTTTTCCAGCCTTTTATAAAGACATAAGCACCTGCAATCAAAAGTACCAGCCCTAGAATATCCTGATTTACAGTAACGGCAATATACTTCAAGATACCGACAGCAAAGTAAACAGGCCTCATATCAAACAAAACACAAAGCCCGAGCAAACTTATTACAGTACCAAGAATAATAAGACCGAACCATCTTTTTACCTGCAAACCCGGAAGAAGCCAGCCGGCATCTTTTGGCATTCTTATCTTATATAAAAACTTTTTCAAAATTAATCTCCCTGTTTTACTCTATTCTATTCAACCCAGCCAGAAGCAACCACATTATTAAAGTTTACCGGTCTTGGCTCAACTATTTCTTTTGTTTTTTCAATCAATTCTGAAGCATTTTGAGATTGCGCATCAAAATGCAATGTGTCAGGAGTTTTTCCTGATTCTATCAAAGATTTCAGCTGTTCGACTGCGTCCATACCGTCTACTATAAACTCTGATGCGATGTTGATATCAGTTTCTTTTGCAATTTCTTTAAGAATATCTCCTGCACCATAAAGAATAAACCATTTATTAAATTCTTTAACTGCCTTTGCAACGGACAGCGCAAATGATTTATTGGAATTCATAAGCTCGTACATTTTTCCTTCCGGACGGACATACTCGATATTTAAGCTGCATGCTTTTGCAAAAGCGGAAATTGCTCCGAGCTGATATAAAATTATCGCTTCTATTTCTTCTTCAGAAAGTTCTGCAGGGTTTTCTATATCCTCTGGCAAGCTAACCAGTGCGCCCAGAACTTTGCTTTTAAATTTACAATTTTCTACTGCTCTTTTCATTGCGAGAGGACTCTGCGAACGAACAGCACATGCAATATTAACAGAACTAACTGAATCTATTAAAGAAAGTGCTTTATCCTCTTGCGAAGCAGAAATCTCTGCAAGATTTATATTAAAATCAACACACTTTTTATTATTATCTTCCATAAAAACTTATTACCAATTCTAAAACTACATTTACAAATTAAATTATAACTCAACAAATTTGTTAGTCTATAATTTTAAAATTAAGAATTAATAAAGAAAATTTTCGATTAAGTTGAAAATTTTCAATTTAATGTTATCATAATATATGTCAGTAAAAAGAAACGGCTAAACCGTTTCTTTTTTTCTTAAAATGGAGAAGTAATGGAGCAAAAACATTTTAATAAAAATGAAATACTTGAAAAACTGACACCCCTCATTGACAACACTGCAATGAGATACAATATGATTCCGCTCGAAATTGACTTTACAAAAGAAAGCGGAAAGTGGTTTCTTCGTATCTTCTTGTATAAAGAAGAAGGGGTAACACTGGATGACTGCGAAAATGTTTCTCGCAGTTTGAATCCGTTTTTGGATGAATTAATTCCTGTGAAATTTTATCTGGAGGTAAGCTCTCCCGGACTGGACAGGAAGCTTAAGTCCGAAAAAGAATTCATTATTTTTCAGGGTAAGACAATAAATCTGAAGCTTAAAACAAAAATAGAAGAAACAGAAGAAAAACAGTTTTTGTGCAAAATACTGGACTATGACAAGGAACAGGGACTAAAGGTAGAAAAACTGGATACAAAAGAAGAACTGATTATACCAAAAGACAAAATATACAAAGCGCAATTACATATAGAAGATATATAGGAGAAAAAGATGATTAAAATAGGGACAGCACTTTTTGAAGCAACAGAAGAACTTGAAAGAGAAAAAGGCATCTCCAAAGAAGTTATTATTGACTCATTAAAAGATGCTCTTGTTGCTGCATACAAAAAACATATCAAAGCAAAAGAAGCGCCGAACGTAGAAGCCATTCTTGATGAAGTAACAGGCGAAATCGGCGTATTCAGAACAAAACTCGTTGTCGAAAAAGTAGAAGACGAAAACCTTGAAATCTCTCTTGAAGACGCAAAAGAAATCGATGACGAAGTTGAACTCGAAGACGAAGTAAAAATTGAAGTTACTCCGGAAAACTTTGGCCGTATTGCTGCACAATCTGCAAAACAGGTTATTACACAAAGAATAAGAGAAGCTGAAAGAAAACTCGTTCTCGACGAATTTATGGAAAAGAAAGGTACCCTGACAACAGGTATCATCCAGCGTGTAGAAAACAGAAATGTTTTTGTAAACATAGGCAAAACAGATGCTATTCTGCCATACAGAGAACAAATCCCAGGCGAATATTACAAACCGGGTAACAGAATCAGAGTATTTGTTCTCAACGTTAAAGAAACAAACAGATTGCCTCAAGTTATTGTTTCTCACGCACATGCTGAAATTGTCAGAGAGTTGTTTGAACTTGAAGTACCGGAAATTGAAGACGGCATTGTAGAAATTAAATCTATTGCAAGAGAAGCAGGATTTAGAACAAAACTTGCCGTACACTCAAATGACCCTGAAATTGATTCTGTCGGAGCATGCATAGGGCCAAGAGGCTCCAGAATCCAGACAATAGTCGGAGAACTCAAGAACGAAAAAATAGATATCGTAAGATGGTCAGAAGACCCAGTAGAATACATTGTTAATGCGCTTTCTCCTGCAAGAATTATTTCTGTAGATATTCTTGCTGATGACGAAAACGCTCATGAAGCTCTTGTTGTTGTACCTGATGACCAGTTGAGCCTCGCAATCGGAAGAGAAGGCCAAAATGTAAGACTTGCTCATAAATTGACAGGCTGGAAAATCGATATCAAAAACGAATCACAAGCTGCACAGGCTGAAGCTGCATATCAGGCACAATATGAAGAAGAACAGCCTGCAGATGACGACTATTCTGATGCAATAGAAAACGAAGAAGAACCTATTGTTGAAGAAGAATACGGCATTGATGCAGAAGATATGGTTGAAGAAGTCCCTTCTGAAGAAATCGATGAACAGGAAGACGAAGAGTAAAAACTCTTAAAACATATAAAAAGAATAGAGGAGCTTATTTTAAGGCTCCTCTATTTTCATAATACACTTTTTGCAATCGAATTTTAGCGGAAATTTTGAGCCGTATTCATCAACCAAATAAAGCTGATTTGCCTTACCGCCTTTTTTCAAACACATACCCGCAAAATCTCTCAGACAGTGTTTTGTTTTCATCAAAGTGATTTTGCCCTCTGGTTTAGCACACTCAAAAGCAGGCTCCAACACTCTTGCGCTGCATTTTTCATAAAAAGACTTTGCTCTGCTGTTAGAAACATTATAAGAATAATCCAGAGCAGCCTCAGGATAATCAATGAACTGAATATTAGTATTTCTTCTTTGAAAAACATAGTTCTTTTTGGAAAGAGTCTGCAAATCAAATACCATTTTGCGGCGGATTTCATTCAATTTTGCAACCGGAATAAACAGCGAAAAATCAGAGGCCACAGAAACGTTTTGTGCGAAGAATTCGGAATCTCCTAGCTTTGAGAGCTGTTTTATTACATTTTCTCTTGCCATAACAGGATTATTAGCCTTTTCAAAATTCTCTTCTAATTTATAAATTACGCTGTTGTTTCCAAAAGATTTCATAACAATTTCTGTATTGTTCACAGAAATTGTAACCTGTATTTTTCGCTTAAAATATGATGTGTTTAATTTCTTATAAAACTCAGAATCAACGTTTCTGTAAACGACAGTTCCTGATTTCAGAGTGCCTGTATTAAGCAAAAACACCTTATTTTGCGATAATTTTGTTACAGTTGTACCTGAAAGATTACCTTCATTGTCAAAATATGTAATCTTGTCAGATACGTTCAATTTTAGTTTAGAATCCAGCTGCACAGCATTGTCATAAACACTGACTACTCGCCCTGCTTTTTCTCCTATGAATTTTGGAGAGGCAGGATTTATGTACTGTTTTCGTTTTCCGGCAATAAAAAAGTCTGTATAGCCTCTGTTAAATGTCTTATTTACGTCAGGGACAAAATCGGTCATTACATCACCCAGTGAAGGCATCAAGTTCGCAGAGATTTTATCAATTTCTTTTCTGTAATAAGAAACTACATTTGTTACATACTGCGCATCCTTTAAACGCCCCTCTATTTTTAAAGAAGTAACGCCTGCATCCACCAGGTCTTTTAAGTGTGATGAAAGATTGTTATCCTTCATAGAAAGAAGATATTGAGGCTTTAAAATAACTTTGCCGTTTTCATCTTCAAGTGAATACTTTTTTCTGCAGGGTTGAGCGCATTCACCTCTGTTTGCGCTTCTTCCGCCTATGTAACTGCTAAAATAACACTGACCGCTGTAACAAACACATAATGCACCGTGTACAAAAACCTCTGTTTCTATATCAACATTTTGTGTGACCTGTCTTATTTCATCAAGAGAAAACTCTCTTGGCAGCACAGCTCTTTCTACATTCATTTGTTTTAAAAATTTAATTTTTTCAAGAGAATCGTTATTACACTGGGTGCTGGCATGGAGAGCTATTGGAGGCAAATTCATTTCAAAGAAAGAAAAATCCTGAAAAATTATTGCATCAACGCCTATATCGTACAAATCCCAGATGAGTTTTTCAGCATCTTTCAGTTCACTGTCATACAAGATTGTATTAACAGTAACATAAACCTTAACAAGAAATTTGTGTGCATAGTCTACTATTTGAACCAAATCTTCAAGAGAATTTCCTGCTTTTTTGCGTGCGCCAAAAGCCTGCGCACCAATATACACAGCATCTGCACCCGCATTAATTGCGGCAAAAGCGCATTCTTTATTCTTTGCCGGAGCAAGCAATTCAATTTTTGAATTCTCATTAATCATTACAAAAATTATACAATAATTAAAAAAAATCTCTAAAAACAGGTGACAATTGAATATGTTTTTATTACGATATTATTTGTCACATATTATTGTTATATGAGGCTGCTTTTTAAACGATAAATAATATATTAAAGGAGAATAAAAAATGCAGGTTATTTTAAGAAAAGACGTACAAAATGTAGGCGAAGCCGGTGACGTTGTAAACGTTAAAGACGGTTATGCCAGAAACTTTTTGATTCCTCAAAACTTTGCAGAAGTAGCTACAGACGGCGCTTTGAAAAACAGAGAACAAAACTTGGCAAGAATTAAAGCAAAACAAGAAAAACTTCATCAGGAAGCTCTTGAGCTTGCTAAGAAAATTGAAGCACTTGAAAAACTGGAATTGTCAGCCAGAGCAGGCGAAACTGGTAAATTGTTCGGTACAATTACAACTAAAAAATTGGCTGAAGAATTAAATGCAAAACTCGGTACTTCAATTGACAGAAAAATTATTTCTTTAGACGCAGCTATCAACAAAGTAGGCGAGTTCAAAATGCTTATCAAATTGACTTCTAAAGTTAAAACAGAACTCCCTGTTATTGTTACAGCTTCTGAAATTCTTCAATCAGAAATTGAAGAAGCTCCGGAAACAGAAGAAGCTGCAGAATAGTTTATTTAAGCAAAATAAAAAAATACCCGTCACCATTGCGGGTATTTTTTTGTTACAAAAATTAATATAATTTATTTTTTTGACAAGATTTGTGCGGTAATTGTTTTTATATAAATAGTAGAAGGTATTCGTAGGTTAATTTATGACACAAAATATATCTAACATTCAGCCGAATATGCAGATATATAATCAAAATCAGTACGCTCAAGCAATTCAAAATCCAAATTTTGCAGCTAATGGCACACCGATTTCTAACGGTGCTGCAATAAATAACAACCCGATTTTGAAACAGGCAGAGAGCGCACAGGACAGCGGTCTGGGTAAACTGGCAATTGGTACTGCCGTATTTACCCCGACATTAATGGGTCTGACAAATTTAATCAACAAACCTTTGCTCACAAATAATTATGAAGATACTTTTTTCAATAAAATAGAACAAAACGTTAATAAATTTGGCGAAAAACCGAAAGTCAGTGCTGTAACAGGCTGGTTATCCAATGTAAAAACAAAAGCCAATAACGTAGTTAACAACTCTGAAATACTCAGAACTCTGTTCCACAAGCCAAGTATAGGGGGTTCTCAGGTAGAATCTCAAGCAAAGGGTTCCCGTGGCCACCTTGCTTCACGTGCAATAGAGATAATGAAAAAATATAAAAAAGAAAATCCAAACTTCACTGAGTTTGATGATTTGCTTAAAAAATGCGAAAAAGAGTCATACAACTACTATGACGAAATATTTAACAAGCTAAAAGACTTAGAAAAAAGAAATATACTCAAACCTCAGGATTTAAACACAGTATTTTCTAAAAAGCCCTGGTGGGGTCTTGGCATTGTCAACAACAAATCAAGCTTGAGAGAAATACTAAACAAACATAAACTCATTGAAAACTATAAAACAGGTACAAAACTCGGTCAAAAAGCATCAGGCTATTTAATAAGAGCAGCTGAATGCCTCACTAACGGTATGTTCTCCGGCAAAGGCGCAGTACTTTTACAGGCATTCTTTATTGCACAGTCATTGCAAGAGGCTTCTAAAGCTGAAAAAGGCGAAAAATTCTCCTCATTTATGGCTTCATTTGCTGAACTTATGGCAATGATGGCAACAATCGGCATTCAAATGAGGGTTGTAAACCACCTTGCAGGTCTTAAAAATATAGGTATGACACCGGAAAATGTTAAAGCTGCACAAAATGCAGTCAAAGCAGCAAATGCAGCAGCAAAAGCCGGTAACATGGCAGAATACACAAAACAGGTAAATCTTGCAAAATCATTGAAAAATGTTTCAAAAACAGCTACAAACGGCAATAAAGCACTAAAATGGTATCAAAAACCAATAAAATGGCTGGGCAATTTGATTAGCTTCGGCAGAATTAACGAAACAATTAAGCCGCTCAAAAACAGCAAAGTTGCAACTGCTTTTGCCAAAATACCTTACGGATTGAAAGTCGGCCTCGGTTATGCAGGCAGAGTCGGGCTGATTATGGCAGTAGTAATGCCGTTCTTCTCAGGAATTGCAAAGAAAATATCCTACGGTATTTTTGGAAAACCGACCAAAACTCTTGCAAAAGAAAAAGCAGCGGAAGAAGCTGAAAACAAACCTCAAGAACAGCAGCCAGTACAAAACACTAATGCGCAACAAACAACTCAGCAAACTCCGCAGCAGACAGTAACTCAACCGGCAAATGTGCAACAACCGCAAATGCAGCAAAACCCACAGGCAAAACCCGGTAATCTTCTTGATACAGTACAAAGAAATCAAGCACAAAGAATGCCTCAAAATCACACCCAAAACCCGATTGCATCTCAAACGCTGCAGCCCCAATCAACAATAGCTTCAACTCCGATACACAAATCACCGGAAGACGAAGCAGGTGTAAAAAGAAGCTATGTACCAAGCCCTGTTCTCGGATATGAAAACCCGATAAACCCTGCAATGAGCAGATCAGCACAAATAGATGCAGTATTAAGACAGGCTGATATAGTCGAAGCAAACGCAGCAAGATATTTATAATCAAAATAAAAAACAATTGTAATACTGAGCCTCTGAAAAATTTCAGGGGCTTAATATTTTGTAACAATTTATTATTATAACGCAATTAACTAACAAAAATATACTTTATATATATAAGAACTAGACATGTAAATTGCATTAAGAGAGACTAAAGGACAAGAGAGAAATGACAGAGAGCTACTCATATGATAGTTCAATAAAAAGATATAGCTATCCTGTTAGCTATACATCTCAAACAGACTCTATCGCTGCAAATGACAGCACAAGTCTGCAAGTCTATGGTGCAAACTTACCGGAAGCAGACCAAGCTCAACAAGAAGAAACTAAAACAAGAAATTTTGATATAGACGAACTTGTTAAAAAATACAAAGATGACCCGTCAAAAATTTTGGACGAACTGGGCATCAATTTTACTGAAGAACAGAAAAAAGAATTAGAATCACTTATTAAAGATAAAAAAAGCTTGCGCTCTTTCTTAAATATTGCGCAGAACAAAGACCTCAATGCTGCAGACATATTTGAAGGTATGAAAAAGACTGTTGGAAAAAAGGCATCAGGCATTTTCAGCAGAATAAAAAATGTTGTAAAAACAATGTTTAAAGAGGGGTTTGATGAAGCAGTTGAACTTGCAAAAAGTGAAACAGCCTACTATGCAGACCAATTAGGCGAAAATATGCAGGAAATCAGAGCAGAAAGAAAAGAGTTTTCTTCTGCAAATGTTGCTGACATAGCAGACGTTGTGACTATAAATCAGGAAATAAAAGATGATGTAATGCATTTTGTTCAAAAAGAAAATACTGACGGTTCTCACCTTTACACAGAACAAGATGTAACAAAAGCAACAGAAATTCTCGAAGAAAATCCTGATGATGCTGACAATTTCACAGCAAACGCAGCAGAATTGGAATCAATAAAAACTACTAACGGCCAGATTAAATACAAAGGCAGCACAATCATAGATGTAGATGAAAAAATGATCAAAAACAAAGACGTTCAATCTACAATGATGGATGTTGCAAAAAAATATGATATGACAGATGAGTATTTAATCGAAACAACTTCTAACTTGGCAAAAAATCACGATATGGCAGAAGCCATCAGCTTTTTGGTCAAAGCAAAAGACAAAGACGGCAAAGATAAATTCTCAGCAATAAACATAACTGACGAATCAAAATTTTTGTTACCAAAATCAAAAGAATATGCAGAAAAATATATTGAAGATATTAAAGATTTTCTCAAAAACCAAAAATTATCCGGAGAGAATATACTCAATATTACTCATACGACAGTAGAACATCCTGAAATTAAAAATCAAGTAATAGAAAAAATCAACAACAGCAATCTTTCCGGCAACGAAATTGCTGAATTGACTGTTTCTTTGGCTCAGAATACACAACAAGATAACAATGTTTCAACAGTAAGTGAAACACCAAAGTATGACTTACAAATATCTGAACCAATAATTACTGAACAGGATAACACAACAACAGTAGTAACAAATCCGGTAAGTGCAACAAAAAAAGAAGAAAAAAGCAATTTCAAATTCCAAATCGGACAAACACTTCAAGTTGTGCAAAACACTCAATCGAAAAATGAGAATGAAACAGAAACAATAAACGGTCCTACAACAGTAATCTATGGTAAAACCTACGAAAGAAGCAAAGTTCTTAACGGTTTATACAAAAGATTCGGTACAATATCAGAAAAAATCCTCCAAAAGATGGAAGAAAATCCTGATTTTATCGAGATTATGAAACAATATAACGGCAACACAACAATACTTACTGCACTTGTTAATGATCCGACACTCGTTACAAAAATCAAAAAAGCATCCGCATCAATAAGCATAAACGAAATGGCTGATGTGATTAAACAGTGTACAGACTCCAGCAGCACAAGAGTAATGATAAACGCCCTTGAATCACACAACCCTGCTGAAGCCATTGCAATAACAAAGAAAAGTAAAATATTCAACCTCAAAGATGATACTATAGCTATTCTTTCACGCACAAATGCTAACAATTCAGATAAAAAATCAGAACTCGAAAGTCTTTACCAAAACGGCGGTAAAAAAAGAGAAATAATGGGTTAATTTGAAGCAATCAACCCGTCATTTCACAAATATTTAAAGCTGTTTAAGAATTTCTGTTAAAATCTCTCGGGTTTACACCATGAATCCAGTTTGATTCGATTTGTTCAAGAGAAATACCCTTTGTTTCCGGAACAAAAAAGAACACAAACAATATACAGAAAAAGGATACAACAGCAAAGCCCCAGAAAGTATATGCACCGCCAATATTGTGTATAAGCACAGGGAAACTGCCTACAACAAAGAAGTTAAAGGCAAAGTTTGCTACTGTACATATACTCATAGCAATACCTCTTATTTTGAGCGGAAAAACCTCTGATACAATTATCCATCCGATAGGGCCAAGGCTCATAGCAAAACAAATTATATATGTAACTAAACTACCGACAGCCACATATTTTAAATTACTGCCCAAAACTGATTCGAATGCAAAAGCGGAGCCTAAAGCCAGCAAGCTGAGCATTACGCCTGTCAGCCCGAAATATAAAAGAGGCTTTCTGCCGAGTTTATCCGTGAAAAAGATTGCGACTATTGTCATCAAAAAGTTTACAACACCGATTCCGGTAGTTGCATATATTGCATTCAAATTGGAATCAAACCCTGCCACTTTAAATATTGTCGGGGCATAATATATGATTGTGTTTATACCTGTACAAATCTGAGCGAACATAATGCCGATACCGACAACAAAAGGCATTATCATCCATTTTTCAAATTTAAATTTTTGTCCTGATATTTTTTCATTTAGTTTTAAGGTTCTTTTTATTTCCTTAATTTCCGTATCACTATCAACATCTGGTTCTATTTTATTCAGAACTTTTTTTGCATCTTCATCTTTATTTTTGCTGACAAGCCATCTGGGTGTATCACTCATAAAGCACATTCCTATAAGCAAGACAAGACCCGGCAATACACCGGCAAGCAGCATCCATCTCCAGTTAAACACAGCTTGAGCAAAAGCAGCGTTTATAAAATAAGAGAACAATATACCTGCTGTGATTGCCCACTGGTAAAGAGAAACAAGAGTTCCTCTAACAGCTTTTGGAGAAATTTCAGACAAATACAAAGGGATTACAAAATTTACTATACCAACGGCAAGCCCGACAAAAATTCTTGAAATTATCAAAACATACACATTAGGAGCAAAGCCGCATAAAATAGATCCCAGAATAAAAATTATTGCAGTTGCAATAATAACCTTTTTTCTGCCGAAAATATCAGCCAGTATTCCGTTTGTTGCTGCACCTATAACAGCACCGATTAAAACGGAACTGACAACTATCCCCTGCAAAGATTCTGTCAAATCCCAGGTTTCATTGATAAACAATAATGCGCCCGAGATTACGCCGGTATCATAGCCTGAGAGCAACCCGCCCAGAGACGCAATTATTGCAACTATATACAACCAAATAAACTTAAATTTATCCATACACAAACTCCTTAATATACTATTTATAGTTTAAATTATTTTTTGAATTATTGTCAAAATTTATCAATATACAAAAAATAAAAAACTTTATATAAGAGTAAGCACAAGATATAAAAAATATGGAGAAATAAAAATTACGCTATATCTTCAAATGTCTTTTTAGCAGCAGGCCCCAGTTCTATACCCTGTTCTTTACTGCATCTCATTATATTAGCCAGATATTCTTTATATCTGAAGCTTTGGCCCGAGTAAAAGTCCTTAATAGACTTAAAAAGTGAATATTCGCCCCATTGAATATCTTTATTTGTAAGAGATTCTACTTTTGGAATCAATTTAGCCGGCATATATTCAATATTATTTTTGTCAATTGGCACATTGTAACTGCTGCCAAAAACTTTATTATATATTCTTAATGAATAAATTTTGTCTTTTGCAAATTGCTTTGTACCAGTAAAAATATCAACAACGGTATTCGCATCACCTAACGGTGCCAGTTGACTTTTTATTTGCTGATATTTTTCAGGGTTATTTATAAGCAAAGCTCTTATTTTACCACCGGGCAAAGCTTTGAAGCTCACATTATTATAATCGTTTAAAGAATTATTTACTTGCATATCTTTCTCCTATTTTATATGTACATATAAAAACTGTAAAAATATTTTTTGTACACTTATTTTTATTAAATTTTGTAAAAAAATTATTTTTCATTTTTAAATTTTCAATAAAAAAACTTCCCGAAGGAAGTTTCTTTAATTTGGGCCCGGAGGGATTCGAACCCACGACCAAGGGATTATGAGTCCCCTGCGCTACCGCTGCGCCACAGGCCCGTGACGAGATTTATATTTAATTATCGCTTGACCCGTTTGTGATAGTTGCGCTACCTTCCTCTCCTCTGATATGACATTTAGTCATATCTTCGTCGGCAGAGTGCCACAGGCCCGTGGCGATTCTTTATTTAATTGTTGCCTGACCTGCTTGCGGTAGTTGCGCTACCTTCCTCTCCTCTGATGTGACATTCAGTCACATCTTCGTCGGCAGAGTGCCACAGGCCCATGGCGATTTTTATTTAATTGTTGCCTGACCTGCTTGCGGTAGCTTCGCTACCTTCCTCTCCTCTGATATGACATTTAGTCACATTCTCGTCGGCAGAGTGCCACAGGCCCGTGGCTCATTTGTAATGTGTAAAAATAAAATACCATTAACAACAGTCATGGTCAAGCAACTTATTCAGAAATTTCTGACCTATTAAAATTATAATTCTTGTCTATATATTCATAATTAGCTTGAATAGCTTCATTTCTGGATTTTGCCTCATTAACAGCTCTTGAAACAGCTGCAACAGCAACAACAGGTGCAGCCAGCGTAGCTGCCAAACTAGAAGTTAAAGCAAAATGCGGATGTTTTGTTGAATATTTTTCCATTGGCAAAACTATTTTTTTGTTAACAAATGAAGAATTAATAAAAGATTTTAACGGAGTTTTTACATGCCTGTGCATTTTATCAGCTAAACGAGGGAAAACATTTTTTGATGAAGAATAAAGATGTTTTCCTGCAGCAGAAAGCATAGAAAAAGCAGTATAAATAGCTGTAAAATCAACAACAGTAGATAAAAAGCCATGTTTTTTGTCGAAATTATCCAGCTTTTCTGATTTTGAATTTATGTATTTTTTTGCACCTGATACTGCAATGCCAGCTGCAAAAACAGCAGCCCATTTTCCTGCATTGCTTGCGCCCGCCTTCAATTTAGAAGACAAATTGCCCTTTTTAACAAAAACAGAAGCTGCAGAATCAATAACCGGAACAGCAATCAGTAATGTATTTAAAACATTATTAAGGACTTTTGCATATCTCTGATTAGGCTCCATTGATGCAATAGCTTTTAGTCTTTCTTCAGGCATACGCAAACTGTTAACATCGTCCATTGAATAAGCATCGTCTAATAAATCAGAACCGCCATCAGATCCAAAACTCTTCACATTTCTGCTTCTCAACAATTGATTTTGAGAAGTAATAGAATTTGAAATGTTATTTATTTTAGAAATAGACATGCCATTATATCCTACAGAATAATTATACAACACAAATAAAAATTTTGTTCAGCCAAATATTTTATGTTTAAATTTATGTTATGAAATTCTTGATAAAAACACACGGCTGCAAAGCAAATCAACTCGAATCAGCAGTAATTACAGAAAAATTAGTAAGCGAAGGCTACGAACTTTGTAACAGCGCAAAAGATGCTGATATCTATATATTAAATTCCTGCTCGGTCACAGAAACTGCTGATATAGAAGCACTGAGAACGCTGAGAAACATAAAACATAAAAACCCGAACATTTTGACCGTTTTAACAGGCTGCAGCGCACAATTAAGAGGCGAAAACCTTGCAGAATTTGATTACATCGATATAATTCTCGGAAACAATGACAAATTCGATATAGTAAACAAAATTAAATCCAAAACAAGCACTGTTACTGATATTTTTAAAGTTGAAAATTTTAACAATCAACTTATTCATACCTATTCAAAGACAAGAGGATATTTAAAAATCCAAGACGGATGCAACAACTACTGCAGCTACTGCACTATCCCCTATGCAAGAGGAAAAAGCAGAAGCAACAGCATAGAAAACATTCTTGAGCAAATAAAAATCTACACTGATACCGGTATAAAAGAAATTGTCCTCACCGGTATACACATAGGCCAATGGGGAGAAGATTTTAACAACGGAGCCGCACTATACAATCTTCTGGAAGCCATAGAATCAACGCAGATTGAAAGGTACAGACTCGGGTCATTAAACCCGCTTGAAATCGACGAAAGATTAATAAACTTCCTGTCACAATCCGACAAATTTTGTCCGCACTTTCACCTGTCTATACAGTCATTGACGGACAAAACTCTTGAGAACATGAACAGACACTACTCTGCTGAGTGCTGTCTTGAGCTGATTGAAAAACTGAACAATAACTTTAAAGTACCCTTCCTTGGTAGCGATATTATTGTAGGTTTCCCTCAAGAAAGTGATAAAGACTTTGAAACTACCGTAGAAAATGCGAAGAAATCAGGGTTATCAAGTATCCACGTATTTCCGTACTCAGTCAGAAGCAACACAAAAGCAGCACAAATGTCGGGACAGGTGGACGAACATACAAAGCATGAAAGAGCTTCTATACTGCATAAAATTGCAGATGAAAAAATAAATGAATTTATAAACAAAAATATTGGTATGACTGCTCAGGTGCTGGTAGAAAAAAGGCCGGACAAACATACAGGTCTTGCTAAAGGTGTTACAAAAAACTATCTCAATGTTTATATTGAAAACCACACATTTGATATTTTTAACACTATACAAAACGTAAAAATTCTTAACAGAAAAGATGATAAATTATTTTGTAATATAATTTAAGAATGGATTTAAGCGTATTAGTCGTACAAAATAATGCCATAATCGGCAACAAAACTGCCACCTTCAACAATGTAGAAAAAATTGTTGAAAAGTTTTTGCCGGAAAAACCTGACATAATAGTACTTCCTGAAGTATGGGCTGCGGGCTGGTGCTGCAGCATTTTTAAAGAGTCAGCAGAATCCATAGAAAACAGCGAAACAATTGCATTCTTAAAAAATCTTGCACTAAATGCAAATTCACTTGTAATAGGCGGTTCTTTTATACAAAAATGTGAAAACAATACCTATAAAAACACATGCCCTGTTATTTCTAAAGAGGGAAAGTTAATAACTACCTACGACAAACTACACCTATTTTCTCACAAAGGTTCAGAAGAAAATAAGTTTATACAACACGGAAATGAACTAAAAATACTTAACCTCGGTTTTACAAAAATAGGTCTGAGTATCTGTTATGACATTAGATTCCCGGAAATTTACAGAGAATATTCTCAAAACGGAGCAGAAATATTTGTAAACATGGCAGCATGGTCAATCACAAAACCGCAGCACTGGGAAATAATGCACCGAGCAAGAGCAATAGAAAACCAGTGCTATATGATTGTTGCTGACCAGACAGGCAAAATATCGGATAACGAATACAATCTGGGACACTCAATGGTAATAGATCCGTGGGGTGATGTTGTTTCTATGCTCCACGAGGAAGAGGACTGTTTTATTTGCAATATAGACACAAAAAAAGTACATGAACTGAGAAAAAATTTCCCGCTCATAAACGATAGAAGGGATGACGGATTTTATTCTTTTAGATGCAAGGAGATTAATGTATATGAATAAATTAAAAACACTTTTGCTTTCAATAGCGTTATTACTCACAGGATTTAACAGTGCAAACTGTGCAAGTTTATCCTCAACAATAAGCAAATCCGAAATCAACAAAATGGCAACTGTAGCGGTTTCCGTAAAAGATGCAAAGTCAGGGAAAGTCGTTTATGAATACAACGAACACAAGCTTATGAATCCTGCTTCTGTTCAAAAAATCTTTACAATGTATAGCTCATACAATGAATTGGGCGGAGATTACACCTTTAAAACAGGCGCATACATTGATTCAGTTGGCAATTTATATATAAAACTCGGTGCAGACCCTTCATTAACCACAGCAAAACTAAAAATGCTGCTTAAAAGTACAGCGGCAAAATACAAAAAACCTGTAAAAGATATTGTTATAGATCCTACTATTATTGATAACAAACAGTGGGGCATAGGCTGGATGTGGGATGATGACACAAATCCTCTGCTGCCAAAATATTCACCGTTTTCCATAAACGAAAACAAAATAGATATAACAATAACTCCTTCTAAAAATGGAAGACAGCCGGAAATCAAGAACAAAAGTTCTTACCCAATGACAATAGTTAACACACTCACAAACTCTAACAATACAAAACTGTCATTCGAAAGAACGCCGTGGCAAAACGGGGATTTGACTTTTATAAAAGGCAGCGTATCATCACCTGTAAAGATACAACTGCCTGTAACTTCTCCGGAAAGATACTTTAGAACAGAATTAAATTCTGCAATTGCACAATCAGGATTGAAATACTCCGGTGTAATCAAAGTAGCACCAACTCCAAAAAATGCAAAAGAACTGGCAGTTGTATCCAGTGAACCTTTAAGCAAATTAGTTGCAAACACACTGAAAAACAGCAACAATTTTTATTCAGAAATGATATTTAAAGCCGCTGCGGCACACGCAATAAACGGTCAGGGATCTACTGAAAAAGGTATAGAACTGTTTAACAATTACTTCAAAGACACAAAAGAAGACAAAGTTTTGATAGTGGATGCATGCGGAATATCAAGAAACAACCTGATGAGCGCAGACTGGATTACAAATTCGCTAAACAAAATATACAGTGAAAGCAACTTTGAAGAATATTCACAACTGCTGGCAAAACCTGTCGAAGGCACTTTATCAGACAGACTGTTAAATATTAGTCTTAAATTGAGAGCAAAAACAGGTACAGCAAGCGGAATAAGCACAATTGCAGGCTATATAGATGCACAAAACGGTAAAAAATACAGCTTTGCAATATTAATACAAAATTACAATATGGATACATTAGAAGTTAAAAAATTTGAAGATTCTCTAATTAATGAAATATACAAAATGTAATTCAGCTAAATACATTAGGTCTTTTTAAATAAAATATTATATAATTTTAAATAAGAAATTGACTTAATGGAAATTATCATTAAAAAGTATAAATAAAAAGGATATAGAGGTATGAAATTGAAAAAAATTATTTTAGGGTTAGCAGCATTAGCATTTATGGCAATTCAAACAGCTTCTTTCGCTGATCAGGTGTCTGATTCAACAATCAAATTACTTGTTAGCAAATATAAAGCCCAAAACTATCTCGGGTGTATCCAGGCATCTGACAAAGTAATTCAAAAAAATCCGTCTAACATATTTGCATACTATTACAAAGGACTGTCTTACTATCAACTTGGTAAAAAAGAAGAAGCAATTTCTGCTTTTGAAAAAGTTCAGGCTCTCAACAGCAACAAAACTCTTGTTGAATACTCAAAAAAAGGTATAGCATGCTTAGAAAATCCTGAAGAATGTGCAACTTATGGTCAAGCACAAAGTGACCTTGATTTGTTCATAAAATCTAAAAAATTCTATGACAAATCAGTACAGGCCGAAGTTAATAAAAAGAAACTCGATAGAATCAGAGAAAATATCAACGATGAATTAAAAAACACTGATCAAAAATCAGAAGTTCCCACAAATGATGAAATAGCTAATGCAGTAAAAACTCTGGCAAAAATAGGAATAAATCCTCTTGCAGGAATCAACGCAGGATACCAAAATCCTGAAATGATGCAGATGAATATGCTTCTTGGCAACAACAATATGAACAATGGCATGGGTATGAATAACAATATGCTACCTATGCTCTTAATGAATAAAGAGGCAATGCAGAATATGTCTCCTGAAGTTATACAATCAATGATGATGAACCAAATGGCACCTGCTTTTTAATAGCAAGTGCCATTATTTAATAATATGTGTGCTAACACACGGACAAGGGTGAAGAGGAATGAAAATAAAAACAGCAAAATTTGGTGAAATATCCATTGATGAAAATCTTGTATTTAATTTTGTAGAGCCAATTATAGGCTATGATGATTTAAAGAAATACGTACTTGTCGAACACTCAGACAACTCTGCGTTTAAGTGGCTTCAGTCTGTTGAAAATGAATCACTGGCTTTTCCTGTGACATCACCTGCTTTTTTTGATATAGATTATCAGTTTGAAATTCCGACTGACAAGGCAGAAAAAATCGACTTAAATTCGGTAGAATCACTTATTTCCTTAAATATAGTAACAATACCCGTAAACAATCCTAAAAAAGCCACAATAAATTTACTGGCACCTATTATTATAAACGCAACAAATATGCAAGGAATGCAATTGATTTTATCAAACTCAAACTATCCGGTTAAACATCCTTTGTTTAAAGAAGAAACAGTAAACTAAAACAAACCGGCCGGATAATATTAGGGATAGGAGAAAAAAATGCTGGTATTAGCTAGAAAAATAGGCGAAAAAATAATCTTAAACGACAATATAGAAATTATCGTACTTGATTCCAACCAAAATACGGTAAGAATCGGTGTAAATGCACCAAAAGACGTATCCGTTTACCGTGAAGAATTGTATAAAGAAATAAAGAACGCAAACATAAACAGCAATGACTCTTCGGAAAAATCAATGTCAGAACTGCATGCCCTGCTAAAAGACAGAAAAGAGGCATTCGCCAGTTCAAACTTTGACAAGATAACAAACAAACTGCACCATTAATAAACTATGGACAAAATTGATATATTAACAAAATTTTATGTCACAAAGGACTATGAAAACCTTAAAGAAAATCTGTTATATTCTAAAAATCCATTAGAACTTGAATATCTTGCACGGATTTATTTAGAAGAAAAAGACTATAACAAAGCTGCATCAATATACAAAAGCATTAACAAACTTTATGAATACGGCAGATGCCAGCTGCTTTTGGGCAACTATGACGAAGCTAAATCCGTATGGAAAAACATTGCAGAAGACACACCGCCACTGTTATGGGGCCGTTCAATGCTTGAGTTTATAAATCTTTATGTAATTAATGTCCCTACATTTTTTCAAATCAGGGCATTTTTAGAGGTCGATTTGGATGCACTATTAAAAGCAGGACAAATAAAATTCTGCGAAAATATAGTCAACGGCGCACACCTGCTAGCACAAAACAATCAGGAAAGCTATAAATTTATAGCCAGAGTTTTTGTAAACAACAGTTATTTTGATTTAGCCGAATTGTTTCTTAAAAGAGCAAAAGATATCTGCTATGTTGACCCTGAAGTCCACTTTTTGCTGGCAAAATGCTACATAAATGCAAAAGATATAAAAAATGCAAAAAAATGCCTCAACACCTGTCTTGAAAAGGGTTACGGGTATTATCCTGCAAAAAAACTGCTTGAAAGTTTAAATTAAAGTTGAAACTTTGGCCATGTGTGAGGTAAAATAAAGACAAACAGGTTTATGATGGATTAGTATATGAAGTCCAAAACAGTTCATAATAAGGACAGGAGTTAATAATGTTTGAACGTTTTACAGAAAAAGCGATAAAAGTAATCATGCTCGCACAAGAAGAAGCGAGAAGATTAGGACATAACTTCGTCGGTACAGAACAGGTTCTGCTTGGTCTTATCGGAGAAGGCACCGGTGTTGCGTCCAAAACATTGAAATCAATGGGGATTACACTAAAAGATGCCAGAGCTGAGGTCGAAAAAATTATCGGTCGTGGTTCAGGTTTTGTTGCGGTAGAAATTCCTTTTACGCCGAGAGCAAAAAGAGTACTCGAGCTTTCCTGGGACGAAGCAAGACAGCTCGGACACAACTACATAGGAACAGAACACCTTTTGCTCGGTTTGATTAGAGAAGGTGAAGGCGTTGCAGCAAGAGTGCTTGAAAATCTGGGTGTAGACCTTAACAAACTAAGAAGCAATATTATAAAAATGCTCGGAGAATCCAAACCCGCCGCACAAACCGCTACTGCAGGCACTGCATCAGGCGGAAAGACAAAAACACCTTCACTCGACGAGTTCGGTACTGATTTGACACTGGCTGCACAGGAACAAAGACTTGACCCTGTTGTAGGCAGAGAAAAAGAAATTGAAAGAGTTATCCAAATTCTGGCAAGAAGAACAAAAAACAATCCTGTTTTAATCGGTGAACCAGGTGTAGGTAAAACTGCAGTTGCAGAAGGATTGGCTATAAGAATTGTAAATTCTGATGTACCGGATATTCTTGAAGGAAAGAAAATCATCCAGCTGGATATGGGTTTACTCGTTGCCGGTACAAAATACAGAGGCGAATTTGAAGAAAGACTTAAAAAGATAATGGACGAAATCAGACAGGCAGGCAATGTCATTCTGGTTATCGACGAAATGCACACTCTCATTGGTGCAGGTGCTGCAGAAGGCGCAATTGATGCGGCAAATATCTTAAAACCCGCTCTTTCAAGAGGTGAAATACAGGTAATTGGTGCAACTACTCTTGATGAGTACAGAAAATATGTAGAAAAAGATGCAGCACTCGAAAGAAGATTCCAGCCTGTAATCATTGATGAGCCTTCTATTGATGAATCTATTGAAATCATTAGAGGTTTGAAGTCAAAATACGAAGAACACCACAGACTAAAAATCTCTGACGAGGCTATTATTGCAGCTGTTTCGCTGTCAGACAAATACATTACAGACAGATTTTTGCCTGACAAAGCAATAGATATCATTGATGAAGCAAGCTCAAAAGTCAGACTCAATGTAAGTTCACTTCCTCCGGAAGGCAAAGAACTCGAAAAAGAACTGAAAAGCATTATCAAACAAAAAGAAGATGCTATAAGAAATCAAGAGTTTGAACATGCATCTAATCTGCGTGACAAAGAAGCTGATTTGAAAGAAAAAATCAGAGAAATGTCTATGCAGTGGAAAGAGGAACATGACGCAAACAAACCGGTTGTAACGGCAGAAAACGTAGCAGAAGTTGTCAGCACAATGACAGGCATTCCGACTACTAAGATTACAGAAAAAGAATCAGAAAGACTTCTCAAGCTGGAAGACACGCTCCATCAGAGAGTTATCGGACAGCATCAGGCTGTTGTTTCGCTTTCTAAAGCTATCAGACGTGCGAGAGTCGGACTGAAATCACCGAACAGACCTATAGGCAGCTTTATTTTTGCTGGTCCTACCGGTGTAGGTAAAACAGAACTTGCAAAAGCTCTTGCAGAAGCTGTATTCGGTTCTGAAGACAATATGATAAGAGTCGATATGTCAGAGTTTATGGAAAAACACTCTACTTCAAAACTTATCGGTTCACCTCCGGGGTATGTCGGATATGATGACGGCGGTCATTTGACAGAAACAATCAGAAAGAAACCTTACTCTGTAATTCTTTTTGACGAAATCGAAAAAGCACACCCTGATGTATTTAACATCATGCTTCAAATTCTTGATGACGGTCGTCTAACAGATGCAAAAGGCAGACACGTAAACTTCAAAAATACAATTATCATCATGACAAGTAACGTTGGTGCAAGTATGATTACAACTTCATCAAAACTGGGCTTCTCAGTTTCTAATGATGAATCAAAAGACAAATACGAACACCTTAAAGATACGGTTATGGAAGAAATGAAGAAAGCCTTCAGACCGGAATTCCTTAACAGAATCGATGATATTATCGTATTTGCTCACCTGAGCAAACCTGAAATCAGAGAAATCGTTGATCTTATGTTTAAAGACCTTGTTAAACGTATTCAATCACACGACTTCACAATTGAAGTTTCTGATGAGGTAAAAGATTATCTTGCTGACGAAGGTTACTCAGAGGCTTACGGTGCCAGACCGCTCAGAAGAGTTATTCAAAAGAAAATTGAAGATACTCTGGCTGAAGAGATACTTAACGGCAAATATGTTGCAGGCGACATCATTTCTGCAAAACTTGAAGACAAAAAGATTGTCTTTGAAAAAGCAGGCCACAAAGACGAAGCTGCAGCAAAAGAAGGCACAGAAGCTGCTAAATAGCAAAAAGCAAATTCACAAAAAAGAGCAGGTTTTAATAAAACCTGTTCTTTTTTTATATATTTAAAAAATATTATTTAAACCAATTTTAAGGCCATTAGCAGGCCCGCCGGCAAGTCCAAAACCTGTGACTGATATCTTTTATCGTTTTTAATTTCATCAAGAAAATCAGCCACTTTAGCAGCGTGAGAAACAACGTTATCAGCAAGTATAATTGAACCAGCCTGTAATTTGTCTTTTAAAAGATTAAAATATTGAATATATTCAGACTTATTTGCATCTATAAACACCATATCAGGAACAAAATCCAAGTCAGCAATAATTTCCAATGCACGACCCTGTCTAAATGTAACATATTCAGACAAACCGCATTTATCTATATTCTCTTTTGCAATGCACTGGCGTTTTTCGTAAAACTCTATTGTTGTCAGATGTCCACCTTTATTTGAATCTTTAAGCGCATCAGCAATCCACAATGCAGAATATCCGTTCGAGGTGCCGATTTCCAGCACATTTTTTACACCGGAAATTTTTATAAGCATACTGATAAATTCTGCTGTTTGATGAGAAATGTTCCAAAATTCGTGCTGAGTAAGCTCAAGCTCTGAAGAAATTTTTTGTGCAGTGCTATTCATGGATTACAACCTCTTATTCAAAAGCTGCAAATCATTGATGTAAACAGAGGTGTTTACTGTCTGCAAAATTGTATTTTTTTCTATGTCATAAACAAAATATTTTTTGTCAGAAACATTAGTAATCAAAAGCAGGTTCGAAGACGGAACTTTGACAAGTTTCTTACAAAATCCCTGTGCCGGAAGCTTCAACTGAGAAACAACAGAGTAGTCCTCAAGATTGAATATCATTAACTCATTAGAGGCTGAAAGAATATACAACTTGTTGTCAATAAGCATCATATCAACAGGTTTTTTAGCAACAGGCTGTTTGTAAATAATATCTTTTATTTCTGTATCAATTACCTGCAGCTCATTTTCCGTTCTGGACAACAAATAAATATTATTGCCTTTGATAACTATTTTAGAAATATTAGAAGCATTATAAACGTATTTGTTCAAATAAGTTTCATTAAGAGCCAGTGTATAAATATCACCGGTATTTTTGTCCATATAGGCTATCTGTTTGTCATCAGCACTAATAGCTATATTTTTGGGATAACCTTTAATTTTTATCTTTTCAACAAGTGACATTGTTTTTAAATCTATCAAAAAGATTGACTGATCATCACCGACTGCGACATAGGCCTTAGTTTTATCTTTATTAAGGATAATTTCAGTAGGCTGATAAGACAAATCTATTTTTTTTGCCAGAACTTCCTGTTTGATGTCTGCAACATCTATATATGTTTTTCCTGCTGCAGCAACGAGAATAAAATTGTCATCACAAACAGGCTGGATAAACTTTGGCAAATTTTCTAATTTTAAAGAAAACTTTGGAGTAGAAGAATCAGACGGTATGACATTAAGCAAAGTAGAATCCAATGTGGATATCAAAAGTGTTTTGCCAGCCATATAAGGAACCGGTATTATTTTTTGCTCACTCTTTGCAGAGGTGGATTTTGAATCACTTTCTTTAAAAATGTCATTTACTCTTGAGCTTTGGAGTGCAATTTGCAAATCACCGAGCATTATCTTCATATCTTCAGGAACTACCAGCCCCGGCGGGACAAGCATATCCTGAGGGAATATACCTGTCTTTACGATAAAAGGAATGTTCTTCGAGTCAGTTACCGTAGGTCTGCCGTTTTTATCTTTTATTACTTTTAACAAAGCAAAGTTAGAATCAAATATTACAACTTCCGGAAGCTGGGAAAGTTTTTTGTTGGCAGGGTAAGTGCCTACGACTTTGCCGGATGGATTTTTCTTCGGGTTCGACGGAAGTACAGGAAGGTAAACTGTGCCGTCAGGCAAGGATACAAGTCCGTCAAATCTCACAGAAGCCTTTGGAAGTTCTGATTTTAAAGTATTTAAAATATAATCAGGGAGCTTTGTTGCGTAAGAACACGTTGCTGTTAAAAAATATACAAGGAACAACGCAATTATATTTTTAATACCTGACAAATTTATTTTCATATTACTTCCTATGCTTAACTGTGAATTGCATTTTTAAACTTATCTATAAGTTTTTCATTTGGTTTTTTATTTTCGGATATTTCAAACAATTTTTTATACAAACGTTTTTCTTCTTCATTCAAGGACTTAGGAGGTTTGTATTTTATTTGTACGAGATGGTCGCCTCGTTTTTCCGGATGTCCCAAAAATGGAATGCCTGCATTTTTTATAGTAAGTATTTTACCATATTCTATTCCCGCAGGGATAGCCAGCTCTTTTTCACCGTGGATTGTATTAACAACGACAGTGTCACCGAGAACAGCCTGAGGAAGACTTATTGACAACTCGGAATACACATTAAATCCGTCACGTTTAAATTCTTTGTGAGGTTTTACGTATATTACGATGTATAAATCACCGTTTACACCGCCGTTTTTGCCGGCATCACCTTCTTTTGCAACTCTAATCTTTGCATTGTTATCTACGCCGGCAGGTATTTTTACCTTTATATTTTTTTCAGCTTCATAACGGCCCTCTCCATGACATTTTTTGCAAGGAGTACCGATAATTTGACCAGAACCGCCGCATTTTGGACAGGTTGTAACCTGTTGAATACTGCCAAGAATTGTACGTGTCATTTGGACAACACGGCCTTTTCCATTACATTCCGGACAGACAGAGGGTTTTGTTCCTGGTTCTGCGCCTGTGCCATAGCACTCTTTGCACATTTCCAGATGGTCAATTTTAATTTCTTTTTCTACTCCAAAAGCAGCTTCTTCAAAATCAAGCTCAATATCAAGCCTCAAATCATGACCACGCTGCGGTGCTGTCGGATCAACATTTCTGCCGCCTGAAAATCCGCCCATACCGCCAAAAAATGACTCAAAAATATCATTTATATCGCCAAAGCCAAAATCAAACGGGCCGGCATTGCTATATCCCGCATTTGAAAGACCTTCTTCACCATATCTGTCATACAAAGAACGTTTTTCATCGTTTGACAGAGTTTCGTATGCTTTGCCCAGTTCCTTAAATCTCTCTTCAGCATCCGGTGCTTTGTTTACATCCGGATGAAGTTCACGTGCTTTTTTTCTAAAAGCACTTTTTATCTCTGCTGATGTTGCATCCTTGCTTACACCCAGTATCTCGTAATAATTAGCCATATTCCTCTCTATTCGCTTACGGCAACATTAACTAATGCCGGCCTTAAAACCTTATCCCCCAATTTATAACCCTTTTGCAATTCTGCAATAATAGTATTTTCCGGATATTCACTCGTCGGAGTTTGCATAACAGCCTCATGAAAATTCGGGTCAAACTCTTTGTCTTTCGTGTCAATAACTTCCATACCCATTTTATTCAACACGTCATATATTTGTTTAAACACCAGATTGTAGCTGTCTTTAACTGTATTAACATCATCAATATTTTCAACAGATGCCTTTGCTCTGTCGATATTATCCAGTGCTTCTATCATTTTTTTCAAAGCCTCTTCCGCACCGTATTTTAGAAGAGCTTCTCTTTCTTGCATTTGTCTTTTTCTATAGTTGTCAAAATCTGCAGCAAGTCTTATATATTGATTGTTTATTTTATCAATTTCTTCTTTCAAAGCTGTTATTGCATCTTCACAATCATTTTCGTCTTTTTTATCCGGCTCAACTTCTGTTTTATCTGAAGCAAAAGGATTGTTTTCAGATTTAACTTCGTCTAACATTTCGTTTTCTTTATTTTCATTCCCCATAATAAAGCCTTCTTTTATTACCAAATACAATACTTAAATTATAAATTATCAAAGCATTTACTCAAGGATTTTTAATTATTTCTTAACTTTTCATAAATTATGACGCTTTAGAGCTATTAATCGTTGCAAATGTTAAGAAATGTAATGAAATAAATAAAAACTGAATTTCGAACTTTGAAATTGTTTTTATATATGTACGAGGTATATAAAAAATATACAACAAGAGAATAATTTGAAGAAGGAGTAAATTATGAACGTATCAGCAATTGGAAATCTATTCGCACAACGCCCGGAAACAGCAGGAACACTTGCACACAAACCGATAGAAACAGCAGGTTCTCTGGCATTCGGCGGAGCAGAAACAGCAGGCTCACTGGCAAACAATGCAGGCGGTTCATTCTGCGCAATGGCATAAGCAAAGTTTTCAAAACAGAGAAAAGCGACGACTACTAAACAACCGGGGTGGAAATGAATGAAATAAAAATAGCAAACTACACACTACTAGGTGTACTGCTTTTAATTATGGCATCATTTTGTATATCAATGAGTACATTATCAAAAACAAACAGTTATGGTGATTATCCATCAATAATATCAGGCTACAATAGATAGTAAGCAAAAGAAATAAAGAGAAAAATAAAAGAAGCACTTTAAAAAGTGCTTCTTTTTATTAATTATTTGATTCATGCATAGCTTTGTAACAATCTTTGCAGTACACTTCTTTTCCCAAAATAGGTTTAAAGGGAACTTTGGTCTGTGCGCCGCACTTTGAACAAACAACATCATAAAGTTTTTTTCTATTGTTCTGACGTCTTTTTTTCCTGCATTCAGGGCAGCGTTTTGGCTTATTTACCAATCCTTTTTCAGCGTAAAATTCCTGCTCACCTGCAGTAAAAATAAACTCTGCTCCACAGTCCTCGCAGATGAGTTTTTCGTCTTGATACATTTTTCGTCTCCTTGTTTAAAATTGGTAAATAAATACCCGTCACATATAGAACTATATCTTATAACTTTTTTTTGAAATAATCAAGAAGAAACCCCTTTATTTTAAGAATAAAGGGGGCATATTTCATTTCACACACGCGAGGAATTTAACTATTTATCAACCAAGGTTTGGTTCAGCCATTATGCTTATTATGCATATTTAGGAGCTGTTCGTTCTATATTCTTGCTTTCCTGTTCTTCAATTTTCTGAAGTTCGGTATCTGCAGCCTTGAGTTGAGTTTCTATCATCAATTTCTGATTAGTAATTTCTGTTTCAAGTTTTTTGACTTTTGCTGCCTCAGCCTTGCCTGCTGCATCAAGAGCCTGTTTGAAGAATGCGTTAAATACAAAGAATTGGTTAGCGTAGATTGATTGAGGATTTGTAGGGTCAACGGCCATACCATACTGACCGCCAGAAGCAGCATTCATATTCAACAAGTTAGCATTGTACATCTGAGATGAACGAGATGCTTGAAATAATGCTTTCGGAACACTATTGTTAAAGAAATTCAAGTTAGCCCCGAAAATGCTTGCCGGTGAACTCATAAACTCACCGGGACTAATAATCCCATCAGCTACGTTACCCGCATATACAGATAAATCTTGCAATCTTTGAGATAACTCCATCAATCTGTATTGAAGGTTGTTGATCCTTTGAGTCAATTGTAGCTTTCGCATTGTGAAAATTGCGTACACTGTTTTAATCTCCTACCATAACCAAACTTTATTTTAACCTTACACTTATATAAAAACATTTTGAAAACAAAAATTGCCTAAACTGATTTATATTTCCGAAATCCGGACAAAATGGCTAAAACACTTGTAAATATTGAGTTTCGAAAGAAAAGTATCAATTTGAATATATAAAATATAGATAAAAATTAGATACCTGATAAATATCAGGTATCTAAAAATTAAATACAAAAAATTTTTAAAATATTAAGATATATTAAGAAACTCTGGTAATTACCTTGTCTATCAAGCCGTATTCAACAGCTTCCTGCGCTGACATATAATAATCACGCTCTGTATCTTTTTTAATTTTTTCTATTGGCTGAGAACAATTTGAAGCAAGAATGCCGTTTAGCATATTTTTCATTCTTAAAATTTCTTTTGCTTCAATTTCAATATCAGTAGCCTGTCCCTGCGCACCTCCTAACGGCTGGTGAATCATAATTCTGGAGCTGGGTAAAGAGAGTCTTTTTCCTTTAGTCCCGGATGACAGAAGGAAAGAACCCATACTTGCAGCTTCTCCAATACAAATTGTGCTTACATCAGCTCTTATGTGCTGCATAGTATCATAAATTGCAAGCCCCGCAGTAATAACACCGCCCGGACTGTTAATGTAAAGCATGATATCCTTTTCAGGATTTTCCGAGTCTAACAGCAGCAACTCTGCAACAATTACGTTAGCCATTTCATCATCTATTTCTTCACCGAGAAAAATTATTCTTTCTCTTAACAATCGTGAAAAAATATCAAAAGACTTTTCGCCTCTGGATGAAGACTCTATAACCATTGGCACATAACTCAAAACCTTTGAATAATCAAAATCCGACATTAACGCTCCTTTACAAATATGTGTCAATTATACGAACTAAACAGATATTTTTCAAGCTACCAGGGATATTTTTTGCCAATAGACCAGGAATTTGAATAAATCAAAGCACAACAATATAAAGCTATATTAGACGTATGGTTGCAGCCATAATTAGAATCTGTCAGTAGTGTATTTTTATCTGTATTAACCTTGTAAGGAGCAAAAGGAATTGAAGTAGAGTTTACAAGCTCAAATGCAAACAAATCACGACCGAACATATTCGGTTTCTTTTCCCCATTCACATCAACATAAAAAATTGCACAAGTAGAATTTTGTTTCTTACAAGATTTAACTGTTTCTACAGCAAAAGATATTCCATTATTCATTTTAACTGATGGTAAAGATGACAAATTGACTTTTGTAGGTCTTTTACCGAGAGTCATGTAGTTTACTTTCGGCATACAGTCACCATTAGCAGCCACACAATTTTTTGAAACTCTTAAATAATTGACTATATAATTGTTAATTACGTTTGCATTGCGGTATCCGGCATGCCAACCCCAGTCACCGGGAGGGCCGTTAGAGTTCATAGAAAATTGCAAAGTTTGTGCCATATCAGCGTAGAACATTTTTAAGCGTATTGCATTGTTTTTCTTTTCTCTTTCTTGCAAAAAGATAAAAAAGATAAATAAAATCACAATAACCAACACAGCTATTGCACCGACAGCGCGCAATTTTCTTCTTTGTATTTCATCCATATCACTATAATACCATATTTTCAAAAAAAACATACTATTTAATATAAAAATTATATAAAAACAGCAAAAGTCCATACAAAAGTACGGCGCAACAACAACTTTAGATATAGAAGTAGAGTAGGAGCCTAAATTTAAGGGGGCCGTCACCGGCGGTATATATATTTATTTCCTACACAGGCAAAGATACACAAACAGGCAGTGGAGATTTGTTATCCAAAGCT